>Ga0315900_10004019_pt1 | contig 20992 bp, 18 predicted proteins | sample LakEriMetagenome_FD_203521 | JGI IMG/M metagenome (GOLD analysis project Ga0315900, IMG submission 203521) | Freshwater fungal communities from buoy surface, Lake Erie, Ohio, United States - Buoy 12 MA114 | ecosystem: Environmental > Aquatic > Freshwater > Lake > Lake biofilm | place: USA: Lake...
TTTTGTACCAGCTTCCCAGTGTGGTTTTGTACAACGTGGGCATGGATCTCTCCGTGGCAAAGCCCGTTGCTTTTTTCAACAACTTACTGGTGACCGGATTCGTCATCACAAAATTATACAGTCCCGGCACAATAGCACCGAGTTTGGACGTAGCGGTATAATTTGCGATCATCCTTGATCGGATCGGCACTCCATGTTCATCGTAATAGTGTTGAAGAAATTCAGCTTTCAATTTCGCCACATCAACATTTGACGGACATTCCGATTTGCAGGCTTTGCAGCTCAGGCAGAGGTCCATCACATCGTAGATCTCCCGGTGATCGAAACGGTTTGCTTTCTCGGAGCGGGTCAGGAATTCCCTAAGGATATTCGCACGGGCGCGAGTGGTATCTTTCTCATTTCGGGTAGCCATGTACGATGGGCACATGGTGCCGCCGGAAAGATGTGTTTTACGGCAATCGCCGGAACCATTGCACTGCTCCGCATGCTGCAGGATATCCTGTTTGTAAAATCGAAAAGTCGTTTGGAATGCCGGCGTCTTCTGCCCCGCATCGTATCGCAGCATGGTGTCCATCGGTGGGGTGTCCACGATCTTGCCAGGATTGAAGATCTGTTCCGGATCCCACACTTTCTTGACTTCGCGAAGCAGCTGGTAGTTTTTGTCGCCCACCATCTGTCTGATGAATTCGCCGCGCAATCTTCCGTCTCCATGTTCACCACTGAGCGATCCGTTGTATTTCTTCACCAGGGTGGCGATCTCTTCAGCGATCACCCGGAACTGTCGATGTCCTTCTGCCGTTTTTAAATTGATGATGGGTCTGAGGTGAATCTCTCCCGAACCAGCATGGGCATAGTGTACGGAGTAGAGGCCGTGTTTGGCCAGGATATCATTGAAGTCCCTGATATAAGCGGGCAGGTCTGCCACGTCAACGGCCGTGTCTTCGATCACCGGTACGGCTTTTTCATCACCCGGTAAATTGCTTAGCAAGCCAAGGCCCGCTTTACGCAGCGTCCAGATCTTTTTGGTATCGTCCCCAAATAACAATGGGAAATGGTAGCCATATCCCGCGGCACGCATATCCGCTTCCACCTGTTGGCAGATCCCGGTGATCTCTTCGCGGGTAGCACGACAAAACTCAACCACCAAAATGGCCCCCGGATCGCCCTGCACGAAGAACCGGTTCTTCATCTGTTCCCGGTTGTCTTTGGTGCAATCCAATATATAATGGTCGATCAGTTCACTGGCGCTGGGATGATATTTTAAAGCGATGAGATTGGCATGCAGGGACTCATCGATCGAATTAAAATGCACGCAGAGCAGCCCCGTTTCCCTGGGTGGAAGGTCAACCACATTAAGTTCGATCTCTGTGATGAATGCCAGTGTTCCTTCTGAACCGGCGATCAGTTTGCAGAAATTGAAATCGGGTCCGCCGACAGTAAAGGGAGCGGTTTCCAGCAGCACGTCAACGGCGTATCCGGTGTTCCTGCGCTCCACGCTTTTTCTGGGAAATTCCCTACGGATCTCCACCTGGTTGTCGTACTGACTCAGCAGGCTTCGTGTAGTTCTGTAAATACGGGCTTCAAGGTTGTTGCCTTCACATTTTTCGTGAAACTGGTCGATGTTGAGATCCCGGAATTCCACTTCCGACCCATCGGACAACAAGGCTTTCACCGATAGCAGGTGTTCGCGAGTGCTTCGGTATACCACGGAATTGGACCCGCAGGAGTTGTTGCCCACCATGCCACCGATCATGGCGCGGTTGGCTGTGGAGGTTTCGGGCCCGAAGAACAGGCCATGGGGCTTGAGGAAATAGTTCAGTTCATCGCGCACTACACCCGGCTGTACACGCACTCGTTTTCCGGCAGGGTCAAATTCCAGGATCTTATTGAAGTGTCTGGACACGTCCACCACGATGCCGTTGCCCACCACCTGGCCTGCCAGTGAGGTGCCGGCCGTGCGGGGGATGAGTGAGGTTTGTTCGCGCCTCGCAAAGGCGATCAGTTTCCTGAGGTCCTCTACATTTTTCGGGATGGCCACTGCGAGGGGCATTTCACGATAAGCCGATGCGTCCGTTGCATACAGTATCCTCATCTGCTGGTCTACATGCAGATCGCCTTCCAGTTGGGCGGCTAATTGTGAAAGTTTCTCTTTCATAAAGTCAAAAGTCAAAAGCCAAAAGTCAGCGGTAGCCCAACTTCTGACTTTTGACTTTTTATTTGGATTAAGCTAATCTCTTCTTCAGGTTCTCGTCTATGGCATCCAGGAATTCTTCAGTATACAGGTAATGGTCACCATGGTTTACTTTATTACCGTGGATACATACAGCCAGATCCTTCGTCATCTTACCGGATTCAACCGTTTCAATACAAACCGCTTCCAGTGCATTCGCAAAATCGATCAGTGCCTGGTTGTTATCCAGTTTGCCACGGAAAGCAAGGCCTCTTGTCCATGCGAATATAGATGCGATGGGATTGGTGCTGGTTGGTTTCCCCTTCTGGTGGTCTCGGTAGTGGCGTGTTACGGTACCGTGAGCCGCTTCAGCTTCCATGGTTTTGCCATCGGGTGTAACCAGCACGGAAGTCATCAAACCTAATGATCCGAAACCTTGGGCTACGGTGTCGCTTTGCACATCACCGTCGTAGTTCTTACATGCCCAAACGAAATTGCCATTCCATTTCAGCGCGCTGGCCACCATGTCGTCGATCAGGCGATGCTCATAGGTGATGCCTGCAGATTCAAACTTGGCCTTGAACTCGTTGTTATATATTTCTTCAAAGATGTCTTTGAAGCGGCCATCATATTTTTTCAGGATGGTGTTCTTGGTGCTCATGTACAGCGGCCATCCTTTTTGCAACGCCATATTCATACAGCTGCGTGCAAATCCGATGATGCTTTCATCAACATTGTACATGCTCATGGCCACTCCGGGGCCTTTGAACTGGAACACTTCGTGTTCGATCACCTGTCCGTCTTCGCCTTCAAATTTAACGGTGAGTTTTCCTTTTCCGGGTACAACGAAATCAGTTGCGCGATACTGGTCGCCGAAAGCATGGCGGCCAACAATGATCGGTGCATCCCAGGTAGTTACCAGGCGGGGAATATTTTTGATAACGATGGGTTCGCGAAAAACGGTTCCGTCCAGGATATTCCGGATGGTTCCGTTCGGGCTCTTCCACATTTGCTTCAGGTTGAATTCTTTGACCCTTGCTTCATCAGGGGTGATGGTCGCGCATTTGATACCCACACCATACTGCCTGATCGCATTGGCCGCGTCTACAGTCACCTGGTCATTGGTTTCATCCCGGTATTCCACGCCAAGGTCGTAATATTTGATATCCACTTCCACATAGGGCAGGATCAGTTTTTCCTTGATGAATTTCCAAATGATCCGGGTCATTTCATCGCCATCCAGTTCTACAACCGGATTCGCAACTTTGATTTTTTCAGCCATCTAATTATTGTTTGATTTGGGAGGGTGAAGTTAAGCAATTAGCTGATTGGCTCATTGGCTAATTAGCTAATTGCTTACATTTCAGTCGGTTTATATGGTATCAGGATCCCCGAACATGAATCCAGATAAATCTCGGACAACTGATTAGCGACAAAGGCCTAAAGAATCAGCCAATGAGCTAATCAGCCAATAAGCCAATTACCCCAAGGCCACATCCAGTATCATCATGACGGTAAAACCGCCGATGAATCCAAGTACGGCAAGATCCGTGTATTTGTCGCGCTGCGTTTCCGGGATCACCTCTTCCACCACCACATAGATCATGGCGCCGGCTGCAAAGGCCAGGGCGAAGGGGAGTATGGGTTGCATATAGATCACGGCCACCGCGCCGATCACGCCGGCCACGGGTTCCACAACGGCCGACAGTTGTCCATAATAGAAGCTTTTAAGCCGGCTCATCCCCTGTCGCCTCAGGGGCACAGAAACAGCAAGGCCTTCCGGGAAGTTCTGGATGCCGATACCGAATGCCAGCGCTACGGCTGCAGCAATACTGGCCTCGGGCATTCCGTTTGCGGCTGCGCCAAACAGAACGCCTACTGCCAGTCCTTCCGGGATATTATGAAGGGTTATGGCCAGGATCAGCAGGGTGGTTTTACGCCACTGGGTCTTCATGCCTTCAGTCTCATGCTCGCCGAAGTTGATGTGCAGGTGGGGCATGTATTTGTCGAGCAAAAAAATGAACATCGATCCCGCCAGAAACCCAACTGCGGCCGGCATCCATTTCATGGAGGGGTAGAGGCGTTCCGACATCTCTATGGCTGGGTTCAGCAGTGACCAGAAACTGGCCGCTACCATCACGCCGCCTGTAAAGCCAAGCATGATGTCCAGTACTTTCCTGTCGATGGTCTTAAAGAAGAACACCAGTGACGCGCCGGCAGCGGTTACCAGCCAGGTGAACGTGGTGGCTGCAAGGGCCGCCCATACGGGCCCTACTTCCCTGACAAAGTTTTCGATGATGATCATGAGCGTTCAATTTTTTTAACCCATACATGCCTGGCGACAGCCTCACTTAGGATAAAGGGCTGGTGCCTGCCGATCCTGATTTCGAGGCTGTTGTCGAAGTTGAATTTCTTCCTGACTTCAAGCCGGGTACCCATGGAAATATCGTTGTGTTTAAGAATATCCAGCATTTCCGCCGTTTGGTTTCCAACATGGCAAACTTCCATAACGTGGTTCAGTGGAATGACCGTGATACAAACCCTTTCGTGCGTGGCGATCTTTCCGTGCTGGTCCGGGATGGGATCGCCATGCGGGTCGAACCTCGGAAAGCCGAGGAACTCATCCAGTTTGTCGATCAGTTTCTTACTGGTGACATGTTCCAGTTGCTCTGCCACTTCATGCACCTCATCCCAGCTGAATTTGAGCTTTTCCGACAGGAAGAATTCCCATAGGCGATGGCGTCTGATGATCCCGAGGGCCACCTTTCGTCCGTCGTTGCTGAGCCGGAAACCCTGGTATTTCTCGTAGTTCAGCAGTTTCTTGGTTTTCAGTTTTTTCAGCATGTCGGTCACCGATGCCGGCCTGGTCTTTAACTCGGCTGACAACTCATTGGTGGTCACCATGCCCTCATCTCCCTGCAGGTGGTAAATGGCCTTGATGTAATTCTCCTCGCTGGTTGAATACGTCATGGAAGAAAAAATAATTTAGACAAATCTAAAAAATATTTTTTATTCGTATCAAATATTCCAGACTGGTGCTGCAGGCATGGTCTTTGGTGGATTTTATATAACTTGACCGCATGATCAGGATCTTGCTTTGCCTCTTTTTTATTGCCGCCCTTTTTTCCTGTAAGTCGGGCAAGAAGTCGTTGAACAGTGATGAAGCCATTACTGCCGAGGAGTTCGTGGAGTCATTCCCGGAACTGAAACTGCCTTTCGCCATGCAAGACACCATTTTGGATAATAAACTGGGGGATTCAGCGCTGATCAGCGCCAAATTGCTCCAGGAATTCATTCCGGATACCCTGTACAAAAAGCATTTTAAGGGTTCCAAACCAAAGTTTTATGCCATCGGGCGGGCGGAAGACAAGAACGAGGACCATTACCTGGTGATCAAGGCAGCTACAGCCGCAAAGCAGGTGGCTTATATCGTTTGTTTTGATAAGGACAAACTGTTCAAAGCGGGTATGCCCCTGGTGAGCAACAGTACGGATAGAAACGTGGAACTGGAGGGTTCGCTCGATAAGAAATTCACCATTTCCCGGAACAGGAAAAAGAAGACGCGCGACGGACAGGTTTACTATTCCCGAAATGTGTATGTGTATAACAATGTTGGAACATTCACTTTGATCCTGATGGAATCCAATGAAGTACCGGAAGACACAGAAGTCTATAATCCAATAGATTCGGCGGCGGCTACTTTTAAATGGACCGGCGATTATGTAAAGGACAAGAGAAATTTTGTCACGGTCAGGGATGGCTCCAAACCGAACAGACTCAGTTTCTTTATCCATTTCGAAAAGAATAACGGAGAGTGTATTGGAGAACTCAAGGGCGAGGCCGATATCGTACAGGCTGCTACCGCCCGATATTCAGCTGCTGGCGATCCCTGTTCACTGGAATTCAGATTTGAAAACAATAAGGTCTCCATCGCAGAACTGAGTGGTTGCGGAAACCATCGGGGGATCAGGTGTTTCTTCAACGATAGCTACTCAAAAAAGGCGAGCAGGGCAAAAAAGAAAACCCAGGCCGGCTCGAAGTAGGGTTATTTTGTCCAACTCTTGGCGTAAAATCTACACACCGGCAATCTTATTAGCCATTTTACGTTTATATTGCGTCCCTTGAATAAAGCAAGGAAACCCTGACCATGTCTAACTTTACCCATTACAACGTACCCTATTCCGTAGATCCACGATACAATACAAAGTCGGCTTACTTCTCCATGGAGTTCGCCATCCACCAGGCCCTGAAAATATACAGCGGTGGTCTGGGCTTTTTGGCAGGATCACATCTGCGGAGCGCGTTCCAGCTTAAACAAAACCTGATCGGGATCGGCATTCTCTGGAAATACGGTTATTATGACCAGGGCCGCAACCAGGATCAAACCCTCCATGTTCAATGGAATGAAAAGATCTACAACTTTCTGCAGGATACAGGAATTAAATTCCAGATCGATATTCACGATGCCCCTGTTTGGGTAAAAGTATGGTACCTGCATCCTGACACCTTCCGCAGTGCACCTCTTTTCCTGATGAGTACAGATGTGCCTGAGAACGACTATGTTTCACAAACGATCACACACAGGCTCTATGACGCCAATGTTGCTACCAAAGTGGCACAGTTCATCCTTTTGGGAAGGGGCGGGGCCAAACTGCTTGACGTGATCAATTTCAATCCTGATGTGTACCACCTGAACGAGGCACATGGCGTTTCCTGTGTGTTCCACCTGCTCAAGAAATTTGGCAGTAAGGAAGAAGTCAGGAAAAGGCTGGTGTTTACCACCCATACCCCGGAAGAGGCGGGCAATGAGAAGCACGATATCCACCTGTGCCAGAAGATGACCTATTTCAACGGTTTCAGTTTGGATGAAGTAAGGCAACTCACCGGTATAACCGATGACCAGTTCAACCACTCCCTGGTGGCCCTCCGCTTTGCGCGGTTGTCTAATGCAGTATCTGAATTACATGGTCACGTGAGCAGGAAAATGTGGGGTAAGTATCCGGGTATTGCAAACATCATCCATATCACCAACTCCCAGAACTGGAGTTACTGGGCCGATAAACAGCTCTATTTTGCGATGGATGAACAGAACGAAGAACGATTCATCGATCGTAAAAGATATTTGAAGAAAAGGGCGTTTGATCTCGTGGCCGATCAGACTGGCAAGCTGATGGATCCCGATGTGTTCACCATCGTTTGGGCGAGGAGGTTTGCAGGCTACAAGCGCGCAGACCTCATCACGAGGGACAAAGCCAGGTTTGAGAAATTATTGAGTAATAAAAAATACCCCGTACAGATCATATGGGCGGGTAAGCCTTACCCCGTTGATTATCCTGCCATCAGTGATTTCAATTACCTGGTTCACCTGAGTAAAGCTTACGATAATGTGGCCGTTTGCACGGGCTATGAGTTATACCTGAGTAAGCGCCTCAAGCAAGCCTCCGATGTTTGGTTGAACAATCCCAGGGTTCCGCGTGAAGCCTCCGGTACAAGCGGTATGACGGCTGCCATGAATGGGGCAGTCAATTTTTCTACCAACGATGGCTGGATCGTAGAGTTCATCGATCATGGTAACAATGGATTTGTTGTACCACCGGTTGACTATGAAAAAATGACGGTGCATGATCAGGATCAGTATGATCTTGACCAGATCTATGAGATCCTCAACCACCAGATCCTGCCGGCCTATTATGATGCCCCCGATACGTGGAGGCAGATCGTTAAGAATGGCATGCGTGACGTAAGATTTGAGTTTGACTCAAACAGGATGGCTCACCAATACTATGAGCTGTTATATAACGCCCCGGATGGAGTATAAGAAAAGCATAGATGTCCGCTGGTCCGACCTGGACCCTAATTTCCATATGCTTCATTCCAAGTATTATGACTTGGGTGCATTTATCCGAATGTGCTTCCTCATAGAGCATGGTATCACTGAAAAAGAACTCGAAAAGAACAGGATAGGTCCGATCCTTCTCAGGGAAGAGTGTTCTTTCAGGAAAGAGATCAAATTCGGGGACCAGGTTGAGATCGATCTTCACCTGACAAAAGCCCGGGAGAATATGGTTCGCTGGTCGATCAGGCACGTTGTCACCTGCAATGGCAAACTCTCCGCTACCATCAACGTTGATGGATCCTGGATCGATATGGACAGGCGCCGTATGGCAGTGCCACCGCCCCATTTTTCGGATGGGTTTTTGAAAATGCCCCGCTCAGAAGATTTTCACTGGTTTTAGATTGTTAAAGTTCCACCCTTACAACATCCCCAAGACGCACTCCGCTTTCCCTTAAGCCGTATTTTTGCGTCATGATCCAGAAATTATATTCCATCATAGCGTTACTGTTCCTGGTAACCATGCAGTATGCCTGTGCACAGCAGGCATTGGGTATTGACGAATTCGAAAAGAAGATATCTGAAAAAGGCGTCCAGATACTCGACGTCAGAACGATGGGGGAGTATAATACCGGCTTCCTGAAGAATGCGTTACAGGCTGATTGGAACAACAGGGCGCAGTTCAATGATCGTACACAGCACCTCGACAAGAGCAAGCCTGTTTATGTATACTGTGCCAGTGGTGTCAGAAGCGCTTCGGCTGCTGCCGCCCTGCGCGAAAAGGGTTTCAATGCCATCAATATGGAAGGCGGGATGAATGCATGGAAGAAAGCTGGCAAGCCTGTGGAAGGCGCTACCAACGATGGCAAAATCAGCGCTTCTGATTATCAGAAATTTACTGCAGATAAAGGATTGGTACTGGTAGACTTCGGGGCACCCTGGTGTCCGCCCTGCAAGAAAATGGAACCCGTGATGGCAGAGGTGAAAAAAATGCCCGGCGTGATCGTCCGTTACGTGGATGGGGGAGCAAACGCTGACCTGATGAATGCCAATAAGATCGAGGCCATGCCCACTTTCATACTCTACAAGAACGGGAAGGAAGTTTGGCGGAAACAAGGCATTGTAACCCTTGAAGAGTTTGAAAAACTGTTCAAATCCAATGCATGAAGCCGGCCCATGCTTTGCGTACATTGCTAAGCCTGTTGCTCTATGCCACCATCTACTATCTTGTCTTTCGTGATCCCAGAAGCATAGCCTTCCTGTTGGCCGTGATCATTTTGCATGAAGCTGGTCATTTTGTAGCCATGAGGGTCTTAGGTTATACAAATGTCAGGATGCTGTTTATCCCCCTGTTTGGCGCATTCGTGTCCGGCCAGCCCGGTACAGCCGATGCCGGCAGGAAAATGATGGTGCTGTTTGCCGGCCCTTTGCCCGGGATCATGCTGGGAATGATCAGTGCTTACATATACTCCGTTTCACAGCAGCATATTTTTTACCAGCTTGCCCTTATGTTCATTTTCCTGAATGTGTTTAACCTTCTGCCCTTAACCCCGATGGATGGAGGGCAGATGCTGGAGGTGCTGTTTCCGGATCAAAGCAAATGGGTACAGACGTTGTTCATTGTGACGAGTTCCGTTGCGCTGGCACTGGTTACCTTGTTGACCAGGAATTACCCCCTGGTTGTATTGATCCTGTTGCTTTGGTTAAGGCTGGTGTTTATCTGGAAGAAAGTGCCGGAAGTTGAAGAAACAAAAAACGCCGGACTTAGCAGCCCCGGCGTTTTACAAACATTTTTATGTACGTTGATCTGGCTGGTGTTCATCGTTTTACCCATGATCACCCTCTATCGCATTTCCTGATCAGTCCTCCCTGTCAAGTTGGATATTGGCATGGATCTTCACCTCATTGCTGACTACAGCGCCACCGGTCTCAGTCAACGCGTCCCAGGTTAGCGCGAAATCCTTCCTGTGGATCTTTCCGTTGATCTCAAAGCCTGCTTTTGTTTTCCCGTAGAAAGGATCCTTGGTGATACCGAAGAATTCCACATCCAGTGACACAGGATGGGTAGTGCCACGAATGGTCAGGTCTCCATTGAGGACATAATGATCACCTTTTTTCTCCAACCCCGTGCTGATAAATGTGAGCTGGGGGAAATATTCAGCGTCAAAGAAATCACCTGATTTAAGGTGCGTATCCCTGCCTTCGGCTCCTGTGTCAATGCTGTCCACTTCCGCGGAGAATGTGATTTCAGCCTCTGTAAAATCATCCGAGCTTGTTACCACTTTGCCGCTGAAATTCCTGAAGCGACCGGTTACCGTAGTTATGACCAGGTGTTTTACCTTGAAGGTTACCTCGCTATGAAGGGTATCAATGACCCATGATGTTTTTAAAGCTGTTTCTGTTGACATTTTTACTTGTTTTATGAATTGATGTTGTAACAACAAAATTAGCTGTGCTGTTCACTGCGGGCAAGTAAAAACTATGGTGCTAATGGTATTTTTTACGGATGGTCTCCCTGAATTCAGAGAAACTCTGGTCCTGGTGCTGCCTGAAAAGCTTGCTGAAATGACTGGGATCTTCGAATCCCAGCGCGTAAGCCACCTCTTTCGCACTTAGATCCGCATATCCTGCATACCGTTTGGCTTCCAGCATGATGCGGTTCAGGATAAAGTCTTTGGCGGATTTGCCCGTTTCCACAGATATCACTTCATTCAGGTAATTGGGGGTAATATGGAGTTCCCGGGCATATTCGGACACTTTATGCCACTCCCTGAAGCGGGACTCCAGGAGGTTGCGGAATTGTTTCACCAGCTGGGCCCGGGAATTGGTTTTCCCCATGACCGTGGTCTCCATGTTGGCGGAAAGCCTCTTGCACTCCAGTAGGAATAGCTTCAGCCAGGACGCGATGGCATCCTGGTAATAGGCGCCTCCCTGTTTGAACTCGTCACGGATATGGTGCACCAGATGTTCCAGGTTGTTGACGTCCATGACCGGTTCAAGATGAAATGGAGCCATGTCGTCACACTTAAAAAAGAACCCCGTGTTTTCTATCCATTGCTGCGATAGGCCATGTTCATGCAGGAAGTCGGGCGTGAATAACAGAACATATCCTTTTGCCCCTTCATCCAGTTGAAGGTGGTGTACCTGTTCGGGTGTCAGGAAGTAAATTGTGTCGTCATTCACGGCATAGGAGCGGAAATCGATATGGTGTAATCCGCTGCCTTGCCTGACCCAAATGATGGTGAAATAATTATGCCGGTGCGGTGAAAGGGCGCTGGATGCTTTCTGCATCGATTCGATCTCCTCTATGGTTCTGAAAACAAACCCAGCCGGCGCTCCATGTAACTTAAGCGAAACGGTATCCACTTGTTGTCTTCTTGCATTCGACATGGTTAAAGTTAAACATTTGTAGATTTGTTGGGATGACATTACCTGCCGGCAGTAAATACCTGATGTTTCGTAACCGCCTGGAGAAGGTATACCGGCACCGGTCTCGGCTGGCCCGCAGGCAGGGGATCTCCTGTTACCGGTTGTACGACCGTGACCTGCCTGAATTTCCGCTGATCATAGAGGTCTACGGAGCCAGCGTCTATGTGGCCGAATACCGGAGCAAACACAACCTTGATGACGCCGCTTACGAAGAATGGATGCAAACGAGCCTTGACCAGATTTCAGACGTGTTACAGGTGGAGGCTTCCCGGATCTTTTGCAAGATGAGGGAACGTAAAGCTGACCGGCAGAGCCAGTACAGTAAAACCGGGTCTCAGAAGCAGGAGTTTACCGTGGAGGAAGGCGGCTTGACATTCATTGTCAACCTCAGCGATTACCTCGATACCGGCCTCTTCCTGGACCATCGGGTTACCCGGGGCATGGTCCGTGACCAGGCACCGGGTAAGAAAGTACTTAATCTGTTCTGCTATACAGGATCCTTCACCATATATGCAGCGGCAGGGGGAGCGTCAGAAACAGTATCCATTGACCTTTCAAACACCTATATAGACTGGGCGGCGCGTAATCTTGCCTTGAATGGTATGAACGTTGAACAGAACAGGTTGATCCGGGGCGATGTGTTACAGTTGCTACCCGAGCTGCCTAACGATCATTTTGATATAGTGGTGCTTGATCCGCCCACCTTTTCCAATAGTAAAATGATGAAGGACTTCCTGGATATCCAGCAGGACCACGTAGAACTCATCAACCTGTGTCTGGAGAAGACCGTGAAAGGCGGGCTGCTCTTTTTTTCCACCAACTTAAGGAGCTTCCATATGGAAACAGAACTGATTCAGGCTGCGTCTATCACGGACATTACAAAAGCCACCACCCCTTTTGACTTTGAAAGCAAGTTGCTTCGATGGTGTTATCGTATTATCCGGTGATCACAGGTAAAGGGCTTCGAATTCTGCTATAAACTCATTTCCCCTTCTGAAGACCAGCCGATCGCCTTGGATCTGGTAGTTGTCAATGACGTTCAGCTTCTTCGTAAAAATGTCTTCCACCTGCATTCCGGGTCCTTCACATAACATTCGTGTCATCGCTGCAGGCCCAAATTTCAGTATGCCGTCCTGGTAGGTATAGGATCCCCTCATATTGTTACAACCTGCATGGCCATGGAACTGAAGAATCCGATCGTCAAATTGGATGAACACATCTTTTGCCAGGTCAGGGAAAACATCTATGCCCTGTATCCGGATCATCTTCCAACGGGTTGTGCCAAAACTAGCATCTGGTTTACTATGCATAACGGGTATTGTTTTTGTTGAGCAGGAACTAACTGCGACCATAATTGAAAGCAAAATAATTAAAGGACTTCTCATTTTTTACGTGTTTTCAACATGATGTTATGGTGAAAAAAACTACACATCGTTTGTCTTTTTGGGTTATAACCACGGCTTTATTGGCTATTTTTAAGGGAGATGAACAAGTTTAACCAGACACTCAGACTATTCGTGCCCGTTTTACTGGCATTGACGGCATTTTTATCATGCGGGCCCAACAAGACCAGCCTGATGGTTACCAGTAATCGGTATGAAGACCTGGTGGCCTTGTTCCGTGAATGGCGGACCTTCCAGCTTCCCCCGTTTGTTGAGGGCGTACCGGATTACTCGCCTGCGGCCATGAAAAAACAGCAGGAGGACTTGAAACTTTGGAAAGCCAGGCTGGCGGCGGTAGATACCTCTGGTTGGCCGGTCAAACACCAGGTGGATTGGTACCTGGTTTGGGCCGAGATGAACGGACTTGATTTTGACCACCGGGTCATTCAGCCCTGGGTGCGAGACCCGGCTTTTTACGTGTGGTTTTATATTTACCCTTCCGATGTTCCCGAAAGAGAGGGCCCAAATATGGCAGGAGCCATAGAGTTGCCTGATTATAATAAACCATTGTCTGACCATGATGCAGGGGAGATCGCTGCGAGATTGAGGAAAGCCGGCATGATGTATGCCATGGCAAGGAAGAACCTGACCGGCAGGGCAAAGGATCTGTGGAACCGCGGTATAACCAGCATCAACCAGCAGGGCAGGGATTTGGCGGATTTTTCGGCTTCTGTAAAAGCCACAAACCCTGATCTGGCTGCTGCGGCACTGGAGGCAAAAAAAGCATCAGATGATTTTGCCGCCTGGTTGAAATCTGAGGCGCATAAAAAGAACGAAGTATCTGGTGTTGGGAAAGATCATTTTACATGGTACATCCGTAACGTCCACCTGATGCCCTATACCTGGGAGGGGTACGAGCAATTGCTGGAAAGGGAACTCACCAGGGCCCATACCGCGCTAAGACTAACGGAGCTCCGTAACCGAAATTTACCAGTTCTGGATAGGATCGGCAGCGCAGCCCAATATGATTCGGTCATGAATGGTGCCGTGAAGGAATTCATGGGCTTCCTGGAGGGGAACAGTATCCTTACGGTAAAAGATTATATGGAGCCGGCCATGATGGCCCAGAACGGCAAGTTCCAGCCCTCCACCGGTTTACGGGGATTTTTTTCAGAAGTGGATTATCGGGATCCGATGCCCATGCGCTGCCATTTTTTTCATTGGATAGACAAGGCCATGAGTAAACTCGAGCCTGTGGAAAGCCCTATCCGAAGGGTACCGTTACTGTATAACATTTTTGACAGCAGGGCCGAGGGGTTGGCTACAGCCATGGAAGAGCTGATGTGGCAGGCCGGTCTATACAGGAACAGGCCCAGGGGTGAAGAGTTGGTATGGATAATGCTTGCCCAAAGGGCAGCACGTGGACTCGGCGGTATTTACCAGCATGGGCAAGTGATGGATTTCGATCAGTCCACAAAGTTCGCCTCAAAGTGGGTGCCATGGGGATTGTTGCCGGCAGACGGTGAAACCATCCAGGGTGAAGAGCATTTCTATTTGCAGCAACCGGGATATGAAACCAGCTATGTGTCCGGTAAGCTTGAGATAGACAAACTGATCGCGGAATTTGCGCGGCAAAGAGAGGGTAAGTTCAGCATGAAGTCTTTCATGAATGAGTTCCTGCAAAAAGGGATCATCCCTATGTCGTTGATCCACTGGGAGATGACTGGTGATAAAACAATGTTGTTGAAAGCTACCGGAGATGAGAAGTTAAACTAGAAATATTTTCGGTTCTTTGCCGGATGATCACGGAAATTGGACAAGATATATCCCTCGCAGCAGCTTTACTCCGGAAGGGGGCATTGGTAGCCATACCTACGGAAACTGTGTACGGTCTGGCCGCCAACGCACTGGACATTGAAGCGGTGGTCAATATCTATGAGGCAAAGGGTCGTCCCCGTTTCAATCCGCTCATCATGCACCTGTCTTCGCTGGAGGCAGCAGCAGACTATGTTACAGATATCCCTTCGCCGCTCAGGCTACTGGCGGAACGTTTTTCTCCCGGTCCACTGAGTTATCTGCTGCCGAAGTCATCGCGGGTGCCGGACTTGATTACCGCGGGATCAGACAGGGTGGTGATCCGGATACCGGCACATCCCATGACGCAGGAATTATTGCAGCAGGTCAGTTTTCCATTGGCTGCACCGTCTGCAAATCCATTCGGCTATGTGAGCCCCGTCACAGCAGCACATGTGCTTGAAGGTTTGGGGGGTAAGATACCATACATACTGGACGGCGGCCCCTGTTCCGTTGGACTGGAGTCTACCATTGTGGGTATGGAAGGTGATGAGTTGGTTATTCACAGATTGGGCGGGATCTCTGCTGAAGATATATACCTGGCAACCGGTATGAAGCCTGGTTTTTCCCTCTTGCATAAAAAGCCGGACACGCCGGGTCAGTTGAAGGTGCATTATGCGCCTGGTAAACCTTTGATCCAGGGAGGTATTTCCGAACTGTTATTGGCCCATGCAGGAAAAAAGCTGGCGGTGATCTCGTTTACACAAGCCTGGCCAGATGTCCATATCAGTAAGGTGCTTTCTCCTTCCGGGGATCTGCATGAAGCTGCTTCTCAACTTTTCACCGTACTCAGGGAGCTGGACAAGTCCGATGCGGACCTGATCCTTGCAGAAGATTTTCCAGATACCGGTATTGGCCAGGCCATTAACGACCGTTTGGGCCGGGCGGAAGGAAGGGTTTAACCGGGCATCAATCCATGATCTCACTCAGTTCCAGCCATCGGATCTCTTTTGCATCGATGAGTTTTGTGATCTCCCCGATCCGGGCTGAAAGACCCTGGAGTTCGTCGAAGGGTAGAGCAGGAGATGCCAGTTTCCCGGTGATGGAATCTTTCTCCTTATTGAGTTCGGCAATTTCTTTCTCGAGGGTTTCGAATTCACGTTGCTCTTTATAAGAAGGCTTTTTCTTATTGGTTGAAGCGATCGTTGGGGTAATCTCAACCAGTGTTTTTGCAGGCGGCGGCGGTGTTGGTGCATCCCTGCGGGATTGCTCATATTCAAGGTAGGTCCTGTATTCGGAATAGTTTCCCGGGAAATCACGCACCTGGCCATCGCCTTCAAAAACGATGAGGTGGTCCACCAACTTATCCATGAAGTACCTGTCGTGCGAAACGATCATCAGGCATCCGGGGAAATCTGCCAGGAAGTTTTCCAGCACTCCCAGGGTAGGGAGGTCGAGGTCATTCGTGGGCTCGTCGAGAATCAGAAAGTTCGGGTTTTTAAACAGGATGCTCAATAAATGCAGCCGCCTTTTCTCCCCTCCGCTGAGTTTCGAGATGTATGTGTACTGCTGATCCGGCGTAAATAAGAATAACTCAAGGAACTGTGAAGCACTTAGTGATCCTCCCTTTGCCAACGGAAAACTCTCAGCGATGTTTTTGACATATTCGATAACCCTCATGTCTTCTTTGATGATCAATCCCTCCTGCGAGTAGTTGCCGAATACAATGGTCTCGCCAATATTCACCTTGCCACTGTCTGCCTGCTCAAGTCCCTGTACAATATTTATAAAGGTTGATTTTCCCACGCCATTCTTCCCGGCAATACCAACTCGTTCGCCTTTTTTGAATGTATAATCAAAACCCTTCAGGATCACTTTGTCGCCATAGCTCTTATATACTTTTTTCATCTCCACCACCTTTCCTCCAAGCCTGTTCATCTTCATTTCCAGCTCCAGCTTATTGTCTTCGATCCTTTTCTTGGCCTGGGCCTCCACCACATAAAAATTATCCTGCCTGCTTTTTGATTTCGTTGTCCTGGCGCGGGGTTGCTTGCGCATCCACTCCAGTTCCTTGCGGTATGTGTTTTTAGCTTTGTCGATGCTCGCCATCTCGCTGTCTATCCGAGCTGCTTTTTTCTCCAGGTAATTCGCGTAATCCCCTTTATAGGTATAGATCTGGCCATTCTCGATCTCCCAGATCTCGTTGGATACCTCATCGAGAAAATACCTGTCGTGCGTCACCAGCAATAAGGTGATGTTTTCTTTATTCAAAAAATGTTCAAGCCATTCCACCATCTCCACATCAAGATGGTTGGTGGGTTCATCCATGATCAGGAGAATATGTTTATGTTCAAATCCGATATCGATGAGCGTTCGTGCAAGCGCAACCCGTTTTCGCTGTCCGCCACTCAATGTGCTGACGATCTGGTGGAGATTATGGATACGCAACTTTCCGAGGATCTGTTTTACCTTGGCATCAAAATCCCAGGCGTTGTTGTCTTCCATCAGGCTGATGGCTTCGCCCTGACGGATATAGTCTTCCGTTTCCATCGCGTCTTCATATTCCCGGATGGCATCCATGACCGGATGTTTATGGAAGAAGATATTCTGGAGGATCGTTTCATTTTCCAGGAATTCCGGATTTTGTTCAAACAGGGCGATATCTACATCCTTGTTGACCCAGAACTTTCCCTCATCCTCATGTTCCTTCCCGGCGAGGATCCTGAGTAATGTTGATTTTCCCGTTCCGTTGCGGGCAATCAGGGCGATTTTATCCCCTTCGGAAATGTGAAAATGTAACCCCGAAAACAGGGGTTTTATTCCAAATGATTTACCAAGACCTTCGGCAGACACGTAATGCATGGCGCAAAGGTAATCTTTGTGGGTCGAAGAACTGCTCAGGTCACCTTCCAGCCAGGTAGATCAGCGCACATAAGATCACCGTGAACAGAATGGCCAGCGGCACGGTCCATTGATCTTCCCGGGCTTTCTTTTGTTTCCTGACCCGGTAGGTGCTGATCTCGTTCAGTAAGTTTTGGTCGCCTTGCGCGATCTGTTCAATTCTTGGCCAGATTCTATCCAGCCTGGCGGGATCAATGGGATTGGCTGCAGAAAGCATGTATTGTACAATGGTTCTGTTGATGTCTTTCTCGTTGAACTGCCGCAGGCAATCTATGTTTTCATCTGATAAAAGAGCCATGATCTTCTCTACGATACCGGTTTGATCCATCCGGAACACATCCTGCGTGGCCACATGGCGATCCAGTTTCAGGACCTTGTTCAATATGCTGTGTGGTGTACGTGGCTGGGTTTCCGCGTATTTGTCGTTCATCACCTGGCGTAGCCAGCGCTCCTGCAGCCAGGCCTCTTTTCTGGCTGGCTGTGTCAGCGTTTCATAGGCTTCCATGATATCATGGAATCGGGCAGTGGCATATTGATCATGCTGGTTCTTGTCAGGATGGTACTGAAGTGCCAGTCTGCGGAACTGCTTTTTGATCTCTTCGCGGGACGACATCGGCGTACACTCCAGGATGCTGTAGTAGTCTTTCATCAGGGTGTAAAATTCTGACAACCGGCGGAATAAAAAAAATGCCCCGTGGACCGGGGCATTCTGATCAGGGTTAACGCATTATTTGCCGGCTTCCATCAGTCGGTGCATATCGTAATACAGGGCGATGATATCGGCCTTCCCGGCACTGTTGTAATGCATCACACTATGAATGGGCAGCACCACCGTTTTACTGTTTTTCATTTTGTAGATGAAGGTGTGCCAAGACATCAGCCATTTCCCCAGCGCGACGGGCGAGTTGGGCTCGTTGTTCTTAACAGCCAGGAATGTTGGATTGAAAAGCGTCACTGAGTCGTATTTACTCCTCCGCTCAGTAAAGAATTCGAGGGCGGCTTTCTTGCCCATGAGGCTGTCGCCAGGACCAGGGTAGTAAATTTTTACATTATCATCCCAGTTTGCCGAGAAGCCATTCATGTCGCCAGCGGCAAATGCTTCGAACGATTTTCTTGTTACATCATTCTCGGATTGAGGCAATACGATGGATGCTGATGCATCAGCAGCGGTGATGATAGCAGTTCCGGAACTATCAGCGGCTTCCGAATTTGATTCGGTAGCTGGGTTGCATGCGGCAAGGCTGAAAATGGCCAGGGCAATGAGAAGTTTGACTTTCATACCATTTTTTTTAAAGATTAAAATTGTGCTTACTTACCAGAACCTGGTGACATGGGGCGGAGATCGAGAAATGTATTAACAATAATCCGATAATCAAAATTGATTCTTGCAACTTTGCCACTCATCTACCTGCAAAAGAACCATGTTTATCCGGAAACCAACCCCCCTTTGTTTGATATGGACTATAGTATTGTTTTCGCATTGTGGCCCTGTTGGGCCTAAGGCTGAGCCCCAGGCAGACAGCCATTTAAGCAATGAAAAATCTCAGCCCGTAGCAGCCGACAAAGAACCCGTTTCCAAAACGATACCGCTGGACTCTTCTGCCGGTAGTATTCTGGCCCGTAAGCAGGTGCCGATACTCTGTTATCACCAGATCAGGGATTTCCGGGGTTCCGATTCTAAAAGAGCCCGTGACTATATTGTTCCCCCGGCAAGTTTCAGGGAGCAGATGAAGATGCTGGCAGACAGCGGTTATACCGCCGTTATGCCGGATCAACTCATCCATTACCTGGTCTCTGGCAAGGGGATGCCGCAGAAACCCGTCATGCTCAGTTTCGATGATGCGGACCTGAGTCAATTTGAACTGGCCAGGCCGGTGCTGGATCAGTATGGTTTCAAAGCGACCTTCTTTATCATGACCGTGGTGTTGAATAAACCCGGGTATATGAAGCGTGAACATGTCCGCCAACTGTCGGACGAGGGCCATGTGATCGGTTCCCATACCTGGGACCACATGAATGTGAAGAAACTGACGGAGCACGACTGGGAGATACAGATTGATAAACCTTCCCGGCAACTGAAAGAAATCACCGGCAAACCAGTTGAGTACTTCGCTTATCCGTTTGGGTTATGGGATGAGCGCGCTGCGGAAGGTATCAGGGCGAGGGGATTCAAAGCAGCCTTTCAGCTTTCAGCCAAACGCGACACCACCCTGCCACTATACACCATTCGAAGGATCATTGTGCCAGGAGAATGGAGTACGGCCAGGGTATTCGCCTTTATGAAAGGGAGTTTTCGCTGAAAAATTCCGCATGAAATCCATACACGATCGCTTCCGGTACGGCAGCTCTCGCAATCTCCGTCATGCTCCCCGCATCGAGCAGGAGTAAGAAAGAGTTTTTCTTTTTGGCGTCCAGGACGATCGAAAGCAGCACACCGTCATCGTCGTTACGGCTGCCAGGTCGGGGTATGAAGCAGGGCTCGCCTGGGTAGCTGTATTCTTCGTTCCAGTAGCTGGTATCGCCATTCCTCGCGTTGATCTTGACGATGCTGTTGTAGAAGCCATCTCTTTTACCTGGAAGAAGGCTGACGCCGTAGGTGTAGGTATAATCAGGGCTCGTGTTATATCGATCGTAGTCGATCCTCGGGAGTTCGATGCAGGCTTCTGAAACAGTATGGTGGGGGATCTTTTTACTGCGCAGGTTCATGCGGTAACGCCTCAGGGTGCCAAAAGGCAATTGGGTACCGGGCTTTTCCAGTTCTTTCAGGTAATATTTCTCTACAATGGATGCATCATCATAGGCATTGATATCCATCACCAGTTCATCCCCTTCTTCCCAGGCATTGACATGATGGGAACTGAAAAACGCTTCTGTTTCAAACCTGGCAGCCAGCTTTCCCGTTGATTTTTTGATTACCCAGATACTTGAACCTTCCTTGGGAAGCCATTTATGATTTTCAATATAAGGCCGTTTCCAAAATAAGAGCTCCAGCGGGACTGCCACCAATGGGCCTGCCGCGATGATGAAGTATTTTTTGCTCATGCCGAAGCCGTGCAGGTAAGCAGGTTTTTTCACTGGAATGGTGGCGATGGGTTTACCACCTGGCGTTGCCATATTATAGATCTTGTAATAACTCTGCATCCCAAATTTCACCACCAGGTTATAGGCATTGTGTTGGTCAAAATGCGGGTGGGCTGTGGTTTTGTATGCGAAAGCGCCGGGAACGATTTCACTTACGCCCACTGCTTTGAGGGTGTGTATATCAAATTCAACCTGCATGGGTGTTTCCCCAAGCGCTACAAATTTATCGTTGATCTTCGCCACATGCACCTTTGGATTGTCCGTCATATTCGGACGGGTAGGGAATACATGGGACTGTATCTTTTTGAAAAGCGAGCGACAGGGATCTGTAGCAAATTCGGAGTACTTCAGTTCGCCATGTTGCTTCACATGATCGTATGAATAACAATGGATGTACCTGCA
>Ga0315900_10004020_pt1 | contig 20990 bp, 23 predicted proteins | sample LakEriMetagenome_FD_203521 | JGI IMG/M metagenome (GOLD analysis project Ga0315900, IMG submission 203521) | Freshwater fungal communities from buoy surface, Lake Erie, Ohio, United States - Buoy 12 MA114 | ecosystem: Environmental > Aquatic > Freshwater > Lake > Lake biofilm | place: USA: Lake...
GGATTGCATCTCATGCAGCAGGCTCTGCGGCTGCACCAACCATCACAGCTACCGGCGACACCAACACAGGCATTTTCTTCCCCGCTGCTGACACCATTGCTTTTGCTGAAGGCGGGGCTGAGGCTATGCGGATTGATAGCGATGGAGATGTGGGGATTGGCACTACTTCGCCGACTGCAAAACTCCATGTCGTAGGCTCTGAACTGCTTACAAGTACAAGCGCGGAAACAAAATTCACCATCAACAATACTGGAACAGGTGGCGTTGAATATTGGATTGGCTCTACCAACAACTCGTCTGGTGCTGTGGGTGGTGGTCGATTGGCTTTTTACGACCAGACAAGCAATGCTACTCGTATGGTCATCGACTCCAGCGGCAATGTGGGGATTGGGACGAGTTCGCCAAACTACAAATTCAATGTAGGCCCAACAAGTGGCGTGACCTCGCTTGCTGGCGCTGGCATCTCGCTGTTTACCTCCGGTGGCCTTACCTCAAGCATTGGCGGGGTGCTGAACTTTAGACCGGGGCTTGGTCAAACTGCTAGTGATATTTTTAACTTATCAATCTGTGCGTATGACCACTCAGGCGACACCAACGCTGACGGTTTGAGCATCAATGCCTCTGACGGCATTTCGTTTTGCACGGGTGGTAATTCAAGAAACGAAAGAGGTAGGTTTGACGGAAGCGGCAACTTGCTGGTGGGGACTACGAGTGCAATTACCTCTGGGAAAATAAGCGTTGACTCCAGCACAGCAGGCGTGACAGCCAGAACCACAGGGACAACAAACAACTGGACGGCTTTTATTGGCGCACGAAACGGCAATGATGGCCGTGTCGCTGAGTGGTACAGGGATGCGGCAGGCTCAATGGTCGGAAACATCAGCGTTACCGCATCCGCAACCGCCTACAACACAACCTCAGACTACCGCCTGAAAGAAGCCATTGCCCCAATGACCGGCGCACTGGCAAAGGTGGCCCTGCTCAAGCCATGCACATACAAGTGGAAGACGGACGGCTCTGATGGTCAAGGCTTCATTGCTCACGAACTGGCTGAAGTTGAAGCAGGCTGTGTCACTGGTGAAAAAGACGCAGTGGATACCGATGGCAAGCCGGTATATCAAGGCATCGACACCAGCTTCTTGGTTGCCACACTGACAGCGGCAATCCAAGAGCAGCAAGCCCTCATCACAGCACTGACAACCCGCATCACCGCGCTTGAGGCAGCATGAACCAAATAGACGCCACAGACGCCAAGCTAGCCACGCACGAAGAGATTTGTGCCATGAGGTACGCACAAATCCAGAAAGGCTTTGAGTCAGGCAGCAAGCGCATGAGCCGCATTGAGTACATCCTCTACGCGCTGATTGCGGTCACGCTGCTTGGCCCAGGCTTTGCCGCTGAACTGCTGAAGAAAATCCTGATGTAATCATGGACGCCCTGCCGCCACCACCTCCGGCAGCGCAAGCACCGGCTCAGGTCTTTGAGTGCGTGCGGTGGGGCTGGTCATCTGACCGGCTGCTGGTCTGGTGTCTGAAGTGGCGGGAGAAGAAATCGTGATCGATCCACTCACGGCCCTTGCAGGCATACAGGCAGCAGTCGCACTGATCAAGAAGGTCAGCAAGACTGTTGACGATGTATCGTCTCTCGGCCCTGTCCTTGGCAAATATTTTGATGCCAAGTCCACGGCAAGCAAGGCAGTGGTTGCTGCCAAGAAGTCCAAGTCCTCAATGGGCACGGCCATCCAAATTGAGATGGCGCTGGATCAGGCCAAGCGGTTTGAGGACGAGCTTCAATTGCTGTTTATGCAGTCAGGCAAGATTGATGTCTGGAACAAGATAAAGTCCAGAGCAGCGGCACTGGATGTGGAGTCTGCCCATGATGCACGGCGTGAGCGTGAGGCTGCTGAAAAGCGCAAGAAAGAGATCGATGAGGTCATTGAGATTGTGCTGGTGACTCTTGTCCTGTTTGCGATTCTCGGGGTCATTGGTTATTTTGTGTTTGGCATTCTTGAGCAGCAAAAATGAGTGATGAACGCCTTGCACTGGTGGACAAGGTATTGGCCTTTGTCACATCTCCATTTAGATTGTTCGCATTGGTGTTGATGGCGGTGCTCACCTTTGCAGGGTATTTTGTATATACAAACCAAGACCTGCTGATTGGCGCGTACAAGGAATCCAAGAAGATTCCCACGATTGCAGAGGATCGGGTGGAGGATGCAGCAGCGCACCTGTTCAAACAGTCCGGTGCGCTGGTGGTGGCGGTGTTCAAGGTCAACAGCATGTTTGGCACGCGAGTCTTGTACCGCGCCTACGGCAAGAACGGCAGAGACAAAACCAATGATGGGCTGGATGTGGGCCTGTTCACTCAGAACGCTGCCAACAACGCGGATGTGGTCAAGCTCATGGCCAGCGAGATCCCTTGCGGTGAGTACAAGTCAGCGCAGTCTGAGATGGGGCTTTGGTATATTGCCAAGGGTGTGGCCTACACATGCCGCATTTCAGTGCCGCCAGAGCCAGGGCGATTTGTCGGCCAGATCACAGTCGGATGGGCAGCAGAGCCAGAAGACATGGACAGCGCCCGTGCAATGCTGCAAATTGCCGCAACAATGCTTTCAAGGAGTAAACAGTAATGGATTGGCTAAAACAAATTGCGCCCACAATTGCCACGGCAATGGGTGGCCCACTGGCCGGCATGGCAGTGTCTGCCATCTCCAAGGCCATCGGTGTTGACCCCGACAAGGTGGGCGACCTGATCTCCAACAACAAGCTGTCAGCAGAGCAGATCGCTCAGGTCAAGATGGCTGAGATCGAACTGCAAAAGCAAGCGCAAGAGCTTGGCCTCAACTTTGAAAAGTTGGAGGTCGAGGATAGGAAGTCAGCGCGGGAGATGCAGGCCACCACCCGCAGCCTGATGCCACCAGTACTGGCGGGTACAGTCACAGTCGGCTTTTTTGGCATCATGGTGATGATGTTTATTGGTAAAGTGGACAGCGCCAACCCTGCCATCTTGATGATGCTGGGCAGCCTTGGCACGGCATGGACGGGCATCATTGCCTACTATTTTGGATCAAGCGCTGGATCACAAGCCAAGACCGATTTACTCTCTAAGGCAGGGCCAGTGAAATGACCGAAGACCAGCTTGTCGAAATGCACATTGACCCGTCATGGCTGGAACCGTTGACGGCAGCGTTTACGAGGTTTGAGATCAACACACCAGAACGCCAAGCGGCATTTATCGGCCAGTGCGCGCATGAGTCGGCCAACTTCAAGACGCTGCAAGAAAACCTGAACTACAGCGCCAAGGGCTTGAACGCCACATGGCCCAGCAGATTCCCGTCAGAAGCCGAAGCGCAGCCCTATCACCGCCAGCCTGAAAAGATTGCCAACAAGGTCTACTCTGGCCGCATGGGCAACCTAGAGGACGGCGATGGCTGGAAGTACCGTGGCCGTGGCTTGATCCAATTGACCGGCAAGGACAATTACCGGCTGGCCTCAGATTCATTGGGCGTGGATTTTGTCAAAGACCCCGACCTTGTGCTGACCAAAGAATATGCAGCCCTGACAGCGGCTTGGTACTGGAACAAACGCAATCTGAACAAAGAGGCAGACGCCAAAGACTTTACAGGCATGACAAAAAAGATCAATGGTGGCGTGATTGGCTTGGCCGACAGGGTGGCGCACATCAACACGGCCCTTGGTGTTTTGACCGCATAAGGTGAAATAATCACCTCATGGCCAATGTCAAGCAACAATTAGAGACGCCTTCACTCTCACCTCTGGGTTATCCACCAGAGGTGTATGAACGCCGGAACTTGAACGAGAACAATGGCGCACTGAACATTTTTGCCAGAAAACTGACTTCCGTCCTCGGCTCGCTGTTTGGGCCAAGGGGCGGCAAGTTTATGAACAACCCCTACGGGGCGTTTCAAAGCACTGTAGACCAGACGGCAGCGCTGGCCAATACGGCCTACGCCATGACACTGAACACCACAGACTACGCCAACGGCGTGAGTGTGGCAAGCAGTTCGCGGATCACAGTGGCCGATTCCGGCATCTGGAACTTGCAGTGGTCTGGCCAGTTTGAAAACCCTGACTCACAAGACCATGATGTACGGGTCTGGCTCAAGATCAATGGGACTGTGGTTGTCGGCTCGACTGGATTTTTTGCAGTGCCAAGCAAGCATGGCTCGGTCAATGGCCATGCCTTAGTTGGCTGGAATTATTTTTTGAGCTTAAATGCAAGTGATTATGTTGAGCTTTGGTGGGAGACCGACAGCACTCAGGTGAGCATTCAGGCTTATCCGGCAGCAGGAAATTACCCCTCAACGGCGTCACTCATTGCGACAATGAGCTTTGTGTCCAACCTACCGACAATATAGCCATGTACATCCCACTAAAACTACCCCCAGGCATCTACAGGAACGGCACGGAGTACCAAGCTGCGGGGCGCTGGTATGACGCAAATCTGGTGCGCTGGTACGAGAACACCCTGCGGCCAATGGGCGGCTGGAGGAAACGCTCGGCAAGCCAGATGACGGGTCTGTGCAGGGGCTTCATCACTTGGCGCAACAACAGCGGAGAGCGATTTATTGCTGCCGGTACGCAATCCAAGCTGTACGCCATGAACGAGGCTGGGACACTCAAAGAAATTACCCCTACCGGAATCACTGCCGGCATTGCCGATGCCACGATCAAGACCGGCTACGGATACAGCACCTATGGCTCCTTTGCCTATGGTGTGGCCAGACCTGATCTTGGTGGGCTGATCCCAGCCACCACATGGAGTTTGGACACATGGGGCGAGTATCTGGTGGCCTGTTCAAGCGCTGACGGCAAGCTCTACGAGTGGCAGCTTGGCTTTACAACGCCGACACTGGCTGCGGCCATCACCAACGCACCAACCGGCAACAAGGCTCTTTTGGTGACTGCCGAGCGCATCCTGTTTGCCCTCGGCGCTGGTGGCAACCCCCGTAAGGTGCAGTGGTGTGACCAAGAAGACAATACTGTCTGGACGCCACTGTCCACCAATCAGGCGGGTGATTTTGAGTTGGCCACTGTTGGCACATTGATTGCCGGCAAGCGCGTCAAGGGTGTCAACCTGCTGTTCACAGATGTGGATGTCCACACGGCAACCTATATCGGCGCACCATTTGTGTACGGCTTTGAAAAGGCCGGATCTGGCTGCGGCCTGATCTCGGCTCAAGCCGTGGCGGCCATAGACACGGCGGCCATTTGGATGAGCAAGTCTGGTTTCTGGACTTATGACGGCTATGTCAAGCCGCTGCCCAGCGATGTGTCGGATTATGTGTTCAGCAACATGAACTTCAACCAAGCATCCAAGGTCTACGCTGTCCACAACAGCCAATTTGGTGAGATCTGGTGGTATTACCCAAGCAGCGGCAGCAATGAGAATGACAGTTATGTCACCTACAACTACCGCGAAAACCACTGGAATATCGGCTCATTGGCGCGTACCGCTGGCACTGATGCGGGTGTGTTCACCAACCCGCTGCTGGTCTCAAGTGATGGCTACATCTACGAACATGAGGTAGGTTTTGCCTATGACAGCGCCAGTGTTTTTGCTGAGTCTGGGCCAGTGCAGCTTGGCAATGGCGACAACATCATGTCTGTGCGGCAAGTTGTGCCGGATGAGCAGACCTTGGGCGAGGCGGTGGTTTCATTCAAAACCCGCAATTACCCCACGGGTGCTCAGTCCACATTTGGGCCATACACGGCGGCCAACCCTACCGATGTCCGGTTTGCGGCGCGGCAGGTCAATGTCAAGGTGACGGGTGCGGTGCTGGCCGATTGGCGTATTGGGGTGATGCGGCTGGAGGCGGTGGCCGGCGGCAAACGATGAGCGATTCTGAGCACTTGAAGAGACTGCGCCATCATGTGGAGGCTGCTTTAGAATACTCTGGAGGCACACACAATTTTGACGATGTTGCCGAGATGGTGGGGGATCACAGATTGCAGTTGTGGCCAGCCTCAAACTCGGTGGTATTGACAGAGATCATTGTCTATCCGCGACTCAAGAACTTGCATTACTTCTTGGCTGGTGGCGACCTAGATGAACTCTCAAGGATGCGACCAATGATCGAATCCTGGGGCAAGTCGATTGGCTGCACCAGAGTGACTTTGGCAGGCCGCAAGGGCTGGGCAAAGACATTTTTAAAAGACGAAGGTTACAGGCCACAGTGGTCTGTACTTGCAAAGGAGTTGTAAATGGCAACAATTGACGAGTTAGGTCTGACCCCGTACCAGCGGATCATGGGGCAAATGACGCCGGCCATGAATCCGTACACGGGCGCAGGCCAAGCACTTGGTGGTTATGACCCAGAACTCTACAGGCGCATGAGTGGATCAGGTCTGATTAATCTTGGTGTTGGCGGTGGCATGGGCGGCGGCGGTGGCATGGGTGGTGGCGGCGGTGGCGATTACACCCCGACCCCTAGTGATTGGGACAATATGACCAATTCACAGAGGGCTGCTTATTACGCTGAAAACCCAAACATGGCATCGGTCACAAGGGGACTTCAAAGTCTTTTTGGCAATACGCTGTATGGTAAGGCGCAAGCATACTTTAACCCTGGCTTTGTGAGTGAGCAAAGAGCGCTCACAAGTCTAGACCCTGCCGCATACCAAGCCGCAAAAGAAAGTTTCCGCGCCAGTGAGATTGCAGCAATGAACGCTGGCTATCCAAGCACTATTAGCCCTGAAGCACAGTATGGCTTTGTAGCAGAGCAACCTGGCTCACTTCCACCAAGCCCTGAAGCACAGTATGGCTTTGTGGCAGAGCAGCCTGGATCAACAGCACCAGATACAGGCGGTGGCGGCAGCTACAGCGCTAGCGATTATGGTGGCTACAGTGGTTCTGAAACTCAGTCTAGCGGCGAATCCTACGCCAACTTTAAGGGCGGCATGGTTACCAATGTATTTGGCCCCAACCCAGCCGGCCCAGATGACGGTGCTGGCATGTTGCAGCTTGGCGAGTATGTCATCAAAAAATCAGCGGTCAAGAAGTACGGCCAAGGGCTGCTGGACATGATCAACGAAGGCAAGATTCCTGCCAAAAAATTGAAATCTTTACTGGGATAAGGGGCACACAATGTCTAAAGGCGGCTCTCAAACATCGTCAACCTCAATTGATCCACAGATCAAAGAGGCTTTTCTACAAAATGTCCAGCAGGCCCGAAATGTGGCCGGTGCATTGCCCGTCCAGCAGTTTGCTGGCTACAACCCTCTTTATCAGGCTGGTGAGGAGGCAATCGTCAATCAGTCTCTGACCCCGTTCAGCGGTGCAGACATTGGCGCGTTTATGAATCCGTACCAGCAGGAGGTCATTGACCGCAGCCTTGGCGACATTGAATCAAGCCGCCAGATGCAAGACCTCAGAGATCGTCAGGCCGCTACACAAGCCAGAGCCTTTGGTGGCTCACGCCAAGGTGTGCAGTCCTCACTGACCAATGCCGCTGCCCTCAAGCAAGCCGCTGACCTGTCAGCCAACCTGCGCAATCAGGGCTATGGCCAAGCTGCGCAGTTGGCTCAATATGCCCGTGGCCAGAATCTCCAAGGCGGCCAGAATGTGCTGGCCTTAGGCGGTGCGCGTCAAGCGTTTGAGCAGCAGCAATTGGATGCGCTGCGCAACATCGGCATCCAGCGTCTGGGTGTATCTCAATCAGGTCTTGGCTTTAACCCTGCCGCACTAGGTGGCAGCACAACAACGCCATACAGCCGCAATGTCGGCTCTGGTCTTTTGGGCGGTGCTTTGGCTGGCTCTCAGTTGGCGGGACTGTCTGGTGGCGCAATCGGTGGCGGCGAAGGTGCAGCAATTGGTGCATTGCTTGGCCTAATTTGATAGGGGATAAAAAATGGCTACTCCATTTGATTTTGCAAACATCGGCAGCATGTTCGGCGGCGGCATGGGTGGCACGCCATCGGGTCTTGATGCGCTGCTGAACGAAGACCAGCGCAAGCTGATGAATCGGAATGCAGCCCTGTCAGCGGCTGCTGCACTGCTGCAAGCCAGTGGCCGCAGCACTACCCCCATCGGTCTCGGCCAAGCGCTTGGATCGGCCTTGCAGGCTGGCCAGCAGGGCTACCAACAAGCGCGTGCTGGGTCTCTGCAAGACTTGGTGCTGGGTGAGAAGCTGAAGGAGGGTCAGATGTCAAGAAAAAGACAGGCTGACATTGAGAAAATTATTGGCACAGGTGTGCGTCCTGCTGTTGCAGGTGTGCCAGCGCAGCCAATTTTGGGCGAAGATATGTTTGGCCAGCAAGTGGGAGAGGGAGTTATCCCTGCTGTTGCTGCACGCCCTGCTGGGTTTGACATTCAAGCAATTGCGCCACAGTTGATGGCACAAGGCCCAGAAGGCCGCAAAGCATTTAGTGATTTGCTTGCAGCGCAAAAGACATTGATGGGTGACACCTTTAGCCTTGCTGAAGGTGCAAAGCAATTCCAGCGTGACCCCATCACTGGCGAAGTGCGTGAAGTTGCTGCTGGTGCGCCTAAGAAAGAGCCTGTGCCTGCAACGCCAAGCGATATTCAGGGCTTTAATCTTGCAAAACAGCAAGGCTACACAGGCAGTTTTATTCAATATCTAAACGCAATCAGGCCACCAAGTTCTACGACTATCAATATGCCAAGCGAGGGCGAGCGCAAGTCGGCGGTGTTGGCTAACCGATTGAACTTCAGCGTTGGTCAGATGAACAGCGCCATCAACGCTGATCCTTCTGCGGCCATGCCAAAAACCACATCCGAAGTGGCTAGATTTTTGACTAGAAGCGATTTCCTGCCCAATGTGTTGAACAGTCAGCAGCGCCAAGTTGTTGAGGCGGCTCAAATGGATGTTTTGGATGCTGCCCTCACTTTAGGTACAGGGGCGGCTTATACGATCCCTCAGTTGGAAAGCTATAGGAAATCGTATTTCCCGCAAATTGGGGACTCTAAAGAAACAGTACAGTCTAAGCAAGATCGTTTAATGAACTTGCTGAAGTCTGCTGAGATTGCATCTGGCCGTGCAGCCGGACAAATTTCCTCTCCAATGCCCAAGCCAGTAGGCACACCTGCGGCTCGCAATATAACTGTGGATTACTGATATGCCATATTCAATCACCACAAAAGACGGCATCACAATCAACAACATCCCTGACGATGTTGCGCCTGACTCTCCGGCGTTAAAGCAAAGAGTTGCTGCAATTCGCGACATGGGGCCAGAGCGTGGCGTAAGTGCTACGCCTGCGCCAAGCCAAGAAGGTGCTTTTAGCCGAGGTCTTGGCCTTGCCACTAGGGCCATGGCGCCCACACTGGCTGGTGCGCAATTTGGATCTTTGGGTGGCCCGTTTGGCACGGTGCTTGGCTCTATGGCTGTGCCAGCGGCTGATGCAACCAATGCACTCATCAACTTGTTGGCCTCGCCGTTTACAGATAAACGCTTAATCCCAGCCTCACAAGCCATTCAAAACTTAATGACCAGTGCTGGCGTTCCTGCCGCACCAGAGACGCAAACACCTACAGAGCGCGTTTTGTCTACTGGATTAGAAGCCTCTACTGGTGTTGCCCGAACCATTCCCGCCTTGATTAGTGCGTCCACCACAGCAGCCTCACCCGTTGCGCGTGGCGTAGCTGGGCAACTTGCCACAGCCCCTGGCACGCAGGCTGTGGTCACGCCAACCTCCGTGATGGCAGGCCAAGCGGTTACAGAAGCAACAGGAAACCCACTGTATGGGGCAGCTACAACATTGGGAACTGGCTTTGCTGGAAGCATCAAGCGACCACAAAAAGAGCAAGCCTTGTCTTCTGACGCACTTAATAAAATTGCGTCAGACAGATACGATCAATTGCAGGCTTCCGGCGTGCAGTTGAAAACAGACGAGTTTGTCGATTCAATGAGCAAAATTGCAAAGGGTTTGCGCCAAGAGGGGTACACGCCAACGGGGTATCCAAAGGTTACAGGCGCGATCCAAGAATTGACATCTACCGCACAGCCCAAAGATTGGACTGAAATTCAAGCGTTACGCAAAATGATTCGCAGTGGTCAAACAAGCATGGACTCTGAAGAAAGGCGCTTGGCCTCCATCTTGCTGGATGAATACGACAACTACCTGATGACTGTTCCTAAAAATGCCATTGCATCAGGGGACATGAAAAACACGGGTGATCTGTGGTCACAAGCCCGAACTTCTTATTCAAGAATGAAGAAGTCGGAAGTGTTTGAGGATATGCTAAACGAGGCCAAGCTAGATCGCAGCAAATTCACTCAGTCTGGTGAAGAAAATTCTTTGGCAAAGCAGTTGCGACAACTTGCAAAGAACGACAAAAAAATGCGCCTGTTTACCAAAGAAGAGCAGGCTGCAATTGAGCAAGCGGCTAAAGGCAACACTGTACAAAACATGCTCAAGTTCTTTGGCCGTTTTGCCCCCACTGGCCCTGTAAGCGGTATGTTTACTGGAGGCGCAACAGTTATGAACCCAGCCCTTGGTTTAACCATGGCTGGTACAGCGGCTGCGTCACGAGTTGGTGCAACAAATATGCGCCGTGGCAGCGTAAATGAACTGTCTAATCTCATGCGCATGGGCAGCGCACCACCGACAGTCGGTGGGCCGTTTAGGGCTACAGCCCCCACAACAATGCGGGGCTTGTTGTCTTTTGAAGACCTTGAGCAGCAACAACGAAATTTGATGGGAATTCAATAATGCTTGGCTCTTTGACAGCCCTGCACCAAAAGGAAAATCATGGCCCTGCTTGATGAAGAAGAAACCGGCGCTGCTTTTGGATTTTTTCCACAAATGCAGCCACGGCGTAGGCTGCAAGATGTGCAGGGTTCTGCCAACCTGCCGGTGGATGTGACCCGTGGACGGCTGGCTGGTCTGCTTGGCCTAATACCTGATGTGCTGAACTTCATGGGTAGAAGCCCCATGCCTACTGAAACATTTGGCGAGACGCAATACAACCCCAGACCGCAACTACCCTACGACACTGATTTCTATCTCAAAAACCTTCCCTTAGCCCCAACATCAAGGGCTGGCCAAGTTGCAGGACAAGCGGCATCGTTTGTGCCTTTGAACCCAGTTCCAGCAGTCAGGGCATTGGGCGCAGGGGCTAAGGCGCTTGGCCCGACAGCGGCTGGCATGACTGAGGGCTACTTGCAGAGGCAGGGGTTTATGCCTGGTGTTGTGCCAGCGCAGCCATCAGGTCTACTGACACCAGAAATCCCAGCGCCAAAACCACAAGCACCAGTGTCTGATCTTGGGTTTTACTCTGCTGCCGAACAAGCAGCGATGAACTTGCAGCGCGGCAAAGGCACAGGACAGTCTTTCTTGAATGACTTGATGAAAGCCCCTGATGTCAAAAAAGATGAGCTGCAATACACGGGGCTTGATGACTTTTTGAAAGACAAGCCCAATGTGACTCGCCAAGAGGTGCAAGACTTTATTGCTGGCAATCGAGTTGATGTAAAAGAAAAGCAACTAGGCGAAATGGGTGGGATGCAGGCGCGTCAGATTGCTGTAGATGACATCACTGAAACGCTTAAAGCTGGCGGCATGTTTGACGATGATGCGCAATATGCTTTGCGCTCTTGGCAAGAGGCTGCGCCAGGGTCAATAATGGATATGCAAAATAGGGTTTTGTTAGAAGAAAAGTTAATCTACTCAGGCGAAAACCGTACTGTTGCAGATTTTTTAGACTCTGGCGCAGCACAAACAGACTCAACAAAATTTGCCAGCTACACCCTGCCAGGCGGCGAGAACTATCGTGAGATTTTGCTGACTTTGCCAACAAAGCGATTAAATGAAAACGAGGCTCGCAAAGTTCTTGGGGCTAGGCCAGATGCAAAATTAAGCGAAGCTGATATTTCATACGCATCACGCAAAGCTGTGGATGAGTACAAGTCATCTCACTTTGACGAACCCAACATCCTGGCTCACATGCGGGTCAATGACCGCATAGACGCTGACGGCAAAAAGATGCTGCTGATTGAAGAAGTGCAATCAGATTGGCATCAAGCTGGTAGGGAGAAGGGGTACAACACGCCACAAGCTAAAGCCCAAATGCAGAAAAAATTGGATGATTTGGATGAAGAAAGAAAAAATTTACGTGATGAACAAGCAAAACTAGAAGAAATGGCAACGCCATTTACTAGCCAAAACAAAGATGCGCCACGTGAAATTTTAGATAGGTGGAACATTGTTTCAAATAGATTAAATAATTTGCAACGCGAATACGCCCCTATTGCTAATCAAATTTCTAGTGGATCAGTTGGCGTCCCAGACGCACCCTTTAAAGACACATGGCATCAACTGGCGCTGAAACGGGCGCTGAAGGAGGCGGTGGACAAGGGTTATGACAGGATTGGTTTGACCACAGGGGCGCAGCAAGCCAAGCGCTATGACTTGAGTAAGCAAGTTGGAAGCGTGCGATGGGCAAGCAATCCCGGCTCCGACGCAGGAAAGTTGACGGTAAGGGATTTGGATGGCAATGTAATCTTGCGTGAGCGAACTGCCACGCCAATTAAAACAACAGAACTTGCTGACTTTGTTGGCAAGGATTTGGCTAAGAAATTGGCTACTTCAGATGTAGCCAGCACAACCCCCTACGGTGACGAAATTCGTGAGTTATCTGGCCTTGATTTGCAAGTCGGCGGCGAGGGGATGAAGAAATACTACGATGAGATTTACCCTGCTTTCCTTAACAAGCAAGGCAAGAAGTACGGCGCACAGGTAGGAGAGACTCAGATCAAGGTCGGCGCTGACAGGGTTGAGCCTGGCATTGCAGCGCCCGGCATCGGTGTCGAGTTCGCTGCAAAAACAATTCCAGCGCCGTCTGAAAAAGTTCGCTACCTTGACATCACGCCAGAGATGCGTAAAGCGGTGCAGAAGGGTCAACCGCTGTTTACCGCAGCGCCAATTGGTGGCATTGGGACAGGCTTGCTCAGTGATGAGCAGCGCAAAGAGTTGTCAGGCTTGCTCGGCCCTTGACCCAAAAAACGCTGCCGTCAGTGGATCGATCTTGATCTTTCGATTCCTCTGACGGCGGCGTGCATTTAAAAAGTCTCTATCGTCAGCGCTCATCTTGTGGCGCTTTTTTCGCATGCGCTCCGCTGCCGTGAACGACTGCGGCCTTCTGGCATCCGGCTCGCTGCCAAGAGTCATCAGGGCTGTGGTCATGTTGCCGGTCTTGGTATACCCATGCACCCGCACCACGCCAGCCTTGCGTAATGCGCGCACATTGTCGTAGGCGGTGGTCAGGCAGCATGGCAGGCGCAAGGCTATGTCGGCCACACTCAACGGGCCAATGCTCAAGAGCCGGACGATGGCGGCTCTATAGACCGGCTTTAGACCGCGACTCATCTTGCAACCTGTTTCGCATCCGGCGGTTGTACTCGCGCTTGAGCATGATGCGAACCACCAGCGCTCGAGTGTGGGCGTCTGAAGGGATTGCATGGCCATAGCACTCTGGACTGAGCAGATCGTCCATGAACTCTATTGCAGCCTCCAACGCCGGCTCAAGTACATCACTCATAGCTTGTCTGCATCTTTCCTGAAGACCTGCACATTGGCGATCAAGGACGGCAGCTTGAATGCGTCCATAGCACCAGGTCTGCCGGCGAAGGGTTTGAGTTCAACAGGGTTGTATGCCCCGAGCGTTTTGTTCAGTGATGGTGGTGGTGTCTTATTCATGCTGACCACCACGCCACCAGTGCCGCAGCCAAGCCGCAGCCGATCACCAAGCACAGCAGATAGTCCAGCGCTGCATCGGCGCGATTGCTTAATTTGTTCATGTTGTCCCCTTGAGTTAATGTGTTACGAAGTTTACGCCAAATAAACAATATTGCAAAGTAGTCAATAAATGCAGGTGTTGCCGTTAAAATACACTCATGGAATCAGTTCAAGACATCAGAGACAGGGCCAAGGCCAGCGGGATCAGGATGAATGCCGTGTGCCGCGAGGCTGGCATCCAGCAGCCACAGGTGTCCAGATGGATGTCTGGCTCTGTCAGCCCTCTTTGGTCGTCTGTGAAGGCGCTGGCTGCTGCGCTTGATCGGCTTGTACAAGTCGATGTGGCCGGTCAAGATAAGACTCCAGCGCCAGCCGAATCAAAGCAGACCGCGACATCTTGAGGCCGCTGGCCACTGCTGACAGCTTGGTCATAGTCTCATCAGGAATGTGGGCTGCAATGTATTTCATGTGATCCTCAAAAGGTGGGGGCTACTCGCTGCGTCTGTGTTTCATTTCACTGCACGCCACAGCATCCGCTTTCGCCCCCGATTTTTTACCAATCAGCGTTATCAGAGGCCGCAGGCGCGGCTGACTTGCTGATGCCGAAGTCTGATGCAGCACTTGGCCGCGCACCACCCAGAGGCTCACCCTTGGCCACCAGCATGATGTTGTTCAGGCCAAACGACACGCCATTGTTGCCAGCTTGGGAGTAGGCATAGGCATTGAGCGATACCCGCCCGTAGTCACCTGACACGATGTCATTGCTGCCGAGCAGGTCTTGGCCATTGGCGTCCACAGCCCCAGGCTTATTCGTGCTCTTGGTGTTAAAGAAGAAGTGGCCGGCGTACTCTTTGCCCAGCGGCGCACCATCGGCCTTGGTTTCAGTGTCGCCATCACGCAAGGGGTTGCGTACATTCTTGGGGATCTTGTCACCAAACTTGGCCATCAAAGCCTCTTTAGCGGCAGCCTTCAATGCCACCACTGTCTCGGTGTCGGACTTGGGAACAAGCACTTGCGTGCTGAACTCATCCTTACCGTTCATCTCATTCTTGCGTGCGCTCATCACTGAGCAATAAACAAATCGGCATTTGCCGGTAACAACCCGTGTAGTCATAGCGTTTTTCCTGTTTAGCGTTAAAGCTGCGACATGCAGCAGTTGCATTGTATATCAATTATTTGTTGTTCTAAAAAGTTTTTTGTGCGAGACTCCGGACATGACTTTATTTCCACACCAAGAAGAGGCCAAGCAATTCCTGCTGGCCAATAGGCGCTGCATCCTTGCCGACCAGCCGAGGGTGGGCAAGACCCTGCCGGCGGCTGCGGCGGCGCTGCAACACCTACCGGCCATCATCGTCTGCCCAGCCATTGCCAAGACTGTCTGGGAGGCGGCATTCAACAAGCTCGACCCGTCAGTGCCAGTGCGGGTCATCAATGGAAAGAAGCAGGCGGCAGAGATTATTTGCTCTGGCGTGACCATCGTGAACTACGACATCCTGAGCAGTGTTACGACATTTTCAGGAATTAAAACTGTGGTCTTTGACGAGTGCCACAGGCTCAAAAACAACAAGGCCATCCGTACCAAGGCGGCGATGCTGATGATGAAAAAGATCGACAGGGTCTATGCCCTGTCCGGCACGCCCATCCCCAACCGGCCCATCGAACTCTGGCCGATCCTCCACGGGCTGGGCATCTACCGAGGCGGCTGGTTTGACTTTGCTGCACGCTACGCCAAGATGTGGTCAGCGCCCTGGGGCTTGGATGTCTCTGGTGCATCCAACATCCCCGAACTCAAAGCACTGATGCGACCCTTTGTCCTGCGAAGGAAGAAAGAAGACATCTTCATGGACTACAAGCAGCCACAGGTGAGCTTGGTGACCTTTGACCTGCCCGTAGACAAGCGTGAGCAATCCTTTGATGCCGATGCCTTGGTCGCCAATCCAAACGCTCTGATGGCCTTTGAAGGGCTGGCCGAGATCATGCGCGAGGCAGGCATGCGCAAGATCAAGGCGGCGTCCGAGTTCATCAGCGACCTGCTGCAATCCGGTGAGCCGGTGGTGGTGTTTGCGCATCACAAAGATGTCGTCCACGGGCTGGTGGAGGAACTCAAAGACCACAAGCCGGTGGTGGTGGTGGGCGACACGCCGGCCACCAAGCGCACAGAGAACATTGCGGCATTTCAGTCTGGCCAGACCAAGTGCATCGTGGGCAACATTGCTGCCATGTCTGAAGGGGTTGACCTGAGTGCTGCCGACACCATCGTCTTTGTCGAATGCACTTGGTCAACCTCTGCACTCGAGCAGGCGTCCAGCAGGGTGGAGAACATCAACAAGTCAGGGGTCAAGCCGGTCATTTACCTGCTGACCATCAGGGCATCACTCGACCACAATGTGCTGGCCAAGGTTTTGAAAAAGCAGAACATCGTGAATCAGATTATTTAAAGGAGAAAGCTGTGAAAAAGTTTTTTATTGTCAAATTTGTTTCTGCTTATTCTGGTCAAAAACAATCAATACAGTACGGCAGTAAAACGGCTGTACAAAAAGACATCAAATCTTACGCAAAGCATCATGGAGCATCAAATGTAAAAGTGTATGAATACACGCTTTCAAACATTTCAGATGCATTAAGTTTTACAAACAAAAAGGCCCAGCAATGACCCAGCACACTGACCGCAAACACGCCAGACTCTCAGCCTCACGCATGGACAGGGTCATGTCCTGCCCAGGCTCTTACCGGCTGGAAAGCAAGATGCCGTATGAGCCTGCCGGTGAGGCTGCTGCCATCGGCACGGCTATCCATGAGCTATCCGAGCGCATCCTGCGGGGCGAGGCGGTCAATCCCAAAGACCACCCAGACGATCACTTTGACATGGCCAACGAATACGCCACCTTCATCAATACGCTGGTCGAAAACCCCCGCAAGCGCATGATCGAGGTGAATGTGGACGCCGGCCTCAAGACCCTGCACCAATCCCTCGGCGGCACTGCCGATGCCGTGCTGGTGGACGGCGACCACCTTCATGTGGTCGATCTCAAGACGGGCCGAGTGCTGGTCGAGGCTGAGGACAACAAGCAGATGCTGACCTACGCTCTGGGCGTCATGCGCATGTTGAATGCGCCTGAAACGATTACATGCACCATGCACATATTCCAGCCCCGAGCCGGCCACAGCAAGTGGACAGTCTCGGGCGCTGACCTCATCAAGCACGGCCACGACCTGCTGGCCGCTGCCAACCTCGCGCTGACCGATGACGCGCCGACCAACCCATCCACCAGCGCTTGCCGCTATTGCAAGGCCAAGCCCATTTGCCCGAGCATGCGGCAGAAGGTGCAGGACAACGCACGCAAAGAGTTTGCAGATCTTGTCAAGCAGGCCGAGAAGGATGACACGATTGCAGTGCCGCATGTGACCCCCGACATGATCGAGCTTGCCCAGCTTGCAGCCATGTGGTCGGATGCAGTGCTGGAGTCGGCCAAGCGTCAGATCACCAGCGGGTGGCAGATCATTGGCTGGACACTGCGACCAGGTCGCAAGACCAAGTTCTGGAAGTCTGACGCCTTGGCCTACGAGGCGCTGAAGTCCTACCCACAGGCATTCGACCTGAAGTCGCCCTCAGCCATTGCCAAGCTGGACATCACCATCAGCGAAGACCTGATCGGTGAGAAGCATGCTGCTGCATCACTGGTCAAGGAGAAGCAGCAGTGAACCGCATTGAGTTTGGCGACTGCCGCGAAACCATGCGCCAGTGGGCTGCTGATGGCATCAAGGCGCAGACATGCGTGACCAGCCCACCCTACTACGGGCTGCGCGACTACGGCCATGAGGGGCAGATCGGACTTGAAGAAACGCCAGAGGAATACATCAAGGCAATGGTCGAAGTGTTTCGATGTGTGTGGGATGTGCTGGAAGACGATGGGACGCTGTGGCTGAACATTGGAGACAGCTATGCCAGGCAAGGTGGGCGTGAAAGTGACCAGCCCAGGCATTGGGATGGGCGTGAAAAAACATCAGGGTCAATGCACAACACACGGATGGCGCAAGACATTGGCTTAAAACCCAAAGACCTGATCGGCATCCCGTGGATGCTGGCATTTGCGCTCCGCGCCGATGGCTGGTATCTGCGCCAAGACATCATCTGGCACAAGCCAAACCCCATGCCTGAGTCAGTGCAAGACCGATGTACCAAGGCGCATGAGTACATCTTCCTGATGAGCAAGTCGCAGAAGTATCACTACGACCATGAAGCTATCAAAGACCCTGTAAAGCAAGATTGGGGTACACGGGACAGGACTGACGGCAAATATCACAATGAAGGTAGCGGTTTGCAGCCTCACAGTGGGCTTGAAAAGTCTTACGAGATGGCAAACAAGCGCAGCGTATGGACTGTTAACACCAAGCCTTACGCTGGCGCACACTTTGCCGTTTTTCCGTCTGACCTGATTGAACCTTGCATCCTTGCTGGCGCTGCTCCTGGCCAAGTGGTGCTTGACCCGTTTATGGGCAGTGGAACAACCGCTCAGGTGGCGCAAACCCTTGGGCGGCAGTACCTTGGGTGTGAACTCAATCCAGAGTACGAGGCGCTGCAAAAGAAAAGACTGAGCCAGATGTCTTTGAGTCTTGATTAAGGCCAAGGACTAGAATTGCTGTCCCGCAAAGAAAAACCCCTGACGGCGTGAACCATCAGGGGTAACTAGCCTCCAGCTAGAAGGAGAACAACTTGTCGTCAACCGCGAGATCAACAACATGAGTATTTTACCCAAAATATTAGAACAACAAACCTTTGGCGACATTGCCCAGCTACTCGCTGACAAAGGCTACGAGCCTGTACCTATCATCCGAGGTGAGAAGCGCCCAGCCCCTGCCAAGTGGCAGCAAGGCGGGTGGGAAGCCCACACCAGCCAGTACAGCGAGAACTACACCGGCATCTTGACGCGGCACACCCCGTGCGTAGACATTGATGTCAGTCACGAGGGTCTGGTGGCCGCCATCCGCGACATTGCCTACGATGTCATCGGCTGCTACGAAATGCCACCACCAAGGCGCATCGGGAACGCACCGCGTGAGCTGCTGCTGTTCAGGACTGAGGAAGAGTTTGCCAAGGTCAGCACCGCCACCTACGCTCTGAAGACCGACAAGCCCGATGCCGATGGCGTGGTCAAAGGCTCAAAGGTTGAGATTCTGGCCAGTGGTCAGCAGTTTGTGGCCTATGCCGTACACCCAACCACCGGCCAGCCCTACTCATGGAACGGCTCTGGTGAGCCTTTGCTGGTGGGCAGGGATGCACTGATGACCCTTGACGAGGCCCAAGCCCGTGAAATTATTCTGAGATGCGAGGCTCTGTTAAGTTTGCACGGCACGCTCATTGGCCGCAAGCCCATGACCTCCAGCATCTTGGCCGAGCGTAAGCCTGGTCAGCAAGAGGCCAACGACCCGATTCAGGCAACGGCTGCGCTGGCTCAGATGCCAAACCCCGACCTCGCGTTTGAGGATTGGCTCAAAGTGCTTTACGCCAGCAAAGGCGCGCTGCGCGATGACGGCCACGGCATCTTTATGGCGTGGTCAGCCAAGTCACACAAGCACGATGCAGCCTTTGCCGAGCGTGAGTGGCGCAAGGCCAAGCCCACCCAAATCGGTGCTGGCTCGCTCATCTGGATGGCGCGATCTCTTGGCTGGTCGCCCCTGTCGGTGGCCAAGACCGTGGCCAAGGTCGAGGTGATTGATGACGAGCCTGCCGGCTTAGTCTGGCCGCACATGACCGCAGGCAAGCAGCCCAAGCCGCTAAATACCCTTGAGAACTTTGCCGCACTGTCTGATTTTCTCAAGGTTCAGTATTCGTTCAACACCATGTCAGGCGAGGAGGTGGTGCATGTGCCAAACCTCAAAGTCATCAACGGCTATGAGGCCAACGCTGCCGTCACCCACATGGTCAGCCAAGCCATCTTGTCCGGCCTGCCGCACTCGCTGGTGGCCGAGTACATGACCCAGCAGTGCCTACAGCACCCTTTTCACCCAGCGGTCGATTGGATTGAATCAAAGCCTTGGGACAAGGTGAGCCGAATAAGTCAGTGGATGCAAACCATCACATCACCCGACACCCAGATTAAAGAGATGATGATGCGCAAGTGGGCCATCGGCGCTATTGCAGCCCTTTATCGGCCAGATGGCGTATCAGCCCACGGCGTATTAACTCTACTCGGCGACCAAGGGATTGGAAAGACAAGCTGGTTTAAAAACCTAGCCCACGGTCATTTACTCAAGGACGGATTAACTCTGCGCCCAGATAATCCAGATTCGGTCAGGCAGGCAACCTCGCACTGGATGGTGGAATTAGGTGAATTGGATGCGACATTCAGAAAATCAGATATTGCCGCACTTAAATCATTCCTGACCAGCGACAGAGATATTTACCGACTGCCCTACGCCCGAAAGAACACCAGCAAGCCGCGCCAGACCGTGTTCTTTGCCAGCGTCAACGATGAGAGCTTCTTGTCTGACCAGACCGGCAACAGGCGCTACTGGACTGTTCAGTGTCAAGCCATTGACTTTGACCACCAGATTGACATGCAGCAGTTCTGGGCCGAGGTCAAGGCCATCTACGAATCGGGCGAGTCTTGGTACTTAGACCGTGACCAGATGGGTGAGTTGAACACCCACAATAAAGAGTTCACAGCCGTTGACCCTATCGTTGAAAAGATTCAGACCAAGCTGGATTGGTCGGCTGACAAGGCCAGGTGGAGCTACAAAACATCGACCGAGGTGGCCGAGATGGTAGGTGTAACCTTTCCAACAAAGGGTGACATTGTGAGGATTGCCCTGCACTTAAAGGCAGTGCAGGGGGTCAAATTTAGGCGAAGCAATGGGGTGACCTCGCGGCTCGTACCGCCGCCGGTCAACGACTTTGGATTGTGAAGTGCAGGGTTAGGTTGCACTGGATAGCAACCCTGCACTGTCTGCTTTTTTGCGTTTCTCCTCTGAAAAGTGGTGCAGTGCAGTGCAGGGTAGGGTTACTTTAGAGAAGAATATTAATTAATAAATAAGGGAAATAAGGGGATATGCACTACACACTTTACAGGTCTTTGAAAGTCTTTGAAAAAAAAGCCTGCACCTTGCACTGCCTGCACTTTGCATAGCATCATGGCCAGCACTCAGCACTTTATGGACGATGAAAGAGTCACCTGCGGCACATGCTCGCACGCCAGCAAGGTGCAGGGCAGCGAGTTCGTCAGCCTCAAAAAAGCCAAGGAACTTAAAGCCAAAGGCCAGAAGGTCGGCATG
>Ga0315900_10004021_pt1 | contig 20989 bp, 31 predicted proteins | sample LakEriMetagenome_FD_203521 | JGI IMG/M metagenome (GOLD analysis project Ga0315900, IMG submission 203521) | Freshwater fungal communities from buoy surface, Lake Erie, Ohio, United States - Buoy 12 MA114 | ecosystem: Environmental > Aquatic > Freshwater > Lake > Lake biofilm | place: USA: Lake...
CGATCGGCACCATCGAGTCGATCGACTTCAGGCCGGTCTGCACCGGCTGGTCCACCGACTTACGCGCGATCACGCCGGGCGCGACCTTCTCGATCACGTCGGTCATCTTGGCGTTGACAGGCCCCTTGCCGTCAATCGGCTGGCCCAGGGCGTTCACCACGCGGCCAATGAGCTCGGGGCCGACCGGCACTTCCAGAATGCGGCCCGTGCACTTGACGGTATCGCCCTCGGAGATGTGCTCGTACTCGCCCAGAATCACCGCGCCGACGGAGTCACGCTCGAGGTTCAGGGCCAGCCCGTAGGTCGCCTCGCCCTTGGCGTTGGGCGGGAACTCCAGCATCTCGCCGGCCATCACGTCGGACAGGCCGTGGATGCGGGTGATGCCGTCGGCCACGGACACCACGGTGCCCTGGTTGCGGATGTCGGCATTGCCGGCCAGGCCTTCGATACGGCTCTTGATCAGTTCAGAAATCTCTGCGGGATTGAGTTGCATGACTCTTTCCTTTTCCTTGTGTTTGCTGCATGGCGCTGGGCCGGCATTAGGCTGTGAGCGCGACCTTCATCTGCTCGAGGCGGGCTTTGACGGAGGTGTCGAGCACCTCGTCGCCGACCACCACACGAATGCCGCCTATGAGGGAGGTGTCTTCCTGCACGGCGACCGAGAGCTTGCGGCCGAAGCGCTTTTCGAGCGCTGCGGACACCTGGCCCAGATCGTCGGCGGAAATCGGGAAAGCGCTGTAGACCACGGCGTCGCTGGTGCCGGACTGTGCGTTCTTGAGCGCACGGAACTGCGAGGCGATCTCGGGCAGGGCCGCCAGGCGGCCGTTCTCGACCACAGTGCGCAGGAAGTTCGCGCCCACGGGCGACAACTTCACGCCGGCGACCTGGCTGACCAGGTCGAAGACCTCCGCGTCGGAGACCTTGGGGTTGCCGGCGAACTGCAGCAGTTGCGCGTCCGCGCCGACCAGGCCCAGGGCGTCCAGCCACTGCGACGTGCCGTTCAGGTCTGCCCGACCGGCCTGGAACAGGGCCTCGGCGTAAGGGCGAGCGATGGTGGCAAGTTCGGCCATGTGTCGCGACCTTTTACAGCTCGGCCTGCAGGCGGCGCAGGAGGTCGGCGTGCACGCCGGCGTTCACTTCCTTGCGCAGGATCTGCTCGGCGCCCTTGACGGCCAGCACGGCGACCTGCTCGCGCAGGCTCTCGCGGGCCTTGACGACCTGCTGCTCGGCTTCGGCACGGGCGGCTGCCACGATCTTGGCGGCTTCCTCGGCGGCACGGCCCTTGGCTTCCTCGATGATGGCCTGGGCGCGGCGCTCAGCATCTGCCAGGCGCGCGGCGGTCTCATTGCGGGACTTGGCGAGTTCGGCCTCAACGCGCTGGTTGGCGGCGCTGAGCTCGGACTTGGCCTTGTCGGCGGCCGCCAGACCCTCGGCGATCTTCTTGGCGCGCTCGTCAAGCGCCGCGGTGATCGGAGGCCACACGAATTTCATCGTGAACCCGACCAGGATCAGGAACACGATCATCTGAATGATGAGGGTACCGGTAATGCTCATGTGATTTCCCCGCCCCCGCTGCGGCGATGCCGCCACCCCCTCGAGGGGGCAGGCCCTGCAGCCCGGACCCGCCGGTGATGCAGCGCCACGCGAAGGCTCAAGCGGTTCATGGAGAGGATTACTTCGGGAGGTTCGCGATCTGGGCCAGGAACGGGTTGGCGGTGGCGAACCACAGGGCGATACCGGTGCCGATAATGAACGCCGCATCGATCAGGCCGGCCAGCAGGAACATCTTGGTCTGCAGCTCGTTCATCAGTTCGGGCTGGCGGGCGGCAGCTTCCAGGTACTTGCTGCCCATGATGCCGATACCGATACAGGCACCGATGGCGCCCAGACCGATGATCAGGCCGGCGGCCAGTGCGACAAAGCTGATAACTTCCATGATTGCTCCTAAGGGACTTGGTTAGAAAAAAACGAAAGGGAAGCTGGGTTGCGCGGGTCAGTGCGCGTCGTGGGCTTGGCCAACGTAGACGAGCGTCAGCATCATGAACACGAACGCCTGCAGCGTGATGATCAGGATGTGAAAGATCGCCCAGGCCGAGCCCGCAATGATGTGGCCGATCGCCAAGCCGATGCCCGTGGCGGACAGCGAGAAGGCACCACCCATGAGGGCGATCAGCATGAAGATCAGCTCGCCCGCGTACATGTTGCCGAACAGTCGCATGCCGTGGGAGACGGTCTTGGCGACGAACTCGATGATCTGCATCAGGAAGTTGAAGGGCCACAGCAAGGGGTGGCTGCCGAACGGCGCGGTGAACAGCTCGTGCACCCAGCCGCTCAGGCCCTTGATCTTCACGTTGTAGAACAGGCAGACCAGCAGCACCGACAGCGACAGGCCCATGGTCACGGACAGGTCGGCGGTGGGCACGACGCGCATGTAGGCATGGTGCGGGTCGTAGCCGGCCGCCGCGTAGATCTTCTCGAAGATGACCGGCAGCAGGTCGACCGGCAACAGGTCCATCGCATTGAGCAGGAAGATCCAGACGAACACGGTCAGGGCCAGGGGCGCGACCAGCTTGCGGCTCTCGGCGCTGTGCACGATGCCCTTGGCCTGCGAGTCGACCATGTCGACCAGAACTTCCACCGCCGCCTGAAAGCGGCCGGGGACGCCCGAGGTGGCTTTGCGAGCAGCCAGCCACAGCAGCCAGCAGCCCAGGACGCCCAGGGTGATCGACCAGAAAATGGAGTCGTAGTTGAAGACGGAGAAATCGACCACCGCCTTCGGCTTGTGGTTCTGAAGGTGCGTCAGGTGGTGAACGATGTATTCACCAGCGGTGGGTCCGTGTTCAGCAGCCATCTTCTCTTACTTGACTCTCTGTTGGCCGGCTCCGGGGAGCCGGTCTTTTAAACCTTGGGTCGGGGCGCGGGCCTAAAGGCCAGCGCCACCCAGTACACCTTCATCGTCAGCACCAGGCCGACCAGCAATGCCGGCCAGCTCAGTTCGGACACCAGTCGCGGCGCCGACGCCAACAGGGCGATCGACACGGCAATCTTGACCAACTCCCAGACCATGAAACCGACCGCGGCCGCCCCCGCATTGAGCGAGGAAAAACGCCCCGTCAGCCCCCTGGCAAAAATCATGGCGGGAATCACCACAGCCAGCGCGCCGTACCCGGCGGACCAACCGACGTTTTGCCGTCCCGTCAGGCCCCACGCCACAAGCGCCACGGCCACTCCCACCCCGACCTGCCATGCCACGACACGCCACGGAGAGACCGAGGGGTGACGCGCTCGCAGCTGCTGCGCCTCTTCAGCGCTGAGCGGCCTGGAGGGCATCTCGTCGTCCGGAGTGTCGGTTTGCGGGGCTTTCGTTGTCATGGAAGGTTGCCCGCGCCGAAACACCAGCGAATTTGGACCTGCGATTTCAGCAAACCCGGCGATTATATAAGGGGAAACCCGCCACATCGCCTCCCTTGTGATCTATCGGGGGTTTTCGCGACCGGTCGCGGCCCCATGCACACCGAAGGTATTACGCCCCCGGCTGCCCGGGCCATCCGGTGCGCCCACGCATACGGCCACAATCGGGACTTGGACTTTGTATGAACACGCCCGCCCCTCCCCCTTCCCGCGCAGACTCCCTGATCGAGTATCCCTGCCGCTTCCCGATCAAGGTCATGGGAGCCAATGTGGAAGGCTTTGTCGAAGCGGTCACGGCCGTCGCCGTCGCCTTTGACCCCGGCTTCGGCGCGGCGGACATCGAGCTGCGTGACAGCCGCGGCGGCAATTACCTGGGCATCACGATCACCATCACCGCCACCAGCCGCGAACAGCTCGACGAGCTGTATCGGACGCTTTCGACCCACCCGATGGTGCGGGTGGTTCTTTAGCCATGCAGACGCGGTGGAGGGGCCGCGTGGACTACCAGTCCACCTACCAGGCCATGCAGGACTTCACTGCGACGCGCGATGAGCGCTCGGCCGACGAACTCTGGCTGTGCGAGCATCCCCCCATCTTCACGCAGGGCCTGGCGGGCCAGGCCGGCCACGTGCTCACGCCCGGCGACATCCCGGTCGTTCAGACCAACCGCGGCGGGCAGGTCACCTACCACGGGCCTGGCCAGGTGGTGGCCTATCCGCTGGTCGACCTGCGCCGGGCGGGCTATTTCGTGAAGGAATACGTGTACCGGATCGAGGAAGCCGTGATCCGCACCCTGTCTCACTACGGCGTGACGGGCCTGCGCGTGCGCGGGGCGCCGGGCATCTACGTGCGCCGCGACAACCCCTTCTCGCACCAGCGGCCCGAGCCGCCTGCGCCCGGGCAGGATCCCTTCATCGGCCTGGCCAAGATTGCCGCCCTGGGGATCAAGGTGAGCCGGCACTGCACCTACCACGGCGTCGCCCTGAACGTGGCGATGGACCTGGAACCCTACGCCCGCATCAACCCCTGCGGGTATGCGGGGCTGGAGACGGTCGACCTTTCTACAATTGGCGTCAACACCCCCTGGAACGAGGCGGCGCAGGTGCTGGGTCAGAAGCTCGAGACACTGCTGGCGCCCTGAACACGCGAGCCCCATCACACCATGAGCAGCACACCCGTCGTCCGCGAGGCCCAGGGCCCCGACCAGTACAACCCGTCGGCCAAGCAGAAGGCCGCGGCCAAGCTCTCGCGCATACCGGTGAAGGTCGAGCCCGGCGAGATCCTGAAAAAGCCCGAGTGGATCCGGGTGAAGGCCGGCTCGCCCACCACGCGCTTCTACGAGATCAAGCAGATCCTGCGCGAAAGCAACCTGCACACCGTGTGCGAGGAAGCCTCCTGCCCGAACATCGGCGAGTGCTTCGGCAAGGGCACCGCCACCTTCATGATCATGGGCGACAAGTGCACCCGACGCTGCCCGTTTTGTGATGTTGGCCATGGCCGGCCCGACCCACTCGATGCGAACGAGCCCGAGAACCTGGCGCGCACGATCGCCCGACTGAAGCTGCAGTACGTGGTCATCACCAGCGTCGACCGCGACGACCTGCGCGATGGCGGGAGCCAGCATTTCGTCGACTGCATCCGCCGCACGCGCGAGCTCTCACCCGGCACCACGATCGAGATTCTGGTGCCCGACTTCCGCGGCCGTGACGACCGTGCGCTCGACATCCTCAAGGCCGCCCCGCCCGATGTGATGAACCACAACCTCGAGACAGTGCCGCGCCTGTACAAGGAGGCACGCCCCGGCTCCGACTACGCCTTCAGCCTGAACCTGCTCAAGAAATTCAAGGCCCTGTTCCCGCAGGTGCCCACCAAGAGCGGCCTGATGGTCGGACTCGGCGAGACCGACGAGGAGATCCTGCAGGTCATGCGCGACATGCGCGCACACCAGATTGACATGCTCACCATCGGCCAGTACCTCGCCCCAAGCACCTCGCACCTGCCGGTGCGGCGCTATGTGCATCCCGACACCTTCAAGAAATTCGAAGACGAGGCGTACAAAATGGGATTCACCCATGCCGCCGTCGGCGCGATGGTGCGCTCGAGCTACCACGCCGACCAGCAGGCGCACGCGGCGGGCGTCAGCGCGCCGCTTGCCGATCCCGCGGGCGTCAGCGCGCCACGCGCCTGACCTGGCGGTCATGCATCCGAACGTCTACGCCCTAGGCGCCATCGCGCTGTGGGCTTCGCTGGCCTCGCTCGGCCTGGCCCTGTCGCATGTCCCGCCGTTTCTTCTCACCGGCATCGCATTGGTGATCGGCAGCGTTCCCGCCTGGCCGCGGGTGCGGCAGTGGCGGGTGCCCGCACGCACGCTCGCCCTGGGCATCTACGGGCTGTTCGGCTTTCATTTCCTGTTGTTCATCGCCTTGCGCCTGGCCCCGCCGGTGGAGGCCAATTTGGTCAACTATCTCTGGCCCCTGCTGATCGTCGTGCTCGCGCCGGTACTGCTGCCGGGAGTCCGCCTGCGGCTGGCGCATGGCGTGTCGGCGGTGGTGGGCTTTGCCGGTGCGGCTATCGCCATCCTCGGCGCCGGGGGTGCGGTGACAGGCACCTGGTCCTGGGGCTACCTGCCCGCGCTGGGCTCGGCCTTCATCTGGGCGTCGTATTCCCTCTGGACGCGCCGGGTGCCCGATTTTCCGACCGCCGCCATCGGCCTGTTCGGTCTGGTGTCGGGGCTGCTCTCGCTGGCTTGCCACTGGGCGCTGGAGCCAGCCACCGCACTGTCCGGGCGTGACTGGCTGCTGCTGGCGCTCATGGGCCTGGGCCCGCTGGGCGCGGCGTTCTTCCTGTGGGACCAGGCGCTCAAGCGCGGCGATGCGCGCCAAATCGGCATCCTGAGCTACCTCACGCCGCTGGCCTCGACGGTGCTGCTGCTCGTGGTGAGCGACCGGCCGCTGACGGCCACCATCGCGCTGTCGGCGGCCCTCATCATCGGCGCGGCGGTGGCGGGCACCCGCCAGGGCTGAAGCCCGGTCCTCAGGCACCCGCCTCGAGCATCTTGGCCGGCTCCTCGGCCGCCATCACGGCCTGCGCCCAGGGCAGCAGGCGGGCCGCGTCGGCGCGCAGCACCTCCTGCTTGACGGCCAGGATCTGCGCCGGGTGCATCGAGAACGTGCGCAGGCCCAGCCCCAGGAGGAGGCGGGTGAAATGCACATCACCCGCCATCTCGCCGCAGACGCTCACCGGCTTGCCCTGCGCCCGGCAGGCGGCGATCGTGTCGGCCACCAGCCGTAGCACCGCCGGGTGGGCCGGGTCGTAGAGGTGGGCCACCGATTCGTCGGCGCGGTCGATCGCCAGCGTGTACTGGATCAGGTCGTTGGTGCCGATCGAGAGGAAATCGAAGTACTTCAGGAAGGTCGGCAGGGTCAGGGCCGCCGCCGGAATTTCGATCATTGCGCCCACGGCCACCGCCCCATAGGCAATGCCGCGGTTGTCCAGCTCGGCGCGGGCGAAGTCGATCAGCGAAAGGGTTTGCCGGATTTCGCGCGCATGGGCCAGCATCGGAATCAGGATGTTCACCTTGCCATGCGCCGCAGCCCGCAGCAAGGCGCGCAGCTGCGTGAGGAACATGGAAGGCTCGGCCAGGCTCCAGCGGATCGCGCGCAGCCCCAGCGCCGGATTGAGGTGGGCCTGGTCACGCCGGGTGTCGTCCAGCGGCTTGTCGGCCCCCACGTCGATCGTGCGGATCGTCACCGGCAGGCCCTGCATCCCCTCCACCGCACGTCGGTAGGCCTGGTACTGCTCCTCCTCGTCGGGCAGATGGCCCTGACGGCCCATGAACAGGAACTCGCTGCGAAACAGGCCGACGCCCACCGCGCCGGCCGCCAGGGCCGCCGCCGCGTCATCGGGCATCTCGATGTTGGCCAGCAGGTCGACCTTCTCGCCGTCGAGGGTGACGGCTGGCGTGTGCTTCAGGCGGGCCAGACGCCCACGCTCGAGTTCGGCCTGGCGCTGCTTGAAGCCATATTCATCGAGGATGATGGGCGAGGGATCGACGATCACCACCCCGGCATCGCCGTCGATGATCACCCAGTCGTCCTGGCGCACCAGCTGGCTGGCGCTGCGCGCGCCCACCACCGCCGGGATGTCCATGCTGCGCGCCACGATCGCGGTGTGCGAGGTCTTGCCACCCACGTCGGTGACGAAGCCGGCAAACACGCTTTGCTTGAACTGCAGCATGTCGGCGGGCGACAGGTCGTGAGCAATGAGCACCAGCGGCACGTCGGTGGTGATGTCCAGGTGCAGGTCCTGCTGGCCCTGCGGTCGCGGGGCCGGATTGCGCCGGGCCTGCGGCGGCAGCGGCGTCGCCACCCCGCGCATATGGCGCAGGATCCGGTCGGCCACCTGCTCGAGGTCGGCCTTGCGTTCGCGCAGGTATTCGTCCTCCATTTCGTCGAATTGGCGCGAGAGCACCTCCAGCTGGGTGGTCAGCGCCCATTCGGCGTTGTAGAGGCGATCAACGATCCAGTGCTTGACGCCCGCCACCAGCTCCTGGTCCTGCAGCAGCATCAGGTGCACATCGAGCAGGGCCGACAGCTCGTGCGGGGCTTCTTTCGGGCCCATCGCGCCGATCGTCTGCTGCAGGCGGTGGATCTCGTCAATCACCGCATCGCGGCTGGTACGAAGGCGGGCGATCTCGGCATCGACCTGCATCGGATCGATGAAGTAGTGCGCCACGTCGACCCGGCCTGCCATCAGCACGGCACGGCCGATGGCAATGCCGCGGGCAACGGGGAGGCCGTGGATCGCGAAGGTCACGGGCTCATTCTCCTTCGCCGAACTTGTCGTGAATGAGCGCCACCAGGGCATCCATCGCCTCGCGCTCCTGCGGCCCCTCGGTCTCGATCAGAACCTCGGTGCCCAGGCCGGCGGCCAGCATCATCACCCCCATGATGCTCTTGGCGTTGACCCGCCGCTCGCCGCGCGAGATGAACACCTCGCAGGGAAAACTGCCGGCCATTTTGGTGAGCTTGGCCGAGGCGCGGGCATGCAGGCCCAGCTTATTGCTGATGGTGATGTGCGTCTGGATCATGCGAGGAAAGGCGCGTGGTCTGGTTCTGGGGGGCGGTGATGGCCACCTGCATCACGCCCTGGGTGCCACCGCTGACGGCGCGGGCCACCAGGGCATCAAGCGATTCATGGCGGTAGCTCACCGCGCGCAGAAGCATCGGCAGGTTCACGCCGGTCACCAGGCGGGAACGCACACCATCGACCAGCTTCTGGGCGACGTTGCTGGGCGTGGCGCCAAACAGGTCGGTGAGCACCAGCACCGACTTCACCGGCGGGGTGTGCGCCAGTTGCTCCATCGCAATGCGGGCCGTGGCCAGCGTCTCTTCGGGCGAAAGGTTGGGCTGCACGTCGACTGCCGCCACCGTCGCCCCGCAATCCGGGAACACATGCAGCGCGCACTGGCGCAGCGAATGCGCCAGGGGGGCATGGCAGATGATCAGGATGCCGTTCATCGCGCCCCATTATCCTGCGGCGCCCGCAGGAACCACAGCCACGACAGCACGCTGGTGACCAGGAACACCGCCATCGCCCCCCGGAAGCTGTCCACCTCGGTCCAGCCCGCGGCCTTGAAGGCATCAATCAACAGACCCACGCCCCACTGCACCACGAAAATCCCGAGGAAGATCACCAGGTTGTAGGCCGACAGGGCCCGCCCCGCCAGGGCCGAGGGAAAAGCCATACCGACCGAGGGCTGGGCCAGCGACACGAAGCTCGAGGCCAGGCAGAACAGGGTCCAGGTCCAGGCGCCGGCGGCCGGCCCGGCCAGGATCAGCCCGACCAGCACCACGAAGCTGGTCGGATGCCCCCAGGCAATCAGGCGCGTGGTGTCCCAGCCGCGGTCGGCCAGCCAGGGCGTGAACGCGCCCCAGGCCCAAAAGGCCACCAGCATCACCGCATTGATGGTGAACAAGCCGGCGGCGGCCTCGCCGGCGGAATACCCGGCCACACGCACCATCCAGGGTCCGGCCCACAGCGTCTGCATCGCCACCAGCCCGGCATAGCCAAAGAAGCCGATCGGCGCCGCCCGCCGGAAGTACGGATGGCGCCAGACCTCGCGGTAGCTCGCCCACAGGCCCTCGGCCGAGGCGCTGGCGGGATGGGCGGGGCCGGCACCGCCTGATGCGCCGGGCGTTTCCCAGGGCGGCACCAGCCAGGCCACCAGCACGATCACCGCCAGGGCCAAGCCGGCCAGACCCCAGAAAATCGGCCGCCATCCCATCACCGGCAGCAGCCACTGCACCGGCAGCGTCGACGCGAGCAGGCCGATGGAGCCGACCATCAGCATCCAGGAATTGGCCCGCACCAGCAGCCCGGGGGAAAGCCAGCGGCGATAGCCAGTCAACGGCGCCATGAGGCAGGCACTCACGCCCACACCGCACAGCACCCGGGCCGCCAGCAGGCCATTGAAATCCGTGGCGACGGAAAACGCCAGGCAGCCGGCCACGGCCATGGTCAGGAACCCGATCAGGACTTTCTTCGGGCCATGCCGGTCCAGCCAGCGGCCCAGGGGCAACTGGGTCAGGGCAAACCCCATGAAATAGCCCCCGGCCAGCAGCCCCAGGTCGGCCGCCTGCAGCGAAAACTCGAGCGACAGCGTCGGCGCCAGGGTGGCGGTGATCGCCCGGATCAGGGTGGAGAGGAAATAGGCACAGGCGAACACGGTGAAGACGACCACCGCGCCGCGTCGGGATAGCAGCATGCCCGGCATTATGGCGACCCTGGCCGTCGCACAATGTCACCCATGCATTCCCTCGACGGCATCCGGGTCCTGGACCTCTCGCGCGTGCTGGCCGGCCCCTGGTGCACCCAGACGCTGGCCGACCTCGGCGCCGACGTGATCAAGATCGAGCGTCCCGGCAGCGGCGACGACACCCGCGGCTGGGGCCCGCCCTTCCTGCCCGGCGACCGGGGCGAAGGCAGCGGGGAGTCCGCCTACTACCTCGGGGCCAACCGCAACAAGCGCTCGGTCACCTGCGACATCGCCACCCCCGAGGGCCAGGCCCTGGTGCGCGAGCTGGTGCGGCACTGCGATGTGTTCGTCGAGAATTTCAAGGTCGGCGACATGGCCCGCTATGGGCTGGACTGGCCATCGCTGCGCACGATCCATCCGCGCCTGGTGTACTGCAGCATCACCGGGTTCGGCCAGACTGGCCCCTACCGCGAGCGCGCCGGCTATGACTACGCGGTGCAAGGCATGGGCGGCCTCATGAGCGTGACTGGCGAGCGCGAGGGCGTGCGCGATGCCCAGGGGCAGCCGATGGCCGGTGGCCCGCAGAAGGTGGGCGTGGCGGTGGCCGACCTGTTCACGGGGCTGTACGCCACCACCGCCATCCTCGCGGCCCTGCGCCACGCAGAGCGCACCGGCGAGGGCCAGCAGATCGACATGGCCCTGCTCGACACGCAGGTGGCGATGCTGGCCAACCTCGGGGCCAACTACCTGGTCAGCGGCCAGGTGCCCGGGCGCGCGGGCAATGCCCACCAGAACATCGTGCCGTACCAGGTGTTCGAGGTGGCGCCGCGCGATGACGGCAGTGCCGACCATCTCATTCTGGCGGTCGGAAACGATGGCCAGTTCGCCCGTTTCTGCCAGGTGGCCGGGCGGCCCGAACTGGCCGCGGATGCCCGCTTCACCCGCAACGCCGACCGCGTCCGCCATCGCGCCGTGTTGGTGCCCCTGCTCGAGGCCGTCATGAAAACCCGCGCCAAGTCCGCATGGCTGCCAGCCCTGGAAGCGGCCAAAGTGCCCTGCGGCGCCATCAACAACCTGGCCGAGGTGTTCGCGGACGATCAGGTGCAGGCGCGGCGCATGGTCGATGCCTGGACCCACCCGCAGCGGGACGACCTGCGCCTGGTGGCCAGCCCCCTCAAGCTCAGCGCCACTCCGGTGCGCAAGGAGCGACCGCCTCCCCTGCTGGGGCAACACACCGACGAAGTCCTGGCCGACGTGCTGGGACTGTCCCCTGAACGCATCGCGCAACTGCGCGCCCAGGAGGTGATCTGACCATGGCTTCATTCGTTCTCGTGCATGGCGCCTGGCACGGCGCCTGGTGTTGGCAGCGCGTGGTGCAGGCGCTCAGTGCCCAGGGCCACCGCGTGCATGCCGTCACCCTGACGGGCCTGGGCGATCGCGCCCACCTGGCCTCACCCGACATCACCCTGGACACCCACATCGCCGACATCGTCCAGACCCTTGAGGCCGAGGAGTTGTCCGACGTGGTGCTGGCCGTGCACTCCTATGCCGGCATGCTCGGCACCGCGGTGGCCGACCGGCATGGCGAGCGCCTGCGGCACCTGGTGTATGTCGATGCCCTGGTGCCCGAGCCGGGCGAGACCTGGAGCGCCACCCATGCCCCCGCCACGCGCGAGGCACGTATCGCCGCCAGCCAGGCTTCGGCCGACTGCACCTTCCCGCCGCCCGATCCCTCGGTGTTCGGCCTGTCGGGCGCGGACCAGGCCTGGGTCGCGCGCCGGCAGGTGCCCCATCCGGGGCGCACCTACACCGCGCCCTTGGCGTTCGATCCAGCCCGGGTGGCGCGGGTGCCGCGTACCTTCATCGACTGCACCAAGCCCCCATTGGCCACCATCGACGAAAGCCGCCGCCGGGTACGTGACCCCGGTTTCTGGAGCGGACGCTGGGCCGCCGGAGGCGGGTCGCGGGTGGTTGAACTGGCGACTGGCCACGACCCGATGGTCAGCGACCCCACGGGGCTCACGCGGCTACTCGTGGACGCAGCCGGCGCCTGACGCGCGCCGCAGGCATACTTGTTCTTCGCCGTTTGATTCCCTGACCGCCTGATCGCCCCCCATGCGCAAAAGACTCTGGAGCCTGGCCGCGGCCGTCCTCATCGTAGGCAGCGCCGCCGCCGTGTACCTGTCCACCGGCCGCACGCCCGCGCCGCAGTCCACTTTCGTGTTGCTCGATGGCAGCCGCACCACCACCACCGAGTTGCGTGGCAAGGTGACCCTGGTGAATTTCTGGGCTACCAGCTGCGTGAGCTGCGTCGCCGAAATGCCTGAACTGGTAGCCACCCACCAGAAATACCAGGCGCGTGGCTACGAAACCCTCGCCGTGGCCATGAGCTACGACCCGCCCAGCTTTGTGGTGAATTTCGCGCAGACGCGCGGGCTGCCCTTCAAGGTGGCCCTGGACAACACCGGCGCGGTCGCCCAGGCCTGGGGCGATGTGCGCGTCACGCCGACCACCTTCCTGGTGAACAAGCGCGGGCACATCGTCAAGCGCTATGTCGGCCAACCCGACTTCGATGAACTGAACCAGCTGATCGAGAAGCTGCTGGCCGAAACCTGATCGCGCCGCCGCTTAGTTGTTGCGGAAGGCGTCGTGGCAGGCCTTGCAGGTCTGCGCCGTGGCACCAAAAGAGGCCTTGAGGTTGTCGAGGTTGTTGGTCTTGGCCGCCGCCAGCAGTTTGGCGGTCTCGGCCACCATCTTGTCGGCATGGTCCTTGAACTTGGCCTGCTCCGTCCAGATTTCAGGCTTGGCCTTGTTGGACAGCTTGTCGGTGCCCGGGCCAAAGCCCGCCCACGGCAGGCGCGCCAGCGTGGCGACGATTTCGGCGTTGTCAACCGCCGCCTTCGCATCGTAGGGCGCACGGCCGTTGGCCATGGCCCCGATGCGGCTGAAGTGCGTGCCGATCACCGACAGCGAGCTCTGTCGGTACTTCACGGCATCTTCAGGCTTGGCAAACTGGGCATGGGCCGGCAGGGCCAGGAGGGCGGTGGCGGCAAGAACAGCGCTGGCGACAGTCTTCATGGATTCTTTCTGGGTAAAAGTGAAAAAAGGAAGGCAAGGCCCGGGGCCGGGCGACAGGCCTCCGGGAACTTCACGGAAAGTTGTACCAGAAGCGGGAGACAATCGCCGCTTTCGCCCTTCCAATCCCGAGCATCGCCGTCGACCGCCGCCCTGGGCACGCCGATGCAGACCCTGCTTGACTGACCGACTTGCCATGACCGCTGCCTCCCTTCGCGTCTGGGACCTCCCCACCCGCCTGTTCCACTGGGGCCTGGTGCTGGCCGTCGGCGGGGCGCTGGCCACCGCCTGGATCCCCGGCATCGCCATCGAATGGCATGCCCGCTGCGGCTATGCGGTACTGGCCCTGCTCCTGTTCCGACTGGCCTGGGGCCTGGTGGGCGGGCATTGGTCCCGCTTCAGCGCCTGGCGGCCCTCGCCCGCGCGCCTGTGGGCCGACCTGCGAGGCCGGCTTCATCCGCATGACCGCATCGGCCACAGCCCGCTGGGCACGCTGTCGGTCATCGCCATCCTCAGCCTGCTGGCGGTGCAGGTGGGCACCGGCCTGATTGGCGATGACGAGATCGCCTTCACCGGCCCGCTCAATCGGTTCGTGAGCACCGCCACCGGACTGGCGGCCACCGGCTGGCACAAGGAGCTCGGCAAACTGCTGGTCATTGCGCTCATCGTGTTACATGTGACAGCGATTGCCTACTACGCGCTGGTGCGACGGATCGCCCTGGTCGGACCGATGGTGCATGGCAACAAGCCGCTCGATGTCCTGGGCCTGCCGGCGTCCGGGCAGGTCGACCTGCCCCCGTCCCGCGACGATGGCCGCAGTCGGCTGCTCGCGCTGGTGCTGGCGGCCGGAAGTGTCGCGGTCGTGGCCTGGGTGGCGGGGCTGGCCGCGAGCAGCGGCTGAACGGCCCGCTCACAGGGGCCGCGCTACACTGGACGCCTCTTCCCCACGCCGCTCGCCGACTTGGACGCCCCAGTTTCACCGGACATCCAGCCCCTGGGCCTACGCCCAGAGGTCGCCGAACTCGACATCGTGCGCGCGATCCTGCGGGAATACGCGCAGGGCCTGGGCATCGACCTGTGCTTCCAGGATTTCGACCGGGAACTCGCGGATCTGCCGGCCGATTACGCTGCGCCGCGCGGCGCGCTGCTGCTGGCGCGCGTCGACGGCGTGCTGGCGGGCTGCTGCGCGCTGCGGCCCCTCGATGCGGCCGATTATCCGAACGCCGGCGAGATGAAGCGCCTGTATGTGCGCAAGGCCTTTCGCGGCTTTGGCCTTGGCCGGGCGCTGGCCGAGGCCACGCTAGATGCCGCACGGCAGGCGGGTTATGCCTGCGTGCTGCTCGACACCCTCAGCGACATGGAAGCGGCGCGTGCGCTGTACGACGACCTCGGCTTCGAAGAGATTCCGCCGTACTACCACAACCCCATCGCGGGGGCGCACTACCTCAAGGTCGACCTCTGAGGCTGGCGCCCGCAGGCGATGCGAATGAGGGCCGCTTGATCAGCCCTTGGCCTGGGCCAGCAGCGTCTGGGCGTCGCTCACCTCGAACTTGCCGGGCGCCTCGATGTTCAGGCTCATCACCTTGCCATCCTTGACCAGCATCGAATAGCGGTTGCTGCGCAAGCCCATGCCGCGGGCGGTCAGGTCGAGCGTGAGGCCGGTGGCCTTGGCGAAGTCGGCGCTGCCATCGGCCAGCATGCGTACCTTGCCGGTGGTTTTCTGGTCGCGTGCCCAAGCGCCCATCACGAAGGCGTCGTTCACGCTCAGGCACCAGATCTCGTCCACCCCGGCCTTGCGGAGGGCGTCATGGGCCTCGACATAACCCGGCACATGCTTGGCCGAGCAGGTCGGGGTGAAGGCTCCGGGCAGGGCGAACACGGCGATGGTCTTGCCGGCGACGGACTTGGCCACATCGACCGGGTTGGGGCCGATGCTGCAGCCGTTGCCTTCGACTTCAGAGTACTCAAACAGGGTGGCGTTGGGCAGGGTGTCACCGACTTTGATCATGGGGGTCTCCTGGGAAATAGATCGGCTCAAGGATGGGAAAACAGGCTCGCAAACGAGCTACGGAAAACAAAAACGGCCCATTGTGGGCCGTTTTTCGAAACTGCGCAGACGCCGGGAAACCCGGCTCTGCGGGGCGATCAGACCTCGGCGGCCTTCTCGACCAGGCGCGTGGCCACCCAGTTCTTGGTCTTGGAGATCGGGCGGCTCTCGGTGATCTCGATGATGTCCCCGAGGTGGAACTCGCCCTTTTCGTCGTGCGCGTGGTACTTGCTCGACTTGGCCACGATCTTGCCGTAGAGCGCGTGCTTCACACGGCGCTCGACCAGTACGGTCACGGTCTTGGCACGCTTGTCGCTCACCACCTTGCCGATCAGGGTGCGCTTGAGGGAGGTTTTGGCTTCCGTCATGGTCACTCCTTACTTGCTGGCGGATTCCGCACGCTTTTGCGCCAGGATGGTCTTGGCGCGGGCGATGTCACGGCGCGTCAGACGCAGCGTGGCGGTGTTGTTGAGTTGTTGCGTGGCTTTCTGCATGCGCAGGCCGAAATGGGCCTTTTGCAGATCCTTCACTTCGGCTTCCAGGCCGGCCACATCTTTTTGGCGCAGTTCAGCAGCTTTCGACATTTCGAGGTTCTCCTGAATCAAGCGCCGAGCATGCGGCTGACGAAGGTGGTGCGCAGCGGCAGCTTGGCCGCAGCCAGCTTGAACGCTTCGCGGGCCAGTTCTTCCGGCACGCCGACGATCTCGTACAGCACCTTGCCAGGCTGGATTTCGGCGACGTAGTACTCCGGATTGCCCTTGCCGTTGCCCATACGGACTTCAGCGGGCTTCTGGGAGATCGGCTTGTCCGGAAACACGCGGATCCAGATGCGGCCGCCACGCTTGACGTGACGGGAGATTGCGCGACGCGCAGCCTCGATCTGGCGGGCCGTCAGGCGGCCGCGGTCGGTGGACTTCAGGCCGAAGTCACCGAACGCCACCGAATTGCCTCGGGTGGCGATGCCGGTGTTGCGGCCTTTTTGCTCTTTGCGGTATTTGCGGCGAGCGGGTTGCAGCATGGTTTACTCTCCTTTGCCGTCGGGCGTAGCACCCGGCGCGGCGACTTTGCGGACGCGCTTAACGGCAGATTTCGGCGCCTCGGCGCCTGCAGTGGCTTCTTGCGGCTTGTCGCTGCCATCGGCGGGGGCGACATTGCCCGCGCTCGTGGTGCGACGGGGGCCGCCACGGCGGTCACCCGCCGGACGATCGCCCGGGCGGCCGTCGCGGCGCGGACCGCGCGGACGGCGCTCCTCGCCCTCGGGGCGGGGGGTGCTGTCCAGAGACGGCGCATCGCTGCGGCCCAGGGTGTCGCCCTTGTAGACCCACACCTTCACGCCGATGACGCCGTAGGTGGTCTTGGCTTCGGAAAAGCCGTAGTCGATGTCGGCGCGCAGCGTGTGCAGCGGCACACGGCCTTCGCGATACCACTCGGTCCGGGCGATCTCGATGCCGTTGAGGCGACCCGAGGACATGATCTTGATGCCCTGGGCGCCCAGGCGCATGGCGTTCTGCATGGCGCGCTTCATCGCGCGGCGGAACATGATGCGCTTTTCGAGCTGCTGGGTGATGCTGTCGGCGATCAGCTGGGCATCGACTTCAGGCTTGCGCACTTCCTCGATGTTGACGGCAACAGGCACGCCCAGGCGGGTCGCGAGTTCCTTCTTCAGGTTCTCGATGTCCTCACCCTTCTTGCCGATCACCACGCCCGGACGGGCCGAGAAAATGGTGATGCGCGCGTTCTTGGCCGGGCGCTCGATCAGCACGCGGGAAACGGCGGCATTCTTCAGCTTGGACTTGAGGTACTCACGAACCTTGATGTCCTCGGCCAGCATGCCCGCGAAGTCGCGGTTGCTGGCGTACCAGCGGCTGGCCCAGTTGCGGCTGACCGCGAGGCGGAAGCCGGTCGGATGGATTTTTTGTCCCATGTTCTTCCCAGGCCTTTCAGTTGCCGACGGTCACGTACACATGGCACGTGGGTTTGCTGATGCGGTTGCCCCGGCCCTTGGCTCGCGCGGTGAAGCGCTTGAGGGTGGCGCCTTGCTCGACGTAGATCGTCTTGACGCGCAGCTCGTCGATGTCGGCACCGTCGTTGTGCTCGGCGTTCGCGATCGCGGACTCCAGCACCTTCTTGACGATGACAGCGGCCTTCTTCTGGGTGAAGTTCAGGATGTTGAGGGCTTGGTCCACCTTCTTGCCGCGAATCAGGTCGGCAACGAGCCGGCCTTTGTCGACGGACAGACGGACGCCCCGGAGGACGGCACGAGTTTCCATGGTCATTCCTCCTTACTTCTTCTGGACTTTCTTGTCCGCCGGGTGACCCTTGAACGTGCGGGTCAGGGCGAACTCGCCGAGCTTGTGGCCGACCATCTGGTCGGTCACGTACACGGGCACATGCTGCTTGCCGTTGTGGACGGCAATGGTCAGGCCGATGAACTCGGGCAGGATCATCGAGCGGCGCGACCAGGTCTTGATCGGCTTCTTGTCCTTGGTGGTAATGGCCTTGTCGACTTTGACCAGCAGGTGGTGGTCGACGAACGGGCCCTTCTTGAGAGAACGAGTCATTGGCTACCCCTTACTTCTTGCGACGCGACACGATCATGACCTGCGTGCGCTTGTTGTTGCGGGTGCGGTAACCCTTGGTCATGTTGCCCCACGGATCCACCGGCACGCGGCCTTCGCCGGTGCGGCCCTCGCCGCCACCGTGCGGGTGGTCGATCGGGTTCATGGCCACGCCGCGGACGGTCGGGCGGATACCCATGTGGCGCTTCACGCCAGCCTTGCCGAGTTGGCGCAGGCTGTGTTCTTCGTTCGCGACCTCGCCGATGGTGGCGCGGCACTCGATGTGGATCTTGCGAACCTCACCGGAGCGCATGCGCACCTGGGCGTAGGTGCCTTCGCGGGCCAGCAGGGTGGCCGAAGCCCCGGCGGAACGGGCGATCTGGGCGCCTTTGCCCGGCTGCAGCTCGATGCAGTGGATGGTCGAGCCCACCGGGATGTTGCGGATCGGCAGAGTGTTGCCGGCGCGGATCGGGGCTTCGGAGCCCGAGACCAGCTGCGCGCCGACTTCCAGGCCGCGGGGGGCGATGATGTAACGGCGCTCGCCGTCGGCGTAGCACACCAGGGCGATGTGGGCCGTGCGGTTCGGGTCGTACTCGATGCGCTCCACCTTGGCGGGGATGCCATCCTTGTTGCGACGGAAGTCCACCACGCGGTAGTGGTGCTTGTGGCCACCGCCCTTGTGGCGGGTGGTGATGCGGCCGTTGTTGTTGCGGCCGGACTTCTGGTGCTGCGGCTCCAGCAGCGGCGCGTAGCCCTCACCCTTGTGCAGGTGGTCACGCGTGACCTTGACCACGGCACGCTGGCCGGGCGAGGTCGGTTTCATTTTGATCACGGCCATGGCTTACGCAGCCTCCCCGGAGAGATTGAGCTCCTGGCCCGGCTTGAGCGTCACGTAGGCCTTGCGCACGTTGTCGCGGCGGCCCACCGAGCGGCCGAAGCGCTTGGTCTTGCCCTTGGTATTGACCACAGAGACGCCCTTGACCTCGACCTTGAACATCAGTTCAACGGCGGCCTTGATTTCAGGCTTGGTCGCGTCCTGCAGCACCTTGAACGTCACGGCATTGGTCTTGTCGGCCACCTGCGTCGCCTTTTCAGAGACGATGGGGGCGACGAGGACCTGCATCAGACGGCCTTCATCGAACTTGCGTTCGGCAGGGGTGGGGTTCACACGGCTCATGCGAACATCTCCTTGAGCTGGTCCATGGCGCCTTTGGTGACCAGCACCTTCTTGTAGTGCACCAGGGACACCGGATCGGCGTAGCGCGGCTCGACGACCAGGACATTGACCAGGTTGCGCGAGGCCAGGTACAGGTTCTCGTCCACTTCCTCGGCAATGACCAGGACGGAGTCGAGGTTCATGGCCTTGAACTTGGCCGCCAGCGGCTTGGTCTTGGGCGAATCGACCTTGATCGAATCGACCACGGCCAGACGGCCTTCGCGGGCCAGCTGGGAGAAGATGGACGCCATGCCGGCGCGGTACATCTTCTTGTTGATCTTCTGGGTGAAGTTCTCTTCCGGGCTGTTCGGGAAGATGCGGCCGCCTCCGCGCCACAGCGGGGAGGAGGTCATGCCGGCGCGCGCGCGGCCGGTGCCCTTCTGGCGGAACGGCTTCTTGGTGGAGTGCTTGACCTGCTGGCGGTCTTTCTGGGCGCGGGTGCCCTGGCGCGCGTTGGCGCGGTAGGCGACGACGATCTGGTGAACCAGGTCTTCGTTGTATTCGCGGCCGAACACGGTCTCAGGCGCGTCCACCTTGGAGGCGGCCTGGCCCTGCTCGTTCAGGAGTTCGAGTTGCATCAGGCAGCTCCCTTCGAGGCCTTGGCCTTCACGGCCGGGCGTACGGTGACGAAACCGCCCTTGGCGCCCGGAATGGCACCCTTGACCAGCAGCAGCTGGCGGGCTTCGTCGATGCGGATCACGTCGAGGTTCTGGGTGGTGACAGTCACGTCTCCCAGGTGGCCGGACATCTTCTTGCCCGGGAACACGCGGCCCGGATCCTGGGCCATCGAGATGGAGCCCGGGACGTTGTGCGAACGGCTGTTACCGTGGGACGCACGCTGCGACGCGAAGTTGTGGCGCTTGATGGTGCCGGTGAAGCCCTTGCCGATCGAGGTGCCCTGCACGTCGACCTTCTGGCCCACGGCGAACAGCTCGGCGACGGGCAGCGTGGCACCGGCGGCGTACTTGGACGCGGCCTCGGCGGGAACACGGAATTCGCTGATGATTTCGCCCGCTTCCACGCCCGCCTTGGCGAGGTGGCCGGCTTGCGGCTTGGTCACGCGGGAAGCCTTGCGTGCACCGAACGTGACCTGCAGGGCCACGTAGCCGTCGTTCTCTTGGGTCTTGACCTGGGTCACGCGGTTGTTGGACACGTCCAGCACCGTGACAGGGATCGCATCCCCGTCATCGGTGAACAGGCGCATCATGCCCACCTTGCGGCCCAGCAACCCGAGGGAGTTGCTCTGACTCATGTTTGTACTCCGTTGCTTCCGCCGCAGCCGCTTCAATTGGCTTCTGCGTTTGACGTTTCCACCCAAAGCCCCTTTTGCAGGCGCACCGGGAAAACGGCGAAAGAAGGTTGATAAAAAGTCCGCCCAAATTGGGCAGAGCCAGAAAGTATAACAGGCTAAAGGGCCTGCGGCAAGGCCCCGGCTTCGGATGCGGACAGGAAAAAGGCCGCCCGAAGGCGGCCTTGCCAACTGAATCCCTAAGGATTACTGCAGCTTGATTTCCACGTCCACGCCGGCTGGCAGGTCGAGCTTCATCAGGGCGTCGACGGTCTTGTCGGTGGGATCGACGATGTCCATCAGACGCTGGTGGGTGCGGATCTCGAACTGGTCACGCGAAGACTTGTTCACGTGCGGCGAGCGCAGGATGTCGAAGCGCTTCATGCGGGTCGGCAGGGGCACGGGGCCCTTGACGATCGCGCCGGTGCGCTTGGCGGTGTCGACGATCTCGGCAGCGGACTGGTCGATCAGCTTGTAATCGAAGGCCTTCAGGCGAATGCGGATCTTCTGCTGGGCCATGATTACTCCATGATCTTGGCGACGACGCCGGCGCCGACGGTCTTGCCGCCCTCGCGGATGGCAAAGCGCAGGCCTTCTTCCATGGCGATCGGGGCGATCAGCTTGACGGTGATCGTCA
>Ga0315900_10004022_pt1 | contig 20987 bp, 11 predicted proteins | sample LakEriMetagenome_FD_203521 | JGI IMG/M metagenome (GOLD analysis project Ga0315900, IMG submission 203521) | Freshwater fungal communities from buoy surface, Lake Erie, Ohio, United States - Buoy 12 MA114 | ecosystem: Environmental > Aquatic > Freshwater > Lake > Lake biofilm | place: USA: Lake...
CCTGTCGTCTGATCCCATGCTGAACTTCCTCATTCGATCCTCCCTGGCGCATCGTCCGCTGGTGATCGCCGCGGCGCTGGTGGTCCTGGTGCTCGGGCTGCAGGCGGTGCTGCGGCTGCCGGTCGAGGTGCTGCCGGACATGACCAAGCCCACGGTCACGATCCTGACCGAGGCTCCGGGCCTGGCTCCCGAGGAGGTGGAGGCGCTGGTCACCCAGCCCATCGAATCGGCCGTGCAGGGCGTGTCCGGCATCGACCGGCTGCGTTCCAGTTCCGATGTCGGCCTGTCCCTGATCTTCGTCGAGTTTCAATGGGGCGCCGACATTTATCGGGTCCGCCAGCTCGTCCAGGAACGCCTGCAGGGCGTGCTGGGCAGCCTGCCGGAGACGGCCAGGCCGGGGCTGACGCCGGTTTCCTCGCTGATGGGCGAAGTGCTGCTCGTTGGCGTTCACAGCACCGATGGCAGCCATGCGCCCATGGAGCTGCGCAGCCTTGCCGACTGGACCCTGCGTCGTCGGCTGCAGAGCATTCCGGGCGTGTCTGAAGTGCTGACGATCGGCGGAGGGGTGAGGCAGGTGCAGGTGCGTCCGGATGCCGCCCGCCTCAACGCCTTTAACGTCACGCTCGAGGAGCTGGAGAAGGCGGTGTCCTCTTCGGCGGGGAACGCGACCAGCGGCTATCTGCAAGGCGGGCCGCGCGAGGTCATGGTGCGCAACCTGGCCATGACCACCCGCCTCGAGGAGCTGGGGAAGACGGTCGTGAAGGTGCTGGACGACAGACCGGTGCTGCTGAGCGATGTGGCGACCCTGGGCGAAGGTGTGCAGCCGATGCGCGGTGATGCCAGCGTGAACGGCCGGATGGGCGTCATTCTGAGCATCGACAAGGCTCCGGGGTTCGACACGCTGAAGCTCACCGAGGCCATCGAGACGGCGCTGGAGGAGCTGCGGCCGACGTTGCCGGCGGATGTCAGCCTGGAGGTGCTGTTCCGTCAGGGGGACTTCATCGAACACGCCATCCACAACCTGCAGGAGGCCATTCGTGACGGTGCGTTGATGGTGGCCGTCGTGCTGCTGCTGTTCCTGCTGAACCTGCGCACGACCTTCATCACGCTGACGGCCATCCCGCTGTCGTTTGCCGTCACGGTGCTCATTTTCCAGCTCTTCGGGATCAGCGTCAACAGCATGACCCTCGGCGGTCTGGCCGTGGCAATCGGCATGGTGGTGGATGATGCCATCGTGGATGTCGAGAACGTCTGGCGCCGGCTGCGGGGGGCGGGTGAATCCGTGCGCATGGGCGCATCCGGCGCCGGTGTGGAAAGGCCGCATCATCTGGAGGTCATCGCCTCCGCCTCCAGCGAGGTGCGCGGCTCCATCCTTTACGCGACGCTGCTCATCATCCTGGTGTTCACGCCGCTGATGGCCCTGGAGGGCCTGGAGGGCAGGCTGTTCATGCCCATCGCCATCGCCACGATCACCAGCATGGTCGCCTCCTTCCTGGTCAGCCTGACGGTGATTCCGGTGCTGTGCTCGCTGCTGCAGAAGTCGCGGGGACCTTCGGGCGTGCACCGTGATCCTGTCCTCGTGCGTGCCTTGAAATGGCTGGCCTCCCGCACCTTTCTGCGGCTGGCCAGGGCGCAGCCCATGCTGGTGTTCGGCCTGTCCGGCATGGCGCTGGCCGCCTCGCTTCTCCTGATTCCCGGCATGGGCAGGGAGTTTCTGCCCGCCTTCAACGAAGGCAGCGCCACCCTCTCATTGGTTGGGCCGCCGGGCAGCTCGCTGGCCTGGTCCAACGAGGTGGGCGAGGCCGCCGTGAGGCTGCTGCGGCAGGTGCCGGAGATCAGGAGCATCGGCAGGCGCGCCGGTCGTGCCGAGCGTGACGACCATGTGATGCCGGTGAGCGTCAATGAATTTGATGTGGAGTTCAAGGAGGGCGGCCGTCCGAGGCAGGAGGTGTTTGCCGAGATTCGCAGGCTGCTGGCGACGCTGCCGGGCACCTACGCCAGCGTCGGCCAGCCCATCGGGCACCGGCTTTCCCACATGCTCAGCGGCGTTTCGGCCAAGGTGGCCGTGAAGGTGTTTGGTCCAGACCTCGCGATGCTGCGCAGCCTGGGGGAAAAGGCCGCTGAGATCGCTGGAAGCATTTCTGGTTTGACCGACGTGATGATGGAGCCCCAGGTTCCCATCCCGCAGCTGCGCGTCGAGGTGGACCGGGAGCGTGCGCTGGCCCATGGCGTGCAGCCGGCGGAGATCAACCGGCAGGTGAGCCTGCTGGTCGGGGGCAGAACGCTGGCGGAGCTGCGTGACGGCCAGCGGCCGGTGGATCTTGTGCTGCGCCTGCCGGAAGAAGCGCGAAACGACCCGCAGAAGCTGCGCGAGATGCCCGTGGAGCTGCCCGGAGGCAGGCGCATCCCGCTTGAGCTTGTCGCGGATGTCCGGGAGGCGCAGGGGCCGAATGTCATCAACCGTGAAAACACCCAGCGCCGCGTGGTGGTCTCCATGAACACCTCCACGCGTGACGTGTCCGGCCTCGTGGAAAAGCTCGAGAAGGCCCTGAAGGAAAAGCTGGAACTGCCGGCCGGCTATCGCCTCAGCCTTGAAGGCGAGGCGCGGGCCCAGCAGGCCGCGGCCCGGCGCATCGCCCTGCACTCGGGCCTGGTTCTGGTGGTGGTCACCCTGCTGCTCTATGCATGCTTCCGCAGCCTGAGGCTCGCCCTGATGGTGCTCATCAACATTCCGCTGGCGGTCATGGGCGGCCTGACGCTGACCTGGCTCATGATCGGCAACATCAGCATCGCCACGCTTGTCGGCTTCATCGCCGTCGGCGGGGTGGCGGCGAGGAACGGCATCATGATGATCAGCCATTACCTGCATCTCATGCGCGAGGACGGGGAGCCGTTCACCTGGCAGATGGTCGAGCGCGGCACGCTGGAGAGGCTGGTGCCGGTGCTCATGACCGCCCTCAGCGCCGGAATCGCCGTCGTGCCGCTCGTGCTTGCCGCCGGCCAGCCGGGCAAGGAGATCCTGCATCCCGTGGCGGTGGTCATCGCCGGCGGGCTGGTGTCCTCGACCCTGCTCGACCTGCTCATCACCCCCGCCGTGTTCTATTACTTTGGCCGCAAGGCCGCGTTCAAGTCCATCCAGCAAACCCACCCATGAAACACACCCACCGACTCCACCTCCTCTGCCTCAGCCTTCTCGCCTCCCTGTCCTTCGCCCACGAGGGCGTTGAGCTCGGGCCCAACGGCGGGCGCATCCTTGAGTTCAGCAAAAATGAAACCCTGCACGGTGAGCTGACCGTGAAGAACGACACGTTTCACATCCTCCTCCTCGACAAGGACCTGAAGCCCCTGGCCCTGGCCGAACAAAAATTGACGGCGACCACCGGCGACCGTGAGTCGCCCCGGAAGCTGGAGGTTGGCAGGGACGCCCGGGGCTTTGTGCTGCCCGCCGTGAAGCCCGGCGAGTGGCTGATCCTCCAGTTCAGGAACAGTCCCGCCGACAAGGCCGTGACGGCGCGTTTTGAATACAACACCGCCGTTTGCGAGGAGTGCCAGTCGCCGGAATGGATCTGCAAGTGCAAGCCTGAGGCGGGGAAATAGCAGGCCAGCCGAAGCCGGAACGGCGTCCGATTCTCCCAAAACCTTGTCCGATGCGGCCCGGGTCTGGTAACGTTGTCCTCCGACCAGCCATGAAAACGCTCGCCCTTGCCCTCCTTGCAGCCTCCGGCCTGCAGGCCGCCACGCAGATCACCTGGAAGCGCCAGCAGCTTCACGGCGACTTTTACTCCGAAGGCGCCGCCATCGGTGACATCAACGGCGACGGCAAACCGGATGTCGTCGCGGGGCCGTTCTGGTGGGAGGGGCCGACCTTTGAGAAAAGGCACGCCTACTACGAGCCGAAGATTTTCAGCATCAACGGTTATTCCGACAACTTCTTCGCCTACGTCCACGACTTCAACGCCGACCAGAGGAACGACATCCTGATCCTTGGCTTCCCTGGCAAGGAGGCGCGTCTCTACTTGAATCCCGGCACGCAGGACGACAAGCCGTGGCCGATGCACATCGTCGCCGACGTGGTGGACAACGAGTCGCCTGTCTTCACCGACATCACGGGCGATGGTAAACCGGAGATTGTGTGCAGCACGGGAGGCCGGTTCGGCTGGTTCGCCCCGAACTGGGCCAAACCGACTGAGAAATGGCCCTTTTTCGCCGTCACTGACGACATGAAGGTGGCGAAGTTCACCCACGGCCTCGGCGTCGGTGATGTCAATGGCGATGGAAAGCCGGACCTGCTGGAAGCGCGCCGTTGGTGGGAAAGCAACGGTGTGAGGCAGGCCTCCGGCCAGCCCAACGCAGCCGGGACGGCTGCACCCCTCTGGGCGCAGCACAACTTCGCCGCCGGAGTCGGCGGTGGCGCGCAGATGTTTGCGTATGACTTCGACGGCAATGGCACGAACGACGTCTTCACCGCCCTTGCCGCGCATCGCTACGGCGTCGCCGTCTTCCTCCAATCCGTGAAATCTGCGCCATCTGCGGATCAAGCGACCTGGAAACGCATGATGCTGGCCAGCGAGCAGCCGCAGGACAACGATTACGGCATCGTCTTCTCCCAGCCGCACGCCGCGCACCTTGCGGACATCGACGGCGATGGCGTGAAGGACATCGTCACCGGCAAGCGCTACTGGGCGCACAACGGCCACGACCCCGACGAGCGCGGCCACCGCGTCATCTACTGGTATCAGACGAAGCGTGACGGCAAGGGCGGTGTCGATTTCGTTCCGCACCTCGTCGATGCCGAAAGCGGCGTCGGCGTCGATGTGCAGGTTGGAGACGTGAACGGCGACACGCTGCCCGACATCGTCGTTGGCAACAAGGCCGGCGTTTACATCCTCACGCAGCAGCGCCGCGAAACCACGGCCGACCTCACGCCGAAGAAACTCTACGGCCCGGCGCTCAAGCCGCAGGCCGAATACGCCAAAGGCCAGTCACCAGCGGATGCGTTGAAGTCCATCCAGCTCCCCACCGGCTTCAAGGCCGAGCTCATCGCCGCCGAGCCGGATGTCGTGCAGCCCATCGCGTTCACCTTCGATGAGCGCGGCCGCATCTGGGTCGTGGAAGGAAACAGCTACCCGCAGCCTCGCGAAGTCGGCAAAGGCCAGGACCGCATCAAGATTCTTGAAGACAAGGACGGCGACGGCACCTTCGAGACGAAGAAGATCTTTTGCGAAGGCCTGAACCTCGTCAGCGGCATCGAGCTTGGCTTCGGCGGCGTGTGGGTGGGGGCGGCACCGTATTTGATGTTCATTCCTGATCTCGATCACGATGACCGCGCGGACGCCTTGAATGGGACACATGCGTCCCATGTGACTTATAAGACCTATGCGTCCTATTCGCAGGTGCCTGGGGTGAACTTCACCGCCTACGCCCTCCTCGACGGCTGGGGCACCCAGGACACGCACGAAACGCTCAACAGCTTCATCTGGGGTCCGGATGGATGGCTGTATGGCTGTCACGGCGTGTTCACACACAGCCGCGTCGGCAAGCCGGGCACGCCGGATGAGAAGCGGGAGCCCATCAATGCCGGTGTGTGGCGTTACCATCCCGTGCGGCATGAGTTTGAAGTCTTCGCGCATGGCACCAGCAACCCGTGGGGGCTCGATTACGACCAGCATGGCGAGTGGTTCGTCACTGCATGTGTGATTCCGCACCTGTATCACATCGTGCCGGGCGGTCGGTATCATCGGCAGGCCGGGCAGCACTTCAACGCCTACACCTACGAGGACATCAAGACCATCGCCGACCACGCGCACTACGCCGGCAATCCGCGACCCGATGTCACCTTCGACAAAACGACCGGCGCAGGCGTGATGAACAACGACACCAACGCGCTCGGCGGCGGTCACGCGCACTGCGGCCTCGCCATTTACCAAAGCAGCCTCTTCCCGCCGACCTATCGAAACCAGCTCCTCTTCGGCAACCTCCACGGTCATCGCCTCGTCGCGAACTACACCGACCCGCATGCCAGCAGCTACATCGGCAAACACGCCGCCGACTTCCTGCGGGCGAACGACATGCACTTCATCCCCGTCACGCAAAAAGTCGGCCCGGATGGGGCGCTGTATGTGAGTGACTGGTCGGATCAGCAGATCTGCCACCGGGGGAGCGGCGCGGTGGAGCACTGGGATCGGAGCAATGGGCGGATTTACCGGATCACATACGGGAGCGCGGGCACTCCTGCCCCCACCTCTGAAGAAGGCGGCGAGGCCGCGAAGCACGAGGCGGACAAGAGTGTCCGCGCTCCTTTCCCAGCCGCTCCTTTCGATCTCGCCAAGGAAAGCGATGAAGTCCTCGTGAAACTCGCGGTGCAGACGGAGAACGAGTGGTTCTCCCGGATGGCGCGAAGGGTGCTGATGGAGAAAATGGGCGGGCGTAAAACGAAACTTGCTCCGCAGGTGACAGCCACCTCCACTCCCGGCCCGAGAGAGATGATGCGAATTCTTTGGCTCTCTTCGGCGCAAGTGGGCTCCACCTATCTGCAAGCTTCAAGTTTCGCGGCTGAACAAAATGAAAGGGTGGCAGCTCAGCTTGTCCGTCTCGCTGCTTCCAATCCTGATTTTGCAGACACCGACCTCCGTGTCTTGAGTGAAGCAGCCCAGAAACACACTTCCCCCATCGTCCGCCGCGAGCTCGCCTCCGCGCTTCAGCGTCTCCCTCAGGATCAGCGCAAAGACCTCGCCGCCGCCCTCCTCAAGCATGGCGAGGACAAGGAGGATCCGATGATTCCGCTGCTCATCTGGTATGGCATTGAGCCGGTGGTGGCTGCGGATGCAGCGGCGGGGTTGCAGCTCGCGGCGGTGTCGAAGATGCCGAAGGTCACGGAATTCATCTATCGCCGCCTTTCTGCGGACAATGCCGGACGCGGCGCGGTGCTAGGGGCGCTCGTGAAGGAAGCTGATCCTGCGAAGCGCGAGGCCACGCTCGGCATGATCCTCGCCGCCACACGGGCGGGTGGCGGTTTGAAGATGCCGGAGAACTGGAAGGAGATCTCCACGAAGCTTGCGGAGAACGCCACTCCCGCCACCAACAACCACCTGCGCGAACTCAGCGCTTTGTTTGGCGATGCAGATGCCCTGAAACACTTCCGCAGCCAACTCGCGCTCGCCAGCGCGAGCACTGCCGAACGCGAATACGCCCTGCGTGTGCTCATTCAGGCCGGCGATACAGCTTCGGCCAAAGCGCTGCTCCAAATCGTGAGTAGTGACGCGCCGTCATCCTTGCGCCGCAAATCCATTCAGGCGCTCGCGTCGCTCAAGGATGCGGAAACGCCGCGAGTTCTCGGCGCGGCGCTGCCGAAGATCTCCGCGAACGAATTGCCAGACGCCGTGAACACGCTTGCTTCAACGCGCGAAGGCTCGAAAGCACTGCTGAAGGCCGTGGAGGCCAAAACGGTGCCCGCCACGGCCTTGTCACCGTTTTTGGTTCGGCAGCTCAGCGCGTTCGATGACGCGGAGATCGACGCCCTGATCAAATCCGCCTGGGGCGATGTGAATGCTCCGAAGGCCGATCTCGCCGAGCGCACGAAGAAGTACAAGGCGCTTCTGACCCCGGCCGCCCTGGCCAAGGGCGATCTCGCGAAGGGCAAGATGCTGTTCATGGCCACCTGCGGCGCATGCCACAAGCTCTTCGGCGAAGGTCAGAGCGTCGGGCCTGACATCACGGGCAGCAATCGCGCTGATTTGAACTACCTGCTGGAAAACGTGCTCGATCCGAACGCGGTGATCGGCAAGGCTTACCAGCTCAACCTCTTCACCATGAAGGACGGCCGCGTCATGAGCGGCGTCATCAAGGAGGAGAGCCCGGCGGTGGTGAAGATCGCCATGATGGGCGGCGTGGAGTTCACGCTGCCGCAGGCGGACATCGCCAGGCGCGAGGTGTCGAAGCTCAGCACGATGCCCGAAGGCCTGTTTGACGCCCTCCAGCCGGAGATGGTGATCGATCTCGTGAAGTATCTACAGAGCGGCGGGTCGGGCGTCGGGTCGAAAGGTCCTGCAAAGACCGTCGAAGGTGCTCTTGAAGGCGAAACGATGAAGGTCCTCGAAATCACCGGTGGCAAGACCGGCAAGCAAGGCATGGGTGGTTTTGGCAGCGACTGGAGCGGCGGAGCGCAGCTCTGGTGGACGGGCGGCAAGCCCGATCAAAAACTCACACTCGCCATTCCGGTCAAGGCGGCGGGCAAGTACACGCTTTACGGTGCGCTCACCATGGCGCGCGATTACGGGGTGGTCAGCATCGCGCTCGACGGCAAGCCGGTGGCATCGTCCTTTGACGGCTTCAACACGCCGAAGGTCATCCACACGGGCGAGAAGGAGTGGGGCACCCACGAACTGTCCGCCGGGGAGCATCGGCTGACGTTCACACTGGCGTCTCCCAACCCGGACGCCGTGCCTTCAAACATGGTGGGGCTGGACTACGTCAGGCTGGAGAAGCGCTGAGCAGGCGGCGCCGGAGATTACCGGCGCAGCTTCCTCTTCAGGCGCATCCAGGTCGGGACATCAAGGTCCTCGCCTCCGTCGGCCAGGACGGGCTCAGTCTCACGGAAGCGGCCGCGGTCTTCTTCGCTGCGGAACTGGAAGGCGATCTGCTCCTCCTCCTCGCTGACCTTGGCGGGCGTGCGGCTGCCGGCGGGCATGTAGGGGTTGTCCTCGGCAGGGGCCGCAGGCTTGGCGCGTGCGACGACTTCAGCCAGCGTGGTGGGAAGCGGTCGCGGAACCGGTTGTGCGGCAGCCGGCGGCATGTGGGTGATGTAATCCTCGATCCTCGGACGGCGGGGTTTCTCAGGCTGGGGTTCGGGTTCCGGCTCGGGAACATGGGCGGCCACGACTTCCTGCTCGATGATGATTTCATCCTCGAAGGGGGCGGGTTCATTCTGGTCCGCAGCGGGTTCCTCCTCGATTTCCTGAACAAAGGCCTGAATGGATTCCTCGACTTCGGGCAGGGCGGCTTCGGGTTCCGGTGCAGCAGGAACGGGTGTCGGCTGCGCTGGCGCCGGGGCGGGGGCGGGGGCGGCTTCTTCGTGGCTGAGGAACAGGTCCATCGGCTCCTCCACCGGGGCGGGCGCCGGTTTGACAGCCTCCACCTTGGCAACCCTGACCGGCTTGGGGGCGGGTGCCGGCGGCTGGGGCGCGGCCGGTGCCGGGGACATGACGTCCATGACCTTCGGCATTTCGCGTTCGCGCACGGGCAGCATCTCGGCGGGCGGGGCCGCGGCGGCGAGGGTGTTGAGCTGGGCGAGGCCGAGGGAGCTGAGCAGGGTGACGCAGACGCTGTCGCCGAGCTTGGGATCGACGGCGACGCCGAACAAGATGTGTGTCTGGTCGGGGACGTTCTTGCCAAGCTGCTTCATGATGGCGTCCACCTCGAGAAGGGTGAGGGACTCGCCGCCGGCGATGTGGACGAGCAGGGTCTTCGTCTGGTGCAGGAGGCGGCCCTGGTCGATGAGCGGGGATTTGAGGGCGCGCTTCACGGCCTCGGTGCCGCGATTCTGGCCGCGGGCCTCGCCGAAGCCGAAGAGGCAGCGGCCGTTGGAGGTGTTGAGGGCGGCGGTGAGGTCATCCAGGCCGAGTTTCACCAGGCCCGGGGTGGTGAGGATGGTGGAGACGGCGCGCAGGGACTGGGCGATGAGCTGGTCGGCCTGGCTGAAGGCCTTCTGGATGCCGTCCTTGGGCAGGGTGAGCTCGCCCATGCGGTTGTTTTCGAAGAGGATGAGGGCGTCGGCGCGCTTCTGGAGGTGGTCGAGGGACTCCTCGGCCTGCTTCACGCGGCGCCTGCCCTCGAACGAGAACGGCATGGTGGCGGTGAGGAAGACGAGGGCGCCAGTGCTTTTGGCGATCTCGGCGATGACGGGGGCAGCGCCGCTGCCGGTGCCGCCGCCGAGGCCGGTGCAGATGAAGACGATGTCATGGCCGTTGACGGCGTCGCGGATCTGTTCGCGGGAGAACATGGCGGCCTCGCGGCCGAGCTCGGGGTCGCCGCCGGCGCCGACGCCGCGCATGAGCTCGATGCCGAGCTGCACCTTGTTGGGGGACATGGAGTGGCTGAGGACGCGGATGTCCGTGTGCACGGCGACAAGCTTGGCATCGACGGTGCGGTCGAGCGTGATGCGGTCGAGGACGTTGCCGCCGGCGCCGCCGACACCGACGATGCAGGTTTTCAGCGTGCCGGGCTCGACGGTTTCCTTGAGGGCGTTGCGATCATATTCGACCATGGCGGTGCGGGTGTTGAGGGTGGAGGGAGCTCGTTAACAAAAAAGGGTGCGGGAAACGTCCGGTTCAGGGAACGATGGAGAGGAGGTCGGCCATCTTGCGCCCGAGCCTGCGGAGCGGTGACATGAAGGGTTTTTCCTGGTCAAGAATCTGCGCATAACGGATCAGGCCGACCGGTGCGGAGAACTGCGGCTTTTCGAAGGTGGCGGTGACGCCACTGACGGGGGCCGAGCCTGCTCGGGTCACCTTCCTTTCAAACACATCCTGGGCCACCACGTCAATCCCTTTCATGAGGCTGGTGCCGCCCGTGAGATAGACCCCGGCGGCGAGGTGGCCGATGTGGCCCTCGCAGCGTGCCTTCACCTGTTCGAGGATCTCGCGCACGCGCAGGTGGATGACCTCGTTGAGGAAGCTGCGCTCGACCTCGGCGATCATGAAGCCGTTGTCGTCCTCGACACGGACCATGTCGTCGGGGTCGACGTCCTCGTAGAGGCAGGAGCCTTCGGTGACCTTGAGCTCCTCGGCGCGTCGGTCGGGGATCTGCACCGCCATGGCGATGTCCTGGGTGATGTGATCGCCGCCGAGGGGGACGCAGCCCGAGGCGGCGATCATGCCGTCCTCATAAAGGACGTAGTCGGCGGTGCCGCCGCCGATGTCGATCATCAGGGCGCCCTGGGCCTTGGCCTCGCGGCTGAGCACCACCTGGGCGGCGGCGATGGCGGTGAAGACGACGTCCTCGACCTCGAGCGGCACTTCACGCACGCATTTCACGGCGTTTTGAATGCGTCCGCGCATGCCGTGGATGATGTGGTAGTCGGCCTCCAGCACGCGGCCCTCGCGGCCGATGGGCTGGCGCACGCCCTCCTGGCCGTCGACGATGTACTGGCGGGTGATGCTGTGCAGGAAGACGTGATCCTGGGGGATTTCGACGTTGCGTGCGATCTCCTTGGCCTCCTCGACATCGTCCTCGGTGATTTCGGACTGGTCCTCGGGAAGCCGCCAGGCGCCGCGGCTGTTGAGGCTGCGAATGTGTCCGCCGGTGACTCCGAGAAAGACGGTGCGGATCATCACCTCGCTGGGCTCCTCGGCGCGGACCAGGGCGTCATTGAGGACGGTCTGGACCTTTTGGAAGTCGACGATCTCGCCCTTGCGCACGCCGCGTGACGGGGCGGTGCCGACACCGAGGATCTTGATGGTGCCGTCGCGCTTGGCCTCGCCGACGACGACACAGATCTTGCTCGTGCCGATCTCAAGTCCTGCGTAGATGGTGCTTTTGGCCATGGTGCGTTTAACGTTGGGGAAGGTGCGTCGCGCTGGAGACGGGGAGGGTGCCGACGGAGGCGGTCTCGAGGTCATTGAGACCCGTCAGGTCGGGCGGGGAGCTGAAGGTGACGGGCATGTTTTTGCGCACGAGGAGGTTGAGAGTGTCCATCTTCCAGGAGCGGTGCCGTGATTCGATCCAGATCCTGTCCAGGCGTGCGAGCTGCTCGTCCAGGTCATCGATGCCAAAGGTGATCCTTGAGCCGTCGTCCAGGGAGGCGACGACGGACCAGGCGTTCTGCACGGCCAGTTCAAGCGGCTGCGGGGACTGTTGCTGATCGTGACGCTCGCCCAGGCGCTTCAGCAGCGAGAGGGCGGACTGGGTCTGGAGGTCGGTCAGGGGCGAGCCCGGCTGGACATGCAGCAGGGATTCGTGGCGGATGACGGGCAGGGCGGCAAAGGCGTCCGTGATCAGCTCGCAGGGAAAGACGACCCCTTCAGCGTCAATGAAGTGACCCGTTTCCGGCTTGCGCGCCTTCATGCCGAGGCGGGCGCATTCGAGCCAGGCCACCGGCTGGCGTTGGTCGACCTCCAGAGTCAGGCGGCCCTCGTAGTCGCGGCCGATCTTTTTCACCTTGCTGACCTGGGGCAGGGTCACGATCCGCGCCTGGATGTCCCGCAGGTTCACGGTGAGCAGGTTCATGCCATGGGTGAGCGCGCTGGTGCGGATGATTCTTTCGGCGGAAAGGGTGCCCGAGGTGCGGACGATGACCTGGCGGATGGCGAAGCGCGGGTTTTTCAGGAAGGCCTCGCGAACGGTGATCTTCAGCAGGGCGCCCAGGCAGATGATGATGATGATCGTCAGGGCCCAGGTGAAGCCGCGGCGCTTCAGGGCGGCGCGCTCCATCTCACGGATTTTGGGGGAGTCCACCTTGAGGTCGACCTCCACCTTCACGGCGGCGGGTCTGGCTGCTTTTCCAGGCGCTTTCGCCGCCGAGGACGAGGGTGCCTTGGGCACGGGCACGGCCTTGGAGGAAGAAGGTGACTTGGACGAACGTGCAGGCATGGCAGACGCGGAGCAGACAAAGCGACAGCAACCGATGAATATTAACCTATCTTAATAAACAAAATCGTTCCAGAACGCCATGATTTTTCTGGAAAAATGAATCTGTTTTGAGCATTTGAGCCGAACGAGGGTTTTATGAGCCGGTACAGTTCAGATGCACCTCATGCATGGCAGGTTTGCTGCTTGAAACCTGGAGGTCGCCCCCCCATCCATGTCCTCCATGCGCAAAACCAAGATTCTCTGCACCCTCGGCCCGGCGACGGAAAGCGCCGAGGTCATCAGCCGCCTGATTGCCAAAGGGGCCGACATTTTCCGGCTGAACATGAGCCACGCCTCGCATGACTGGGTTCGCATGGTTTATGGCAGGGTCCGTGAGGCGGCGACCGGAGCAGGGCGTGAGATAGCCGTGCTGATGGACCTGACGGGTCCAAGCATCCGCACGGGGGATGTGGAGCAGCCCTGGCAACTCAAGGTGGGGGACGAGGTGGAGTTCCGCTGCACGCCTGACTTTCAGCCGACGACGAGCTATTCCTGCACGGTGAACTACCCGGAGCTGGGCAAGGATCTCAAGCCCGGGGACGTGATTTTCATCGACGGCGGCATGATCCAGGTGAAGACGCACACCGTCACCCAGAAGCACGTCATCGGCACGGTGCTGACCCAGGGGGAGATGAAAAGCCGGCGTCACATCAACCTACCCGGCGTGGACGTCCGCCTGCCACCGCTGACCAAGAAGGACTACGCCGACCTGGATCTGGGCGTGGAGCTGGGGGTGGACTACTTTGCGCTGAGCTTTGCGCGTGAGCCCGGCCACATCCAGCACCTGAACCTGCTGCTGGAGCAGAAGGGCAGCAAGGCCAGGGTCATCGCCAAGATCGAGAACCAGCAGGCGCTGAAGAACATCGACACGCTGGTCGAGGCCAGCGGCGGCATCATGATCGCGCGTGGTGACCTGGGCAGCGAGTGCCCCATCGAGGACCTGCCGCTCATCCAGCGCCAGATCGTGGAGCGCTGCTCCTTTCACGGGCGCAAGGTCATCGTGGCGACGCAGATGCTGGAGAGCATGATCGAAAACCCGGTGCCGACGCGCGCCGAGGTGACGGACATCTTCAACGCGGTGATCGAGCAGGTGGACTGCGTGATGCTCAGTGGTGAGACCAGCGTCGGGCGCTATCCGGACCGCTGCGTGGAGGTGCTCGACAGCGTCATCCGGCGCATCGAGCAGAAGTATCCCTCCGGCCGTTTTGCCAGTGACGCACCGTTGAAGACCAACAAGCACAAGACCGTCAAGGCGGCGATCCTGCTGGCGAACAGCATTCCGGGCTCGAAGCTGCTGGTGTTCACGCTGCGCGGGGTGATGGCGCACCTGCTGGCGCACCAGAGGCCGGAGTTTGCTCCGATCTTCGCGTTCACGCCGAAGCTGCATGTGAGCCGTGCGCTGGTGACGGCGCGCGGCGTGCAGCCCTACGTGCTGCCGTTTGAGGAGGGCAATCCGGAGAAGGCCATCCGTGACGCGGTCGACCTTCTGCACCGCCATTCGCTCATCAGGACCGGGGATCCCCTGGTGATCCTGAGCGATGCGTTGTATGACGGCGTGAACGTGGACGCCATCCTGCTGCGGGAGGCCTGAGCCGCTTCGCAGCCCAGCCCGGCGTGGTGCTGCGGCTGTCAGGCGGCCGCGCGCAGGGCCAGTCGCGCCACCATCTCACGCACATGCCTTGCCTTCGTGGCGCGCGGCTTGAGCATGGCGAGGCTTTTCGACCACGAACCCCATTTCAGAATCTCGATCGAAACCGTGCGCCGGCCCCAGCGGTTCATGGCGTCCTGGGTCGGCTTGTAGAGGTCGATCGTGCGCGTGCCGACCAGCGCGGAACCGTAGTCGTCGACGACATAGACCGTGGAGTCGCCGTTGATCCGGAACACCGTGCCGAGCGGGAACACCGACCAGTCCGCCGCCGCGCTGCGCACCACTCCCGAACGGAGCAGGGTGCCTGCGGCCGTGCGCGCGCCATAACCGATGTGTCCGGACTCGGAGTGGGTGTAGGCGGTGGTTTTCACGCCGCTGATGACGGTGCCGGGGGAGGGCGGTGCGGCGGGAGCTGTCCGTACGTCCGCGGCGGAGGCGTGGGACGACGCGACGAGGAGGCAGGCAAGGATCAGTTGTTTCAAAACTGGTTAGGTGGGTTGGGCGCACCCGGAGCTGTCCGGCGCGGGCCGGACGGTTCGAGGGGGATGGTGAACCTGCGGGGCAGGAGGACCGTGTCAACCTGGAATCCGACATCTCAAAACATGCGCAAATCCTGGCAATTATGAGCGCTGCATTTGATTGGTCGATGAGGCACAATGGATGCGTAATCTACCAGGAGAGCCGGATCCAAACCCTTCATCCCATGTCATGAACCTGCACCTTTACGATTCCCCGAGCTTCCGCATGGCCTGCCAGCAGTTCGACCTGGTGGCGGACTTCATGAACATCCCCGAGGCAGCCCGGGAGCGGTTGAAGATGCCGAAGCGTGCGCTGTCCGTGGCGGTGCCGGTGCGCATGGACGACGGCAGCGTGAAGGTGTTCATGGGCTATCGGGTGCAGCATCACCTGACGCTTGGCCCGACCAAGGGCGGCATCCGCTTTCATCCTGATGTCACCGTCGGCGAGGTGGCGGCGCTGGCGATGTGGATGAGCTGGAAGTGCGCGCTTGTCGGCCTCCCCTACGGCGGCGCCAAAGGTGGCGTGGCCTGTGAACCCCGGTCGCTTTCCGCGGGGGAGCTGGAGCGCCTGACGCGGCGTTACACGCAGGAGCTGGTCCCGGTCATCGGTCCGCAGGTGGACATTCCGGCGCCGGACGTCGGCACCAATGAGCAGGTGATGGCCTGGATCATGGACACCTATTCGCTGCAGATGGGGCATGCGGTGCCGGGCGTGGTGACCGGCAAGCCGGTGCTGCTGGGCGGCTCACTGGGCAGGCGTGAGGCGACCGGACGCGGCGTGGCTTATCTCGTTTCCCGGGCGATGGACACGCTGGGCATGCCGGCCCAGGGGGCGACGGCGGTGGTCCAGGGTTATGGGAATGTGGGTTCGGTGGCGGCGGTCTCGATGGCGAAGCAGGGCATCCGCATCATTGCGGTCAGCGACGCCTCCGGCGGCATCCACAACCCGGCGGGGCTGGACTTGAACCGGCTGAACGAGCACGTCGCGGCGAAAGGCACCGTCACGGGCTTTCCGGAGTCGGAGCCGGTGACGAACGAAGAACTGCTCCTGATTCCATGTGATGTGCTGGTGCCGGCGGCGCTGGAGCGTCAGATCACGGAGGAAAACGCGGCACGGATCAGCTGCCGGATCCTGGCGGAGGGCGCCAACGGCCCCACCACGCCGGAGGCGGACGCGATCCTGGCGCAGAGGCCGGAAATCTTCGTGATACCGGACATCCTCTGCAACAGCGGCGGCGTCATCGTCTCCTATTTTGAATGGGTGCAGGACCTGCAGAGCTTCTTCTGGAGCGAGGGCGAGGTCCTGGACAAGCTGTTCCGGCTGCTGGAGCAGGCCTACATGCAGACGCTGAACCATGCGCGCAAGAACGGAGTCTCCATGCGCTTCTCGGCCCTGAGCCTGGGCATCAGGAAGGTTCATGAGGCGAAGTGTCTCCGCGGCCTTTATCCATGAACTTCCGGCATAGCCGTACCAATTTTAATCGAAAGAACATCTTTTTGCCGGCGGGTCGCGCCGCCGGCGGAGTCGCTGTTTGACACAGGCGGCGAAACGCAGAGATTCAGGGCAGATGGAGGAAGCACCCGACATTCCGGAAGACGTGAAAAAGGAGAAGGGCTTGTGGGAGAAGACCCGCAAGTCCCTCATTGAACGTCTCAACAACTGGGAGGACCAGCGCACCTGGAACGAATTCTATCAGACCTACTGGCGACTGATCTACAGCGTGGCGACCAAGGCGGGCCTGACTCGCGAAGAGGCCTTTGACGTGATTCAGGAGACGATCATCGCCATCGCACGCCAGGTGCAGAAGGGGCAGTACGACCCGCGCGCCGGCTCCTTCAAGGCGTGGCTTTTGCAGATGACCCGCTGGCGCGTGCTGGATGTGTTCCGCGCCCGCAAGCGCCAGCCTTCTCTCGCCGACCAGGGGAACGCCGACAGTGAGGAAACGAGCAACCTCGCCCTCGACCGGCTGACCAATGAGAAGGACAACCTGCTGGAGAGCATCTGGGACAAGGAGTGGCGCGACAACATCACGTCGGCGGCCATTGAAAGGGTGAAGGCCAAGGTGTCGCCCCGCCAGTTTCAGATCTTTGACTGCTATGTCATGAAGGGCTGGGGGGTGAAGAAGACGAGCGAGGCGCTCGGCATCAACGCCGCGCAGGTCTACCTGGCCAAGCATCGTGTCGGGGCGCTGGTGAAGAAGGAGGTCCAGGCCCTTGAGGGCCAGATGCTCTGAGCCGGATGCCGAACCTGTTTTGCTGAACGCATGAAATCCGCCGCGCTGATCCTTGGCGGTGGGGCCTTCGGCCTCGCATCGGCCCTTGAGCTGAGGTCGCGAGGATGGTCCGTGACACTTTTCGACGCTGGAAGGATTCCGCACCCCGACGCCGCGTCCACGGACATCAGCAAGGTGGTGCGCATGGACTATGGCGGGGACGCCCTCTACACCGCGATGGGCGTGCTTTCCCTGCAGCGCTGGCGTCAGTGGAGCGAGCGCTGGGGTGAGGGGCTGTATCATGAGGACGGTTTTCTCATCCTGACGGACGGGCCGATGCAGGCGGGCTGCTTTGAACGGGACAGTCATGATTATCTGACCTCCCTGGGCCATGTGCTGGAGCCGAGGACAGCGGATGATCTGCGTCGCCTTCATCCGCAATGGAACGCGGAGAGAGGGTTTTCAGGCTACCTCAATCCCTGCGGCGGCTGGGCGGAGAGCGGGCGTGTGGTGATGCGGCTGAAGCAGGAGGCCCTGCAAGCCGGGGTTCGGGTTCATGAGCAGGTGAGCTTGGACGGCCTGCTCATGGAGGATGGGCGCGTGGCGGGAATCCGGGATGCGAGGGGCGTGGAGTGGCGTGCCGACATCACGGTGGCGGCGCTGGGGGCCTGGACGACGGAGCATCTTCCGTGGCTCGGCGACCGGCTTTGGGCGACGGCCCAGACGGTGTTTCACTTTCGGCCGGAGGACGCGAGCAGATGGCGCGCCCCGCAGTTTCCCGTGTGGGCGGCGGACATCGGAACCACGGGTTGGTATGGCTTTCCCGCCAACGCGGAGGGCGTGGTCAAGGTGGCCAATCATGGGCCCGGTCGACGGGTTCGCGCTTCGGAGCCACGTGTCATGCCGGAAGGCGAGGAGGAGCGTTTTCGCAGCTTTCTGCGCCGCACCTTTCCCGCGCTGGCGGAGGCCCCTGTCGCGGCCTCACGCATCTGCCTTTATGGCGACAGCTTTGACGGTCATTTTTTCATCGATCACGATCCGCAGCATCCGGGGTTGTTTGTTGCCGCCGGTGATTCGGGCCATGCCTTCAAGTTCACACCGGTGCTGGGTGAGCTGGTCGCGGACGGCGTGGAGGGCCGGCCGAACCCGTGGCGGGCGCGGTTTGCCTGGAGGGATGCGGCGGTCCGGGGAGCGGAAAGCGCCCGTGCGACAGGGTGATTCAATCGTGGGTTATTCCCACTGGCTGCCCTTGCTGCCGACGTAGGTCAGGGTCAGGCCGACCAGGATGTGGGCGAGCAGGACGAAGGCGGCGAGCTCGGGCGTGACGAGGCTGGACTCGGTGACCTTCTTGACGGCGTCGTAGAAGGGGGTGTCGCTCATGCTGCGCAGGCTGCCGGACCAGGCCCAGAAGGCGGCGATGAAGGGGTTGACCAGGCCTTCGATCCAGCCGGGCAGGCTGAGCACGGCGCCGGAGAGCGGGAGCTGGAAGCCGACGAGGTAGATGCTGAGGATGGTCGCCTTTTCCGGAGTGCGGCAGAGGGCGCTGATGCCGAGGCAGATGCTGGTCATGGCGGCGGAGACCAGAACCAGAAGGAGCAGCTTGACGAGGAGGTCGCCGGGGAGCCCGCCCGTGACCATGTCCACGAAGATGCCCATCCAGATGCTCTGGGCGAGGACAAACACGCCGAGGAAAAGGATCTTGCTGAGCACATAGGCGCTGATGCTGAGGCCGCCGAGCTTTTCGCGTTCAAGGATGAGGCGCTCCCCGGCGATCTCGCGTGCGGCGTTGTTGCTGGCCATGAGGGTGACGAGCACGACCTGGAGCATGATCAGGCCGCTCACGAGGCCGCCGGCGTTGAGCTGTTCGACGAGGTGCTGGGTCTTCTGGGCCATTTCCAGGACGATGTTGGTCTCCTGGCGCTGGCTGAGCTGCTTCAGCGGCTTGATGCCGTCCAGGGCGAAGATGACCACGAGCAGGGGGAAGCCAAAGAGCATGGCCAGGTGCAGCCAGACCTGGCCGGCGTCACGCCGGAAGACGGTCCAGCGCCGGTGCAGCAGGGTGAAGACCTGGCTGAGGGTGGAGGGCAGCTCCTCGGGGGCTGCGGCCTCGTGCGTGTCGGCCTTGTGCTCCTCGTCCTCCGCTTCATGCCCGGGGGCTTCAGTCGGGGGCTTGTTTTTGGCGGCTTCAAAGAGGATCTTCTGGTAATACTCGCGCTTCTTCTGCCAGGATTCATGCCAGGCCTGCTCCTCGCGCTGGGTCAGTCGCAGGTAGACCTCCTCGGGATGCTGGACGGTGAAGTAATGGGTGAGCATGTCCGGGGGACCGTGATAAACCAGCCTTCCCCGGTACATGACGAGCACGCTGTCAAAGGCCTCGAGGCTGGCGAGGCTGTGCGTGACGTTGATGACGACACGCCTTGGGTTTTCCCGCGAGAGCACGCGCAGCAGGTCGGTGATCTCACGCTCGGATTTCGGGTCGAGGCCGCTGGTCACCTCGTCACACAGAAGCAGACAGGGGTTGGTGACCAGCTCCAGAGCCAGCCCGAGGCGGCGTTTCTGGCCGCCTGAAAGCACCTTGACGCGACGGTCCGCGAGGTCGGTCAGGCCGGTGACGGCGAGAATCTTCTCCAGCTTGGTTTCAAACTCATCGGTGCCGGGAAGCTGGGTGCGCAGGGACATGCTGCCGGCCACGCATTCCTCGACGGTGAGCAGGTCATGGGCGAGGCTGAACTGCGGCACGTAGCCGAGTTCGCCGGGATGCAGGTCCTCCTCCTCCTTGAGGTCGCGTCCCTCCCATCTGAGCTCGCCGGAGGTCTGTTCAACGATGCCGGCGACCACCTTGAGCAGGGTGGTCTTGCCGCAGCCTGAGGGGCCGACGATGGCCATGAGATGTCCGTTGGGAACCTCGAAGTTCACGTCGTCCAGCAGACGCAGCACTTCCAGGCTTGAACCTGGCGGAGGATCGACTTCCAGGCAGATGTTCTTGGCTTCCAGCATGAAGCCCAGCCATACGCCAGAAAATGCGGCTGTGGGCAAGCTTCTTGTTGGGCGGAAGCCGTCAGGGGCGGGGGATGTCGAGGCTGATGCTGCGGCCCTCGCGGAGGCTGGCCAGGGCGGCGAAGGTCAGTGTCATGCTTTGCAGGGATTCCTTCAGGGGCAGCGGGTGGGGGGCGCTGCCTTGAAGAAAGGCCAGCCAGGCCCTCATCTCCTCGGCGTGGCCCTTGCCGTCATGCCGGTGGACGGTGGTGCGGCGGCGGTGGTGCACGGAAAGCTTCTGGAAGTTGGAGCATTCCAGCACGAGGCCGGGGGCGAAGATGCGCAGGGACTCCTTGGGGAAGCTGAAGTCGCCCTCCGCCGAATAAAGGATCTGCGCGGAGGAGCCGTCTTCAAAGCCGACCTGGGCGGTGAACGAGTCGGGTGTCCCGTCACGTCCCACGGACTGTGCATGAACCTTCACCGGCCTGCCGAGCAGATGGCAGGCATAATCGAAAAAGTGACAGGCTTCACCGAGGATGCGTCCGCCGCTTTCCTCGACGTTGGCGTACCAGTGGTCCGGGGCCAGGGGGCCGGCGAAGACGTGGAAGGCCAGGGCCCGGGGGCCTGGAACGTCGGCGAGCAGCTCGCGGATCCTGGCGGTGGCCGGTGCGAAGCGGCGGTTGAAGCCGACCATGACACCGCCCTGCGAGGCGGCAGCGGCAGCGGCGATGTCGTTGAGTTCATCCCCATTCAGGCACAGAGGCTTTTCAACAAACACCTGCCTGCCTGCGGCCAGCGCCTTCAGGGTGAGCGGGGCGTGCAGGTGATGGCGGGTGCCGATGATCACGGCGCCCGCACCGTTTTCGAAGACCTCGGCCGGATTCGTGCCACAGGCGGAGAAGCCAAATTTTTCCTTCACATGCCGGGCGCTGAGGCCGGTGGCGTTGATGACCATGCCAAGGGGAACAGGGCCTCCCTTCAAGTGGGGCAGGAGCATGGTGCGGGCAA
>Ga0315900_10004023_pt1 | contig 20987 bp, 22 predicted proteins | sample LakEriMetagenome_FD_203521 | JGI IMG/M metagenome (GOLD analysis project Ga0315900, IMG submission 203521) | Freshwater fungal communities from buoy surface, Lake Erie, Ohio, United States - Buoy 12 MA114 | ecosystem: Environmental > Aquatic > Freshwater > Lake > Lake biofilm | place: USA: Lake...
TCTATCTTTTTGTCCGTTTCCATATACACATAGCCAAGTAAATAAAAGGTAGATATGACCAATGAGAACACGGCTAAACTAAGGTGTTCATTAAAGAGAGCCACTACAAATGCAGCGAAATGTAGTAGACATAGGATAAATAATAAGTTCTTCATGACCGATAGTATTTAGTTTCCGTAGTAATACCATACTTGAACGCCTTGCGTTCTTTGGGTTGAATTGCTGATGTTCTTGTTTGACCATTAACAGACTTCCGTTTGTAACGATCACGCAGTTCATTAATTTCTGCGGTTGTGAGGAATTTTACTTGTACCATTTGTTTTTAATTAGAGGTTTGGTGGGTGCGTTCCATTGAAGAAAGACACATTTAAGGCTGAGGTCTCAGACCTAAATTGTCCGCACCCAATAGCAGATAGACACACAAGCGTATAAGCGATTACACATTAAGCCTACGGCATAAGGCACTTGTATCTATAACATAGAAGACACGACCGCTAAGTAACTTAACAGCGTGTTTGTTTGTTCGTTTTGGTTCGGTAGCATAATTGCTACTGTTGATTCATTCAGCACACTATTCAAGTGTACCGCCGCTATTTATCATATATTTCGCGAGTCTCCCATTAAGGTGAGGATGCCATACCTATCCGATGATAGGCTGAATCTGGCTAACAATTACATATGTATAATGATTTCGGTATATCACTTTGATTCTGTGTAATCAGTACATTAAGGCTCTCAATTAAGCCACCCGCAGACGCTGTAAGCACGGGAGGGTACAAAAGTACCGCAAAGTAAACCACTCGGTGGGTTCCAACGCCACCGCTTGTTAGTACATAAGTACTACAAAGCAAACCGCAAGGTTCACAACAAGTTGTCATAAAAGTTCCGCAAGTTTATAAGTATGTTGATTTTTACTTTCAACAAATACTTGCATCGCTTCCGCTAGGTAATCGCTTACACTAACGGAAAAAATATGAGGTATTTTTTCGTTCCATTCTCAAATAAACGAAACGCAAAAAGGGGATAAAATATCCCCGATTTGTTTGGTGTATTGGTGTATGCTTGTTTAATTTAATAGTAATAAATTTTTTAATTCGCTTAATTCACTATCGCAAATTTCGTATACTTTTTGCTTGTTTTCGGGGTTATTAATACTTGTTTCACTTACTTTGAAAACTTTTTTATCGTCAAAAATCCCCTTTGCGTTTATTTGCTTTGGTTTGTCGTTTGTCAAACCTACAAGCGAAGTAAACAAAAATTGTGCGAATTTGTTAGGAGCATAATCACCCGAAAATTTCAATTTAATATCATTTGTAGTTTTGATATTAAAACATTCGCCATTCACGAAATAATCAATCTTTAAATCAATCGGCTGTGAAAGTTTAAATTGAACTTGGCTAAAATCTTTTTGAAGTTGTAGCAACTTAAAAAAATTGTAAATTTCAACCCCTAACAACTTGCCGATTGAAACCCCTTGTTTGTACTCTATTTGCATCGTGTAAGGGCTTACATTGTGCTGTAAAACTTGCGTTATTTTTGTGCCGTCCGTTCCTTTAATTGTCTTTTTATAAGTACAATTTTGAGAAATTTCTAAACGCAATAAATAATCGTTTGTGTTTGTTTCTGTGGTTGTTTCCGCAGTGGAAACGCTACCGATTTTTGTTTTTTTCATCGTTTTAATAGTTGGTTGTTAATGTCCAATTTAATGGACGGTCTTTTGTCTACTAAAACATACACCAATACGCCAAAGAACGATTGAACATATCTAGGACATTAGGGGATTTTCTTCCCTTTTGAACGATTGCGATATTTCAACACCACGAAGATAGGCAAAGAATTGGTATTTCAACCATATACCAACAAAAAAAACACTAAAAAAAGTAAAATAATTTCTAAGTAATTGATTTTCAATAAGTTACATGATTATACTATGGATAAAATCCATATGTGGGCAAAATTCCCCTTTTGATATATGGAATCGGGTGGACGCGTAATGTAGGGGAAAGGTATTTGATATGCAAATAAGCAATGTCATTTTTTTGTCATAAAAAAGTACGGGACAAATTGTCAAAGTAATGTCATATTTCAAATATACCTTGTTTATATAGTGCAAATTACTTATAGGATTATATGTCCATTTTATTGTACACTGATGCCCAAAAAAACAGACATTTGTTTGTTACCTATGTAGTATGCAGTATACAGCCAAAGTGATCAATTTATTGGACACAAATTGTCTAAAAAACTGGACATAGATGTACAATATAATGGAATCGCGGTGTCCAATTTAGTAGACGGGGATGTTTTTTTTGACGGTCAAGGTTTCGAAAATGTAACGTTTACCTACCCCACTCGCACAAACAGTATATTTCAGGGGGACCGGGGGGATATTTAAGCCTATATATAAGGTAGGGGGGTACTTTATACCTGGGGGTACTTTATACCAATTGGTATTATACCGGGGGGTATAAATGAGGGGGGTACTTTGTGCAATAAAGTTAATTTTGCTCAATAAACCAGGCTACTTTATTGTGCAGTTTGTGCAGTTGTGCAATTTGTGCAATCAATGTGCAAACAAATGCCACTTTTTCTATTTACTGGCAATTGTTGGTATTTCTGCCGATTTATAGTTCAATGCTACCTTCGGTGATACCTTCGGTGATACCTTCGGTGATACCTTCGGTGCATGCAAAATTCGGAAAAATTCATGCAGTTGTAAACTGCGAGGTGCACTAATCTATGTTACAGAAACAATTAAACCCAGGATCATCACTCCAAAGGTCGGGTTGTGACTTAACCTTCTCCAATATCTGCCTATAAGAAATCTCCTTCCTAAATTGTTTCCCAGTTAATTCTTCCATTTCGGCCCACCAATCCAGTAGTTCAGGCTTCTCTCGTGCTATCTGTAGGAGTTTTCCCTTACCTTTTAAGAAGCATCCGTCACAATTCCCATATAAGGGGGTTATATTCAAATCAAATGGCTGTTGTTTCCACCAGTCGAGTACCTCAGCCTTTGTGATTTTCCACTTGTATAACGGCAGTTCGAGTTCCTCCTTGACAAAGCGGTCACTTGCTTTTATCTTGGCTACTCTGTCTAGTTCGTCGTAGCGTATTCCGATGTAGTTGGTGTAGTACTTTACGCCTATTGACTTGAGGTAGTATTTGAGGGTTTTGAGTTTGAGGAACTTGGTGCAGTATCTTTGGAAGTTTGAGGGAAGGAAGCCTTTGTTATAGTTTATTGCTTTTTCAAATGGCTCTCCTTTTCTTGAGGCTGTTTCGAATGATACTTTTTTGAATGTTCCTTTTGTCTTATCTCCTTCTATGATGTCGTATTCTATCCATTCAATAGTGAGGCCCCACTCCTTGCTACATCTGTCTATGAAGATTAATGTTTCTTCTGCTTCCTTGCCGGTATTCTGAAAGACAATTTTGTAATCAGTGAGCCCCTCGTCTATCAATCTCTTCGTCATGTAGGCTGATGTTCTTCCGCCACTGAAGTTTATTATGTTCATTGTTACCTCGGCTGGAGTCGAACCAACATTCAGGGATTCAAAGTCCCTTGTCCTGCCTTTAGACGACGAGGTAATGCAAGGATGAGAAGCCCTTGGTGTTGTTGGCACTCAGTCAAAGCCACTTATAACATTCCTTTCTCAAGGGAACAACACTTTGCAGTCAGGACAGGATTTGAACCTGTACGCCTTTGCACGTCACCCACGTCTACCGGCTATTCTTTGAGGTGATTTAGCGTCTACCATTCCGCCACCTGACTATGTAGTGGAGCGTCACTTATTTCTAAGTTATCCACTTCGGTTACGTTATCTTTCGATAAGAGGCTTTACCGAGCCCAAGGTAATCTATGTTTTGAAAAAGCCCCACGAGCAGATCTTGGAGTGTAACTCCTTAATGGTATGCAGGTGGGGACGTTTGATGCAAATATACTAATTAGATTTGGTTTTCGTCTATTAGTGTATAGGTGTATATGTCCTTAGAGTGTTTCTTATATTTAGAGTAGGCTAAAGGAGAGATGATCTGAGACCCCCCCGACTGCTCGCTCAAAACACTTTTCGTACCAAATGGCCAAATGAAATGAATCGGATGGAATATCAATTGAACTCCAAATAACTTAGGCTCATATTCATCGTATAGATTAATCTCCTTGATTGTGTCTCGCATGATTACTGGAGAACGCTGCTGACCATAATGTACAAAGTGCTTGGCTTTGGTATAGGTGTACTGACCGGTTTGAAGCATGATGTGAGTAGGACGGGTGTTCATGCCGAACTCGTATCCTTCTTCTCCGTTGATTACCATAACAAGTCTGTCTTCCAAGCCTTGTAAGTGAGATGTTGAATCTTCAGCTCTAATTCCTATTAGGTGAAATTCGTAATCCCAAAAATACCCCTCTGACGTTAAGTAATCAGAGAGGCGTTCTAGTTTGTGTTTAGATAGCTTTTTCATTTCGATTAAGACATTGCAAAATCAATCATCAACTTCATGGCTTTGGCGCTTTCTTGGGTGAATGAGTCGAAGAACTTCTCTGCCTCGCGTTGAGTGTTAAACTTATATTCTGTTCCAAAAAAATCGTTATCGGTGAATGTTTCTAACGATACGTTTCTTGACATGGGGAAATACTTTAATCTGAGTTTCTTTCCTAATACGTCAAACTCTTTTAGTTTGATTTGATTATCGAGTTCGTTTGATTCTTGTGTTATGTTCATTTTTAAATTATTTCAATTGATTTTTCATTGCTCTTACTCCACGAGAATCGGTCTTCCAGGTAATCTTACCTCTTTCTCCGAATTCGAGGGTTTCACTTTCTTTCATTTCTGCCTTAATAAATGCACTGGCTAGTCTTACTTCTCCTTCTAGGTCTTTTATCTGTTCGTTTAATGCTTTCATTCTGAGACCCAAGTTGTAAAGTTCATCACTTCCCTTCATTGACTTGGCTTCACTCTGTGCGTATTTCTGATTTAGGAACTTCTGATATGACTCTGTTCCATCAGGCTCAGGAGCGTAAAGGTCTGCATGCTCCATATCGTTACGAGCAGCAGTAACTCTGTCCCAAAATTCGGAAACAGCGCTGAGAATCTTTTCAACCATAAAGTCCATCTTCTCAATCTCGTAGACTTTGATGTTTCTTCCATCTTCTAAAAAGGCCAACTCACCCTTATCAGTTTCCAATCCTATTAGATAGGTAGTCAACTGAGCGATGTATGATGGCGGTACTCCGCTGTCCCATTGTTTAGACGCAAAGCCACTGATTGTTTTAATCTCCAGTACTCCCAACATATTCTCAGGAATCAATTCTCCATCAAATGCAGGCTTACCTTCTTCGATGATAATTCTATCGGGAGATAAAAACAGGTGAGGGTATTTGTCGTTTACGATATAGCCGGGTATTTCTTGAACAAATCGCTTTCTGTTTTTCTCGTTATAGTTTTTGATGATTGACTCTTGGCTTCCTTCGTAGTAAGTCCACATGTCTCCTACGAATGATTCAAGACGGTTACCCATGAACATTGCCATGTTTTCTTCTGTCTTGTTAGGTATGAGGCCCAACTTTTGATAAAACAGTTCTATTGATGACTTCCAAGGGTTGAGTCCCAAGATTGTACCTACTTCCGAGGCACCGATGCCTGAACTACGATAGTTTAGCCAACCTTCGTAATCCTCATCTTTGTTTATGTTGATTATCTTAAAACCCATTGTTCGAATTGTTCAGCGATTTTGATAACGTCAGATGCGTTAGATGTTCCAGCACATTGTGCAGCAGCCTTCAAACATGATTGACGAATGATTTGTGTGTCTTTGCTATAAGCGTGTTCCATGTGAGGAAACACATCGGGCTTCTTTTTGAATGCGGTAGCCATCTCCGCTGCGAGATTTGTGTTTTTAATTTTAGTCATAGTTTTTGAAATTAAGGGGAATCCGAAGACTCCCCGTGTAAGTGATTGATTTACAAGAAGTTATCAGAACGGCAAGTCATCATCCTCGTCAAATTCAACTACAGGTGCAGTTTCTTTTTTGGTAGAGGTAACTTGTGAAACTTCAGGAAGCATTGAAGGATTTAACAACTGTGAGTTTAACTCTTGTAACATATTAAAGTAAAATTTGTTACGAGCCTCACGGTCATAATCAACTACTTCGCCTTTCTTGTTAAGGGTTACGTCAACTTCAGGTCGTCCTTGAGGATTGTCTTTTGTGTAAAACCACTTAACCATTTGGCTGTCTTGAACCAAGAACAAACTTGACTTCATTTTGCCGTCAACTTCCTTTTGGTTTGGAACCATACGAAGAGGGCGAGCCAAGTTAGCATTTGGGATAATACAGCAGAATGCTTCAAAGTACTTAGAGTCTACATCCATGTTAATGTAGTAGGTTTCTGTTCCATCTACAAACTGAACGCTCAAGAACAACTTGTCAATTCCAAGTAAGTTTTCAGTGCGTGTAGACATCTTGGTAATGTAACCTTCGATGTAGTCGTAGATGAAGTAGTACTTCTCTTCGCCTTTTTTGTTCAAGATAGTTGTTGTACCTTCTTCTTTTGTTTTCGAGTAGCGGTAAAGCTTACCATTTCTCACGTTCAAATACGTTGCGTTAGTTTTAATACCTAGTGCCATGTTTTTAATTGTGTGTTACAAATATAGTTTAAATTATTTGTCTACCAAACTTTTTATGTAAAATATTTTCAAGGGCCATTTTATCTGTTTCTGAGGCCCGGCAGGTTACCAATTCAGTCTCGATTTTATTCTCTGTGTAGTGACTTTCCAAAAATTCCTGTTCGATGTTCTTTGGATAATTAGGCATAATGCCAGTTTTGAGGCATTCCACAATATCAGACTTTTCGAGAGAATTTGCGTAAAAGCAGGTACGAATAAACCTTCGCATTTTCTTGTTATGTTCTTCACGTTGTTTACGGGTTAAGGTTGATGTTTTATTTAATCTTTGTTTTGCTCTAGACATAATGCGTATGTTAAATGAATCTTTTTGCTTTTTTCATCAGTGAACCTCGTGGTTATTGGGTCTTTTTTATTTTCTTCTACGAGTTTAGTAGCATACGCAAGGGCCTTTTCTTTTTGTCCCGCAGCCAACAAGTGAATTACTAAGTCACAGGCTTTGAATGCATCTCTTTCTTTTGGAAACTGATACACGAGTTTTCTCATGTATGCATCAACCATGTCTTTGATTTGCAGGTCTGTTTTGTTTATCATATGGCAAAGATATTACATTTTGTTGTTTTAGTGGAAAATATTTTATATTTTTTGCAGTATAGTGGAAAATATTTTATACTTGTCACTATTTTTTGTAAATTTGTGACACATGAAGCGCAAATACATCTATATTCGTTGGGATACACCGTTTCAAAAAAGAAAGGAAATGGAAACAATGCAAGATTTAGGTCTGAGCCTTAAGTTTAAAGATTATGATTTCCTGGCTGATCGCATTGAACTATGTCCCACCTATATCAAAAGAATGTTCATTACTTGCGATTTAAAGTTTCCTGAATATCTTCCAGTGTTTAAAAAAGCAGTTAAAGAACAATTACTACGAGATGTCTATTTCATATAAGGACCAAAAGGACATATTTGAAAAAAGACTTCGTGAACTTTACAAAAAGGGCATGCCACGGGCAATTGAATCCCAAAAAGTAGTAGAGGCCAAGAAATCATTGTTCTTTAATTCGACTGATATCTACATGAAGAACAAAATTGAAATCTTTGTCAAGAACGTAGAGTATTTAAAAGTAAAACACGATATGTCTGATTACAAACTTGGCAATTTCATTTGGATGCAGTCAGGCTTTAGTAATTATAAAACTACAGCCATTGGATTTTTAGTAAACAAATCTCGTATGTCGATTGAGAAATTACTCTTCCATGCCAAGGTTGTTGGGTTTAGTTTTGACATCGACCCGCTTGATTTGATTACAGTTGACCTAGAGTTCAATGAATCTAACGGAATTGTAAAAAAGTTTTGGAAATAGATTTGGAAATGTCAAATATTTGTATTTACTTTGTATTTGACCACTATTTCAAGTAAAGTAAAAGACCTTCATTGGGTTTCTCGGACTTTACTTGGTAGAGTGGTCAACCGGGGAACCCTTTTTTATTCCCCCTTTAAGAATGGTCGGAGATACAGATGTATGTGACGACAGCGTTCTTATCGTACGCTTCTACTGTGGGAACCTATCAAAGAAGCAACACCGGCACAAAGGACTGAGGTGTATGATAGGCGGGGGGTATAGCCCTTGAAAGTTGAGTCCAAGCGTTAACCACCTATATGTTGGCACGTTCTCATGATAGACGAAGAAGTCATCATTTTTGAGATGTGAGAACTGAGACAAACTCGTTTTTGTTTCAGGAACTCACTCACGTCTCAATCAACCAAAGAAATACATTGTTCGTCAAAAATAGAGTAGTAGAGTAAGAGAAAGAAGAAGAGAAAGAAGAAGAGAATAGTAAGAGTGGGATAATGAATACCTATGCCTAAAATAAAAAACTTGTATTCTTACAACTTTAGGCTTATATTTGTAATGTAGGCGATATGATATATTCTTTAAGAGAACAACCCAATCAATTCATTCCTGAAAATAAAAAAGATGCAATTTGGTATGCCGACTGCGTTAGATACGTAGCGTCTAAGTACAATACTCAAATGAATAATTTGGGGTATCGCAACGAAACTTCTTACGATAAACCTGTAGACGAGATGCTGAGAATGTTCTCATACTACTTGGGCAAACAAGAGAATAGGGACTATTACTACACCACACAAGATCAAAGTAACTGCGACCTTCCAACTGTTTGGATTAATGGTCAAAAGTTGACTTCAATGATTGACTTTATGTTGGGCAATGCTATCAAGATGATTGAGAACATTGAACCATCAGTACGTGCTACAGCAAAAGCAGTCGTTAATAGAAAAACACAAAAACTTGAACTTGCTCTATTAAAATTAGAGTTGAGTGGTATCTTTAGTGAGTTGGAGAAGAACGGTATCTTCTTTACTCCTACTGGCTCAAAGGAATTTGAGACCCCCGAAGAAACAATTAAGTACATGCACTTTGACTACAAAGAACGAGGAGAAGAAATTGCTTATCGTTTGGCTAGTGACATTTTGCATCGTAACCGATTTATTGATAAATACAAACAGGCTTTCTTTTACACCTTGTTGGGTGGAGTTGTTGGTATTGAGAATAAGGTAGTTAACAAAAAACAAGTTAAAGATATTATTCTTCCCTACAACTTGATTTGGGATAATTCATTTGATGATGACCTAAACACAAAGGCTCGTTTTGCTGGTAAAGTAGATTGGTTGACACCTGGTGAAATCATCTCTAATCCCTACATGGTTCAGCAGTTGTCTACCGAAGAGATTGACGAAATCAAAACTATTAATACCCAAAATATTGATAAGTTGTTGGGAGAAGATAATATCACAACAAATAAACTTAAGTGGTATTATAACACCAATGGCGTTCCCTCTTTAGCAGCCGTAACTACTTACTGGATAGGCTATAAGGAACTACGCTACGAGAAAACCAAAGACAAGTTTGGAAATACACACTACGCTAAAATGCGTGGCAAACAACCTTCAAGTTACTGGACTAAAACAGTTTACAAAGGCACATTGATTGCCAATAAGTACTTAGTTGAGTACGGAGAGCAACCAAACATCGTTAGAAAGTCTGACGACATGAATGAGGTTGACCTACCTATTTCAATCTTCATTCCTAACATGGTAATGGGAGAGTCTCGTTCTATCGCATCACGCCTACACAAACACCAAGATAGAATTGACTTCTTGACCAACGAAATTACCAAGATGATTACTCGCTCAAAAGGTAAGGTATTTGTTTTGAACAAACACAAGTTGGGAACTGCAACTGCACAAGACGTGTTGAATGACTTTGAAAGAATGGGCATTCACATTACAGACGGAGCAGCGACAGGTGAAGATTACAACACGGCTGACAACAACAGAATTGTTGAGACTGTGGATATGACTCTTGACCCTAACATCAATCAGTTGTTGAACCTGAAGAACGAAGAAGAGCGAATCATGGAAGAGATTGTTAACGTGCCAAAGGTAGCAATGGGACAACAGGCTGGTTACTTGGGTGCTAAAACTCAAGCTGGTACTATTGCTCAATCTAACTTGGGTACTGCTTACTTATATCAAGGCTTTATTCACTTTATTGAAAGAGACTTGCAGTATGCGTTAAATCAATATAAGATTTCTCTGTTGGTAAATAAGGATGAGGACATTCCAGTTATCGGAGACCGCGGCCTTGAATATTTGAAATTGACAGAAGACTTCAAGTTTGAAGATTTTGCTATTTACATTAAAGTTCGTGACTTCATTGATGAGGCTGCTAAAGAAAGGTTGATGATGATTGCACAGGCTGCAATGCAGAACCAACTGATTGATATGATGGACTTCTTGAAAATTGAAACTGCCAAAACATATAGCGAATTGATGAATCAAATCGAGTATGCGATGAACAAAAAGCAGCGTAAAGCAGAAGAACAACAACAAATGCAGATGATGCAACAACAGGCTATGATGGAACAGCAAATGCAAATGCAACAACAACAAGCCCAAATGAAAGAAGAAGGACAGAACTACAGAGCCGGAGTTAAGGCTGCCGTAGATATGGATAAAACAGGAGGAAGTTCTCAAGAGGCTGCTGCTACAGGTGAGCAAGTTGCTGCCGAGGCTCCTGCTGAAGCTGCTCCTGCTCCTCAACAATAACTTGTTAATTTAAAAAGAAAGAACTAATTTCGAACACTATATGTACGATCAAATTGTAAAAGAAATTGAAGCGAACGAAAAAAAGACCGCTTTAGAGAATCCAACACCAGTCCCAGCAGAACCAGCGGTTGAACCAACACCTGCTGCCGAACCTGTGGCCTCAGAACCTGCTCCTACTGCTGACCCAGCACCCGCTGACGCAGCACCAAAAGCATGGTACGAAGATGTTGAGTCTGACTCAAACGAACCAAAAACAAACGATGCCCCAAGTCCTCAAACTCTTGTAGAAGACGAAGACGAGGATATCGCGTTAATTAAAGAATTTAAAAAACAAGGCAAAACATTAAAAGAATTTGTAGAACAATACAAAGTTGAAGATGTTAGTAAATTCACTGACACTCAAATTATTGAAAAGGCCCTTAAAGAACTTGAGGGTTTTGAAGGTGATGAGTTCGACCAAGCAATGAGCGAAGTTGAAACTATGCCTTTATTCCAGAAGAAAAAATTGATTCAGGAATACAGAGCGAAGTACAATGACATGAACCAAGAGAAGTTGAAACAACTTTCTTCGAGTTCAAATAAAGCATCGGAAAAGCAAGTAGAACTAATGAATCGTTTTCAGACAGAATTAGGTCAAACAACGAATTCGTTGAAAGGACAAGAGAAGTACGGATTGACAATCACAGACGAAATGTCTAGTAAAATCAATAAGTACATCGCAGATGAAATTTCACTTACTCGTAGGGATGGCTCTATGGATGTCGACTTTTTAGTTGATGTTGCTATGTGGAGGCTGTACGGCAAAGATGTCGTTAAGGCCAACGTCACAAAAGCAAAAAATGAGGGAAGGGAAGAAATGTTGCGTGCAACAACTAATCCTTCTACTGGAATGTCAAACTCAAATTCAAATCCTTCATTCGGTGGAAATGATGCTGAGGATGCATTCAACGCGTACTTAAACAAAAAATAAAAAAAACTAAACAATGGCAAGTCCAACTACCACCCTTGATATATCAAAGAGTTTGTTACTCAAGGGACTTTCATTGCCTAACAAAATGGCAATGGTTTATGCTCAAGATTATGGGTATAACGTTTTGACTCAGTTGACCTCTAAACTAGGTCCTTCTATTTCTACCAACCAACCAAAAGTAGAAATCAGTGCACTGGGTAACCTTTCTGTATTCTCTCCTGTAACTGCTGTTGCAGCTGGTGGATCAACTGGTGAAATTTTGGTAACTCTTTCTAGCGCAGAAAACTTCCGTCCTGGTGACATCATCGCTGATGCTAACTTGGCTCAAGGTATCGTAATCGAGAAAACTACTACTGCCAACCAATTGCGCATCAAAAGCGTAACTACCACTTTGAGTGCTTCTTTGCACTTCCAAGCTGGTCACATGGCTAAAGTATTCTTCGATGCTTCTGCTAACCGCTTGAGCTACGGTAAACCCACTTTGAACGCTGTTCCTAGCACTGACTTCACATTTACTTCTGTAAGTCGTGAAAGTTCTACACAGGCTCGTCGTGACCGTACTGCTTCTTTCGTTAAGTGGCAGGGTGACTTCTGGTATCGTTCTTATGACGATATTACTTTGCGTCGTTTCGCAAAAACTTTGGAGTACAAATATGCTTTCTCTGAGCGTGGTATTTTCTACGGTCCTCAAGGTGAAACTTATGGTACTGCTGGTTTGCGTTGGTCTATCATCAACAACGGAGGTACTTACTTGCCTTTGACTGCTGAATTGACTCAGACTGTATTCAATGATTTCTTGGAAACTTTGGTACGCAAAACTGCTGACAACGGTCGTAAAATGGTTGCTATGATGGGTTCTGCTGCTATGGCTCGTTTGCAAACTATCTTGGGTGACTACATCAAGTTTGGTGGTAACACTAACACTTTCGGTGGTGTATCTGTTGACGGTTTGAACGTTATGACCTATGCTTACGCTGGTATCTCTATTGATTTCGTTCGTTGGGCATTGTTGGATGACGAGATGTTCCGTAGTGATTTGAGTTCTGTAACTGGTAAGCCCAAGCAGTCTCACTCTATCTACTTCATCGACATGACTCCATTGCCTGCTGCTGATGGAAGCGGTTCTTTGAGCCCCTTGCAGAAGTACCACTTCAACAACGATGAGATGATTGCTAACTACGTTCCTGGTATGATTGGTTTGGAGGATTCTACTCCTTCTTCTATCAAGGCTACTGTAGCTGGTTCTCAGATCGTTTCTTTGGGTACTAATGACGTGGATGGAGTTGATTTCCACGTATTGTCTGATTGTGGTTTGTACTGCGCTGCTGACCGCATGGGATTGATTGAATTGACCCTCTAACTTTAAGGAGAAATAAAAAATGGAAAATATCGCATTATTCGCTGGTAACAGCACCGCTACTGTTGACGGAGGTAAATTGTATTTGACAGATAGTTATTCAAACTGCTACACACCTTTGGAAATCACTTTCTTGAGTGGCTTCACAAAGCAAGTAGGTAGTTTGGGAACTTCTCGCCAAATCACTGTAACCCCTGTTGCTGCAAACAACACCGAGTACAAGTTTCAGTTGACTGCAATCAAAAACGAAATCACTAGTCCTTTTGGTCCTGGTGTTGTAAGCTCATTGTTTGTTTACACATCTGACGCTTCTGGATCTGTATCTGAAATCGTTGATGGTTTGTGTGCTGCAATCGTACCTGGTTTGCCTGCTGCTACTAACAGTGGTTCAGCTAACGGTTACACCGTAACTAAAACTGGTGCTTCTGGTTCACGTACTGCATTTGTTATCACCACTGTAAACACTGCCGAATTCGATTTCAGCGGTCAATCTTTGGTTGGTAGCTTGATCGGAGTTGTTAACACTACTGCTACTTACGTGGCTCCTGTAGGTGTTGGTGCAACTTTGGCATTGCTTGGTGTTCCTGGTGCAACTGCTGGTGTTCTTTACACTGTTTACAAGTCACAATTGTCTAAGCCTAAGGTTACTAGCCCTGGCATTGACAGTGTTCCTGTATCTTTGTACTTTGCTGCTGGTTCTACCGGTATCACTGCTATGGATGCATTTATCGCTGCTCCATTCACTAGCCCTGCTACTTACAACTTGTAAGTCAACCAATAAGATATGGGGGAGGAGTTATTTCTTCCCCCTTTCTTTTTAAAAATAAATAAACTATATTCGCAATATGATTCGTAAACTATTGATTCAAGCGTCTGTCCCTAAGGGAAACGCTACACTTGTCGGAAACTACTACGACAAAAAAACTAGAAAGAATTTGTATCTCGTAGACGGTGGCAAGAGAGTTTGCACCGACAATGACTACGAAGACGAAAAAATCCACAACGTACTTATTTCTGATGGTCAAGTGCATACTCATGAATACGATGATGCAATTAAATCAGAACTGGCTGTTGTTGAATTTTACAAAAACCACCCTCTGTGCAGAACAGTAGGTAGCACTAACCCTAACATGGTAAACGCATTGTTTACTATTATTATTCATCACGAAGTTGTTGAAAAAGATATTTTTGAACTCGATAGGAATTTGGATATTGCCATCGAAACTTTGAAACTTTCTTTTGAGGAAAAATACGAGTTGGCATTTGCCCTAGGATTGGACCCAAGAGGATTGACACACAAAGACTTGGTAATCGCTTTGGTTGGTCCTAACTTGTTGGGTAAAGCGATTGTTGAACACGACTCATTTAATATGTACATGAGAGGTGTTGAAAGCGATCGTAAGGCTAAGGTCTACGCCAACAAAGCAATCTTGTCTGGAATCATTCCTTTCACTGATGGCTATTATCGTGTAGCTGGTCGTACTCTTGGTGCAACACAAAGAGATGTTGTTGATGTTTGTGTAACAGATAAAGAGTTCTTCTACTCGTTTATCGTTCCTGAAGTAGACAAGATTAACTCTGTTCCTTCAGCAAAACAAGACGACTACAAGCCTACAAAAGACTTCAACAAACTTGAGGGTATCCCCAAGACCATCGATGAAACTTACAAGGAAATTAAAAAGCAAGGACGAGGCAAAAAAGATGCTCTCATCTCTGAACTGATTGAAACTGAATAACAATCAAACAACTTAAAGAGAGACCCCGAAAGGGGTCTTTTCATTGATATGATAAGAAGAAGCGAAAAGAAGATTCCCGTAAAGGGAGCCCCCGAACCTAAACCTCTGAAGCAACAGTGCTTGGGATGTGGAAAGACAAAAGCCATTTCCAACAAAACCAGAAAGTTGTGTGCAAGTTGCGTGGCCTCAGAACGAAAAGAAAAGCAAAAGATACGCAAGGAGAAAGAGAAGAAAAAGAAAGCCGAGTCAATATCTACCCTAACCAAAAAGTTAGATAGAGTATTCTCTGTTTACGTTCGTCTACTTAACTCCGATAGTCAAGGCAATGTCAAGTGCTTTACTTGTGATAAGATTGAGTATTGGCGAAAAATACAGAACGGACACTTCCAATCAAGGCGTTATTATTCTACAAGGTTTGAGCCTCAGAACTGCCAACCTCAATGCTATGGCTGTAACATAGGACTGAGTGGTGCACAATACTTATTTGGAATCAATCTAAATAAGAAGTATGGTGAAGGCACTGCAGAGCAAATGGTAAAGATGTCAAGAGAGGTAAAAAAGTTCACAGCATACGAAATGATGGAGCTGATTGAACAGTACGAAAAGCTAGTTATGAAACTCCGCAAAGACAAGGACCTTTGGGATTGATAACAAAATTCGTTATATTTGTATAGATGACAGGTGCAGAATTCTATACGATATTACAACAAAAGATAGATAAAGCCTATTCTGCGTACATTGATACAACAAAGGCTGACCGACTCATTCGTGAGACAATCTATCGTTTGGTTGAGAAGCTATACATGGGTCTAGTTACTCAAAAAGAAACAGATGAACTCTGGAGCATGATTGCTAAAGAACAACCTGTTGTTACTGCTGGAGCACTTGCTGTTTCAAGTTTGACAAGCTACTCACACTTGTTTTCAATGAAGTTTGTTTACAAAGACGAAATTACTGGATTTACATATGCGAGCGGCAAATTTACAAAGACGGGGCACACTATTAGAAAAGGCGATATCATTGAGTACGCTTCTGTACAATACACTGTTACAAGGGTTACAGCTACTACTTTTACTGTTCCTATCACTTATACTACTGGTAGTATATATCTTTATCGAGTGTTTGATGCTTCTCCGAGGTTTAGCGACAGGAAGAAAGACATCTTCCATACCCCAACGAAAGAATCTCCACGATACGAATTAACAGGCACCCCTGCTCGTCAATTCAATCTAACGCCTCAACCCGCAAGCGTTATTGTTGATTACATGAAAACACCAACCGATATTGTTTCCACTTCTGGAACCACTATCACTGTTTACACTGAGAAGTTCTTGTATCGCTTGCTTGACGAGTGTGTGATGAACTATGCAGAACAAGTCAGAGACTTTGAACTGAAACAAAACGTAGCACAAACAATCGCTATTAATCCGTGAGTACCCTAAAGGAAATCGTAGACAAAATCAAAAGTAACGTAGAGTCAGGTTTTACAACCGATGAATCGCGTTTGGATGATTTGTACGTTGAGAATAAAATCCACAGCGCAAGAGGAATGATTCTTTCCAATCTTGTTCGTTCAGGAATGAGAGATAGAATCAATGAATCTTTTGTACAGGCTATCAATCCTGATTTATTGGAGTACGATGAAGAGTGCGAGATGGTTACGTTTGAGTGTCCATCAATCATTCACTTGGACGATAGGCACGATGGATTTGTTTATGTTGGTCACGTAAGTGGAATGAAGCCATTTATTAGAGTTCGTTCTAACTACACTGCGTTGTCAATGCACTCTCTGTACCAAAAGGAAAAACAAATCGTTTGGGACTTTGTGGTAAATGTAACTGGTTCATATGATATCAACATTTACAAAAACCACAGATTGAGAAAGATTTTGATTAAAGCAATCTTCAACAACCCAACAACTATTCCTAACTACCGTAAAGATGTTGACCAATATCCTTTGGATGCGGTTACTGAAAACGAAGTAGTTGAAATGGTATCAGTTGACCTACTGAAGAAAATAACAATGGTAGCCCCAGACTACGTTTCTGATTCACAAAATACAATACCTAGACGATGAAAATTGAAGACGTTATAGCTGCGGCCTCAGAAGAACTACAAGTATCCTACGGAGAAAACGCATTGTGGTTTAAGGTATTAATTTATCAGGCTGTAAGAACATTCAAAAGTGCCAACGCATTAATGATGTTCAGCGAGAAAGTTGAGACTGAGGACTCACGAATCAAATTACCAAACAACTTCGTAAGAATGTCTTGCCTTGTTGATCTCAACGGAATCACTTGGTGTGAAGACATCGACTACTGTATTCAAGATAATTATATTCTATTCGACTCTTCCTACAACGTAGAAGACGGAATTGAATACACAATAACATACAAAGGATTACCAGTAGACGAAGAAGGAGACATCGCACTCAGAAATGAATGGGAGCGTATGTTAGTATCCTACGTTTGTTGGAAGTACACCCGCAGACACTTCGATAGATACCCTGCATATATTGTAAACGATTTCAAACGAGAATTCCAATTACAAAAACAAGCCTTTACATGAGTCAATTCGTAAGATTAAACACAACCGGCATAATGGACAAAGATACCGACTCTCAATACTTGAGGGAAGGTAACTACGAAGACGCCAATGACATACGTCATAGAAGTTTGATTGGAAGTGAGAACCAAGCCATCGTTCCTGTTGTGGGAAACGTTCTTGGAGTAACAATCCCAAACACTACCGTTACTGCTCGTGTTTATCGTGTGTTTCTTGATATTACAGCTGGCTCTGCTTCGGGTACTTTATATTATAAAAACTCTACTACCAACGCAATTAACTCAGCGGCACTTAGCATATCTTTTACTACGCTTGCAGATTATTACACGGCTCTTACAAATAACGCTACTGGTCTATTCAATAGTATTGTTGTAAGCCCTGCGAATCCATTTCAGTTTACCGCATTGACAGTTACATCAACAACTGTTCCCGATACTACTGGCTATTTTGATGTTAGTCTTGATCAGCTGACCGATGACGAATATTTGTTGTGGCAGGTAGGTGACTTGTTTGACATTCAACTTCTTACCGAATATATCAACAGCGTAAAGTCTTTTAAGGTAATTGGAAGCGAAGAGCTGGCAGGAGATGTATTTGTTTGGAGTGTTACTGATAGAATTTTTGACACATCAACTCGCACCATTTCAGAGTTAGGTGTAATTACATACAACGAAGGAGCAAACACCCACTCCTACACAAGACTATTAAGAAGTAAACTTCTTGACTTTGACCCGAACTATAGAGTACAGGCCCAAGTTGAAAAGACAAACGTTGACCAAGTAAATCTTTACTGGACAGACGCATACAATAAACCACGCACAATTAAAATCAAAGGGGCATATGTAACTGACATGGCTCTTCGTGCATACGGTGGAGATTACGATTTGGATTACATCGAAAACCAAAGTTCTTTTGTTCTTCCTAATACCTCTGCGATAATTTCAGTTACATCAGTGAACGAGGGGGGAGGGTCTGTGACCGCAGGAAATAAAAGATATTTAGGTCGTTTCTTGACTGATGATTTGGTTCCAAGTGATTTTATTTTTGCAACTAATCCCGTTAATATTTACAGCGCAAGTTCATCGATTCCTTCCGAAATTACAGGAGATACGGCTGGAGATCAAACTACAAAATCAGTTACTTGTCAATTAACAAATATTCCATCGGGCATATATAGATACTTTGAGTTTGTGGCTATCGAATATGCCGGTGGTGGATTTTCGGCTAAAATTCTTGAAAGAGTACCTATCGCACAAAGTGTTACTGACCTTACTCTTGAACATACAAACAGAGGTCAATTAAATCAGACTCTTTCTAATGCAGAACTTCTTTCGATAACTACCAAGTTTGAAAGAGTTCAGACAATGAGAATTTTTACTAACAGAATGACATTGTCGAATGTTAAGGAACAAGTAGATTATAATTTGGATGCGTGGGCCTCAGCTATAACACACTCTCTTGAATATGCTTCAGTTGAGTCAATAGGAAAAGTAATACCATTTTCTACATCAACTAGTTTGGCATTCACAAGTATAAACTATGGAGAAAACTTAGATCCATTAAATACCTATGGTCGTACAGGATACATGATGAACGATACTTATCGTTTTGGTATTCAGGTTCAGTGGAAAGATACAGGAAAGTGGAGCCAAGCATATTGGGTAGACGACATTCGTTTTGATACACTGGCCTCAAATGTTGTAGGAGCAAGAAGAACAGCAAACAACATAACAACAAACCTAACCAACTCAACCAATACAGAAACATACGTTTATTATCCCAAGTTCGGCAATATCAATCTTAATTATGTTGTTTCAGGAACAGGTAAACTTTTGTTTGAGTTAATTTCTGCATTCAGATTTACAAGAGCAGAACGCATTCCTGAAGTGTTGGCTACAGGGTTGGTACTTCCAGGTACTCGCTGGTCATCAGACTCAAATACAATTATGCCCTACACTAGAGACTTTGTTTTGGGTGCAGGGACATTATCTACATTTCCTAATAGTTTTGTAACAAACTTGAGTACTTTATTTAGACACGCAATAGGAAATTTTGATGAGTCTAATTTTGCTTATTTTTACTCTGCCGACCATATGTACAATGTATCTACATATGATTATTTGGCTTCTGATAAACTTTTGGTATTGAATAGACTAAATTCAAATACGATAATTCAGGGAGCCACAAATGGAGACTATGCGTCAGAATATGAAGATACCAACGGTTACTATACTGCTGCTAATCAGGCATATGTTCAATTTGGAATTGACGAAGGAAGAAGATTTGAATATGGACAAGAGGTTGGATCATATGGTTCTCGACCGGTAAACAACAACGTAAAAGGAGTTGTTGGTTCAGGAAACGATGTAATAGGACATCATGTTCCTTGTCATGTTTTGAGGTTAGACGCCAAACTTACACAAGCGGGTAAAATACCAGCAGGAATTGCAACTAACTCTAGCGGATACTATGGTCAAATCTTCAGAAACAAAGGAGCCAATATAAAGTACCCTAAAAATAAATACGAAACTATCTATCAGTCAACAGGTCATATTAGAAACTTGGGTGACGGAGAAAATGGAATACTTGTAGAATCGGTATTTGGTGGAGATGTATTCAATCAAAAAACACATCTTCACATAAGAAGAACATCTCTTAAAAGCAATCGTTGGGGATTTGGATACATTACGTCAATGTACTCACAAAATACAGGAAATATCCAAATGTTTGACAGGATTGATTATGACGAATCTGCAACTGGGGCAGGGTATGTATTTCCGCAGTACGAAGATAAAAATGCATATGTAGCAAACGTTTTTGTATCAACTACTAACTTTAATGGTACAAAGGGTTCTTTGTGGGCAGGATTATTCAACACCCTTGAACAGTGGCCAGAGATTGATGGTCAGCGAAACTACGATTTAGGATACAATGCCAAAGATGGTACTATTACTGATACAGGCTTTGATGCGTCATCAAACTACACGGGAGAACGTCCTGCTACAATCTTTTGGTCTCAGAAAAAACAAATCGACTCAACTCAAGACAATTATCGCATATTCAAGCCGATTGATTACGCAGACTTAGATCAAACATATGGTTCTGTTTCTACACACGAAATAATCAACGGTAACTTTTACACGTTCCAGAATAATTCCGTTCAGCGTCAGTACTTTAACGATGCGACAGCAATTAACTCAACTAGTGGCTCAGATATCGTTATCGGTGCGGGTTCTATTCTCGGAGCCCCTGGAGTAGAATTAACTTCTATCGGCTGTGATAAGAAATGGTCTGTAATTAAAGGTCGTACACCAAACGGAAAAGATAGCGTGTATTGGTTCAATGATCAATTGAGAAAACTAGTTCGTTTGGGTGGGGATGGAGTTTCTGTAATTTCAGACCGGGGTCTCTCTTCTTACTTGCAACAAAAAGCAAACTTCCTAAGAGGCAAATACCAACAGATAGGAGGAGAAGGAGTACACGGAGTATGGAACGATAAGTTTAACGAATTAATCATCACATTCAAGGCTGTAACAACAAAAGCAATTGAATATCCCGATGGTGGAACATATGTAATCGGAGATATGGTCAAAAACACGTCTCC
>Ga0315900_10004025_pt1 | contig 20981 bp, 15 predicted proteins | sample LakEriMetagenome_FD_203521 | JGI IMG/M metagenome (GOLD analysis project Ga0315900, IMG submission 203521) | Freshwater fungal communities from buoy surface, Lake Erie, Ohio, United States - Buoy 12 MA114 | ecosystem: Environmental > Aquatic > Freshwater > Lake > Lake biofilm | place: USA: Lake...
CGGCGATGGCGTCCTCGATCCGCGCCCCGGGCAGCAGGGAGGCAACCAGGGAGGCCGCCCCGTAGGCGGAACCAGTGATCATTTGATGCTCCAGGCTCTGCCCGGCCTGGCCGAAGAGCCTCCAGAGCCGGCCCTGGGATGCTCCCGCAAGCCTGGCCCCCCAGCGGAAGACCGAGGGATGCCTCTCCTGCAGCGCCGCGTAATAGAAGCGGTTGTAGCCGGCGAACAGCTCGTCGCACCCCTCGCCGGTCAGCAGCACCTTCACGGTGTGACGGGCCTCACGGGCCAGCAGGTCGAGGGCGAGCGTGTTGGGGTTTCCAGGAGGCGCATCCAGGTGCCAGGTGACCCGGGCAAAATCCTCGGCAAAATGCCTCGCGGAAAACAGGTAGCGATGGCTGTGCACCCCGGCCCGTCTTGCCGCCTGGCTGATCCAGGCATCCTCGCTGACCTCGGGGTCCTCAAAAACAATGGAAAAGCTGTGCAGCGGCTCCTGTCCGCCCGCCGCCGCGTCCAGCGTGATCAACGAACTGTCGATGCCGCCGCTCAACTGCGTGCCGAGCGGCACATCGCTGACCATCTGGCTGCGCACGGCTTTGTTCAGCACCTGCCGGACAAGGGCCCCGTCCTCGCCGCCGTCCGTCGCATCGGGAAGCTGCCAGTAGCGATGCAGCACGAGTTCGCCCGAGGCCGCCTGCCAGCACATTTCATGACCAGGCGGCAGCTGCTGCACGCCCCGCAGAAGCGTGCGGTCCCAGGCCGTGTAACGAAACATGAGCTGCTCGGGCAGATGTGCCTCCTCAAGCTCCGCACGAAAGCCCGGGTGCTTCAGGAAGGCCTTGATCTCCGAGGCGATGAGCAGCGTGCCGTCCGCCAGCCGGGTGTGATAGAACGGCTTGATGCCAAAAGGATCACGCGCCATGCGCACGCAGCCCGTGCCCAGCTCCGCGACCGCGATGGCGAACATGCCCTGGATGGAGGCCAGCATGAACTGCCAGCCGTGCCGCTCAAAGCAGCGCAAGATCACCTCCGTGTCCGAGTGCCCCTGAAACTGAACGCCCTCAGCGACAAGTCGATCGCGGATTTCACCGGCGTTGTAGATCTCACCGTTGAACACCAGGACCGTGGCGCCATCCCGGCTCATCATCGGCTGGTGGCCGGCCGCCGACAGATCCTGAATGCTCAGCCTGGCAAAGCCAAAGCCGCCGTCCGTGCCCTCCGGCAAGGCTTCCCCGGGGCGATGCGGGCGGGACGAGCGATGAACGAAGGACAGCGCCTGGAAACCCTCGTCATCGGGCCCCCGGTGGCGGATGCTGCGCAGCATGGCCTCCAGCGTGCCATCCGAAGGCAGAGGCCGCCCCCCTGGTGAGAAGCAGCCGATGAATCCACACATAAGCCAGGATGGGTCAGGAAGTCCGGACGCTGCGCGAAGAGGCCTTCGCCAGGATGCCAGAACGCCAGTTCATGAAGAAGGACTCCAGCCTGGGGCCGGCCACTCCCAGCAGGGTGAGCACCAGCACAAAATCCAGTGCCGCATGCAGCAGCGGACGCTGGGTGATGCTTTTCAGGGCGACCTGATCCATCCAGTGATTGAGCAGAAGCAGGAGCTGCAGATGCAGGATGTAGCAGGGATAGCTCAGCCGGCCCAGCCAGCGGCAGACAGGCTGGGCGACAGGCCAGGCCGAAAGCCGGAGATGACCACCGCCCGAGAGCAGGAACATGAGACCCGGAATGGCGCTCCAGCCTGCCAGATGTACCGCCCAGCCCGGATACTGCTTGTATTTCAGCGTCGCCAGCAGCAGTTCGGACAGCAGGCAGAGAAAGAATGAACCCAGCCAGAAGTTTCGGGAAACCGCCAGCCTGCCCTGCTGCCAGTGGGCCGCCATCCAGGCGCCGCAGATCCACACGGGAAAGAGCACCAGCGTCGTCCAGACTCCGTCCACGAAAGCGCTTCCCTCCAGCCGGTGAAACACCTTCCAGGCCACCAGGATGACCGCCGCCCCTTGCAGGGAGAGACCGATCGACAGGAAGGCGGCTTTGTCCGTGACACCCCGGGTCATCCGAAGAAGAACCGGCCAGGCGGCATAGTAGATCAGCTCACAGCTCAGGCTCCAGGAAGTCTCAAACCCTGGAAAGGATGTCGTCAGGATGTGCAGTCCGGCCAGGCTGGCCAGGAACTGCCGCCAGGGCATCGTGGCTTCCGGCGCGCCGCCAAAATCCTCATGCAGCAGCCAGGAGATCACCGCCAGCAGCAGGCCGAGCAGAAACAGGGGGTAGATGCGGGTCAGGCGGGCAAGGCCGTACTTCCACCAGGAAAAGGTGCCGTCCTGCACCCCCTTCAAGATCGATCTGTGGATGCAGATGCCGGAGATGATGAAAAAGCACCACACCCAGAAGCCGCCGTGCCCCACGGTTGCACGCATCAATCGCCAGCCCTCAGGTGCGTCGGCATAGTTCCAGCCAAACTTGTCCGCGATCGCCAGGTCAAAGCAGTGTGAAATCAGCACCATCACGGCAGCAATGCCGCGCAGCGCGTCAATCATCAGTTCGGAATCCTGGTCCAGTCGCTGGTTCATGGTTAGACCGCTTCAAAGTGCCGCTTCAGGGCGGCAACACAACCTCACAACTGACTGATCACAAAGCCTTTACAATCCCTGCATCGCCCCCGGCTCCCGCAGGTTCTTCTGAAACTTCGGGGCCAGCAGGCGAATCAGTTCAGTCACCACGGTCGCGCTCGTCTGTGAATCCCTGACACGCTGCCCCGACTCCGCAGGCTGCAGGTTGTCCGTCACCCAGCAGGTGATGCTGGCATAGGCCCAGCGATGGTTGATGTTGCGGAAAATGTTGTCCCAGGTGCTGAGCCAGACCCGCCTGGCGTTGCTGGGCGTCGTCACGTCCGCGCCGATGAACCAGTAAACATAATGCGCACGAAGCATCCTGGAGCCGCCGTCCTTCATCCGCACCTGCCGCTCCACCAGCAGATCCTTCACCGGCAGAAAACGCCCTGGCAGCACCTCCACAGTGAGCACCTTGGAGTCCAGCAGCGTCCAGCCCTGGCCGTCGAGGCAAACCTCCGGGCGGTGGATGCTGCGTCTTTCCGCCCCGGCCAGCACCAGCGTCACCTGCGCGACATCCCGGTCCTCCGCCGCGCCTGGGGATCGGTACTGCATCTTCACCATCTGCGTATCCTCCGGCAGCAGCGCCTTTTCCGCCGCATCCTTTTCCAAAGGCTGCCCTAAAAACCGGCCCGCCGCCGTCGGCAGTTCCATCACCACGCCTGCGGCATCTCCGGCCCGGACTTCCGGCGACAGGCGGCAGGCGACCACGCTGCCCGCCACGCCCAGGACCATCAGCACGGGCGTTTTCCAGCCCAGCTTCATCTTCGGCACCGGGTTCTGCAGCGGTGCTGGATTTCCGACAGGCACGCCGCCCATGAGCCGGGAGATTCCCTGAAGCCCCAGCAGCGCAACCAGGTAAACCGCCAGCCCTGAAACGAAGTGAAAAGTGCTGACCTCCTTGTCCTGATCTCCCACGGCAAACTCCTGCCCAAACAGCATCGTGCCGCCGATCAGAATGAGCAGACGCGCCATGTTCGCCAGGACCGCCAGCGGAAAACCTGCGAGGAAAAGCAGCAGCCGTCCCGGCAGCGATCTCTGCCGGAAGTAGCCGAACAGGGCCGACACCATGAGCAGGGCGAAAAGCGACCTCATGCCGCTGCACGGACCGTCCACCTTCAGGCTGAACCACTCTCCCGCCGCCCGGCCCGCCCCAGGCGCGGAGATGAGCGCCGTACCTTCCCGGATCGTGCCGATGCCGATGCCGTTCAGGACAAAGCTGGTCGTCTCCACCATCAGCACGCGCAGCCTGAACGACAGCGAGTCCTCCAGGAACACCAGCGGCCACATGAAGCCGAGCATCAGCCAGGCGAAGGCCAGCCGTCGTGCATGAGCCCAGCCCAGGCAGCCGACCACGGCACCGGCGAGGAAAAGCTGGATGGCAAAGGCGCCGAGGTAATAGTTGTTCGCCTTGTAACCGCCGAAGTAGGCCAGCAGGGCCAATCCAACCCCCAGCAGTCCGGACAGGTGTCCCTGCGCCGGCAAGGCGGCGAGTTCCGCCCTCTGCCGCCACACCAGCCAGCCCGCGATCAGCGGAGCCAGCAAGCCATGCTGCCAGGTCGGATCCTTCCAGCGCATCAGCAGTTCCTCCAGCAGCGTCAGCCGGAAGGCGCCGTAGCCTGCGGCATAGGGCTGGAAGGCCAGGAGCAGGGCCACGGCCGCCGCCACAAGGATTAAAAAGAACCTGCCACTCATCAAAACACGCTTTTTCCCTTCATGCAGGTTGCCATGCGGCGAATTACCGCAGAATTTTTCCGACAATGCGGCTGCTGATTTTCAAGGTGAACCAACTGGGCGACAACGTCGTGTTCCTGCCCGTGGTCCAGGAGCTGCAGCGTCGTCATCCGGACTGGCGCATCACGGTCTGCACCAGCCCTGTGGCGGCACCGCTTTATCAGACCACCTGTCCGCAGATTCAGACGCTCGAGTTCATCACCCGCGAGTTCAACGACGCCTGGCGTCATCCCCTGGAGCTTGTCCGGCTGGCCCTTCAGTTCCGCCGCCTGCCGCAGGATGCCTGCCTGCTCGGCAACGACCAGGGCAACGTGGCCCATCTTCTGAGCCGCATCACCGGAGCCTCCCGCAGAATCGGACCGCTCATTCACGAACGTCATCTCGGCCGGCTCCTGCATGCGCGGGTGCCGGTGGATTTCACCGCCCCCGACCCCCGGCAAAACTGGTGCATCGCCCAGACCCTGGATCCCTCCCTGCCGGAAACGATCCCAGCCCCCGACCTCTCGGCCTTCGGAAAGGCGGATCACGAAGGTGTCTTCATTCATGCCGGCGCCAGCCGGGATTACAAAAAGTGGCCGCTGGATCGCTTCATCGACCTCGCCAACCGCTTGTCCAAGAGCGTGCCCGTCCGATGGATGGACCAAGGGCAGGAGGTTGAATCGCTCCTGTCTGCGGCAGTCGAGCGGGTGAGGCCCGGACCTCTGGGCGACCTGATCCGCCACATCGCCGCGGCCCGTCTGTTCATCGGCAACAACTCCGGCCCGATGAACATCGCCTCCGCGCTGGCCGTGCCGGGCCTCATCTTCAACGGCCCGTCCACCCCTTCCTGGGATCCCTTCTGGCATCGCGAACGCTTTGACCTGCTGCGTGATCCCACGCTGCCCTGCCAGCCCTGCGACCGGCCGACCCGGCCCGTCAATGCCTGCCTGAACACGGCCGAACCGATGGCCTGCATGAAGCGCTGGACGGTGGAAAAGGTGCATCAGATGGCCCTGGACAAGCTCAACGGCTCAGCATGACCTCCGCCACCAGAGCGAGCGTGAGCTGAGCTGGAAAGGCACGAAGCCGGATTCAAACAACACGCGTGCCATCAGCGCGGTCTCCTCCGCACCATGGGTCTCCGTGACCACAAAACGGGTGCGTTTCAACACCTCGCGCCCCCCCGCCAGGGCATGGCCGCCAAAGCCTTCAATGTCACATTTGATGAGCAGCACCTCCGGCTCGGTGATCAGGCCGTCAAGACAGCGCACCTGCACCCTGCGCCGCCGTTCCCCGCCGGAGGCGGCGACGCTCGTGGTGCCTTCCAACGGATCGGTAAAGCAGATCTCCACCGGTTCGGCATCCTTCTCCGCCACCGCACAGCAGACCGGAAGCCACTCGGCCCCCGGATGGCAGAGCACCAGACGCTGCGTGGTGTAGTCGAGCGATTCCTGCATCATCTCCAGGCCCGTCACCCGCGCCCGCGGGTTCAGGCGAAACCACCAGCGGACGCTCATGCCCAGGTTCACGCCAAGATCGAGGATGACCGGCGCAGGATGATCGCGCAAGGCCTGCTCCACCTCCGCACAGCGCAGTTCGCCAAGGCAGAAGTTGTCCATCAGGCTGCGGGCCTCGTTGCGCCGGATCAGCGGGCCGAAGCCGGGCACCGCCACCGGCGCGGGCAGTCCGGTGAAGACCAGGTCGCACCAGGCCAGCCAGGCGCCACGCCAGCCGAAATGTCTCCAGCCCTTGATCAAGGCGAGCGGCAGCGAGACCAGGATCTCGCGAACGTAGATAAAGAAACTGCGAAACATGAATGGGTCAGGGCCGGACGGCGATGGCAAAGAGATCGGGCTCGGCGCTGTGAAGGTCCAGCCCCTCCACGGCTCCCCCGCCACCGTGACGAAGCATCAGCACGACCCGGCACAACCGGTAGAACAGGAAACCAAGAAACGCCCGAGCCCTTCCGCCCGGCGAGCCTGAGCCGTAGTGCCAGCCGCGCACCTTCGGCTGAACAAAGCCACAGGCCCTCAGGCATTGGGCCAGGCTGGCGGGCGTGTGACCGGACTCATGGGTGAAGTCGCCATAGCGCGTCGCGCCTGCCAGCGGGCTCTGCGCATTGAAGGTGAGCATCCACAGGCTGCCGCCCGGCTTCAGCGCCTTGTGCGCAGCCAGCAGGAAGCGGATGAACTCTTCCTTCGTCATGTGCTCGATCACGTCCTTGGCATGCAGCAGGTCATAGGCTCCGGGATTCGCCTCCAGGTGCTCGATCAGATCCGCCTGCACCCAGCGGACGCCCGCCTTGTCGTGACTGCGGGCGATGAACAGGTCCGATTCCGAGGCATCCACCCCGGTGAGGTGGGTGAACCCCTTCCCCGCCAGCCAGCCCAGCCATTCTCCCTTGCCGCAACCCAGGTCCGCAACGGCCAGTCCAGGCTCCCCGGACGGAACCGGATACACCGCCTCATACTGCGCCACCTGCTGGCAGGGCGCATAGGACTTCTGGGCGCTGAAGGTCGCCGAATAGTTCCGGTAAAGGACGTCGCGATAAAGGCTCATGCAGGTGCGGTTTCAATTTCGCGGGTGCGGCGCCGGGCCAGAAAACGCGCGCGCCAGCCCAGGCAGGCCGCCTCCAGCCGCACCCCCCAGAGCAGCATGTTCAGCATCACCAGCAGAAACAGCAGCACGGAGGCCGGCCCAAGGCTCGGCGACAGCTTCCAGGCGCGCAGCCAGGCCACGCCCAGATCCAGCAGGACCTGGTGCAGGATGTAAAGCGGGTAGCTCAGCAGGCCGCACCAGCGGGCCAGGGCCGCGAGCCCCCGCCACTCCTTCCACGCCGCGCCCCCAAGCACGGTCAGCAGCCACCCCGGCGTCACGAGCCAGCCGAGCGCCGTCATGACCGTGGCCGATGCGCCCAGCTTCAGCGCCCAGGCATGCGCAGCATAACCCAAAAGAATCCAAAAAGCCCCCAGCGGCAGCATCCATCGCTTCGCCGCCGGCTCCAGCCGCCCCCACTCCCCGGCCAGCCAGGCGCCGCCGAGCCACAGCGGAAACTGCGCGGCCACCAAGGCCATCGGCAGAACCCATGTCCCCTCCGCCTCGTGCATCCAGAGCTTCCAGATCACCATCAGCACAGCGGCGCCGATTCCAGAACCCAGGACCGCCAGCAGCACGGCCCTGCGCGTCCGCCAGCCGCAGAACACCAGCACCAGCGGCCACAGTGCATAATAAACCGCCTCATAGGTCAGGCTCCAGGCAGGCTTCACGGAGGGCATCACTCCGGTCACCCCCTGCATCATCAGCAGGTGCGAGGTCAGCCGGCCGCCTCCCGGCCAGCCTGAAAACAGCAGCACCAGCACCAGCGCCACCAGATAAACCGGATACAGGCGCGTCAGCCGGGCCGCCGCATAATCCGGCATCAGCGGCTCGCCACGCCAACGCTGGGCGAGCACGGAACGATGAATGCAGAACCCGGACAGGACAAAGAAGCCGTTCACCCAGAACCCGCCATGACCCAGGGTCAGCGCCAGCCAATCAGGAAGCGCGGCTTGTCCCGCCACCTGCAGCCCGGATTCCAGCGCATGAGCCACCAGCACCATCAGCGCCAGCCCGCCCCGCAGCAGGTCGATCACAACCCCGGTCGAACCTTCCTTGAGGCTGTCGCGCTCCGTCTTCATGCCTGCAGCCTCCGTTGGATGAACGCCGCCCAGCGCCCCGCGACGGCTTCATGGGAATACAGCCGACGCGTGCGCTCCATCTGCTCCGCGGCAAGCCCGGCGCGCCTTGCGTCATCCAGGCGGTAGATTTTCAGCAGCCCGCTCAGCGATGTGATGTCGCTGTGACGGAACACCGCCTCCGGAAAACCGATGACCTCGGCAATCGCGCCGCTGTCCGAACCTAGCGTCGCCACCCCGCAGGCCATGGCCTCGATCAGCACATGGCCGAACTGCTCCTCCCAGCAGTTTTTCATGGAGCGCACCGGCTGGCTTGCGAGCACGAAGAGGTCGAGGCAGCGGAGAAACTCGGGGATCTCCCAGTGCGGCCTTGGCGGCAGCAGATGCAGCCAGGGCAGCAGCCGCGCCTGCTCCTCCAGCCAGGGCTTCATCGGCCCCGCACCGAGCAGCGCCAGATGCACCGGCTGGTTTTCCCCGCAGGCCTCCACAAGCTCGCGCAGGCCCTTCTCGGCCGTCAGCCGGCCGCAGTAGCCGACCACCAGTCCCAGCTCCGGCAGGCCCAGCCGACGCCGAAGCTCCAGGCGCTCCTCGGTTGAAGCGGGCGCATGGTTCGTGAGATCGACGCCAAGCTGCGCATCCACATGCACGTCCGCCGGACGCGCGCCGCGCTTCACCACCAGGGCTTTCGCCGCCTGGTTGCCGGCGATGATGAAGCCCGTCGTCGCCGTCATCGCGCGATAGATGAAAGAAAGCAGCCAGCCCTTCCAACCCGGACGCCCGACATTCTCCCAGGTGAACTCGCCGAACAAACATTGTGGTTGAAACAGACCGGCCAGCAGCCGCGCCTGCCAGCGCACGACCGCCCAGGGCTCGTTCTCCACCAGCACCACTTCATGACGCCGGCGACGCATGACCCCGGCCAGCCCCGAATAAAAAAAGGTGGTGATGCCGCGCCTGGAACGCGGCAGGCGCACCAGCTCATAGGCCCGCAGACCGGCGTCGTCTTCGTTGTCAAAGTCCGAGGCCGGGCGCCCCAGGATGACTCCGTCCTCCAGCGTCGAGGTGACGCAGGTGAGGTCAAAGTGCGCGGCCAGCGCCTGGACCTTCTTGCGGTTCTCCAGGGCCGCGTAGGGATGACCGATGAGCAGCAGGCCTGGTTTAACGGACGACATGCGGTGAAGGAGCCGGCCGGGCGCGCCGGAACCGGTGTGACAGCGCCGGGTGAGGCAGGGGTTCCGTCCTCACCGCAAGCGCCGGAGCCGGGGAGGACGCGCGAACAGGCGCAGGTCCCGCCCCCGCCTGCTCGCGGGATCCATGCAGCGCCAGGGATTCAACCATGCCAAGGAACAGGAAGGTGAGCAGGTTGAGCGGGAAGGTTCCGAACACGCTGCCCTGGATGAGGGAGGAGACCAGGAAGCCCAGGGGGACCGCCAGCAGCAGCGAGGCGGCCCGGTGTTCGGCGGGGTTTTTCAACCGCCAGACACAGGCGTGGAAATGCCGCAGCAGCAAGGCGCCGGCGAACAGCACAGCCAGCAGGGCCAGCACGCCGTAGCGCACGAGCAGCGTGCTCAGCGGATCATGGTTGTAAAACTCCGGATCATCCTGCCCGCCACGATCAGGACCGAAGCCCAGCAGGCTGTAGGCGCGCGGATTCGCCAGCACCTGCGAAAAGCCGACGAGGCGCTCGGTGTAAGTTCCCACCCGCAACATTTGTTCGGCAAATGTGTTGCCGCCCGCCATCTCGGCCATCTTGTTCATCGCCGCAGGCATCTTCTCCAGAAGCCACCCTGAGCTCAGCACCAGCGTGACAAAGAAAACCGCCACCCCCGCGTAGAACAGCCGCAGCCGCAGGCGGCCGTGAAACAGCCAGGTCGCCATCAGGCCCACCGGCATCAGCACGAAGGCGGTACGCACCGTCGAACAGGCCAGCGCGGCGACAAAGACCGGGGTCAGCACCAGGGCCAGAAGCCTTGAAAAACGCACCCGCGCCGCCTTCATGTCCCGGTGCCCCGCCACCGTCCACATCGCAATCAGGCAGGCCCCCGAGGCAAAGCCCAGTGCGGTGGGGGAGTTCAGGGTGGAGAACGCGCGCACCTCGTTCGCGATGATCTGCTTCACCTCGATCGAAAGCCCGGTGAGCAGGTACTCGACCTCGAAGTCCTGAAACCCGACCGCCTGCTGAATGACGCCATAGACCGCCACCGGCGCGTAGACGATGACCAGCAGGCGCAGCGTGCGCAGAACCGCCGCCAGATCCGGCAGCAGGAAGGGCACCACGAACAGCAGCAGCGAATACAGGCCGTTGTTCGCCACCTCGGAAAGGATCGTCGAAGGCCGCAGCCCCCGCTCCCGCGCCGCCATCAGCGCCACCACCACCATGCCCGCGCCGGCGGCGAACAAACGATGCAGATCCCTCCTCGTCAGCGGATGGCGGCCCAGCAGCGCGCCGCCCATGACGCTCAGGCACAGCCCGCAGAGCATCAGCGGATGCACGCCGAGGATGTAATACAGGTCGAGCTGCGTCACGTTGCCCGACATCACGGTCAGCCGCTTGATGAGATCCATGTAGCCCGAGGAGACGATCCAAAGAACAAACCCGATCCGGGGCGACACCAGGCAGAGGAGGAAGCCTCCCACCATGAGCAGGAAGCACATCTCGCTGATCGAGTTCCCCTGCGTCAGCATCACGGAGAACACCCCGTAGAGGATCATGCACATCCCGATCAGGAGCGCGAGGATCTGGCCGCCGCGTGTGTCGTTCATGGGGTTCTCAAGATCTTGAAAGGCAGCCGCGCGCCGCCGGCTACGAAAGCAGCGCCCGCCAGTGCCGGAACAGCGGGGCGACGCCCAGCGAGGAAAGCTGCAGCCCGCCGAGCGGACGCAGCGCAGGCAGCAGCAGCGAGGTGATGAACCAGGCCAGCGTGTAGCCCGCCACCGTGGCCCAGGCCGCGCCGACGGCCCCGTGGGCGGGGATGAGCCACAGGTTCAGCAGCAGGTTGAACACCAGCCCAAGCAGCACGCAGCGGATGCTCCAGGCCGTCTTCTGCTCGATGACCAGCAGGATGCCGCGCATCTCCCCGTGCAGCAGCGGCAGGGTCGCCAGGCTGTGCACCCACAGCACGGAGGCGGCGGCGGAAAACGCGGGGCCGTAAAGCAGCTCCACGATCCTGCCGCCCGCCAGGCACCAGAGCAGCACCGCACCATAGCCCAGCAGCGTGCAGATGCCGAACAAGGCCTGCTGCCGACGGCGGTAAAGCCTGCCGTCCTCATGATAAGCCCTGGAGAGCAGGGGCATGAAGCTGGTGATCATCAGCGGAGCGGAGGCATACACGAGCTCCGAAAGCCGGGTCGCCGCCGCATAAATCCCCGCCTCGGCAGGCCCCCGCAGGTGGAAGAGCAACATCTGATCGGACTTCAGAAGCAGCAGCGTGCCCGCCTGGGCGGCCAGCAGCGGCAGCGATTCACGCAGCAGGCCGCGCGCGATCCCGGCATCCCATAGCCGAAGCTCTCCCAGCCAGCCGCGCCTTGCACACCAGGCCAGGGCGATGAGGATGCCGGCCACGGATTCCAGCGCGAGGCTGAAGGCCAGCCAGCCCAGGGAAGCACCCTGCCAGATCATCACGGCGCGGATGGCGGAGGAAAAAAGGTTGGCCGCCAGGGTGAGCTTCGCCGTGCGCTGCGACTGCTGCGCCGCATCCCAGCGTGCGAGCACGCTTTGATAGGCGTTCAGCATCAGCGGCGCATACAGCACGAAGCCAAGCTGCAGCATCTCCAAGCCGCCCGAGGCCCAGGCCAGCAGGCAGCCAAGCAGCGTGCAGCCCAGGCCGGACAGCAGCATCACCCGGAAGGCGCTGGCAAACACCAGGCCGGACGCAACCGCCGGACGCACGGCCAGCTCCTTCACCAGCACCTGCTTCAGCCCAAGTTCCGACGCATGCCCCATCCAGGTGCCGATCAGCACCGCCGTGCTCAGCACACCGCTCTTTTCCGGCCCCAGGCTGCGCGTCAGCCAGGCTCCCACCAGGAAGCCCGTGGCCATGCGCACGACCTGCGACAGGGTCAGCCATGAGAGGTTTCTCAGGACCATGCGAAAAAGGCGCTGAAGTTCAGCGCAAAACTCACTCCTTGAACGCCGCCTCGACGTACTCGCAGAGCACGTGCCCGGCCATCAGATGGCATTCCTGGGCAAAGGCGGTGACCGGCGTGGGCACGCAGTAGGCGTGATGGGCCAGCGCGGCGCAGTCGGCGCCGTTCTGGGCCGTGAAGCTCACCACCACACACCCCTTCTCCCGCGCCGCCCGGAGCCCGGCGACCACGTTTTTGCTCGTGCCTGAGGTGGAGATGCCCACCACCACGTCCCCCGGCTGAGCCAGGGCCTCGACCTGCCGGGCAAACACGGTTTCAAAGCCGTAGTCGTTGCTGTGCGCGGTGAGGATCGAGGTGTCCGTGGTCAGGGCGATGGACGGCAGGGCGCGGCGGTTGGCACGATATCGAACCACCAGTTCAGCGGCCAGGTGCTGCGCATCGGCCGCGCTGCCGCCGTTGCCGAAGAACAGGACCTTGTGGCCCGCCTTCAGGGCCGCGACCCAGGCGTCGGCGATGGCGGAGAGCACCTCACGGCACTCTTCCAGTCGGTTCAAGGCGGCAAGATGGCCATCCAAGTGGCCCCGGAACAGGGTGGAAAAATCAGACATGGCTGGAGAAATGAAATCTTAGTCCTCGAACGCGGCGAGCAGCTCGTCCTTCATCACCCGGGCGGTGCCGAGCTTGCCCACGACGATGCCGCTGGCGTGATTCGCGATGTCGGCGGCGTCCTCGGCGCTCAGGCCGGCGGCGAGCGCCAGAGTGAGGAAGGCGATGGCGGTGTCACCGGCGCCGGAAACATCATAGACTTCACGGGCGCGCGTCGGGATGTGATGCGGGTCACGTCCGCGCTGGAACAGCATCATGCCGTGTTCGCCCAGGGTGACGAGCACCTTGCCCACGGCCCATTGATCCAGAAGCTGCTCGCCGACTTCGAGCAGGCGCTTGTCCTGAAGCGGCGGCCCGGGGCTGCGCACATCCTGGATCCCGGCGGCGGCAAAGGCCTCCAGCCGGTTCGGCTTCACCAGCGAGGCTCCGCGCCAGTTCAAAGGATTGCGCGGGGAAGGATCAACCGTGACCAGCTTTCCAGCAGCCTTGGCGAGGGTCAAAACCTGGTCCACGAAGGCCTGGGTGACAAAGCCTTTGCCATAGTCCTCAATGATCAGGCCGTCGAGATCCGGCAGCATGGCCTCGACCCGGCGTGAGACCTCCTCCAGATCGGCGGCCGAAAGCTTCTCCACCGTCTCACGGTCCACGCGCACCACATGCTGCTGACGCGCGATGATGCGCGTCTTGGCGATGGTCGGCAGCGTGTCGCTTTCCAGCATCGGCTCCGTGTTGACGCCCTCCTCATGGAGCAGGCGCCTCAGCTCGCCCGCCGAACTGTCTTTGCCGACACGGCCCATGAGGTAGGCGTGCGGCGTGAAGGCGGAGAGGTTGCGCGCCACGTTGGCCGCGCCGCCGGGAAAGGTCGTCTCCTTGGTCACCTCCACGATCGGCACGGGGGCCTCCGGCGAGATGCGCCGCACCGCGCCCCAGATGAAATGATCCAGCATCACGTCACCGATGACGAGAATGCGGCAGCCCGGCATGCGCTCAATGGCGTCACGGGCGGTGGCGGTGGTCAGCATGGGGACGTGAGGTTCAGCCTTTGGCCCGGCGGGCGCGCACGGCCGCCGCCAGCTCATCGAGCATGGCCTCGGTGGTGGCCCAGTTCACGCAGGCGTCGGTGATGCTCTGGCCGTAGGTCAGCGGCTGGCCGGGCTTGGCGTCCTGTCGACCTTCGACGAGGTGGCTTTCAATCATCACGCCGGTGATGGAACGGCTGCCGTTGCTCATCTGTTCGGCCAGCAACTGGGTCACCAGCGGCTGCTTGCGGAAGTCCTTCAGGCTGTTGCCGTGGCTGCAGTCCACCATGACGCTGGCGGGAAGGCCGCGGGCGGTGAGCTGGCTGACCACCGCGTCGATGGACGCCGCGTCAAAGTTCGTGCCGGCCTTGCCGCCGCGCAGGATGACATGGCAGGCGTTGTTGCCCTTTGTCTTCACAATCGCGGCCACGCCGTCCTTGGTCACGGACAGGAAGCAGTGCTGGCCCGCCGCCGCCTGGATGGCGTCCAGCGCGACCTGCACGCCGCCGTCGGTGCCGTTCTTGAAGCCCACCGGCATCGACAGGCCGGAGGCAAGCTGACGATGCACCTGGCTCTCCGTGGTGCGCGCGCCGATGGCCCCCCAGGAAACCACGTCGGCGATGTACTGCGGCGTGATGACGTCGAGAAACTCCGTGGCCGAGGGCACGGCCATGCGCGTGAGCTCAATCAGCAGACCGCGCGCCTCGCGCAGGCCGGTGTTGATGTCATAGCTCTCGTTCAGGTGGGGGTCGTTGATGTAACCCTTCCAACCCACCGTGGTGCGCGGTTTCTCAAAATAGACGCGCATGAAAATCTCCAGGTCCTTCTCATGCTTCTCACGCGCCGCCTGGATCAGCTGGGCGTATTCCAGGGCGCTCTTGTGATCGTGGATGGAGCAGGGGCCGACCACCACCAGCACGCGGTCGTCCTGACGGTTGAGGATCGCCTCCGCACTCCGGCGGGAGGACTCAATGAACGCCGCACCCGTCTCATTGAGGGGAAGGTCATGCATGAGAAGCGCCGGCTGGATCAGCGGCAGGATCTCCGCCACGCGAAGATCGTCGGTAGGATGGGACTGGCTCACAAAACAGAAAGGTAGGCGGGTTCAGCGAAAAAGGGCGTCAACATGGGCGCTTTGGGGCGCTTGGCAAGAAGGCGAATGATTCAAGGAATGCTGCCGCCCCCGGTCGGGCAGCCTGCGCCGCCACCGCTCGCGCCGTGGTGCAGTCCGCGTTCAGGAGCGGTGGATCAGCGCTCCCAAGGTCTGCCCCAGGCCGTTCGGCAGGGGTCATGCGGATTCTATGAATTACAGAAAATAGAGTCGTTCATTTATTTTGGAAAGATTTATATTCCGGATCCGTGAGATTTTTTCGCCCTGAACCTCCCCCTCAAGGAGGGTTCCCTCCATCCCCTCAGAATCAACCTTTAAGCTGGCTCAAGAGCCGCCCAATCAGACCTCCAGCTGGATGCCCAGCTCACAAACCTGACGCGGTGGCAGGTCGAAGTAACCCGTGGCCGGCCGGGACATGCGGCTGAGGGTGACATAGAGCCTCTTCCGCCAGCGAGCCATGCGACCGGGGCCGTTGGTCAGCAGGATTTCTCGGCTTTGGTAGAAGGTGATGCCCGCTTTTTTCAGCTTGGTCTTGGCGGCCAGAGCCTGGATGAGGTCCTCAAACACCTCGGGCGATTCGGCGAAGCCGTAACGAAGGACCACGCGATAAAACTCCTCGCAGTATTCCTCGACCTCATGGCGGGTCGTGTCATCCACATAGGGCGTGTCTTCAAACCGCACCGTCAGCAGGATGACCTGCTTGTGCAGGGCCTTGTTGTGCTTGAGATGATGCAGCAGGGCCAGAGGCAGGCCGTCGGCGCTGGCGGACATGAAGACCGCGGCGCCGGGCACGCGGATGATGCGGTCCTTCTGGATTTCATCCACCAGATGCTGCACCGGCAGGCGCCCGCGCTGCATGGCCTGAAACAGCACCGCGCGGCCGTCGGTCCAGGTTTTCATGATGATCCAGACGCCGCTGGCGATGACGAGAGGGAACCAGGCGCCGTCCTTGAACTTCACCAGGCTGCCGGAGACGTAGCCGAACTCGATGCAGGCAAAGACCAGCACCGGCAGGAAGGCCTTCCAGAAGGCCCAGCCCCAGATGCGTCGGGCCACGAAGAAGAACAGGATGCTGGTCAGGAACATCTCCATCGACACCGAAAGACCGTAGGCGGAGGCGAGGTTGCTGGAGGTCTTGAAGCCCATCACCAGGGCGATGCAGCAGACCATGAGGAGGAAATTCACCTGCGGCATGTAGATCTGGCCGCGCACCTCGGGATTGGTGTGGATGATCTTCAGGCGAGGCAGGTAGCCCAGCTGAACGGCCTGCTGGGTGAGGGAGAACACGCCGGTGATCATGGCCTGGGAGGCGATGATGGTGGCGGCGGTGGCGAGGATGATCATCGGCACCAGCAGCGCCTGGGGCACCAGCTTGAAGAACGGATGCTCCACCGCCTTGGGGTCATGAATCACCAGCGCCGCCTGGCCGAGGTAGTTCAGCACCAGGCAGGGCCAGACGAGCAGGAACCAGGCGCGCTGCAGCGGCTTTTTGCCGAAGTGCCCGATGTCCGCATAGAGCGCCTCGCAGCCGGTCACCGCCAGCAGCACCATGCCCATGATGACGATCCCATGATAGCCGTGATGGGCCAGGTAGGTGACGCCCCAGTGCGGCGACAACGCCTGGATGACCCCCGGATGCTCGGCAAACCGATAGATGCCCAGCCCGCCCAGCGTCAGGAACCAGACCATCGTGATCGGCCCGAAAGCGACGCCGATCTTGGCCGTGCCGTGGCGCTGCACCAGGAAGAGGCCGAGCAGGATCACCACCGAGATCGGGATGACCCAGGAATGCAGGCTGGCGTTCAGCTGCTCCAGTCCTTCCACGGCCGAGAGCACGGAGATCGCCGGCGTGATCATGCCGTCGCCATAAAGCAGCGAGGCGCCGAACAGCACCACCAGGACCACAAAGGCCTGCCCGCCTTTGCTGAGGGCCTCCTTTTTCGACCGCAGCAGCGACAGGAGGGCAAACATCCCCCCTTCCCCCTGCGCGGTCGCATTGCTCAGAAAGCTGAGGTACTTGACCGCCACCATGATGGTCAGCGACCAGAACATCAGGGAGACCGGACCGTAGACCATGTCCACGGGGTCACCTACTTTGTAATGGGCATGGGCCAGGCACTCACGAAGGGCGTACAGCGGGCTGGTGCCAATATCACCAAAGACCACCCCCAGGGCCACAAGGGCCAGGGACCAACTGTTGGAAGACTTGTTTTCAGACATGGAGTGTCTCCGGCAACCCGCTGGGCTGTGGGGGATGGCTTGCTTAGCCGGATGACGCTGGTTTGCAACCGGCAGTCTGTGCCGTGTGCACCCTCCTTTGTTCCATTGAACCCATCGCTTGGCGCGTCTGTCACAGCCCAAGCGTTGACAATCGCATGCTAACAGGTGAATTTTCACAAATGCCTCGGATAGACATCCCCCGCAAATCCATCTACCGGCTTTCCATCTATCAGCGCTGCCTCAGCAAGCTGAAGGAGAACGACGTGGACACGGTGTCTTCGGAAGCCCTGGCCAAGGCCGCCGGGGTGAAGCCCACCCAGCTGCGCAAGGACCTGACCTACTTCGGCCAGTTCGGCACCCGCGGGCTCGGATACAATGTGGAGGCGCTCAGCAGCACCATCGCCCAGGTGCTCGGCCAAAATCACCTGCAGCCGGTCATCCTCGTCGGCGTCGGCAACCTTGGCTCCGCCCTCCTCCGCTACGGCGGATTCCGCAAGGAGGGCTTCGAGGTGGCGGCGGCTTTCGACCTGTCTCCCCGGCCGCAGATCGGTCTGACCACCCCCATCCTGCCGATGCAGGAAATGGCCGCCTTCATCGAAGCCAACCAGGTGAAGATGGCCATCCTCACCGTTCCGGCCAGCAGCGCCCAGGCGGTGACCAACCAGATGGTCGTCGCCGGCATCCAGGCCATCCTGAACTTCTCCCCCACCATCCTCGACGTGCCCGAGCATGTCGTCGTCAACAGCGTGGACCTGGCCGTGGAGCTGGAAAACCTCAGCTACTTCATCCGCTGACCCACCCGGCTCACTTCAGCGTCTGGATATAAAGGATCAGGCTCTGGACCTGCGACTCGTTCAGGATGCCCGCGTAGATCGGCATGCCGGTGTCGAACTTCTCAAAGCCCTTCACCACCCGGGCGCTCGGATTCAGGATCGACTCCTTCAAATACTCCGCATCCGCCTTCACCCGGCCCTTGATGCCCTTGGCGATGTCCCGCTCGCTGCCGAACAGTCCCTTCCAACTCGGCCCGACCTTTCCCACCGTGCTGCCGTCGGTGCTGTGACAGGCCATGCAGCCAAACATTTGGTACAACCGCGCCCCTTCCTCCGCCGTGGGCTTCACATGGACGGCGGCGGTGGCGGCACGTGGTGTCAGATCGACCTCGATCTTGCCGAAGCCTTCCTTCTCTCCGTCAAACTTCGCCAGCTCCCAGGGCGTGAAGTAGGCGGTGTTCTCCGCCTTCAGGCCCTCAACGCTTTTCAAACCCCAGCCGATGCGCATCTGGCTGACACCCGCCTTCATGTCCGGAAAGCCGACCAGGACGCTCAATCCATCCTGGCTGAGATAGGCGCTGCTTGCCGTCATGAACTCCTGCCCCGTGCTGCCATCAGGCTTCAGATGCGGGCTGCCATAGTCGGCGGTGCGCCGGTAGTTCCAACGCTCGGCGCTGTAGCTGGCGGGATCGGTGGCCAGCCTCGGGTCCAGCTTTTCATTGAAGCTCAGCAGCACGCCCTTGTCGGTGGGCGTCACCTCCTTCAGCAGCACGCGCGGTTTTCCCGTCCAGCGCATCCTGGCCAGGCCGCTCAGCTTGGTCGCCACCGTGCCCCAAACCTGGAAGCCGGTGATGTAAAGCTGGCCGTCCGCCGGATTGATCACGGCGTTCAGCGTCGGGAAATCAAAGTCGCGGGAAAAGCTCACCACGGCCGCCTGCGGGCGGGACAGGCCGGAAGGCGACTGCTTCTTCATGAGCACTCGAAACAGCTCGGGCCGGTTGTAGCCGATGTGGATCAGCTCATCGTTGACCGGCCCCATCTTCGCACCGAGCAGCCAGGTCTGCGTCACACCGCTCGGATTCACCGGATGCGGGATCCAGGTCAGCGGCTCGGTGATGGTCTCCGGATACTCCTCCTTCGGCGCCACCGTCGGCAGATGGCCGTAAAAGTGATGGTGCTCGATGATGTGCAGCGGTGTCGAGGGGACATAGTTGCCCTGCTGATCGCTCGCCGTCACCAGACCTGTCCGCGGGTTCACGCCGATGAAGGGCTGGCGCAGGCCGTAGCCAATGACCTCCATCGACTTCCCGTCCGCCGCCACCTTGATGACGGTGCCGTTGTGCTTGCCACGCGTGGTGCCTTCCTGACCGCCCTTGGAGAGGTAGAGCGCTCCGTCCGGCCCCAGCTTCATGGAGTTGGGAAACTCCCGCGTCTCCGCCGTCTGCGCGAAGAGATTGCAGAACATCTCATAGCGGTCGCATTCACGATCCCCGTTTGAATCCACCAGGCGCCAGATGCCGCTGCGATCAAAAACGAAAAGCTCGCCCTTGCGCGCCACGATGCTCATCGGCTCGTGCAGCCCCGAGGCGAAGCGTTTCCAGGTGATGTTTTGCAGATCGCCCTTCAGGCCGGAGATCAGCCAGACATCGCCGTCAAAGGTCACGCCCGCCGCCTCGCCCTGATCATTGAGGAAGGCGAGGTCCGCCAGCCTCACGTTGCGCTTCCAGGGGTTCGGCACCGGCAGCGGAATCGTGTCGAGAACATAGGCGTCCTGCGAGGTGGCGAGGGTGGCATGAGTCTTCACAGACTCGGTCCAGGACGAAACATCCCGTGGCTTGAACGGCTCACCGTGGGATGCCTGAGTCCAATGCATCTGCAGCTTGAGTTCTTGCTTCTCCAGGCTGGGTTTGACGGGATAGGCCGATTGGACAAGGGAGGCATCCTTGCCTGTTCCCGGCAAAAAGAGGAATGCCGATGAATGCGCATCCATCCGCAGCTCATGACTCAAGGTGAGCTTATCATTCTTCACCTCAGCCTTTAAAGAATGTCGGATCAGCGTTCCATCCACCTGGTAACGCAGCCAGGCCCCGGATGCGTTGATCTCAACCCCCAGGAACCTGCCACCGCTCACCGGCCCCCTGCCCGCCTCCTCCTTGCTCGGCGCCGGTTCGCGAGGGTCGGTGAAGCCGGGTTTTTCACCGACCTGCCAGCCGGGGTAAAGTCCGTTCGCCAGCCACACCTTGCCCACCGGCTTCGGCAGATGCTCCTGGCCGTCCTTGGTCTTCTGACCGGCGACATGATACGACCCCGGCGCCAGCGCCTCCGGCGTCACCGGCGGCTGGCCGGGCTCGCCCTGCCAGATGCAGGCGATGCGCAGCAAGTCGGTGTCAAAGCAGGCCCATAGGTTGTGCCCGAGGTTGAGGATGAGCCCGCGCGGAGTCAGATTATCCTTCGGAAAATTCTTTCCCAAATCACGACAGTCCAGGACGCTGCTGAAAAACGGAAAGTCCGGCTCCACCCACTCCCCCCAGGGCGAGGGGTTGCCCCTGGCGTCCTTGTGAACCAAGGGCTGAGCGGCAAGAGCCGTGCAAAGAAGCAATGAAAGTGCAGTCGTAACGATCCGGGCAATGCGCATGATCCTCAAACACCCGGCACATGGCGGCTCTGTCAACCACCTGAGCTCTCTTCATTTCCGGCCTGGCAAACATGGACGGATTCAGAAAAAGGAATCGGTAAAACACGTTAGCATCTGGCACATGACAACCCGTCGCCTCCTGCTCATTCTTCCGGCCTGCCTCGGCGCCGCCCTGGCTCAAACACAGGCCGCACCGCCACCAGCCCTGACCCTCAAGGTCGTCACCGACCGCGCCGACGCCACCTATCATGCCGGTGACACGGCGACGTTTCAGATCGAGTCCAGCGACCCCGCCCTGGCTGCGGTGACGGCCAACGTTTCCGAAGACGGCTGGAATCCGCAGCCTGCACAAACCATCGCCCTGACCCAGGGCAGGGGCTCGCTGTCGGTGAAGGTGGCCAAGCCCGGCTTCACCCTTGTCCGCATCTCCGCCCCCAGGACCAATGCCTCCGCGATGGCCGCGGCCGCCTGTGATCCGGATCAGATCCAGCCCAGCCTGCCCGTGCCGGAGGATTTCGACAGCTTCTGGGCC
>Ga0315900_10004026_pt1 | contig 20974 bp, 25 predicted proteins | sample LakEriMetagenome_FD_203521 | JGI IMG/M metagenome (GOLD analysis project Ga0315900, IMG submission 203521) | Freshwater fungal communities from buoy surface, Lake Erie, Ohio, United States - Buoy 12 MA114 | ecosystem: Environmental > Aquatic > Freshwater > Lake > Lake biofilm | place: USA: Lake...
CTGTTGATTCACAACATCTGCATTGCGATCTGTGTGACAACACAATTGATGCGATCTGTGATCACTGTGGACGAACGTCTTTCCGTGTGTTGCGTGCGGGTATCGGCAGTCTTCGAGAAGAGATTGCTAAAGCATCCGGACGTGACGTCGTGGAAGTTGATGCAAGCACTGAAGTGCTCGATTTATCGGAGCATGACGGTGTGTATGTGGGAACTGAAGCTTTGCTTCACCGAGTGTCCGGTGCGCAACACGTGGTGATTCTTGATTTTGACGCCGAGATTATGGCGCCACGTGCCACTGCCACGAGAGATGCCTGCGCTCTTATTATTCGAGCCGCTCGTGTAGTTGGACGAAATGGAACCATTCTGTTGCAAACACGAAACACAGAACATGACCTTGTTAGCGCCTTCGCACGTTTGCATCTTGATGCTGCTGCCCTAGGGGGATGGGAAGAAAAAGATCTGGCGTTGCGTCGAGCATTGTCACTGCCACCATTTACATCAATGGCGCGTGTACGTCTCGATGATGATGTTCGAATCGAAGATGTATGTAGCGGCTCGCAAGTAACATGGGCAAATGAGTATCAGAATTCATACATTGTGCGTAGCGATGATGTTTCGGAGTTGCGGAATGTGTTGTCGAGGGCTCGTAAAGAATATGGGCAACGTATACGTATTGAGATTGATCCGGTGCGTTACTAGTGGATTTCGCGTTATCGAGTGATCTCCAAAACTCGAAATCCCTTACTGCTTGCGACTCGAGACACTCGGAAATGTTGAGCGGTCAGCCACGCCGCAAAAGAATCCCCACCCAAGTTTTTGTTGATCACAACGTGTGCAACACCGTCTGGAGCCAACCGACTGAGCCAGGTGATCATGAGTGAGTGAAGCTGTTCCTTGCCGATGCGGATGGGTGGATTACTCCAGAGCACTGAAAATCGTGTGTCACTAGGGACATCATCGGGAGAACCGGCGACAACATTTGGACAATTATTGATGCGCGCGTTATGGCGACACGCCTGTACGGCTTGGTCATTCACATCTACTGCCCAGACCTGAGCAGATGTGTAGTGATGGGCGAGGACGAGAGCGAGTGGCCCTGCGCCACAGCCAAGGTCAATCACATCTCCGTGCAATTCCGTCGGCAACACGAGTTTCCCCGCGCGGTAGGCGTCGAGAAGAACCGCCGTTCCTTTGTCGAGTCGATCACCGCTAAAGATCCCCGCATCGGTGTGGATGTCAAAAGTGTCGTTGTTCACCGTGAACGTATAGGCATGGCGCAATCCATGACTACGAGGTGAACCAGTGAAATAGTGCTCGTTGCGGTCATTCATGCTGCAGGCCTCCACTCGGTAGCCTGTCAGATGTGGGTTATGACATTCGAACATTTGGTGATCCGGTCCTCACTACGACCGCGGCCGAGGTGGACAACATCGACGGCAAACTCATCCGTCTGACGAAGGACATGTTCCAGGCCATGTATAAAGCGCCTGGTATCGGACTTGCAGCCCCACAAATTGGTGTTCAGAAACAGATCTTCGTATACGACATCGACGGTGAACCCATCACTTTGATTAATCCAAAAATCGTTGAATCACGTGGTGAGTGGACATTTGATGAGGGTTGTCTCTCTATCCCGGGGTTGTACGTCGAAGTGCTACGTCCAAAAGAAGTGCTGGTTGAAGCAGTAGATCTTGATGGCAACACGATTCAGATTGAAGCTGATGAATTACTCGCTCGTCTGTTTCAACACGAAATTGATCACTTGAATGGGGTCCTCATGTTTGAGCGAATGACCCCTGAACAGCGCAAAGAGGCAATGAGTGAGTATCGAAAGATCAGTGAAGATGCAACCTCACTCGGAGAACCACGACGGATCGCACTGAAGTAAGGCCATCTGTGAGACGGCCGATCGTGTTCTTGGGAACACCAGATGCTGGTGCCACTGTGCTGCGCGAGCTCGTCAAACACCACGACATAGAACTTGTGATCACTCAACCCGATAAGCGTCGTGGGCGAGGGGGCCAGCTTGTAGCGAGTCCCGTGAAAGTCGTTGCACTCGAAAACGGCATTCGTGTGGAACACAACATGGAAGTGCTACGCACGATTGCGCCACATCCTGGTCGTATCGGTGTGGTCGTTGCGTATGGTCGCATCATTCCCACTGACATTTTGCAGATATGTCCGATGATCAATATTCATTTCTCTTTGTTGCCAAGATGGCGCGGTGCTGCCCCAGTGGAACGAGCGATTATGGCAGGAGATACAGAGACTGGCGTATGCATTATGGATGTGGAACCCACTCTTGACACTGGTGGCGTACACGCCGTTGTAAAGACTCCAATCAAGGATTCCGATACCGCTGAATCATTGACAAATCGTTTGGCTGAACTGGGAACTCAGACGTTGTTGGATGTTCTTGCACGAGAGCATCTGCAATCAACTCCACAAACCGGAGAACCAACGTATGCGCACAAGATAGAACCACAAGAACGGTTCGTGCTGTGGAACGAAACAAGCACTACTACTTGGCGCCGCATTCGGGCGTTGTCTTGCTTTGCAGTCTTGAACGGCAAGCGCGTCGGGCTTGTTGAAGTGGAGGACGAACCAGCAATGTCCGGTCAGCCAGGGCTCATCAACGACGCCGCACTGGTCTTTGCGCAGCAAGGAGCACTTCGGCTTGTACAGGTGCAACCAGAGGGTAAGAAAACAATGAACGCACGGGATTGGTTGCGCGGTTTTCGAACAACTGACAATCTGTGCTTTGATACCAGCGATCAGTCATCGTGAGGGAGATCAATGTCGACGGACGTAACTAAAGCAAAGGTTTTGACAGTGAGCGATGGGGTCGTCGCAGGCACTCGCGATGATGCCTCGGGTCGAGCGCTCGTTGATCGACTTTCGCACGCCGGCATAACAGTTGTGGACCACCAAGTGTGTAGCGACGGAGAAACTGTTGTGGCTGACATGTTGAAGAAAATGAGCGACGGATTCTCTGGTGTCATAGTCACGACCGGTGGCACGGGTTTTGCCCCTCGTGATCAAACTCCAGAAGGTACCAAGGTGGTCCTTCAGCGTGAAGCGCCAGGTCTTGCGGAAGCGATGCGCAACATCAACCCGCTCGGTCGACTATCGCGCGGTGTTGTGGGCATTCGCAACACCACCATCATCGTGAATACTCCGGGTTCTCCCAAGGGATGTGTGGAACAACTTGAGGCCATTATTGACGTTCTTCCTCATGCAGTAGCGCTGCTGGCGGAAACTCCCACGACTCATTGAGGATCTCATCGCTAGTGTGGTGCGGTGCTCAAACTGGTACTCCCAAAAGGCTCGCTAGAAAAGGCGACATTCGAATTATTTGAAGCCGCCGACCTCACAGTGGTGCGGTCATCGTCTGTTGATTACAAAGCCTCCATCGAAGACCCACGTATCGACGAAGTGCGCATCTTGCGCCCTCAAGAAATTCCCGTGTACGTGGCCGAGGGATTATTTGATATTGGAATCACTGGGCGCGATTGGGTGGAAGAGACCAGCAGTGATGTTGTGAGTCTTGGCGAGTTGAAGTACTCGAAAGCAACTTCACAGCCGGTACGCGTTGTCGTTGCTGTCGCTGGTGACTCTCCAGCGCAGTCTGTTGCGGACTTGGGTGACGGTGTGCGGGTCACAAGTGAGTACCCAAAAATGACCGAACGCTATTTTGCTGAGCGCGGTGTGAAAGCCGATGTTCGTCTGAGTTACGGCGCGAGTGAAGCAAAGATTCCTGACATTGCCGATTGTGTTGTTGACATCACTGAGACGGGTCGCGCGCTGCGGGCAGCAGGGTTGCGAATTATTGACACGATTCTCACGAGTTACACCGAACTCATTGCAAACAAGAGCGCGTGGGAAGATCCAGTGAAGCGTCATGCGATGGAACAGATCCTCACCTTGCTTCACGGCACGCTTGAAGCGCGCGGGAAAGTGCTTCTCAAACTGAATGTTGCGCAAGAAAAACTTGACGCCGTATTGGCAGTTCTTCCGTCGGCTAAGTCCCCGACGATGTCACAGTTGGCATCAGGGGGTGTTGCTGTTGAGTCGGTTGTAGAGAAACGCACAATCAATACGTTGATTCCTGAGCTGATTGATGCAGGCGCGTCCGATCTACTTGAAATACCGATCTCAAAAATCATCCACTAGTCATGTCAATCATGCTCAACAATGTCAATGCGTTATTTGCTGAATTAATTGGTGTCGTCTCAGAATTTGACGAAGCGAGTGGTTTGGGCGTCGTCACGAGCGAGTCAATGAGTGAATTAACTAGTGGCATTCCATTTCATTGCATCTCGATCGCAGACGGAACGAGAAGCATCACGCCAGGGACACGCGTTCGGTTTATGACAGCGTTTCGCGTCAAACGGGTGGAAGCGATCAACCTTGTGAATCTGTAGTGCCCTTCACTTGCACAAAGGCAAGTCGAATGTTGCCGAGGGCGCCAGACAATGTGTCGAATTCTGGGCCCAGGCGTTCTCCAAGACCCTCAACGAGACACGCAACTGCATCGATGGCAAGTGCTGCTTCTGCCAGCCGTGCAGGGGTCGCGGATAAGTGAATGGCCGCCAGTTCATAGAGGCCCATCACGTGATTGACAACAACCACTTCGGCTGGGATGTCTGATAGGCGTGCTCGGGCTTCATCTAACGCACGCTCTGCCGCAGCGATATCGTCTGCATTCAGATTGGTGCTGTCGAGGTCGAAATCGCCTTCATCAGATCCGGGGAAGGTGGGCTCAGCGGTCATGGGTCGCTACGCTACAAGAGGTCAATAAGAGAAAGCGGACCACCGTCCCACCTCACCACCCGGTGTTGTTGCCTTCGAGTAATAACAGTTTGTCTCACTGAGACAGAAAACGGAGTGCGTCAGGTTCATGTGCGCGAGATACGTCTCGTTGTTCGTGTGGTGTCGGCTTTGTCATGTTGACCGACAGAAGTACACACGAAGGAGGGCTTGGCCCATTGCACAGGAGAGATAGTTATCGCTGCTCAGAACAGTGAACCTCGCTACAACGAGCGAATTCGCGCTCGTGAAGTGCGACTCATCGGACCAGATGGCAGTCAGGTAGGGATTCGTTCCACACCAGATGCACTGACGTTGGCACGAGAACTGGACCTTGATCTTGTTGAAGTAGCACCATTGGCAAATCCGCCGGTGTGTCGCATCATGGATTACGGCAAGTTCCGTTACGAAGAGGCGCAGAAAGCGAAGGAATCACGACGTAAGACAACTCACGTGACCGTCAAAGAAGTGAAATTCCGACCAAAGATTGGAAAGGGCGACTTTGATACCAAGGTGCGCCACATGCGCGACTTCTTGGAAGATGGTCACAAGGTGAAGGTCACGTTGCAGTTTCGTGGACGCGAAGTAGCTCACCCCGAGCTCGGCGCGAGAATCCTCGATGCAGTACTTGAGCAATTGGGAGAGATGGCAAAAGTGGAAACACAAGCCCGTCTCGAAGGCCGAAACATGACGATGGTTCTGTCTCCAGAAAAGAAGTCAAGCAAAAAATCGACGAATAACCAGGAAGGTCAACAGGCTCCGACGCCCCAAGGTGAAGACGTGGTCCCACCAGTCGAGTCGAGTGACACAGAGTAAAGGACAAGAGATATGCCAAAGATGAAGACAAGCAAAACCGCTGCAAAGCGTTTTAAGAAAACAGGTTCGGGAAAGTTGCGTCGCCAGCAGGCGAACCGCCAGCACCTGTTTGAAAAGAAGGCGAGCAAGCGCACCCGTCGTCTCGCACAAGATTCAGATGTTCATCCTGGTGATGCCCGCAAGATCAAGCGTCTGTTGGCAGAGCGCTGAGTTGCAAGAAACGTTTGAGAGGAAGGAACTGACATGGCACGAGTAAAACGCGCAGTGAACGCCCGTAAGAAGCACCGTTCGGTGCTCGAGAAGGCAAAGGGTTATTACGGAAACAAGAGTCGCTCGTATCGGGCAGCTAACGAACAAGTGTTGCACTCAGGGCAGTATGCATTTCGCGACCGCCGTGCGCGCAAGGGCGAGTTTCGTCGCCTATGGATTCAGCGCATCAATGCTGGCTGTCGTCAAAACGACATGTCGTACAGCCGCTTCATTGCTGGCTTGAACGCAGCAGGTATTGAAGTTGATCGCAAGATCTTGGCAGACATGGCGGTGAACGATGCTGAGTCATTCACGCGTCTTGTTGAAGCCGCGAAGGCAGCATTGAACTGAGCACAGTGCACTTAGCTGCCAGTAATCCAAAAGTTCAGCGACTGCGACGCCTTTCGGGGCGTCGCAGTGCGCGTTATGAGGAAGGTCTTTGTGTCGTTGAAGGACCTGTACTTGTGCGCGATGCGATTAGTGCGATGGTTGAAGTCATCGAGGTCTTTGTGCGCGAAGACCGTGTTGATGACCTCGTCTCATCTCACTCACTATCTTCGCACGCACCGTTGTATGTTCTGTCTGAGTCGGTGTTCGATGCGGTGAGTGATGCGAGAACACCACAAGGGATGCTCGCAGTGTGTGAGATTCCCAAATGGAAAACTCCGACATGGTCCGATCAAACTTGGGCAGTCATCGCAGACAGTGTTTCTGATCCGGGCAACCTCGGGACAATTGTGCGATCGGCCGAAGTAGCGGGAGCTACAGCCGTCGTTCTGCTGAATAGCACTGTGGATCCGTATTCGCCGAAAACAATTCGAGCTTCTGCTGGTGCAGTGTTTCATCTACCTGTTCTCGCCGACATGACATATGACGACCTGCGTCGTGCTGGAATGCGTCTAATCGGAACAACTTCACATGACGACGAGACGCACAGTCCGCAATCGTTGCATGCGGTCAATTGCAGCGGAAACCTTGGGATTGTTTTGGGTAATGAGACGCGAGGTCTTGCGCCAGATGCGCCCGTAGATGAGTGGGTCACAGTCGAACACGTTGGTCGCTCAGAGAGTTTGAATGTCGCGATGGCTGCCTCAATCATTGCGATGCATGTGGCGCATCAACGGAACCTCAAAACAAACAATCATTCGCAGGGGACCAAGGGGTAGCGTTTTACCGCCATGTCCGACGCTCTCGACGCCTCACGTATTTCTGCCGCCACAGATGCGGTACTGGCTGCTGTCGCAGGTGCGACAAGTGAAGATGATGTACGGGTTCTTGTTTCGAGTGCGACCGGCAAAAAAGGTGACTTAGGCGCAATGAAGGCTGCACTTGGCAAAGTCGCCGATGTTGAAGAGCGAAAGAAGCTCGGGCAGTTGATAAACGACGCACTCACTCGCGTGAATGATGTTGCGGAGGAGCGAATCGTTGGATTGCGTCGCGGAGCGATAGCAGCGCAAGTAGCTGCCGACCGTGTCGATGTCACCGAGTTAGCGCTCACTGCCCAGGCAAATCGTCGCCGTGGACGGATGCATTTGGTGACTCAAGCAACCGAGCGTTTGGAAGATGTGTTCGTGGGGCTCGGCTTTCAGATTGCTGAGGGTCCAGAAGTTGAGTCTGACTTTTACAACTTCGAGGCGTTGAACATGCCGAAGTCTCATCCCGCTCGCAGCATGTGGGATACCTTGTTTGTCGAATCAGATGAACCAGGAAGCGTTGTGTTGCGTACGCACACCTCGCCAGTGCAAATCAGGGTCATGCAAGAGTGGCCACCACCAATCTATGCAGTGATGCCTGGTCGTGTGTTTCGACGTGACACACCAGATGCCACGCACATGCCCGTGTTCCATCAAATCGAGGGCCTTGTCATTGATAAGGGCATCACGTTTGCCCACCTAGCCGGAACCATCGAAGCTTTCACCAAGGCGTTTTTTGGTTCAGATTTCACTAGCCGCTTGCGCCCTTCATATTTTCCGTTTACGGAGCCAAGCGCAGAGTTCGACATTCGGCGACCTGATGGCACGTGGATTGAACTAGGTGGATGTGGAATGGTGCACCCACGCGTACTACGTGCTGGTGGCCTTGATCCAGATGAGTGGACCGGCTTCGCTTTCGGTTTCGGAATCGACCGTATGGCAAAGGAGCGCCACGGTGTCGCAGATCTTCGTGACATGTATTCAAACGACGTGCGTTTCTTGGAGCAGTTCTCGTGAAGGTGCTGTTATCAATCCTGCGCGAACTCGCAGACATACCCGCTGATGCCGATGAAGTGGCGCTCGCGCTCAACAATCTTGGTCTTGCAGTTGACGGAATGGACCACGTTGGTGTGCCAGTAGACGGTGTTGTATCAGCAAAGATTCTGCGCACTGAGAAACATCCCGATGCCGACAAGGTAACGCGGTGTTTTGTGGACGCTGGCGATGGAATTGAGCGTCATGTGTGGTGTGGTGCCAACAACATGGGCCCCGGTGACATTGTTCCATTAGCAACACTCGGTACGAAGATGCCTGATGGCCGCGAGATCAGTCGCCGCGGAATTTTAGGAATCGACAGTGAGGGCATGTTGTGCAGTGATGTTGAATTGGGCATCAGTGACCAAGCCGATGGTTTGTTGATTTTGCCAAACGATTCTCCTCTCGGGGTAAACCCATTTGAGATTCTGGGCATAGAGAACGACGTTGTTTTTGATTTGGATCTCACTCGTAATCGTCCTGATTGCTGGGGACACGCCGGAATCGCGCGAGATCTTGCGGCCTACTTTGGTGTGTCGTACAAAGGTCCCCGCATCGAAGTTGGAACTCTTGGCGAAGTACGACGAGTACCAGTGTCGATTACAGCGGAAAATGAATGTGGTCTTTTCACGATCGCGTCTGTAAGCGCGGTGACGGTCACTGATTCACCAACATGGGTGGCGCGTCGTCTCTCGCTCCTTGGCATGCGTCCAATCAACAACATTGTTGATGCATCGAACTTGGTGATGCTCGAGCTAAACCAACCGACACACGCATATGACTCAGATGTTGTGAAATCGTTCTCGGTACGTCTCGCTCGCGAGGGCGAACAGATCACCACTCTCGACAAGGAAGAGAGAACTCTTTCGTCAGAAGATCTGCTTATTTGTGATGGCGATCGTGATGTGGCAGTAGGTATCGCAGGAGTGATGGGTGACTTATCGTCTGAGACAACTGCAACTACTAGGAATCTCTCACTTGAAACCGCTTGGTTTTCACCTGATCCGATTCGTTTTGCTGCACAACGTCACGGTATTCGCTCCGAGGCATGTGTTCGTTTTGAACGGGGAGTTGATCCATTCAATGTCGAACAAGTGGTGCAACGCTTTTTCACAATTGTGAGAGAAACATCTCCCAATGCCGTGTTGCATGAAGGCATCTCAGAGGTGCGCACGAAGACCTGTCCAACACCGCGCATCATTGTGTTGCGAGTGTCAGAGGTGACTCGTGTTCTTGGAATTGCGTTGACGGGTAAGGAGATCTGTGCGCTCTTGAATCCGATTGGCTACTCGAGTACTGACCACGGTGACACCGTCGAAGTGGTTGTTCCGACATGGCGCCCAGATAGTGAAGAAGAAATCGATCTGATTGAAGAGGTAGCACGCCACTATGGCTACGACAAGATCGGCAAATCGGTGCCGAAGTCAGCCGTGCATGGTCGTTTGTCAACGATGCAGGCACGACGACGTTTATTGCGGCGTGTTCTTGTGGGGCTGGGTCTTGATGAAGCAATGCCTTCGCCGTTTTTGGCACCGGGTGATCTCTCTGGCGTTGGCCTCAGTGAAGACAACGTGTTGCACATCTCTAATCCGCTGGCAGCTGAGGAATCTGTACTGCGCACATCGTTGAGGCCCGGACTATTACGTTCGGTTCAGTACAACGCTTCCCACCGCGCGCCCCACATTGCACTGTGGGAGATCGGACATGTCTATCCCAAAGGGTCCGCAGCGTTACCTGATGAGAGTGAACAGTTGTGTGTCGTTGTCGTGGGCGAGGGCGTAGAAACTGCAGTCGCGCAATGGAACACGATCGCAGATGCGCTGGAGGTGGGAGCAAATCTCGATCAATCCCGTGTTCCCGACGGTCTCCATGCCACGCGGTCTGCATCACTCACACGTGGAAAAAAGATTGTTGGCGTGGTGGGTGAGATAGATCCCGCTATTACGGCGCAGTGGGGAGTCACTGAACGCATTAGTTGTCTCGAACTTGACCTCACCACTTTGTTGAATGAATCTCCGAAACCGGTGCAAGCACGTGATGTGAATCGCAATCCTTCAAGTGATCTCGACCTTGCCTTTGTTGTGCCGAACACCGTTGCTGCACAAGATGTTCATCGCGCTCTGCGGCAAGCTGCAGGTTCATCGCTTGTTTTCTGTGAGTTGTTCGACGTGTATCGAGGAGTGGGAGTGCCAGAAGATTCGCGAAGCCTGGCGTTTCACTTGCGACTACAAGACAAGAAGTCAACAATGACCGATGCCGACATTGCTGGCGTGCGTGACAAGTGCATCGCTGCCGCTGAAAAAGTCGGCGCGACACTTCGCTAGAGCTTCGCAGCAACCTGCTGTAAGAGTTGCTAGTTGTAGCTCGGGTCGTCTGGGAACTCACTGAGCTTTTGTAAGTCGCCCTCTTGACGCGCCAAAACGCTACGCCACAATTTCTCGGGCTCTGGGTTGAGCACATCTGTTGGCAATGCATCAACAACAAACCAACCGCCAGCCATGATCTCTGACTCGAGTTGGTATGTACTCCAGCCGGCATATCCCTGAAAGATGCGAATCTTGCCCGCAAAGATCTCGGGGTTGTCCCAGGTGACGTCCACTGATCGCACTCCAGCTGCAAGATCTGCATCTGGATGTAGACACAAGATCGCTTCAATCTGCACAGGTCCGCCATCAAAAATCATCTGCGGTGGACTCACTACGTCGAACCACGGCATAAGAGGAGAATCAAAACTTGGAAAGGCTGTTGGGTTGGGTCGATTGAGAATCACGCCAAGAGAACCCTCTTCGTTATGAGCGAGCAGGTACACGACGGTGCGTTCGAAGTTCGGGTCGTCGAGCTCGGGGTGGGCGACGAGGAGACGTCCAGGCGCCGGAGTATTGATTGCATAGTTATGCATTGAGGTGTATAGTAATACATCTATGCTTTCAGTAGGAATCATTGGCGCTTCGGGATACACCGGGATGGAATTGTTGCGGCTGTGCGCGTCCCATCCCGATTTCAATGTTGTGTATGCAACGGGGGACACCCAGGCGGGCACCCTTGCTTCCCAGCTGTATCCCGCCTTAGCGGGGACATACCCCAACTTGGTGTTTTCTGAGTTCTCCGCAGCGGCGGTGGCCGGACTTGATGTTGTGTTTTTGGGTTTGCCACACGAGGCATCCATGGAGATCGTCCCCCAGATTAAGGAAAGCGTGGGAGTGATCGTTGACCTCAGTGCGGCATTCCGTCTGAAGGATGTGTCGTTGTACCCACAGTGGTACGGCTTTGATCACACACAACCTGATCTTGTTCGTGACGCCGTGTACGGCCTGCCAGAGCTGTATCGGTCACAGTTGGTTGGCGCCAAGTTGATTGCAACGCCCGGTTGCTACGTGACTGCTGCGAGTTTGGCATTGACGCCACTTGTTCGCGCAGGAGTGATCGAACCTCATGGTGTCATCGTGGATGCGGCATCTGGCGTAAGTGGTGCTGGTCGCGCATTGAAGCATGGCTCGCTGTTTTGTTCTGTTGACGAGGATTACGTGGCTTATGGATTGCTCGACCATCGTCATACTCCAGAAATTGAGCAAGTAACGGGTGCCCAAGTGTTGTTCACACCACACCTTGTACCGATGAACCGTGGAATCTTGGCAACGTGTTATGCGCGCCCACGGGGAAGCTCACCCACAACTGCATCACTTCTTGCACGTCTCGCAACTGCATATGCCAATGAACCCTTCATTGTTGTGCGGCCTACAAGCCCAAGTACCAAAGCCACGCTCGGGACCAACTGTGTTCACATCACGGCGCGGTTTGATGAACGTACCGGTTACGTCATGGTGCTAGCAGCGCTCGACAATTTGGCAAAGGGTGCTTCTGGTGGCGCAATCCAGTCCGCCAATGTGTCGCTTGGTCTCAACGAAACAGCCGGACTTGCATCGGTGGGGATGTATCCATGAGTACGAACGCAGACTCGATGGCATCACTTGATCCCTTAACAACAGCACGTGTTCTTGTTGAAGCGCTTCCATACATTCGACGGTTTAGTAATCAGGTTGTCGTGGTGAAATATGGCGGCAACGCGTTAGCTGGTACCTCCGAACATGACGCTCTTGCATTGTTTGCAGAAGACATAGTCCTGATGCACACGGTTGGGATTCGTCCCGTTGTGGTACATGGTGGCGGTCCGCAAATTAATGAATTGCTCGCAAAACTAAACATCGCATCGCAATTCAAAGACGGATTACGCGTCACTGATGCGGACACGATGGCCGTTGTGCGCATGGTGTTGACCGGACAGGTGAACCCGCAGATTGTTTCGGCGATCAACACGTTTGGAAATATCGCCATTGGTGTTTCTGGTGAAGACGCTGGCCTTATAAAGGCAAAACAACGAAATCCTGAACTGGGCTTCGTTGGCGATGTTGACAAGGTCAATCCCGAGGTGCTTCACGGCATCTTGAATGAGGGTTTCGTTCCGGTCATCTCAACAATCGGTGTTGATGACAGTGGTCAGCCTTACAACATCAATGCTGACACCGTCGCAGGAGCAATAGCCAGTGCACTCGGTGCCGAAAAGATCATGTACTTAACCGACATCGAAGGATTACGTCGTGATGTTTCTGACGCAACATCACTCATCAAGCGAATCTCCCTACAGGAATTGCAAAATTTGATTGATGACGGCACCGTTGCAGGCGGGATGATCCCGAAGGTTGGTAGCTGCATGGATGCGGTCCGTGGCGGTGTGCGTGGTGCGCACATTCTTGACGGACGTATCGCACACGTTTTACTTCTCGAACTTTTTACCGACGCTGGTGTCGGAACAATGATCACGGCTTAGGAGATCTCATGGTTCACGCATTTCGTTCATCTGGTGTTGCTGCATCTTTGATGCAGGGTCAATCCTTTTGCCCATTCATTCCTGTTTTTGGTCCGCCCGACGTCATGTTTGAACGCGGTGAAGGTACGCAATTATGGGCAACCGACGGCAAGCGCTATCTCGACTTCTTGAGCGGCATTGCTGTGGTGTCTCTTGGGCATTCCAATCCGGTAATTGCAGATGCAATTGCTGAGCAGGCGCGCACGCTCGTTCATGTCAGTAACTTCTTTGCAAACCCAGTAGCTACAGAAACTGCAATCATGATCAATGATCTGATGCGGGACGCTGGCGCTGGTGATGGACAGGTGTTTTTCTGTAATTCGGGTGCTGAGGCAAACGAAGTGGGAATCAAGTTGGCGCGCAAATTTGGCGGTCGTGGTCGTCACGTCGTTGTCTCGGCACTGGGTAGCTTTCATGGCCGGACACTTGCGGCACTTGCTATGACTGGGCAACCCGCAAAGCACGAACCATTCCAGCCGATGCCAGAAGGTTTCCGTCACGTTCCGTACGGCGATCTTGATGCGCTAGTTGCATCACTAGATGCGAGCGTCTCTGCCGTTGTATTGGAAACGGTGCAAGGTGAGGGTGGTGTTATCCCTGGTGATGTCGCATATCTTCAGGGTGTCGAGGCTGCATGTCGCAAACGTGGCATTTTGTTCATCGTTGACGAAGTGCAAACTGGATTTTGTCGCACTGGTCGGTGGTTTGGATTCGAACATGCTGGCGTTTCTCCTGATGCCGTGATGTTGGCAAAGGGCATGGGCAACGGCATGCCGATTGGTGCCCTGTGGGCGAAGCGCGAAGTCGCTGCAGCTTTTGTGCCAGGGGATCACGGTTCGACATACAGCGGTACGGCACTTGCAACAGCTGCTACACGTGCAGTCATCGCTGAGATGAAACGCATTGATGCGCCACGTCTTGCGACAGAAAAAGGTGAGTATCTGCGCACTCAAATCTCCCAATTACCACAAGTTGATCATGTGCGTGGCCGTGGCTTGTTGTTAGGTGTTCAACTGAGTGGTGGTCTCGTGGCAAAGGATGTGTATCTCAAACTGTTGAGCGCAGGTCTTGTGGTGAACGCTGTCAACGACACAACGATTCGTCTCGCACCGCCAATCACTGTGTCGACCTCAGAAATGGATGAGGCGATCTCCATGATCAGCGCGGCGCTCGCATGAGCACTCGTCATTTACTAAACATCTCTGACTTCTCTCAGGGTGAATTGCGACAAATGCTCGCTTTGTCGCGTGTGCCGATCAATGAATTGTCTGAACTATTGAAGGGTAAGGGAGTTGCCCTAATTTTTGAAAAGGCATCAAACCGGACACGCCATTCAATGGAAATGGCTGTCGTGCAACTGGGCGGTCATCCTGTGTATACACGGGGAGAAGAGATTGGCCTCGACGTGCGTGAATCTGTTGAGGATGCGGCGGCGATCCTCGCTGGTTATCACGCCGTAGTGGCTGCACGTGTATATGCGCATGAGACTGTTGCACGTATGGCACAAGCATCAACTGTGCCAGTAGTGAATATGTTGAGTGATTGGTCGCATCCACTCCAAACTCTTGCTGATCTTCTCACCATGGAACAACACTGCGGTCCAATCGGTGAACTCACTGTGTCATGGGTGGGCGATTACAACAATGTTGCGCGTTCACTCGCTGAAGGGGTGTTGCTGTTTGGTGGACAAATGAAGATCTGTACACCCGCGAAATACGCTCCGGATGAAGTTGAAGTCAATCGCTTGAAGAGCATTGGAAGCCAATTACAAGTTGGCATAGACCCAGTCGCCTTGATAACTGATGCAGACGTTGTGCATACAGATACCTGGATCTCTATGGGGCAGGAAAAAGAATCAGATATTCGTCGTGTCGATTTTGCACCTTTCCAAGTCACAGAATCATTAATGTCACTGGCGAATGTTGGGGCAAAATTTATGCATTGCATGCCTGCACATCGCGATGAAGAGGTCACTGGAGAGGTGTTTGACGGCCCTCGCAGTCTGGTGATTCCCCAAGGGCATAATCGCATGCATTCTGCTCGCGGAGCGCTTGCCTTTCTTGTGAAGGAGAATTCATGAGTAGCAAACAACAACGGCAACAGATGATCACACGTCTGATTGAACAACAAAAGGTGACGAGTCAACCTGGCTTACAAGAGTTGTTGCGTAAGCGCAGCATCGAGGCAACACAAGCGACAATTTCGCGTGACCTCGAAGAACTGGGCGCGGTGAAGGTACGTACATCTGCTGGTGAGAGTGTCTATGCGATTGCGGAGTATGCGCCGGATCGAGTCGCACCGTCAGATCAGTTGCGTCGAGTGATGAGTGAGTGGGTTGCTGAAGTCATCTCTAGTGGCCCAATCGTTGTGGTGCGCACACCGCCCGGGTGTGCACACGTCGTGGCGTCGGCACTTGATCGCAGTGCGATGGAGGGGCTTATTGGAACGGTTGCAGGCGATGACACAATTTTGTGCGTTGCAAGTGAAGAACTGGGAGGAAAGGGGCTTGCTAAACGTCTTCGCGAGATGTCTGGTCTTGCTCAGTCACCTCGTGGTCAGATACAACGCGAACCAAAACAGGGACAAAAGACCGTAAAGAAACAGAGTGTTCGTCGTGGCTAAAGACTCCAATTCTCAAAAATCAGTGCAATCAGGAGCCGCGTTATGGCATGGTCGGTTTGGTTCTGGCCCTGCTGCTGCGTTGATGGCGTATACAGAAAGCCTGTCGTTTGATCAACAATTATGGGCAGACGACATTGCGGGTTCTCGCGCGCACGTGCAAATGCTTGGTGCCACGGGAATTCTGTCTGGTGCTGATGTTGATGCGATTGTGTCTGCTCTTGATCAGGTGCACGATGAGTTCGTTAATGGAACATTTGCATTTGTTGAGACTGACGAAGACATTCATACCGCTATCGAACGTCGCGTCACGCAGATCGCAGGTGAGGTGGGTGGACGTCTTCACACTGGACGGAGCCGCAATGACCAAGTCGCAACGGCTCTTCGCTTGTGGTGCAAGCGCGAAGTCTCTGTTGTTGCACAACTTGTGCTCGAGTTAGTTGATGTATTGCATCAACGAGCTGATGATGCAGATCACGTATCTCCTCCGGTATCACTCCCTGGCTATACCCATCTACAACGTGCACAACCAGTTCTGTTGTCACATCATCTACGGGCCCACGGTTGGGCATTGTTACGCGATGTTGACCGACTCACAGATGCGCTGACACGTCTTGATGTGTCTCCACTTGGTGCTGGAGCATTAGCAGGCACATCGCTTCCAATAGACCCATTCCACAGTGCCAAGACATTGGGATTTAATGAAACCTTTGCGAACTCACTCGATGCTGTGTCTGATCGCGACTTCGTTGCCGAGGTGTTGTTCGCAGTTGCATTACTTGGTGTTCACTTGTCACGAATAGGTGAAGAGTGGGTGTTGTGGACATCAGAGGAATTTGGATTCGCCACACTGGATGACGGGTACGCGACAGGTTCGTCCATGCTCCCGCAAAAAAAGAATGCTGATATTGCGGAATTGGCACGTGGCAAAGCTGGTCGACTAATTGGCAATCTCACAGGATTGCTCACAACGCTGAAGGGTCTCCCTTTGGCATACAACCGAGATCTCCAAGAGGATAAGGAACCACTTTTTGATTCTGTGGCACAAGTGCAGCGTGCACTTATTGCTATTGCCGGAATGATCAGCACTGCCACTTTCAATACCGATGTGATGCAGGCTGCAGCAAATCAGCAGGTCATGGGCGCAACTGATATCGCTGAGTGGCTAGTGCGTGGAGGGCGACCATTTCGCGAAGCTCATGCAATTGTTGGCACGGTTGTTCGTGAGTCACTGTCGACTGGTACGCCATTGTCAGAGATTGTCGCGAAGCACCCAGACCTTGGAGCAGATGCTGCGGCATTGTTGTCACCGGGAGTCAGTGTGTCGATGAGGTTGTCGCCCGGCGCAGCTGGTCCAGAGGCAACAGTTGCGCAACGCACACGTTTTATTGCGCGTGTTGAGGCAATGAAGAAGAAGTTGTCGTGAGCTTTACGTACGTGCATCGAGTGACATGGGGTGATTGCGACATGCAGCGCATTGTCTGGAATCCGAACTACTTCGGATTTTGCGACAACGGAATTGATTTGTGGGTGCGTAAAGCTTTGGCGCCGGAGCTCGCAAAGATCGGTCCTGATGCAGATCTTGGTGACTTGGGATTTGACTTTATGTTGAAGGCAGTCGAGATGACATGGAGCGCATCTGCACGGTATGGCGACGAGTTCAGTATCGACATGGCTGCTACTCGATGGGGAAACACTTCGTTTGATGTGTCGATGACTGGTCGTGTCGAGGATCGTGTGTGTATCGAAGGAAAGTTCATTTACGTCAGCACTGATCCCATCACTGCGCGACCAGCTCCGATTCCGGACTTCTTTAAAAGCGCATTACAGCGCGATCTGTCGCAGTAGTTCATTGTGTGCGACGCGTCGGACTCCACTGCAGTGATTGTCCGTGGTAACCAATCGTGCCGAGGTTCCAGTCGCTCACTGATGCACCATCCCAAATTGTCACTTGAATATCTGCGACTCGCCCTGCTGGTTCCATTCGTGCCCAAATGAGCGGTGTGGTGGCTGTCGCGCGACGACCGAACTCAAACAGTGATTCGCGAAATGAATTCTGTACATCAACACTGAGGTACTGCCACACGATTGAGTGAAACACAAGGACGGGTCGCGAGGGCTGATCGATTAATTGTTCGGGTAGCCATGTATCGACCGAGGCTTTGTCAATGTGGTGCGGTTGCTGACGTGTTAGCTCAATTGCGAGTCGTAAACGTCGAAATCGATCATGTTGGTCGGGCCACACAAACGACAACAAACGATTGACTCCACTATCTGTAGTGACATCAATGGGTGAGATGTCAACGCCACGACGTGTTCTACATAACGCTGGTGATTCATGAAACGGAAATGAGGTCTCTATCCATGATGGAGGGAATTCGAGAGAGGAAGAAGGATCACCAACAACTCCCTCGGGTAGGCGCAGGCAATAGCGATCAAATGACATCGTGAGCCCCGCGCTGGCACCAACTTCGAGAAGATCAAAGTCTTTGATCCCAAGATGGGCAAACCAGTGGGATAGAGCAAGATGACATAACGATCGGCCTGGCTCATTTGTCTGAACCTGCTGTGTGAGAGCTTCACGAATCTCGGATTCACATGCCTCAAGAGCAGAAAGAGCATCTTCTTTCAACGAACTGGTTGCTTGACCACCAACTGATTCGTAATGACGGGCTAACTGTTGATCTCGACCATCAAGAACAATTCGATGTAAGGCGCCCAACAGCCGCAGTGGTGTTGCATCATGCACTGGTCGGTCAGATGCATCCTTCAGTATTCGGTGACTGATTCCGCCACTTCGATAATCGTCGAGGATCACGTGCAAGAGGTCGTGATACATCTGTGAACCAAGCGTCAAGCAGGCATTTGCCTGGAGCGCTAATGCCTCAATTGTCGGATCAGTTAAGTCATGGACGGCGTCAATGAATTCACAATAGATCGCTGTGGGGGAGAAGCGGCGTGGCAACATAGAGCGGTGACTACCCCAGGGCTGTTTGAAGAACTTGTTGCGCGTGGACTAATCCATGACTCGACGGATCCCGCCGCGCTATCTGATCGACTGAACACTTCTCCTATCGGTGTCTATGTTGGTTTCGACCCGACGGCGGATTCGTTGCACGTTGGCCATTTGCTCGGACAGTTAACGCTTCGTCGTTTCCAATTGGCCGGCCATAAGCCGTATCCCTTGGCAGGCGGGGCAACAGGGATGGTGGGCGATCCATCGGGGCGTAGTGAAGAACGTAATTTGCTTGATCGCGAGACCTTGCAGCACAACGTGCAATCAATCACCTCTCAACTTGAGCGACTACTTGATTTTTCTCCTGGCGCGTCACAAGCAGTGTTAGTAAATAACGCTGACTGGACTGCACCAATTACAGCACTTGATTTCTTGCGTGATATTGGAAAACACATCACGATCAATCAAATGCTTGCAAAAGAATCTGTGAAGAACAGATTGAATTCTGAAAATGGTCTGTCGTATACCGAATTCAGTTACATGTTGCTGCAAGCCAATGATTTTCGTCATCTGTGTGCAGAACACAATGTTGAATTGCAATTAGGTGGTTCCGACCAATGGGGAAATATCACAGCCGGTATTGATCTCATTCGCAAGACATTGTCTCGCTCTGCATTTGGCGCAACATGGCCACTCGTAACGCGTAGTGATGGACAAAAGTTTGGCAAAACCGCTGATGGTGCTGTGTGGTTAGATCCAGTACGTACTTCGCCGTACAAGTTCCGCCAGTTCTGGATTCAGATTTCTGATGACGAGGCCGCAACGTACTTGCCACGTTTTTCGTTGCGTTCACTTGAAGATGTACGTCACGATCTTGATCAACACGCACAGGCGCCTGAGAAACGAATCGCACAACGTGCACTTGCAACCGAGATGACGTCCTTGGTGCACGGAGAAGATGCTGCTCATGCAGTTGAAGCAGCAGCTTCTGTGTTGTTCGGCGATGATCCAAAGACTTCCTCCGAAGAAGCGTTCAACATTGTTGTTTCAGAAGTTCCGCGTACTGCAATCTCTGCAAATGAATTGTCCGATGTGATTGCTGTGTTATCAAAAACCGGACTCGCGTCATCAAATTCCGATGCCCGCCGCACATTGTCACAAAAAGGCATTCGTGCAAACGGAGATGTCGTAGAAGGGGATTCACTCGCTGGCGTGGATCTACTCCACGGTCGATTTGTCCTGCTACGTAAGGGAAAGAGCAATTATCACGTGCTCGAGGTTGCTGGCTGACGTCTTCCAATGGGTCACCCGCGACCGTCGGAACATGGCCCTGCGTCGACACGAAATTCTTGTGGGGCAAGGGTTGCAGGCTGAAAAAGCCTCCGATAGAGTTGCAATCCGCCCCCGTTGAAGGTTTCACCTTCGTGAGGGCGCACATGGCACCAAGTCATGGAAATGGTTTTCCCATTGGGACGCGAATCGCGTTTTTTCCTTTGGAAAACGCCATTTGCAGGGCATGTGCCAGAGCGAAAGCTCCTTGAAAACGGAAGAGAAGACTGAACGCCAGTGCGGGTAGCAATGGGGGTTATTTCCCATTAGCTACTTGTCAATTCAGAGGTGGATATCCCATCCATCTCGACAAAATCGATTGGAAACAATCACAAATAACTAAGTCAGTTGTTGGTGTCACAAACAGGGAATATTCCCCCTGGACACCAGCAGACTTTCCAGAACGACCCTCACACTTGTGTGAGAAGTTCTTGACGGAGAGTTTGATCCTGGCTCAGGACGAACGCTGGCGGCGTGCTTAACACATGCAAGTCGAACGGGGTCCATTCTGTAGCAATACAGAGGAAGACCTAGTGGCGAACGGGTGAGGAACACGTGAGAAACCTGTCCCGAACTCTGGGATAACAGTTGGAAACGACTGCTAATACCGGATGCCGTCATTGGATCGCATGATCTGATGACGAAAGTTTTTCGGTTCGGGAGGGTCTCGCGGCCTATCAGCTTGTTGGTGGGGTAATGGCCTACCAAGGCATCGACGGGTAGCTGGTCTGAGAGGATGATCAGCCACACTGGGACTGAGACACGGCCCAGACTCCTACGGGAGGCAGCAGTGGGGAATCTTGCGCAATGGGCGAAAGCCTGACGCAGCAACGCCGCGTGCGGGAAGACGGCCTTCGGGTTGTAAACCGCTTTCAGCAGGAACGAAAATGACGGTACCTGCAGAAGAAGGTGCGGCCAACTACGTGCCAGCAGCCGCGGTGACACGTAGGCACCAAGCGTTGTCCGGATTTATTGGGCGTAAAGAGCTCGTAGGCGGTTCAGTAAGTCGGGTGTGAAAACTCTGGGCTTAACCCAGAGCCTGCACCCGAAACTGCTGTGACTAGAGTTCGGTAGGGGAGCGGGGAATTCCTGGTGTAGCGGT
>Ga0315900_10004027_pt1 | contig 20969 bp, 17 predicted proteins | sample LakEriMetagenome_FD_203521 | JGI IMG/M metagenome (GOLD analysis project Ga0315900, IMG submission 203521) | Freshwater fungal communities from buoy surface, Lake Erie, Ohio, United States - Buoy 12 MA114 | ecosystem: Environmental > Aquatic > Freshwater > Lake > Lake biofilm | place: USA: Lake...
GCACACCGGCACGACGATCGCGCCGCTGGCCTGGGCATGCGCCCGCACCGCGTCGAGGTGCGGGTTGTTCTCGAAGCCGCCCTCCTTGACGTTGGCGACATACATCGTCGGCTTGGCGGTAATCAGGCACAGCGGCTTGAGCAGCGCCTTCTCCTCCTCGTAGAGGTCGAGCGAGCGCACGGGCCTGGCCTCGTCGAGCACCTTCTGGCACTTCTCGAGGACGGCCACCAGACGCGCGGCCTCCTTGTCGCCGCCGGCGCGCGCCACCTTGCCGTAGCGCAGCAGCGCCTTCTCGACCGTGGCCATGTCGGCCAGAGCGAGTTCGGTGTCGATGACTTCGATGTCGGACAAGGGGTCGATCTTGCCGCTGACGTGCACGACGTTACCGTCCTCGAAGCAGCGCACCACGTGCACGATCGCATCGGTCTCGCGGATGTTGGCCAGGAACTGGTTACCCAGACCCTCGCCCTTGGAAGCGCCTGCCACCAGTCCGGCGATGTCGACGAACTCGACGGTGGCCGGCAGCAGCTTCTGGGGCTTTGCGATCGCCGCGAGCGCGGCAAGCCGCGGGTCGGGCACCTCGACGATGCCGACGTTGGGCTCGATCGTGCAGAACGGGTAGTTCTCGGCGGCGATGCCCGCCTTGGTCAGGGCGTTGAACAGAGTGGACTTGCCGACATTGGGCAGGCCGACGATGCCGCATTGCAGGGCCATGGCGTGTTTCCTTGGGTCTCGAGCCCCGATTGTACCGACCGGAAAACGGCCCCCACGCGGTCGCTGCGCCATGCACCCGGCCGGATAATCGTCCCGCGACCCGTTCGCCATCCCATAACAGGACATCACAGGAGACAACCGTGCCCCGCATCCACTTCCTGGCCCGGCTGGCGGCTCTGGCTCTGCTCGCGCTCGCCCCGCTCGGCGCCGCGCTCGCCCAGCAGGCGTGGCCCGCGCGCCCGATCAAGCTGATCGTGCCCTATCCCCCCGGCGGCCAGACCGACATCGTGTCGCGCTTCCTCGCCGAGAAGCTCACGCCGGTGCTCGGTCAACCGATCATCGTCGAGAACCGCGCGGGCGCGCAGGGCATCGTCGGCATCGCGGCCGCCAAGCAGGCGCCCGCCGACGGCTACACCTTCGTCTACGTGAACTCCTCGAACTTCTGCATCAACGTCTACGCCTACGCGAAGCTGCCCTATTCGCCGCTCGAGGACTTCGAGATGGTCACGCAGCTCGGCGAAGCCGCCCTCGGGATGATCGTGTCCTCCGGCAGCGGCATCCGCTCGGTCGACGAGTTCGTGGCCTTCGCGCGCCGCAACCCCGGCAAGACCACCTTCGCCTCCTTCGGCATGGGCAGCTCCTCGCACCTCTACGGCGAGATGCTGAAGAACGCCGCGAAGCTCGACACCGTGCACGTGGCCTACAAGGGCGCCGGCCCCGCCGCGCAGGACATCGTGGCCGGGGTGGCGACGATGGGCGTGCACGACTTCGCCACCACCGGTCCCTTCATCCAGGGGGGCCGCGCCACGCTGCTGGCGGTGACGGGCACGAAGCGCTGGCCGCTCTATCCGAACACGCCCACCTTCAGCGAACAGGGCTATCCGCTCGATCTGGTCGGCTGGAACGGCATCGTCACGAACAAGGGCGCGCCGAAAGCGGCCGTCGATCGCATGAGCCAGGAGATCAACAAGATCCTGCAGTCGCCCGAGGGCCGCAAGCGCATCCTCGAGCTCGGCCTGCTCGCCACCGGCACCACGCCGGCCGAGTTCACCGAGATTGTCCGCAAGGACACGCCGCGCTGGGGCGAGGTCTTCAAGGCCTCCGGGGTGCCCCCGCAGCAGTGATGCGCGCCGACCGGCGCCACGGCGCGTTCAGGAACTCTCCCGAGCGCGCGGCCCCGGGGGACCGTCGGCCGCGCGCAGGGCCTCGCCCAGATGCCGGGCGATCTCGGCCTCCTCGTCGGTCGGCACCACCCACACGCGCACCGGCGCGCCCGCCGGGCTGATCAGCCCCTCGCTCTCGCGGCCGTGCGCGGCATTGGCCGCCTCGTCGAGCGCGAGTCCCAGGAAAGCCAGCCCCGACACGGTTTCGCTGCGGGTGAGCGCGTCGTGCTCGCCGATGCCACCGGTGAAGACCACGGCGTCCAGGCCCCCGAGCGCCGCGGCGAGCGCCCCGACCGCCTCGCGCAGCCGTGCGACGAAGTAGTCGATCGCTTCCCGCGCACGGGGGTCGCGACTCTCGCGCAGCGTGCGCATGTCGGCGCTGATGCCCGACAGCGCCTTCAGGCCGCTTTGCCGGTACAGCAGCTCGGTCAGCGCCGCGCCGTCGAGCCCGCGTTCGGCGATCAGCCACAGCAGAACGCCGGCGTCGAGCTGGCCGGGGCGCGTGCCCATCGGCAGGCCGTCGAGCGCGGTGAAGCCCATCGTCGAGGCAAGCGAGCGGCCGCCGTGCAGGGCGCAGGCCGACGCGCCGCTGCCCAGGTGGGCGACCACTGCGCGGCCCGCGGCAGCTCGGCGGTCGAGCCGCGCCAGCCGCCGCGCGACATAGGCATAGGACAGGCCATGAAAGCCGTAGCGTCGCACCCCGGCGGCGTGCAGCTCGCGCGGCAGCGCGAAGGTGTCGTGCACGAAGGGATGCCCGCGGTGGAAGGCGGTGTCGAAGCAGGCCAGCTGCAGCACGCCGGGGAAGCGCGCACGCGCGGCACGGATGCCGGCGAGGTTGTAAGGCTGGTGCAGCGGCGCGAGCGGGCACAGCGCCTGCAGCGCGGCGAGCGCGCCATCGTCGATCACGAGCGGCGCGGCGTACGCGACGCCACCATGCACGACCCGGTGCCCGACCGCCCGCACCGTCCGTCCGGGCGCCCATCCCGGCAGGCGCTCCAGCACGATGGCCAGAGCGTCGTCGAGGCCGGCGACCGCGTCGGGCCCCTCGCGCGCCAGCGGCGTCACCTCGCGCGCCCGGCCCGCGAGGGCGAGTTCGAGACGCGGCGTCGCATCGAGTCCGGCGATCTGGCCCGCAAGCAGCAGGACCGGTTCGCCATCGTCGTCGTGGGCTTCGTCGTGGAGCGCGAACTTCAGCGACGAGGAACCCGCATTGAGCGTGAGCAGGCTCATCCGTCGGACGATGCGGCGGCCGCCTCGCCCGGCGGCGCGCTGCCCGCCAGCGCCGACACCCCGGTTCGCTGCCAGTGCGCGAGGAGCACGGCGAGCGCGCACGAGAGCAGGCGGGCACGCGCCGGATCGGCGCGGCTGGTGAGCATCACCGGCACGCGGGCCCCCACCACGAGACCGGCTGCCTCGGCGTGTGCGATGAAGCTCAGTTCCTTGGCGATCAGGTTGCCTGCCTCGAGGTCCGGTGCGATCAGCACCTCGGCGCGGCCAGCCACCGGCGAGACGATGCCCTTGGCGCGCGCCGCCCCCAGATCGACCGCGTTGTCCATCGCCAGGGGCCCGTCGACCAGGCCGCCCTCGATCTGGCCGCGCTCGGCCATCTTGGCGAGCAGCGCGCCGTCGAGCGTGGAGGGGATCGCCGGGTTGACGGTTTCGACCGCCGACAGCGCCGCGACGCGCGGCTGCGCGAGACCGCAGGCCCGCGCCAGGTCGATCGCGTTGCGCACGATGTCGGCCTTGGTCGCGAGGTCGGGCGCGATGTTGATCGCCGCGTCGGACACGAACAGCGGATGGTCGACGCCGGGCACGTCCATCACGAAGACATGGCTCATCCGCCGGGCGGTGCGCAGGCCCGCGTCGCGCGCCACCACCGCCGCCATCAGCGTGTCGGAATGCAGCGAGCCCTTCAGGATGGCTGCCGCCCGGCCGGTGGTGCAGAGGGCCGCCGACGCGGCCGCGCAGTCGGCCGGTGTCGCGGCCTCGACGATCTCGATGCCCGCGAGCGAGCGGCCAGCGGCCCGGGCGATCTGCGCGATGCGCGCCCCGTCGCCCACCAGGATGGGCACGATCAGGCCCGCCTCGGCGGCGAGCAGCGCGCCCTCCAGCGAGGGCAGATCGTGCGGCATCGCCACCGCCGTGGGCAGCGCCGGCAGCGCCGCGCAGGCGGCGAGCAGCCGTTCGCCGTGGCCGTATCGATGGATCAGGACCTCGGGCGATTCGACCCCCGCCACGGTGTGTCGGGTGTCCGAGGCGACGGCCTCGAACATGCCATCGGCCACGATGTCGCCTGCCGCGTCCCGGGCGACCGCTCGCAGCGCGAGCAACGAGGGCGCCCGCTTTTCGACGACCACCAGTTCGAGTTGCAGTTCCTCGCCGACGGCCACCGGGCGGTGGAAGTTGATGGCCTGGGCCTTCAGCCTCGCACCCGGCCCGGGCAGGCGCATCGCGACGATCCGGGCGAACTGTTCGGTCAGCCAGTTGGCCGGCGCCAGCGATTCGTCGCGGTCGGCCGCGCCCCGCGGCCCTGCGGCCGGCAGCGGCACCGGGCTGCCGCCGGCGAGCGCGAACGCGCGCAGGTCCTGCGCGGTGCACACCCGAGCGGCGCGCGCCGTGTCGCCCACCGCGATCTCGTCGAACAGACGGTTGCCGATCGCCATGGCCGCAAGGCTATCATCGCCTCGTGGCGGCATCGTGACCTCGATGCCGCGACCTTTCTGCGCGGAGGCGGACCCCATGCCGGTTTCTCTCGAGGGCAAGCTCGTGGTGGCGATCTCGTCGCGGGCGGTCTTCGACTTCGAGGAAGAAAACCAGGTCTTCGAGCGCGACGACGATGCGGCCTACATGGCGCTGCAACGCGAGCGCCTCGAGCAGCCGGCCTCGCCGGGCGTGGCCGGCGCGCTGGTGCGCAAGCTGCTCGCCTTCGATGCCCCCGATACCCCGGAGGCCGAGCGTCGCGTCGAGGTGGTCGTGGTGTCGCGCAACGACCCGGTCAGCGGTCTGCGGGTGTTCCGCTCGGCGCGTCATGCCGGGCTGCGCCTGGAGCGCGGCGTTTTCACGCGCGGCCGCACGCCCTGGCCCTACCTTGCGCCGCTGAAGGCCAATCTGTTCCTGTCAGCCAACGGCGACGACGTGCGCGCGGCGCTCGATGCCGGCTTTCCGGCGGCGCGCGTGTTTCCCGACTCGGTCAAGGCCTCCGAGTCGCACCCCGACGAGGTGCGCATCGCCTTCGACGGCGATGCGGTACTGTTCTCCGACGAGTCCGAGCGGGTGTTCCACCACCACGGGCTCGACGCCTTCCAGCGCCACGAGGAAACCCATGCCGCGCGCCCGCTCCCGTCGGGGCCCTTCATGCCGCTTCTGGAGGCGCTCCATGGCCTGCAGCGCGCCGGCAGCCGTGCCGGCATGCGCATCCGCACCGCGCTGGTCACCGCGCGCAGTGCCCCGGCCCACGAGCGCGCGATCCGCACGCTGATGGACTGGGGCCTCGAGGTCGACGAGGCGATGTTCCTCGGCGGCCTCGACAAGGGCCCCTTCCTGCGCGAGTTCGAACCCGATTTCTTCTTCGACGACCAGACCCGCCACTGCGAGTCGGCGGCGCTCGCCGCGCCCACCGGTCACGTCCCCTCGGGCATCGCCAATCCGCGGCCCGCCTCCGCCGAAGGAAGCTCCTGATGAACGCGAATGCCACGGCAGCTGTCGACCAGAGCCTTGCCGACCCCTGGTCGATGCCCCTCGAGCGCATCGATGTCAGCGATCCCGCGCGCTTTCGCGACGGCACGGTGGGCGGCTACTTCGCCCGGCTGCGTCGCGACGCCCCGGTGCACTGGTGCGCCGAGAGCCGCTTCGGACCCTACTGGTCGGTCACGAAGTACCGCGACATCATGGCGATCGACGCCAACCATCCGGTGTTCTCGTCGTCGATCGAATTCGGCGGGATCCAGCTGCGCGACCAGCCGCCCGAGTTCCGCCGCCCGTCCTTCATCTCCGCCGACCCGCCGGTACACGACGAGCAGCGCCGCACGATCAGCCCGATCGTCGCCCCTGGCAACCTCGCCAGCTTCGCCGCCACGATCCGCGAGCGCACCGCCAGCGTGCTCGACGATCTGCCCCGCGGCGAGACCTTCGACTGGGTCGACCGGGTCTCGGTCGAGCTCACCACCCGCATGCTGGCGACGCTGTTCGACTTTCCCTTCGAGGACCGCCGGCTGCTGCCCTACTGGTCCGATGTCGCCACCGTCGACCTGCGGGCCGGCACCGCGATCGACACCGAGGCCAAGCGCATGGCGGTACTGATGGAGTGCCTGGCCTACTTCCAGCGGCTGTTCGACGAGCGCCGCGCGCAGCCGCCGCGCAATGACCTGGTCTCGATGCTCGCGCACGGACCGAACACCCGCGACCTCGCCCCGCGCGAGCTGCTGGGCAACATCGCGCTGCTGATCGTCGGCGGCAACGACACCACCCGCAACTCGATGTCCGGCGGCCTGCTCGCGATGATCGAGCACCCGGGCGAATGGGCCAAGCTGCGGGCGAATCCGGCGCTGGTCGACAGCCTGGTGCCCGAGATCATCCGCTGGCAGACGCCGGTGGCGCACATGCGGCGCACCGCGCTCACCGACGTCGAGTTCGGCGGCCAGCGCATCCGCAAGGGCGACAAGGTCGTGATGTGGTACCTGTCGGGCAACCGCGATGCCGACGCGATCGAGGAGCCGGATCGCTTCATCATCGACCGCGCCCGGCCGCGCCAGCACCTGTCGTTCGGCTTCGGCATCCATCGTTGCGTGGGCAACCGTCTGGCCGAGCTGCAGCTGAAGATCCTGTGGGAGGAGATCGTCGCGCGCTTTGATCGCATCGAGCTCGCCGGCCCGCCGCAGCGGCTGTACTCGAACTTCATCCACGGCATCACGTCGCTGCCGGTGCGCATCCCGGCCTGATCCTGCCGCGGTCTTCAGCCGCCCTCGAAAAAGGCGAGCACCTCGTCGCGTCGCGCCAGCGCATCGTCGTGGCCGAGGTCGGCGAGCCTGCGGGTGTAGCCCGGCACGAACAGCAGGTAGGAACTGAGCGCGGCGCCGCGCACATCGGTCGCGCCGATCAGGCGCAGCAGCGCCCGGATGTTGCGCGGCAGTTCGCGCACGTGCGGCGCGGCGAGGGTATCGAGGCGCTGGCTCGGCGCGATCACCAGCGTGTCGATCCGGCGCAGGCCGGCGCCGCCCTCGCCCTGCGGGTCTAGCGCGGCGAGCGTTCGATTCACGCGCGTCAGCCGCTCGATGTCGCCCGACAGCGCATCGAGGAAGATGCCCGCCATCGCGTGTCCGGCGATCTGCGCGAGGCTGGGGTAGGCATACTGCGATCCGGTGTGCCCCGGTTGCAGCGCCCCGGTCTCGACCTGGCTCGCGCCGATCACGACCAGTCTGTCGGCACCGAGATGGATCGCCGGGCTGATCGGGGCCCACTGGCGCATCGCCCCGTCGCCGAAGAACTCGTGCCGGTCGCCGATGGGCAGGGCGACCGCCGGGAACACGAAGGGGATCGCGCTCGACGCGAGCAGGTGATCGATGTCGAGGGCGGCGGGCGCCGCCAGCCGCTGCGTCCGGAACCACGGCGAGACTTCGCTGCGACTCTCGTACCAGGTGACATGCTGGCCCGACGTGTAGCTCGAAGCCGTGATCGCGAGGGCGCGCAGGCAGCCCGCATCGAGGCAGCGGCGCAGCCTCGCGGTATCGATCGTGCGAGCGAGCAGGTCGCGCAGCGGCGTATTGTCGAACAGCGACCGCGGGCGGGTGCGGGCCAGCCAGCCGAACAGCAGCGCCCCCACCCAGTGGGCCGCGTTGCCTACCGAACCACGCAGGTCGGTGCGATAGATTTCGTGGGGCTCGATGGTGCGCCACAGGGTGGCGATGCGGCCGACGGCCCCTTGCCACTCGTCGCAGTGGGCCGCGAACGCCGCCGCGTTGATCGCACCCGCGGAAGTGCCGCACACCACCGGAAAGGGGTTGCGGCCCGCGGGCCAGCCGGCGCGGTCGAGCACGGCGGCGATGCCCTCGAGCACGCCCGCCTGGTAGGCGGCGCGGGCGCCGCCTCCCATCAGAATCAGTCCGGTGGTCGCGGCCATGGCTGCTGCAGCGTCGTCGTGACTGCGGCCGGGCGGGCGCGGGCCTGCCGGCCATTAGAATGCGGGGCTTCCATCGTACGACTTCCCCGGAGGATTCGCCCATGGCCGTCAACCTGCACGCGCCCGATCCCGCCAGCCTGCATCCCGTGGCAGGCGTGCGGCTCGGCACCGCGCGCGCCGGCATCCGCAAGCCCGGCCGCCGCGACCTGCTCGTGATCGAGCTTGCCGCCGGTGGGGCCGCGGCCGGCGTGTTCACCCGCAACCGTTTCTGCGCAGCGCCGGTGCAGGTCTGCCGCGAACACCTCGCCGGCGACGGCGGCTCGCGTATCCGCGCGCTGGTGGTCAACACCGGTTGCGCCAACGCGGGTACCGGGGCGCCGGGGCTCGCCGATGCGCGCGCCACCTGCGAGGCGCTCGCGGCTCGCCTGGGCTGCGAGGCCGCGCAGATCCTGCCCTTCTCCACCGGGGTCATCCTCGAGCCGCTGCCGATGGACCGCCTGGTGGCCGGCCTCGACCCTGCCGTGGCCGACCTGGCGCCGGCGCGGTGGGCGCAGGCCGCCGAGGCGATCATGACCACCGACACGCTGCCCAAGGCGGCATCCCGGCGTGCGACCATCGGCGGGGCGTCGGTGTCGGTCAGCGGCATCGCCAAGGGTGCCGGCATGATCCGCCCGAACATGGCAACCATGCTTGGCTTCGTCGCCACCGATGCCGCGATCGCGCCCTCGCTGCTCGCGCGCTGGGTGCGCGAGGCCGCCGATGCGAGCTTCAACCGCATCACGGTCGATGGCGATACCTCCACCAACGATTCCTTCGTGCTGGTCGCCAGCGGCGCGGCCGGCCTGAGCGTGCAGGCCGACACCGACCCCGGCGCCGCCGAGCTCAAGGCCCTGATCGTCGAGGTGGCGCGCGAGCTCGCGCAGGCCATCGTGCGTGATGGCGAGGGCGCCACCAAGTTCATCACCGTGCGCGTCGAGGGCGCGCGCGACGAAGCCGAGGCCTCGGCGGTGGCTTACGCGATCGCCCACTCGCCGCTCGTCAAGACCGCCTTCTTCGCCTCCGACCCCAACCTGGGGCGGATCCTGTGCGCGGTCGGCTACGCCGGCATCGACGATCTCGACACCGCGGGCATCGACCTCTTTCTCGACGACGTGCATGTGGCCACGGCCGGCGGCCGCCACCCCGACTACCGGGAGGAACAGGGCCAGCGTGTGATGAAGCAGGCCGAGATCATGGTGCGGGTGGCGCTCGGGCGCGGCAGCGCCCACACCACGGTCTGGACCTGCGATCTCTCGCACGACTACGTCTCGATCAACGCCGACTACCGTTCCTGAGGCCTGCAGCCGATGTCCGATCTCGACCAGCTCGTGCGGCGCGCCGAAGCCATGCTCGCGCGCCTCGAAACCCTCATCCCTGCGGTCGCCGAGCCGGACTGGTCGGCGGCTGTCGCCTTCCGCTGGCGCCGCCGGGCCACCGGCCTGGGCACGCAGTCGTGGTTGCAGCCGGTACGCCATGTCGCGCCGATCGCGCTCGACGACCTGCGCCACATCGACGAGCAGAAGGAAACCATCGATCGCAACACCCGGCAGTTCGTACGCCGGCTGCCGGCCAACAACGTGCTGCTCACCGGCTCGCGCGGCACCGGCAAGTCCTCGCTGATCAAGGCCTGCCTGAACGCCTACAGTGCACGAGGCCTGCGCCTGATCGAGGTCGACAAGGACGATCTCGTCGACCTGCCGGACATCGTCGAACTGGTGGCCGGACGCCCCGAGCGCTTCATCGTCTTCTGCGACGATCTTTCCTTCGAGGAGGGCGAGGCCGGCTACAAGGCGTTGAAGGTCGCGCTGGACGGCTCGGTCGCCGCCCAGTCAGACAACGTGCTCATCTACGCGACCTCCAACCGCCGCCACCTGATGCCCGAGCGGATGTCCGAGAACCTCGATGCCAAGCACCAGGAGGACGGCGAGATCCATCCCGGCGAGCGGGTCGAGGAAAAGATCTCGCTGTCCGAGCGCTTCGGCCTCTGGGTGTCCTTCTATCCCTTTCGGCAGGACGACTACCTCGGCATCGTGGCCCACTGGCTCGCGTCTTTCGGTTGCGGTGAGCGCGATATCGAACGCGCCCGTCCGGAGGCGCTGCGCTTCGCCCTCGAGCGCGGCTCGCGTTCCGGGCGCGTCGCCTGGCAGTTCGCCCGCGACTGGGCAGGTCGGCACCCCGGGCGTGGGCGCCGATCGAAGTGAGCGCTCGCCTCGAGGTCGCCGTTGGCGTCGTACTCGATGCGCACGGCGCCGTGCTGCTCGGCCAGCGCGTGGCCGGCAAGGCCTACGCCGGCTGGTGGGAGTTCCCGGGTGGCAAGATCGAGGCGGGCGAAGACGCGGCGGTCGCGCTGGCGCGCGAGCTCGACGAGGAGCTCGGCCTCGCGGTGCACGGATCCCATCCCTGGCTGCTGCGCGAGTTCACCTACCCGCATGCGCATGTGCGTCTGCACTTCCGCCGCCTGTTCGCCGGGTGGGCCGACTGGTCGGGCGAGCCGCATGGGCGCGAGGGGCAGGCCTTCGCGTGGCAATCCGGCGTGCGGCCGCTGGTCGAGCCGCTGCTGCCCGCCAGCCTTCCGCTGTTCCCGTGCCTGCGTCTGCCGGCCTGCATCCTGCCGTGGCATCCCGGCATGCCGCTCGATGCCGATGCTCGCCCCGATGAGCGGACGTTTCTGCAGGGGGCCGGACTCGAGGGGCTGCTCGCGGCGACGGTGCCGCTGCGCCTGCTCGATGCGCCATGGCGCAGCGAGCCCGCCTTCGAGGCCGAGGTGGCGCGCGCCGCCGCCCTGCTGCGCGAGCGCGGGGGATGCCTGCTCGTGCCGTCATCGGGACGGATGGGCGGTCCTGTCGACGGCCTGATCCTCGAGGGCCCGGAACTGCACCGTCTCGCCAGCCGTCCGCCGGTGCGTCTTTGCGCGGCCCGCTGCGCCGATGCGGCCGATGCGCGGCGCGCCGCCGAACTCGGCCTCGATTTCACGATCGCTCCGCAGTCTGATCCCGGAACGGCACTGCCGGTCTATGTCGAGGCCGCGGGCCCGGCTGCCGACCTCGCCGGCGCGATTCGCGCCGGGGCGCACGGCCTTGCCGCGCCCACCGCGGCCATCCCTGGCGGACTGTCCCGGCGCTGACGGCGGTCAGCCGCGCGGGTGCCGCACCCCGGATGCGTCTCGGGGTGCCTCGGCATCGTCCTCGATCGGGCCGCCCGGGATCACGTAGGCATCGGAGGCCCAGGCGCCGAGGTCGCCGATCTTGCAGCGTTCGCTGCAGAAGGGGCGCCAGCGGTTGTCGGGGGCGAAGCGCGCCGGTCGACGGCAGGTCGGGCAGGGCACCACCGGCGCCCTGGGCGAGGCGGGCCGGCTCACAGGTTGCACAGCCCGAGTTCGAACGCGACCGCGCCCTCGAAGGGGCGCGGTCGCAGGTCGCCGTCCTGGAGCGTGAATCGGATCCAGAGCATGTACTTGTTGGCACTGGTCTCGGGGATCGCGCCGAGCGCCGGATCGAGGCGTACCTGGACCATCTGATAGGTCTTGCCCCCAAGCGGCTGCTGGAAGGCTCCGCCCTGGGCCGACTGCGTCGAGCGCAGCGCGTTCTCGCGCAGCAGTCGAAGCACGATCCCGAGGCTCTCGTGGAGCGGGCGGAAGGGAGCCGACCAGAGGCCGATGTCGCGGCGTCGCGCCTCGGCGCCGCGGTGCAGCCAGGCGTGATAGGAGGGCAGGTCGAACTCGCAGGCGCCGCCGGCGATGATCGTGCGGCTGCGAATGCTCATCAGCCACTCGTTGTCGCGCAGGTGCTGGCCGGTCTTGCCCGACAGCGCACTGAGGTTGGCCTTCGCGGTGCCGATTTCGTCGAGGATCGCCTCGAGGGCCGGCATCGATACCCCGGGGTTGTGACGCAGTGGCAGCAGCGCCTGGCGCTGGCGGTCGAGTTCCTGGAGCAGGTCGGACTTGAGATCGGCGCGCGAGGAAATGTCGAGAAGGTCGAACAGCGTGGTGAGAGCCACGTGATGGTCGACCGCGGCGTCGCGGGCCGTGAACAGCGCCAGCCGCTCGAAGAGGTCCTCGAGACGCAGCAGCGTCCGAATACGCTCGTTGAGGGGGAATTCGTAGAGGATCAAACCAGGGACCGGGCTGATCGCGGGAACTCCCGCCGGCCGGCGGATTCTGGCGCAATCCGGGGGGAATGACAAACCGGGCCGCGCGTGACCTCGCGGGGCGGGCGATGCCGACGGGTCGAGATGCTCAGCCGGCCGCCCCGCCCGCGAGCGCCAGGTAATGCCGATGCAGCGCGAGCACGCGCGCGTCCAGGCCGTCGGGCGGTCCGTCGTTGTCGACGATATCGTCGGCGGCAGCCAGCCGCTGCTCGCGCGATGCCTGCGCCGCGAGGATCGCGAGCACCTGATCGCGCGGCAGCCCGTTGCGCTGGATCACGCGCGCGATCTGGGTCTCGGGCAGGCAGTCGACCACCAGCACCCTGTGAGCACGCTCGCGCGGCCGCCCGCCCTCCACCAGCAGCGGCACCACCAGGATCGCGTAGGGGCTGGTGGCCGCCTTGAGCTGACGCTCGCTTTCAGCCCGGATCATCGGGTGCAGGATCGCCTCGAGACGCTTGCGGGCGGCCGGATCGCCGAAGGCGAGCGAGCGCATCGCGGCCCTGTCAAGGCGTCCGTCGGGCGCCACGACGCCCGCCCCGAAGGCCTGTTCGATCGCCGGCATCGCGGCGCCGCCCGGGCCTGTGAGCGCATGGGCGATCAGGTCGGTGTCCACCAGGGTGACGCCCAGGGCGGCGAACCGGTTCGCCACCGTGGTCTTGCCGCTGCCGATGCCGCCGGTGAGCCCGATCACCAGCCTGGGGCGGGTGCTGCCGACGGTCTGGGGGGAGGGAGGACGGGTATCGGCGGTCACGGTCGCGGCGAGGGGCGCACCGTGGCGCCCGCAGGGTCAGACAAGCCCCAAGTATGCGGCGATCGGCTTGCCGAAGTACAGGGTGAGCAGTCCGGCGCCGGCCAGATAGGGGCCGAAGGGGATCGGCACCTCGCGGCCGTGCCGGGCCAGCAGGATGAGCCCGATCCCGACGGTCGCGCCGACGATCGACGACAGCAGGATGATCCCGGGCAGCGCCTGCCAGCCGAACCAGGCGCCGAGCGCGGCCAGCAGCTTGAAGTCGCCGTAGCCCATGCCCTCCTTGCCGGTGGCGAGCCGGAAGGCCCAGTAGACCGACCACAGGCTCAGGTAGCCGGCGATCGCGCCGATCACGGCCGAGGGCAGCGAGGTCCAGGTGTCGCCGAGGTTGAAGGCCAGGCCCAGCCACAGCAGCGGCAGCGTGAGGTCGTCGGGCAACAGTTGCGTGTCGAGATCGATCATCGCCAGCGCGATCAGGGCCCAGGTGAGGAGCAGCGCGCTGGCGCCCGCGAGGCTCGCGCCGTGATGCCAGACCGCGAGTCCGCTGAGCAGGGCGCTGGCCACCTCGACCGCCGGGTAGCGCATCCCGATCGCGGTGCCGCAGGCCGAACACCGTCCGCGCAGCACGACCCAGCTGAGCAGCGGGATGTTCTCGAGCGCGGTGATCGCATGCCCGCAGGACGGACAGCGCGAGCGCGGCACGAGCAGATCGAATCGGGGCGACTCGGGGGGCGGCTCGCCGCGCAGCTCGGCCGCCTGCGCGGCCCACTCGCGTTCGAGCATCCGAGGCAGCCGGTGGATCACCACGTTGAGGAAGCTGCCGACCAGCAGGCCGAGCACGCCGGCGCAGGTGGTGGCCAGCAGGGTCGACTGCTGCAGGAGTTCGATCATCGCGCCGATTGTGCCATCGCGTCGCGGCCGGGCGGCCTGGCCGCCGTGGCCCGACGGACCGGGCCCTGTTTCAGACCACCTGACCCATCTTGAAGATCGGCAGGTACATCGCGATCACCAGCCCGCCGATCACGACGCCGAGGAAGGCCATGATGATCGGTTCGAGCAGGCTCGACAGGCTTGCCACCGCCTCGTCGACCTCGCGCTCGTAGATCTCCGCCGAGCGCCCGAGCATCTGGTCGAGCGAGCCTGACTCCTCGCCGATCGCGGCCATCTGCATCACCATGTTCGGAAAGACGCCGGCGTTCTGCATCGCGATCGTCAGGCTGGTGCCGGTCGACACCTCCTGCTGGATGCGCCGGGTTGCCGTCAGGTAGACGTTGTTGCCCGCGGCCCTGCCGACCGAATCGAGCGCCTCGACCAGCGGCACGCCGGCGGCGAACATCGTCGACAGCGTGCGAAGCCAGCGGGCGATGGTCGCCTTTCGCAGCACGGAGCCGAAGACCGGCAGCTGCAGCAGCAGCCTGTCCATCGCGGTCTGGACCGCGGCCGAGCGTCGCCACGCCTGGAAGAAGAAATAGATCGACCCGAACACCGTACCGAACAGCAGGTACCAGTACTCGACCACGAAGTCGGACATCGCGATCACGATCATCGTGGGAGCCGGCAACGAGGCGCCGAAACTTTCGAAGACGCTCTTGAAGGCGGGAATGACCTTGAGCATGATCACCGCGACGACGACCGTCGCGACCACGACCACGCCGATCGGGTAGGTCATCGCCGACTTGATCTTGCCCCGGATCGCCTGCATCTTCTCCTTGTAGACGGCGAGCCGGTCGAGCAGGTCGTCGAGGATGCCTGCCTGCTCGCCCGCGCCCACCAGGTTGCAGAACAGCGGATCGAAATAGAGCGGGTACTTCCGGAACGCCTCCGACAGCGCGGTGCCGGTCTCGATGTCGCCCTTGATGTCGATGAAGAGCCGGGCCACCGAACCGTTCTCGGTGCCCTTGGCGACGATGTCGAAGGCCTGCAGCAGCGGTACCCCCGCGCGCATCATCGTGGCGAGCTGGCGTGTGAACAGCGTGATGTCCTTGTCGGTGATCTTGCGTCCGCGCGAGTAGCTGCGCTTCTTCACCTTGGTGACCAGCACGCCCTGGCGGCGCAGCGTGGTGCTCACCACGGCCGTGCCGCCCGCGCGCATCTCGCCGCGCACGGTCTTGCCCGAGCGATCGCGGCCTTCCCACTGGTAGGTGTGTTCGCGAACCGCCTGCCGGCCGGGTGTCTTTCCCGCAGGGCCCTTGCCGGGGAGCGCCCGACCCGCCGCCACCTTGCCGTTCATGATGTGCTCCACAGGCCTGCGCGCATGACAGGCCTCACAGGTTGGTCACGCCGAGGACTTCCTCGATCGAGGTGAGGCCCTGCCGGACCTTCAGCAGGCCCGATCGGCGCAGGTCGCGCACGCCGTCGCGTCGCGCCTGTTCGGCGATCTGCATCGCGTTGCCGTTGGCCAGGATGATCCGCTGGATGTCCTCGCTGATCGGCATCACCTGGTAGATGCCGACCCTGCCCTTGTAGCCGCTGCCGCCGCAGCGATCGCATCCGACCGGCCGGAAGGGCTGCCAGGTGCCATCGAGATCCTCGTCGCGATAACCCGCCTGCACCAGCGCGTCCTCGTCGACCTCGAGTGGCTGTTTGCAGGTGCAGAGCCGCCGGGCCAGTCGCTGCGCTGTGATCATGATCACCGACGAGGCGATGTTGAAGGGCGCCACGCCCATGTTCATCATCCGGGTCAGCGTCGTCGGCGCATCGTTCGTGTGCAGCGTCGACAGCACCATGTGGCCGGTCTGCGCCGCCTTGATCGCGATGTCGGCGGTCTCTAGGTCCCGAATCTCGCCGACCATGATCACGTCGGGATCCTGGCGCAGGAAGGCCTTCAGCGCCACCGAGAAGGTCAGACCGGCCTTGTCGTTGACGTTGACCTGGTTGATGCCGGGCAGGTTGATCTCGGCCGGGTCCTCGGCGGTCGAGATGTTCACGCCGGGCTGGTTCAGGATGTTCAGGCAGGTGTAGAGCGACACCGTCTTGCCCGAGCCGGTGGGGCCGGTGACAAGCACCATGCCGTAGGGCCGGGTCACCGCGCCGAGCAGCAGTTCCTTCTGGTCCGGGTCGTAGCCCAGCGCATCGATGCCGAGCTTGGCCGAGGACGGATCGAGGATCCGCATCACGATCTTCTCGCCAAAGAGGGTCGGCAGCGTCGAGACTCGGAAGTCGATCGCCCGGCTGGGCGACAGCGCGAGCTTCATGCGGCCATCCTGCGGCACCCGCTTCTCGGAAATGTCGAGACGCGAAATCACCTTGATGCGCGACGCGAGTTTCTCGCGCAGCGCGAGCGGCGGCTGCGCGAATTCCCGAAGCTCGCCATCGATCCGCAGGCGGACGCGGTAGAACTTCTCGTAGGGCTCGAAGTGCAGGTCGGAGGCTCCAGCGGCGATCGCGTCGGTCAGCATCTTCTGCAGGAAGCGCACCACCGGCGCATCCTCGAGATCGGAGCCGCTCTCGACGAGCGAGGCGTCGGCCGCGGCCTCGTCCTCCTCGCCCATGCCCTCGCGCGCGATCTCGTCGAGCGTCTCGCTGTCGCTGCGTCCCCGCTTGGCCAGCAGTCGCTGCAGTTTGTCGTGCTCGACGACGATCGGGTCGATCGTGCACTCGGACTGGAACTTGATGCGGTCGATCGCCTGGATGTCGGAGGGGTCCGACAGCGCCACCGATAGTCGCGCGCCACGGCGAAACAGCGGAATGACCCGTGTTTCGCTGGCGAGCTTCGAGTCGATGAGATCGTCGCGCAGGGTCGCCTGGTCGATCGCGGCGATGTCGAGCAGGGGGTGACCGAAGGTTTCGGCGGCGAATCGGGCCACCTGCATCGGCTGCAGCGGGCCGTGCGCGACCAGCTGGTCGAGGAAGCTGGTCTTTGCTTCGTTGGCGCGATTCTGCAGTTCGACCGCGCGCTCCAGCGGCAGCTGGCCATGCTGCACCAGTGCCCGTGCAAGGCCGGCGAGCGCGATCGCCTCGCGTGGTTCGCGGCGGCGTTCAGGCTGACCGGTGGGCGGGCCGGCGCGCGTGGCAAGGTCGGCGGTGCTCGACGGAACCGGATGAGCGGCCATGATGGTGCGGTGCCTCGAAGTGCTTTCGCTCTCCATGATGCGGCGACGCTACGGGCGGCGTAAGGGGCGCGCTGCCCAGGCTTGACGGATGGTGGCTGCCGGTTGGACGAACGGCCGGCGGGCTTGCGCGCGTTGTCTGTTGCTACACTGCTCGCGCGCGACAACGACAACGATCTTCAGGAGACTCCGATGGCCGGTAGCCAGAACGGGGATGGGCGCCGCAGGCTGCGCTCGCGTGCGTGGTTCGACAATCCCGACAACCCGGGCATGACCGCGCTCTACCTCGAGCGCATGATGAACTACGGGCTGACCCTCGAGGAGTTGCGCAACAGCGGCAAACCGATCATCGGCATCGCCCAGACCGGCAGCGACATCGCGCCCTGCAACCGCCATCACCTCGAACTTGCCAGCCGGGTACGCGACGGCATCCGTGATGCCGGTGGCATTCCACTCGAGTTCCCGGTCCACCCGATTCAGGAAACCGGCAAGCGCCCGACCGCGGCGCTCGACCGCAACCTGAGCTACCTGTCGCTCGTCGAGGTGCTCTACGGCTATCACCTCGACGGCGTGGTGCTCACCACCGGCTGCGACAAGACCACGCCCGCGATGCTGATGGGGGCGGCCACCGTCGACATCCCGGCGATCGTGCTGTCGGGCGGCCCAATGCTCAACGGACACTACAACGGCGGGCTCGCCGGGTCCGGCACCGTGGTCTGGTTCGCCCGGCAGGAACTCGCGGCGGGACGGATCGACTACGACCAGTTCCTCGAGATGGTCGCGTCGGCGGCGCCATCGGTGGGGCACTGCAACACGATGGGCACCGCGCTATCGATGAACAGCATGGCCGAGGCCCTGGGCATGTCGCTGCCGGGCTGCGCGGCCATTCCGGGGCCCTACCGCGAGCGTGCGCAGATGGCCTATCGCACCGGCCAGCGCATCGTCGAGATGGTGCACGAGGATCTCCGGCCCTCGCGCATCCTCACCCGCGAGGCCTTCGAGAACGCGATCGTCGCGGCGAGCGCGCTGGGCGCATCCACCAACTGCCCCCCGCACGTCAATGCGATCGCCCGCCACATCGGCGTCGAACTCGACATCACCGACTGGGACCGTATCGGCTACGAGATTCCGCTGCTCGTCAACCTGATGCCCGCGGGCCAATACCTCGGCGAGGAGTTTCATCGCGCCGGCGGCGTGCCCGCGGTAATGAACGAACTGCTGGCGGCTGGCCGCCTGCACGCTGGTGCGCTGAACGTGTCGGGCCGCACCATCGGCGAATGCTATGGCGATACGCCGGTGCGCAACCACGATGTCATTCGCAGCTTCGCGCGGCCGCTTCTGCCTCAGGCCGGCTTCGCGGTGCTGTCGGGCAATCTCTTCGATTCCGCGATCATGAAGACCTCGGTGATCTCGCCGGAGTTCCGGGCCAGATACCTCGAGCGCGCGGGCGACGAAGGAGCCTTCGAGGGGCGTGCGATCGTCTTCGAAGGCCCCGAGGACTACCACGCGCGGATCAACGATCCGGCGCTCGCGATCGACGCCGACTGCCTGCTCGTGATTCGCGGCGTCGGTCCGGTGGGCTATCCGGGGGCCGCCGAGGTGGTCAACATGCTGCCGCCCGATGCGCTGGTTCGCCAGGGCATCACGCTGCTGCCCTGCATCGGCGATGGCCGGCAGTCTGGGACGTCGGCCAGCCCGTCGATCCTGAACGCATCGCCGGAGGCCGCGGTGGGCGGCGGTCTGGCGCTGCTGTGCACCGGCGACCGGGTGCGCATCGACCTCAAGCGTCGTCGCGCCGACATCCTGATCGATGGCGCCGAACTCGCGCGGCGACGCGCTGCCTGGCAGCCTCCCGAACTGGTCAGCCAGACGCCGTGGCAGGAGCTGCAGCGGCGCCATGTCGGGCAGCTCAGCAGCGGGGCCTGCCTCGATTTCGCGGTCTCGTACCAGCGCATCGATGCGACGCACGGAATCCCCCGCGACAATCATTGACATTACAACCCGGCGCTCGGGAGGCGAGGCCTGCCCCGCGCGGCGGACGTTGCCTCGCCGTCAGGCTTTCGACATAATCCGCCCGCTCCGACTCCGGGGCACATTCCGGCGCCCGCGCCACTCTTTCTGAACTACTCGGATGGCCGAAGACATCATTCTCGAGACGCGCGGGCTGGTGAAGGAGTTCAAGGGCTTCGTCGCGGTCAGCGACGTCAACCTGAAGGTCCAGCGCGGCCATATCCACGCCCTGATCGGCCCCAATGGCGCCGGCAAGACCACGGTGTTCAACCTCCTCACCAAGTTCCTGCCGGTCACTCGCGGCCAGATCCTGTACAAGGGTCAGGACATCACCCACGAGAAGCCGTCGCAGACCGCGCGTCGCGGCATCGTGCGCTCCTTCCAGATCTCGGCAACCTTCCCGCATCTCACGGTGCTGGAAAACGTCCGCATCGGCCTGCAGCGCGAACTCGGCACCTCCTTCCACTTCTGGAAGTCGGAGCGCACGCTCGAGAAGCTGCACGATCGGGCCCGCGAGCTGCTCCATACGGTGGGCCTCGAGGATTTCGCCGACACCGTCACCGTCGAGCTTCCCTACGGCCGCAAGCGTGCGCTCGAAATCGCGACCACGCTGGCCACGGAGCCCGAACTGATGCTGCTGGACGAGCCCACGCAGGGCATGGGGCACGAGGATGTCGAGCGCGTCACCCAGCTGATCAAGAAGGTCTCGGCCAATCGCACCGTGCTGATGGTCGAGCACAACATGAACGTGGTCTCGAGCATCGCCGATCGCATCAGCGTGCTGCAGCGCGGTCAGGTGATCGCCGAAGGACCCTACGACGTGGTTTCCAAGGATCCGCAGGTGCTCGAGGCCTACATGGGCCGCGAGGCGACGGAATTGCGGGGCGCCCATGGCTGAGAAGACCGAATACCTGCGCATCACCGATCTGCACGCCTTCTACGGCGAGTCGCACATCCTGCATGGCGTCGACCTGGTCGTGAATCGCGGCGAGGTGGTGACGCTGCTGGGCCGCAACGGCGCTGGCCGCACCACCACCCTCAAGTCGATCCTCGGGCTGGTCGGCCGGCGAACCGGCTCGATCATGATCAACGGCACCGAGTCCATCGGCCTGCCGCCGCACCGGATCGCGCAGATGGGCCTGGGCTACTGCCCGGAGGAGCGCGGCATCTTCGCGAGCCTGTCCTGCGAGGAGAATCTGATGCTGCCGCCGCAGGTCGGATCCGGGGGCATGTCGCTCGACGAGATCTATGCGATGTTCCCGAACCTCAAGGAGCGTCGCAACAGCCAGGGCACCCGCCTGTCCGGCGGTGAGCAGCAGATGCTCGCCGTGGCGCGCATCCTGCGTACCGGCGCGAAACTGCTCCTGCTCGACGAGATCTCCGAAGGCCTGGCGCCGGTGATCGTGCAGGCGCTGGCCCGCATGATCCAGACGCTGCGCGAGCGCGGCTTCACGGTGATCATGGTCGAGCAGAACTTCCGCTTCGCCGCGCCGCTTGCCGACCGCTTCTACGTGATGGAGCACGGGCGGATCGTCGAAGGTTTCGAGGCCTCGCAGCTCGAAGCCAAGAAGGACATGCTGCACGAATTCCTCGGGGTCTGAGCGTAGCTCGCCGGGCATGCCCTATGCCCCGGCGAGACGACCAGCCTCGGCCGATGACCGCCGCCTCCGGCTTCCATCAACCTCAGCGCAGTACCCAGGAGACGACATGTTCAAGCGCACCCTGATCTCGACCCTGCTCGCCGGCGCCCTCGCAGCGGCTACCGGCGCCCAGGCGCAGATTTCCGATGGCGTCATCCGCATCGGTGTCATCAACGACATGTCGGGCCTGTATGCCGACATCACCGGCAACGGCTCGGTGGTTGCCGCCCGTATGGCCGTCGAGGATTTCGGCGCTGCCAAGAAAGGCATGAAGGTCGAGATCCTCTCGGCCGATCACCAAAACAAGCCCGATATCGGCTCGAGCATCGTCCGCAAGTGGTTCGA
>Ga0315900_10004028_pt1 | contig 20969 bp, 25 predicted proteins | sample LakEriMetagenome_FD_203521 | JGI IMG/M metagenome (GOLD analysis project Ga0315900, IMG submission 203521) | Freshwater fungal communities from buoy surface, Lake Erie, Ohio, United States - Buoy 12 MA114 | ecosystem: Environmental > Aquatic > Freshwater > Lake > Lake biofilm | place: USA: Lake...
TTGGAAATTGGGCTCTGAGGATGAGGACCGATACGTCCACACCAAATGCAGATTGAATGAAGGATGAATGAACCAATCGTCTCCACGCCGCACCGCAAGTCTCTGGGTACCACGAAGGAACGTATTGCGGACCTTCTTCAGCTTCTCCAGCATCGACCACTTGCGAACGAACGGGAGATCGATGCCTTCAAGCGCCTCCGCATCCGTCTTCGGCTTGCCGGTGGCCGTTCGCTCTTTGCACTCGACACCGAGATTGCCAAATATCACCCGAGCCAACTGCTCACCACTGCCAAGCGATGCCTTCTCCCCGTAAACACGCCGCCATATTTTGTAGACCTCGTCTCGCCGTAGACTAGCTTCGATCTGCTTGATTTTTTCGCCAGCACCTCTCATGGTGCGATCAACGTGTCGCATGTCGACACGGATACCGGCCTCTTCGATATCTGCGAAGGCAGCCGAGCCCTCCATGAGCAACCGATACGCGGCGGGTGAAGAAGGCTTGAAGATCATCGGCACAGCATCTCTTTCTTCTGCTGCCCGGCGATGTGAAATTCCACCAACGAGTCCACGCCACAGTACACAAGCAGCGTTCGCGTATCGACTTCGCGAATCCTATTGAGCCCGTTCTCATCAGTGGACTTCAGATACGGAGCCACCGCCCATCCCCACTCCTCTTGCCCCAATCGGACGAACGCCTGGAACTTCACCGAGGTGATGTTGGGCCGACAGTCCAAATGATGAGCTGAGACCATCGTGTCCCATACCCAATTTCGAACACCGTGGCCAAGGATTCGCCGCGTCCATCGCTCTTCGAACTTGTTGTTGGCACCCACCTTCGGCACTTTCGATCGAAGAAAGCGACCCATGGCCTCAACAGCTTCCCCCACCCAGGGAAAAGCAATCGTGTCCCGTCCTCGCCAACAGACCGACGCACACACGATCTCGGCATCCGCCGGATCTGGCTGTAGCCGATTGGTCTCGTAGTCGAATGCCATCGCCCCGCCATCTCGCACCCAGTCCTTCAACTGCGACGCCACCTCGCGGGGGTCCATCACAATGCGGATTTGCTTTTGGTAGTCGGGAACCTCCTCCCACGGGCGCCCTATCAACTGAAAAGCAGCCTTCAGATGCCGATCAAACCAAAGCTGCACGACAGCCCCTTCACGATCATCCTTGGCGTCTACGACATACGCGGGGTGATATGTAGGACACACCCACGCATTCATCCGCTGGAGCGGAATCTTCCACCCGGCCCACTGCTCGATTGATCCCGTGTTCTCCTTCCACAAAGGCGACAACAAAGAAAGCACTGCCAGCGAGCCGAAGGGGATGATCAGCCGCGGCTTTAGATCGGCAAGGATCTTCGTGAGATTTGGTCGGCAGTACGAGACATGCTTAGGCGTGATGTCATCAGACGCGTTGCAAATGAGTGCGCTTGTCCGCCAGCAATCTCGATCGAGGTTGATGCCAATGAGAGCCAAAGACCGCCGCAGCAAGCGACCGGCGTCACCAGTCAGGTGATCCCCGCGGGCGTCGTCCTCAGAAGTGATCTCATCCGAGATGATGAGCACACCCCGTCGCCCTTCCCCCATCACACCGATCTTCGGAGACTCGCAGCGCGTATAGAACCCACACGCCCCGCACTTTGGCAGCAGCGATTGCGGTGCGCCCTTCGATGCCGTTCGAGTTGCTTCGAAAAACCCCATGCTACTGCACCTTTTCGTCGTCATCCATCACAGTGCTTGTCGCATAGACGAACGAGCCCCCATCAACAAACAACTTCTCATTTGAGATACCGCATCGTTCAGACTTGCGGGTGATCTCCAGCAGCAGCTTCGGCGAGATGAGAAAGCTGATCGGCTCGCCATCAAAGCTCACCCGCTTCATCTCCTTGAACCACCCACTGGCACCCTCACCTGTAACGACGATTCGATCCGAACGGAGATCCACGCGCACCAAGTTGCCCGCCGCGTTCTCACCCGAGAATATCTCCGCTTTTGCCACCACCTCCGCAAGCCCACCCGGCAGCTCTACCGGCGTCGTGCCCTCGGCGGTGATGAAGGTGTCTAGCCTCAGGTAGTCGTCAAGGTATCGTCGGCAAGAAATGGTCAGCCCCGCCGGGTTCCGAAAATGAATCCACGATGGGGTCTCGCTCACCTCGGTCATGTCGAAGCCGCAAATGCGCTTGATTGACGTAGCCCGCACGAGAATCTCTTCCGCCACACCGGTCTTCAGGGGATATCGTGCGATCTGAAACCGGTCGCACGCTTCGATGTACCGCGGGTGGATGTGGACACACGTGAGCGTGAACTGATCGGCATCCGTACTGGCGCACGAATGGACAAGGGCAATTGCCTCTGAAAACTCCTGAGGCACCCGACGCCACTTTTCTGGAGTCTCCAGGACCTCAATGTCCAGCCGCACCTTTTCTTCCATGCGGATACCGGCCTTACGGCGGCCCTTGCCCCGCACGAGCAACTCGCCGTCAGTTTGCTCAATCAGGACATCGTCTTCTTTGAGCTGGGACAGTAGCTCAACCAGCGGCTTGGCCTTGACGGCGCCCTCGATCAGCAGAGGCGACTTGCGACAGCACGCGACTTCGTCATTGAACGTGAAGACCTGGCCATCGGTGAACACGTAACACGAGGACTGATCGATCATCTCGCGAGAAGACAAGCCCGGGCTCACCGACTCAAGGACTCTCAGCAGTGCTTCACGCCCAACACGAACGGGTGCCATCTACGTCCTTTCTGATGAATGCCTCTGAATGCTCGCGACCTATGCAGTCCGATAGGCCTCGATCACCCAGAGAGCGTTCTTCAGGTAGTGGCTCGCCGTCTCGCATGGCTTGCCAAGCAGCTTGACGAAAAGGACGTGGCCCTTCTCATCATTTGCGTTCGGCCCATACTTCTTCACCACGGCGCCAGCCACCGAGTAGGACAAGCTCGCGTCAACCTCGCCACCCAGATACGACTTGATCGCGGCCTGGGCACCAACGAGACAGACACGGGATTCTCGCGGATTGGCACGACCGTAGGCAGAGTCCACCTTATTGACGAGCTTGTCGGTGATCTCCACATCGATACCGGCCGCCTTGAGGGTGCGTGCAGCTTGATGCCATCGCGTGCTCTTCGCGGCGGTCTTCTTCGCTGGAGCGCCTGTCAGTGTCTTGCCTTCGTCATCAACAGGCACTGTCCGTACCTTTTTGGCCACCGCAGTCGTCGCGGGCGACGACTCTGGCACCTCGATCGGTGCCGAGGTTGGCTCTGCGTTGCAGGTACGAACTCGGATCACGATCTCAATGACACCCGGCTCCGGGTTGGTCTGCTCAACTGAAAGCGGCAGGGCCGCCGCCGCAGCGATCCCTCCATGGCTACTTGGCGTTGCTACGTGGCAGTCGTCATCGCCGGGCCGCCCCGCTTTGACCGCCTTGCCCTTGCCAGGCTTCTCGGCCTTGGGGGGCTCGGCAGGCTCAACATCTGCACCATCAGAAGAAGCATCGACTTCGCTGTCATCGTCATCCTCGTCTTCATTCTCGTCGCTATCCTCATCCTCATCTTCGTCTTCCGAATCGGAGTCATCCTCGTCCTCATCCTCTTCATCGGAATCAGCGTCAGAATCGTCCTCATCGTCGTCCTCTTCGCCTTCGTCGTCATCTCCGTCTTCGTCCTCTTCCTCCGGCTCGTCATCACCGTCTTCGTCACTTTCGTCATCTTCCTCGTCGTCGGCCTCATCTGCGATCGGCTTGGCTTTGGTTTTCGCCGCAGGCTTGTCGGTCGCGTCGGGTGCTGGCTTGACTTTGGTCTTCGTCTTCGGTGCCGCTTCGGGCTCTTCATCGACGACCTCGATTGCCCCGCCCGCCTCGACTTGCTTCAGCAGCGCAGCGATATCCTTCGCCACTTGTGGGTCTTTTGGAGTCGCCTTTGCATCGTCCAGGACCTCCGGGAGCTGGCTGATTTTTGAGAGCAGCCGATCGTTGTCCCACTTGTCCCCACTTTTCCACCCAGCGTGGCTGATCACTGCGAGCACACGCGATCGACTGATCGTCAACTTGGCCATCGAATATCCCCTTTTCCAGGAAGTAGTGAGAAAACCACCGTCGTGAGACCACATACTACGAATCAGCTCTGAAAATCATTACTGGCTGAAAATTATCGGCGACTCCAGATCCCGTGACCCCGCGAACCGGACGAAATCCTTGTCGTTGTATTTGGCGCCTCGACGAACAACCCAATTCAGACGGCCCATCCCAAGCCGCTTCTCGTCTGACGACACGTTGATGCCGATCATCCCGTTGACGTGCGCGAACTTGGTCCGTCGCCCCTGAAAATGTTTCTGACTGAGCAGGCCATCCATGCCGTAGGCAGTCGCCGACACCTGTGTAGCCGTGACGAGAAGCACGCGAAGCTTCTGGGACAGCCGCCGGAGCTGGAGCCACGTCTCGTCAATCTGCTCCAGCTTGTCTCGAATACCTTTCGGCGGTGCGAGGATATCAGCGTAGTCCACACAGTTGTGAACTAATGCCCCCTGCACTGTGAAGCGATGAAGGGGTCCGGCGTTGACAATGTCCCACACGGGCGATTCTTTTGTCGCGGCAACCTCTTCTCCCACCGAGTCACAATCTGTGTCGCCGTCATGCCCCGCTGAAAAAAACGAAGCAGTGTCTGATCCGCATAACACACACCCGGATGCTGAATACGGAAACGATGCAACTGTGGCGTGAGAGGAGCCCGGCTTGTGTGCGCACAATTCTGACGCCTCGTCGAATATCGTATGTTCCCAGGCTCGTAATGGCCGTCGTTGTCGATGCGGTCGATCTCCTGTCCTTCGTTCGGCTCTCCCCCCAAATTCCCGATCATCCACAAGCAAGCCTCGGCAGGGGACGCAAACCGAAATTGTATCCCCCTTCCCCCGTACCGATGCCAAGAGAGATCGTTCGGATTCTGGCAACGGGATCGCGCCTGCTGGACCCTCGCAAAAAACGCCCGAGAAAATCGAATGGGCTGCAAACACTGGCGACAACCTTTCGCCAACCCGCGACGAATGTTTGCCAGCATCACCCATTTCGTATTGCGACACTGCACACACCGAACAAACACGTATTCCCTCTTGACGCTTTTCCCGCCCACTGATCGATACCGCCGAACACGAACCACCGATGAAATTATTTTCGACAAGCCGAATTGGCATCCGACCAGTTCCGGTTTTTGCGATTCGTAATCCCATTCGCTGGCTTTCGATAAGGGTTCTCCAACCTTTCTCCGAATAGACAAGGTGATCAGGGGTGGCTGTGATCCCGGCGTATGTGATGACACGACGAACTCCCTTGTAGACCAATCCACCGTGCGAAACCCATCGCACGCCATCCCATAATCTATCGCTACCTCGAATTTGTTCGATGGGCACTTCACCCCGTTCAGTCAGAACCATCGACCCAGACGCCAAACAAACAACGTCAGAGCGCCAACCGTCGCGCGCCCACGCCGTCAACTGCCCTTCAATGTCAGCGACAGACAGCGTGCCACTTGCGTGGCACGACAGCCGCACCGAATTGCGACCGCGGCATACTCGCCTGAACGTGCGGTAGGCGTCGATCGCCGCAACGCGCTTCAACTCGACATCGTGGAAAATCGGCAACTCGTCACCCTCCACCCACTCCGTCGGGATCGTGTACATCCCCGATCGCTTCGGCAGACCGGAAGCCCGCAAGGCTAACCGCTCCACGATCTCCTCTTCGATGGAATCACCAGCGTCAAAGAAAGCGACGTTGTTGCCAGCCCTCGCAGCTCGGTACAGCAGGTCGATGAGATACGCCGTCTTGCCAACCTTCTCGCCAGCCATGAACGCATGGAACGTGCCCCGCATGAAGGCATCGCCAATGAATCGACCGAGCACACCCCGGTATCGCACCAGCGCCCTCTGACGCGATGCGCTGAAGGCCTGCTCCCATACCGACACGTCATCGACAAGATCGGCGTACGCACCCGTGCCAAGGTTCACAGGTGGCAGAGCGATACGCGCCGCAGCGTCTGCTATGCGACCCCGATCCAGGTCGATCTTGGCTTGCTCTATCTCCCGCTCAACACGTGCTTTGTTGAACACGTCAGCGGCGAGGTCGAACAGATACTGGGGGTTGTCGTGATCGATCTCATCCGACGCGTCCGACAAGTCGAACAGGAACTTCTCGATCGCCGCAACCGTCTTGTCGTCGGATTGCGTTGTGTCGGCCCACCGCTCATACAGGCGAACCATCCGATTGCCGGGCGCCTTCTGATACTTGCGGTAGTGCTTGATGATCAGGGCGCCGACCAGGTCCGCCCACGCCGCACCAAACAGCCCCTCGTCTACCCATTGCCCGGCAATGCGAGCACACACGATGTCGTTCGTGGCCATCGCAGCCAGCACTCGACGGGTGTCGGCGCCCTCGTACTTCTTCGTCTTCATCCCGCCGCACCTTCCGCTTCGTCTTGCTCTTCAGGGATGTCCAACTCGCGGCGTATCCGATCCAGGGCGGCGGCTGTGTCCGGGCAGGGTGATGACGGTACCTCCCGATCCCCGCACACTTCATCGACCAACTGCAAAAAGTTTCGGAGGATGAACCGATCGTGCTCTTTGAGATACCGGCGCCCGGCGTCTTTCAGAACAGCCAGGGGGACATCCGGCACCGACTCGGCCATCAGTTCAGCGGCGGCCGTACCCAGCCTGCGACCAAAACTGTCGGCGAGCGAGATCAGAAGCGAGACGACGTACGATCTCTGATCCCCTCTACCCATTGCCCTCACCCGCGGTTCTGGCCAATCGATCTTTCCAGGATGCCCTCTGAAAAACCTCAACGGGCTCTGAACGCACTCGTTTGTGCACAAGCTCGATTTGCTGATCCACCGTCATCGAGCGTTCATCAATGGGGCGGGACATTCTACTCATGGCCTCCTCAATTCGAATGAACTTCTGAACGAAGGCCGCGGCGCCGAAGGCCTGGGGCACGAACGGCTCGCCGATGTTCATCAGGTACCACTTCAGAACCTCGTGGAACCGTGGCCTCTGAACTTGGCCGGAGGCGAGGAACGCTCTGAACTCGGCGGCCCACTTCGCCAGGTTCGGCGGCCGCATGATTTTCCGTTTGGCGGCCAATCGCCCGTAGAGCTTCTTTGCGGCCTGTACTGGGTAGTCCTTTTTTTGCGGCCGATCTTCTCCGATGAAACCCCCAGACGAAGGAAACTCCCGCACGGCGTCCCCGCCAGGGGACAGTGTGTTCTTTTTCTTTGGGGTATTGTTCTCTGTGTTCTTTATTGTATGGCAATTTGACGTAGTGCACTGTGTCAAATTGACATCGCGCACTGTGTCAATTTGACACAGTGGTTTGGGCACTACGTCAATTTGACGTAGTGCCGGTGGGGGGGTTGGTGCCTTGGTTTTCAATGGTGATTCTTGCTGTTCGTTGTGCCGCCAAATGTTGACCACAGTGATTCTGAGGCAAAAGCCGCCTGATTTTTTTTCGATCCGTCTGGACCGAATGAGACCTAAAGCCAACAACTTCTTTCGAGATCGGACGATCGTGCTGACCGACAACGACTCCGCAATCTGCGACAAGGTGGCATCGCTGGCCCAGCAGGCGCCAGACTCCCCGCAGATCATTTTGTAGAGGCCGTAGAGCAAATACGCGGATGGCGTCATCCCTTTCATCGAGCAGACGCAATACGGCACCATTGAAAACTTCGTTCGGACATCATCTTCTACGATCTCGTTGTCGATATCGGCCGGGTTCATCGCGATCCTCCGTGATGGGGTGTTGAGTTCAGTTCAGTCCAGTTCAGTTCAGAGGCAAGGGGCATCTCGACTGCGATACCAAGGCCGCAACCGTTGGCTTCATTGGCATCTGGAGCTGGGTGATGGTGATTACGGGTAACGATTCCGCGGTCTCCTGGGCGACCGCGATCAACCCCAGATCGACCAGGCTCTGCCGCGTTTTCACGACATCGACGCCCTGCATCCTGAGGTGCGATTGGATGAAGTCGTCGGTCAGCAAGGTCTGATCTTCATCTGCGATGCAATACAGCATGTACAGACCGAAGGCCTCGTTAGACAGACCATCCATGAACACAACGGCTGTTTGCATGCGCGCGGACTTGGTCCAGTCGATCTGATTGATTTTCATCGAGAGTTCCTTTCAGAAAGAAAAGCGGCCGGTGGGGGTTAACTGAGTGTCACGGCAGCAACGACCGCCCACCGGCCGAGATCCACGGGGTGGAGAGCACCCCGGATCATGTTCGGTTTGATTGGTCATTACTGCCGTGACGGCGGGCATGCTACCCACAACCTCACGATTCGCCAATACCGACCAACCCAAGATATTTCGATCGCAGCTCCTCGATCTCATCGCGGTCTGCGTCCGCCGCATCATCGCCCGTTTCCAACAGGACATTCTCGGTCTGACCAGCGAACATCGAGAGCTTCGAGCACAACCGCCCAGCGCGCTCCTGTGCCTCGTCAGTCGAATCGAAACATACGATCCGGACCGGGTATTCAAGCATGGCCGCGACTTGCGCGGGCGTGACGCTCGTGCCGCACGTCGCCACGGCGCCGGGACCGATCGCCCACGCGTCGATCGGGCCTTCGACAATGACCACGGACTGTCTGGCGAGGTGCCCGCCGTAGAGCAGGTCTTTGTGGGGTACCGCCTCTTGCTGCTCACCCGCGGAGTGATACCGGCGGCCACTGGGCCCGATCGTTCGGGAAGTCCAGGAAACCTCCCGGCCGCGTGAATCGAAGATCGGGATGAAAATCCGCCACTTCAGTTTCCCCTCCGGTCCGATGCCCCCGATCTTCCATATCCTGACAAGTTCGTCAGGATCAAAGCCACGGCCCTCCAGATACCGCCGGTGTGCGGGCAGCAGGGGCCCGACCCCTTTGGGCCTCTGTAGGACGCCCTGGTGAGCCTTACGCGGCTCGGCAGGCCCTACCCTGTGTCCTAGAGCCTTCTGGGCCTCTCGGTCCGTTACTCCGCAAAGGAGAGCCAATCCGGCGGACGCGCTCCGGCCGCCGCATTTCCAGCAGTTGGCTTTGCCCGAGCCGGGACGGATGCCGAAGTAGAACCCGCCGCCCCCGCACCAGGGGCAGGGCATCCCGATCCACCCCTGCTTGCTGACGTGCTTGTCCTGCCCGGCCAGCCGGTAAGGGACGTTGTGCTGCTCAAGGAGCTGAATCAGGGCGTCCATGCTCAGCCGCGCTTGGGCTTTTTGATGAACGGCACTCTGATCTGATCGGCCACGGCGCCAGAGATCAGAGACACGACCGCCTCGATCATCGTGACCCCCTTGCGGGCGCAGAGCGCTTTGAATTGCTGACGAAGATCTTTGGGGATACCTCTGATGTTCAGATCAGCGGTCGGCGTAGGTCGGGGCATGGGGTGTCTCCTGGTAGGTCTACTGATCAGAGCGGCATTCCGCAGGGTCCTAGTTTCTCAACAATGCCATCAGCTCTTCGTAGATGTCGAAGGTGTCATCAAGCGTACCGCCGTCCAGCACCTTGCCGATGTTCTCCTGTTTTTCCATGATCCGCCTACACCATGGCACTTCGATTGTGTCTCCGGCGGCGAAGTAGTTGATGAAGACGGGCTTGTCCTGGCTGATGCGATGGACGCGGTCGGTCGCCTGGTGGATGTCGCCCGGGCGATGAGCCCATTCGACGAGCCCCATTTCAGACGCCGCGGTGAGTGTCAGCCCAACACCCGCCGCTTCAATGTTGCCAATGAACAGGCGGGTATGGGGGTCCGTTTGGAACGCATGGACTCGGCGATGCCTTTGGGCCAGCGGTGTCGAGCCGTCGATCACTACTGACTTGAACGGGATTCGGCGCCGAAGGCATTCGATTGCTTTCTTGTGTGTGGCCATGAGTACGAGCTTTTCATCGGTGTCCGTCAGAAACTGCGTGGCCCAGTCGACGACGGCTTTCATCTTTCCCCGACCCACTAGCCGCTGAAGATGGCCAAAGCGAGTGACGGCCAAGGCGCGTTTGGCTTTTCGGACCTTGTGGGCTTTGTTTTTGCGGAGCCATCCGATGAAGTCCTCGGTGGCGTGCTCGTATTCCTTCCGGTTGGTCAGCTCACAGAGCACGATGCGGTGCACTTTCGGAGGCAGGTCCTTCAGGACATCGGACTTCAGTCGACGGATCATCCCGTGCTGCCGCAGCTCTTTGTTGAGCTGATCGAGGTTCTCCGCTCCCGGGTAGGTCCATCCCCATCGCTGCAATTTGGGTTTGCAGTAGGTCTGAGCGAATGACCAGAAGGACTGGTACGACTCAGGCCAGAGCATGTTGAGCACCGGCCACAGTTCCGACGGCCGGTTGCGAAGGGGCGTGCCGCTGATTGCGATGAGCCGGTCTACATCGAGCGATAGTGAGCGGCAGGCCTTTGTGCGAGCCGCGACAGGATTCGTGAGGTAGTGACACTCTTCGAGAACGAGCGTATTGAAGCCCAGCATCTTGAGGTACGGCAGCCATCGTTTGAGGATGTCGTAGTTGATGATCGTGAGCGGGGGCATCTTCACAAGCTCGCGGCCGGTGTAGACTGGGGGTGTGCGAGACTCGTACACAACCGAGTCAAGTCCGACGTGATCCCTAGCCTCGGCCTGCCAGTTGAGTTTCAGACCAGCGGGGCAAACGATCAGCGCCGGGAGCCAATCTGGGTTGCGACGAAGGGCCCAAAGCGTCTGTAGTGTCTTGCCAAGGCCCATGGAGTCGGCCAATAGAACGCGTCCGCCAAACCTTTCGATTAGGCGGACGCCTTCTTTTTGGTACTTGTAGAGTTTGAAGCGAGCCATATCGAATCCCCGAGCGATCAGCTCAACGCCGCGGTGATTTCCGAAAAGCATTCGAGGATTCGATTCGTGCCCCATCCCTTTTGAATCAAGTAGTCGCGAATCGACGATCTCCAGTTGCGACCTTGATTTCCCTTTCCTTCGGCGATTGCCGTCAGTTCCGCTGGGCTGGAGAACACGAGGTCGAGGACCGTTGCCGCATCTTCGGTGAGGCCTTCAGCAAATTCCCACAGCAGAAATGGCGAGGGCCGGGCATCCACAACACTATCGGCACATGCCACCGGTAGCTTGGACTTCGTTGAAAACGACAGCAGGTGGTTCCAGATCACCCAGTGCATGAACGTCGAGAACTTGGCACCCCGTTCGTGGTCGAAATGCTGATAGGCCTTCATGAATCCGATATTGGCTTCCGCGAGCAATTCCTCGGAATCGCCGCCGTGCTTGGCTCGGAAATCGTTGACGATGTGGTAGATGAGTTTCTTCACATCGGCGTAGGTCTCTTCGACTGGTGTGGTGGTATTGGCTAGCATCGACTGCACTCCCTTCTGATGGTTGTTACGTCCGTGACGGGCGTCACATTACTTGATCGTCTTCTACTCAACAAGGTCAGTTGGCAAGAGCGGCTCACGAATAAGCCATGTGCTCCAAGACGGCCTCCAGGTCCCGATTTGCACCCCGAAGAACTTCGAGGAGCTGTCGCGATTCCTGCTGGTACGTTTTCCAAAATCGGGCCGTCTTGGGCAGTTCTGAGAGGTTGTCGATACGATCGGCGAGCTTGATCGTTTTGGCTTCTTTCGACACTGTGGCAAGTTTGGCGAATCGGTAGGCCTCCCGAGCCTTTCGGTTGTGGTATGGCTGGTCGGGGGCGTTCGTCAATTCGTCGACGAGCCGCTGAACCACGAGCCCGAACTCCTTGCCGATTTCATCGATCGCAACACCGCAGTCCTCGACAACGTCGTGAAGGAAGGCCGCGGCCACCATCTCCTCCGTGGAATCAGGCAGCGCCGCAATTCGGACAGCGACTCGTATGGGGTGATTGACGAACGGGGCGCCGGTGTAGTCGCGGACTTGGCCCGCGTGGACCTGCTCCGCAAATCTCAGGGCTTTCAGTGGCAAACTCATCTTGCGATCTCATTTCTTTCCGGGGTCATCTCAGTCACGCCTACATTCTACTCATCGTCAGTTAGGCAGTCAAGGGGTAGAGTTTCCAATTTGTGGTTCGTTCCGGGTCAACTAGCCACGGCTGCTTGTTTTTGGCTGGTTACGTACGTACCTTCGCTCAGCAGCGGGGCGGACTGCCAGATGCCTACGGGCTTTCGATCGAGAGGTCAGCGACTTCGCCGCCGACTTCGCCGATGCCCGGGTCACCAAAAGCATCCGCTTGCCCATTCTGATGCTCTTCAGCACCTTGTCCGAGATCAACCTCCGCACCCAGCCGACCGAGCAGCCCATGAATTCGGATGCCTCTTCGATCGTGTAGTATTCGACCCCATCAATCTTTCTCATCGGATCATCTCCAGTTCGGGTTAGTTGTGAAATTGCCCATGTGCTACTATACACAGATCGGCAGAATCCATTGATGGGAGCTACAGATCGCACGGCATGAGGATTGCCGAAAACCTCTCGCTACGGAAGAGCACCGCCGATCGCTTGTCCGTATATTCCACAGTCGCCCCGTTCTCACAACCCGCAAGAATGTCGAGAAGGAATTGAGGATCAAGGCAAGTCACCATATCGCCGAAGTTTGCGGCGCATGGGGCGGAGTATTCTCCGTTGCCGTGTGCCATGACCGATCCGTTCTTGAAATAGACACCCCTCGTCATCAGCGATGTGCACTTCGCAGCAGCCTTGACTTGATTGGTCAGCGATGCAACAGCATCGATCGTGAAACGCTGAGCATCGGGGCGATTGGGAAACACGTCTCGCCAGCGCGGGAACCGGCCTCGGTTCTGCGAGGTTGATACCGTCAGCGTGTAGTAGTCGCCTGGGATCGACCACAGCACCTTGTCTTCTGACCATTCACAATGCACAAGAGATCGTCCAGCAATTTTCTTGGGGGCAAACAGCTTGCTAGCAGATGCCACGAAGCGTTCAAGGGCCGGGGCAGGAATCAGACATTGCATACCCCTCGCGGAGCTGTCGACCGCAGGCCCGTCAAACTTGTGGATTCGTCGACCGTCAGAGCCAATCGCAAAGAATTCATCAGCGTTGCGGGGCTCGATCAAAACTGCGCCTAGGGCGTATCGGCTGGACTCCTGATCGGTGGCCGTGGCGACGGAATCTTTGACGGTTTGCCACACGGCCAGCGTCGTGTCCACACCACCGGTTTCCACCAGCGACGGAACCGGAAGGGCGAATGAGGCCACGCGAGGTATCTTCGCGTGATTGATGATGATGAAATCATCGTCAACCAGGATTTCGGCAGGCGCCTTGGAATGCGCAATATCGGCTACCACTTGACGTGGTAGCAGGATCACCGGGCAGCCAGATGCCCCGTCACCAGTCGTTACGGTTGCGGTCTCGTGGTTGTATTTCCACCGGGACGTGTCTCCGATGCGATCCACACCAATCGCGGATAGGGTGTACCCGTCATCGCAGAATTGGAATCGAGCAACCGAGTATCCATCCCGGCCACAGCCGGGCTTGGGGATCGTCCCGAGAATGGCCGCAGCGGCACGGGGGTGGATGACAGCAGTTTCCATTTATGGTTTCTCACTTTCTCTAGGGTTTGCATGAACTGGGGGTCTTGTGGGCACGTCTTGCCCACAAGACCGTGATGACTAGGGGTCTATCGCTTTGGCTTCCCGCCGAATGCGGCGGTCGACCAGACTTCGATCGGGCAAGACGGCAGCCAGGTTGAGCTGGAAACCTTCCAGCCGGAGTAGCGGCCGTATCCGAGGTAGTTTCCGCCTCCCATGGAGTAGTTCTCACGATGCTCGATGGAGTCGTCAGTCACTGACCACACAAACGTGGCTAAAGTGTCGTAGACGTTTATCGGTTCCACGGGGCCCCGTTCGGCCACATAGGCCTCAGCTTCAGCTCGGGTCGTGAACTGTCGGCTGTCGTCTCGATGCCATGGCGAGCCGCAGCCCTTCCAGTAGCAGCCGCGATCGCTTCGGATGTCGGTCTCCAGGTGGACGGAGACATTCCACCGCCCCTTGCCGGGACCCAGGTGTTCAGTCGGCTTGAACGCCGCCGCAGCCTTGCGGAGCTGGGCAAACGACTCTCGCTTGCCTCGCCCGAAGCCCAGCACAACAGTTCGCGCCGTGCGACCACCCCAGTAATCGGATTGGGGTTCGGATTCGCTGACATGGAAGGTTGCCACGATGACGCGATCAGCGCCCGCGGCTTCCATGGCGGCTCGCAGCTCGGCCTCCGTTACGAGTTGGCATCGTGGCACTTCGTCAAAAGCCACGGCGTTTTCTTCGGCTCGCTTCATGCTCCGTCGCTCACCATCCACTACCTTAGCAGCGGCCTTCTCGATGGCATCGAGTCGCTCTCGGATGGCAGGGTCGAGGAAGCATCGCCCATCGTTCGCGATGCAGTTGTAGACCAGTCCGCCTGGATCTCGGGGTTCGCCACGACCCGCGATCAGCTCGCCAGCCGCCGCTGCGATCTCGTTTCGCGACGGGGCCTCAGTCGCTTCGCTGTACTGGTAGTTGTATGCGGCGGTGTTGGCAATCGCCGCGGCTTCGGCAATGTCGAGAATCTCATCAAGCCGAGCCAGATTGAGCCGCACGGCGTGGGCCACAATCGAAGCAAACTCGTGGGTGTCGTATCCGATAACTGACATGGGTCGTTCTCCTGGGGGTTTCTTCGTTACGCCTACATTCTACTCATCGTCACTTGGGTAGTCAAGAGGTGAATCTGAATTTTCTAGTTTCCGGGGGCTACGGTGGCTGCCACGGCTTCCGCAGCAGCTTTTCGGGTCTTGAAAGTGCGACCCATGTCGATGCCGACGATGAAGGCTCGGTACGTCCCGTTGGCGCCGAATACCTCGCCGATTCGCCCCCGGCCGCACGGGGTGCGCACTTCGTAGCGGCCCTCGGCATACTTCCGCAGCTTGTAGGTTGCCATGGTTCGGGTTCCTTTCATTTTGGGAGTTGGTCAGTCCAGTACGACAGCACTACACACCGTTCCCCAGGGCCTTGGCTATGGCAGCTCGGGCAGGGGCGATGTCGTCCTTCCAGCCGTCAAAGGCTGCCTTCAGTGCCGAGGCCTTGCCACTGACATAGAAGGCATTGGCGCAAGCCGTGAGCCGCTTTTCGACCGCCTGGATCGCCGCCAGGAGGTCAGGAGCCGCCGCGATCAGTTTGGCATTGGCCACCGCCTCCTCCTGTCCGATCCAAGACGACTCCCCTTTCTGGGTGCCGACAACGTGGGCCAGCGTGACGTGAGCCGCCTCGCCTTCCATAGGGCAGACTTCGGCCCCGTCGGTCGTGTACCACGGCCCTGCTGTGTGTGTCTTCATCGTCGTTTCCTTTCTTCCAGGTTTCAATCAGGACTCCATCTTCTTGGCCACACCGCCGTAGCGGGCCGCATATTCCTTGGCTCGTTCTTCGCTGATGCAGATCATCCGCTGGCTCATGTGAACGCCGATCCATTCCCAGTCTTGGGGCGCGGGTCCCGCCATTTGAGCAGCGGTGTTTCGGAAGTGCTGGAGGACAAGATCATTCATCGGTTGGGGTTCCTTTTGGTTTGGGGTCATCAGTACGCCTACATTCTACTCATCGCCAGTTAGGCAGTCAAGGGGTCATTTTACCGGCTCACTCAGTTGCTCCACGAACCCCCGTGATCGGAACAACTCGACATCCACGGGGTCTTTTCCATCGACTCGCACGACCTGCCCGGCCGCGTTCGCGAGGAAGTAGCTGCCGATCAGGCTTCGTCCAGTCCGTCGGTACCGAAGGTTGGCCTTGCCCTCTTCGGTGCATCCGTACTCTCCGACAACCCCTGGCACCTCTCCGGACACCCGGAAGGCGTACTGCCGCTCCCGGTCAGCCGCGGCCAACTTCGCTTGGTAGTCGGCGTTGCTGGCCGCGTTGACAATCCGAGCCGAGGTGCTTCGATTGGCCTTTGCGGCACAGATCACTCCGAAGAACTGGACCTCGCCCTCATTGCCGTCGGCGTCGATGGGGGCGACCGCGACTCGTCGTTTGGGGCAATTCGCTCCGCAGCATTCGCAGCGACCCTCTTCCGCCATTCCGAGGATCTTGAATTTCGCAGCCATCACTCTCCACCTTTCGTTTCCAGTGCCACCATCAACCACACCCATATACTAGCTATCGACATTTGGGCTGTCAAGGGGTGAGTTCAAATTTTCTGGTGGGTCCCATCAGGACCGTATTCCGGACAGCTCGTCCAGGGCCAAGGAAGCCCAGTCCTTGGACCAGTGAGGCAGGATTTTGTCGATCCTGGCGGCTACGGGGTTCATGCCCGCCAGCCGCTCATAGCCACCCTCGCCCATCGCGGACAGGTGTTTGTTTCCAGTCGTGCCCCATCGGTAGACGAAACTCGGCCGCGAATCGTGTTTGATTGGGTCGAATCGAGCGATCTGCCGCTGAACCCACCGGCGCCGCAACCCCTGATCTTGCCCAGACTGCATTGCTGGGTACCCGTCCACGGTCGTGAAGGCATTTCGAGTGAAGGCCCACGCTGGATGAAACAGATGGCCGGTCATCTTGCGCTCTAAGTGATTCCGCTTGTCGATGTAGATGATGGACGGGATGGTGTAACCATCGTTGACCCCTGAGCGAGTCTCGATCGTCTTCGCGGCGGCTTCCATGTGCCACGGGAGATAGATGTCGTCGTCATCCCATACGCAGAACACACTCGCTTCCGGCGATGCGAGAGCCACCGAGGCGTTGCGCTTCTCCCCAAGGGTGCGGAAGCGGTGCTTCGTGGTGATGAGCTTCACCCCCGGGAGATGATCGGCTGCCTCAGGGGCATACTGCCCGGCGTCATCAAGAATGACCATCTCTTTGTCGGGATGGGTTTGCCGGAGAAACGACTCAACAGCTTCGTTCAGGAGACTGGGTCGTTTGTAGGTTGAGCAGACGGCACAGATGCGCATGAGGTCTCCGATCCTTTCAGTTGGAATCCGTGGTCGATGCGATCGACCAGAACCCCGTTGTCTTCCACCATTTGAAATCTGTGGCTCAATATACTCGGCATCCGCACCCTTTCTGGCTTGCGGCGGATCGGATTGTGCTTGTCGGTCAGCAATATTCGCATGGCTTCGCGATGGGCCTCTTCCGGTGTCGGTACCGCCCCGTACACCAAACGACGACCGCTCTTCATCTGGGATCGGATCGTGTGGCGTTCGATCAGCCTCACGTCGCTCTTCACCCCTTTGGCGTGAAGGAACAGCACTTGACCGGAGGCTGCTCGTTTTCCGGACGCGAATGGGTATGTGTACGTGTCTTTCATCCGCCATTCAAGGTCGGTACATACCGCTCGATTCACGTAGGCATGGCACTTGTCGTAATGGGGATGAACCCAACCGCGCCCTGTGCCGTGGTGGAAGTCACCTACAGCCTCCATCAGCCCGAGCATTACAAATCCGCTTCGAGACCTGTTCGCGATGCCCGGCAGTTTTCGCAGTTGATCGACTTGCCATTCGCAAAAAATGTCATCGGCGTCGATGAATAGCAGATGCTGGGCCGCCGTTTCTCGCATCAATCGATTGCGCGCCTCACACCAACCCACCCCATCGTTTCCAACTATGGCGGTCACATTCGGATGCTGGCATAGCAAGTGATCCAGCACCGGCATCGTGCGATCTTCTGCGGCGTCAACGTAGACGACCACCTCGTCAACGAACGGGGCTATGGCCGGGATGGAGAGCGAAAGGCTGTAGTCGTCATTCGCCGACGGCATGAGAACCGTGAACACGTCAGGCGCGCCTCTTGAGCATGAAAGAAGGGGCGATCTGATATTCGGGACTCGATGCAATCTCAACCAATTGCCAATCCAGACCCGCGCAGAAATGCTGGACGGCGTCGATCACGCCGAATTCGCTGATGCGGGCGAACTTGCTTGTTTTTGGCGACAGGTAGTCGTGGCCCATGATGATCCCGCCGGGCTTCACAATTCGATTGCATTCGGTGAGATCGTACAGGCAGGCGTCCTTCCGATGATCGCCGTCGATGTACGCCCAGTCGCAGCAATGATCCGGAAGCAGGGGTAGTTGATCCTTGGAGAAGCCACGACACAGAACCACCCGCCCAGACTCGATATCCGGCCCAAGCCGCTCTTTGGTCTGTGCGAGGCCCTTGGAGTGCTCCTCCGGCGTGTCGTGAGCCGACCAGTTAGGCAATCCGGATGGTTCCCAGGGATCTACCAGATAGAGCTTTGTGGCTCCGGTGACCCGCAACAGGGTTTCGGCGTTCTCACCAAACTGCACGCCGATCTCCAGACCGACCCCATTCTTGGGCAGGGCTTCGTAGAACTGGGCACGGGTCTTTCGGGTCAGCTGTATCATGTGATCACTACCTCATCTGGTTGAACGTAGGCTAGGGTTTGAAACAGAACGGCGTCGACATCGATCGGGTGGTTGAGCGCGAAGGCTGCTTGGCGGATGGCGTTCTGATCTTCGTTTTTCGTCGTCGGTACGTCGACGGCCCTACTATACAGTTCAAGCATCTCTTTCCGACGGCCAATGACGCCACCCGAGTTGCCGAATCGATACAGCCCGCGGTCGGGCTCCTGGATCGGGCAGAACGGAGGCCATGAGTTCTTCTCGCCGGAAATCAGCACGTCGGCGTCGATCGAATGGAACCGCTCAAGGATCGCATCGGGGTGCGCGTCGAAGATCACGTCCGTTGCATCCGAGAACAGGTACCACTCGTGATTGGTGGCCTGCATGTATGCCAGGGCTAGGCTCGTCTTCGCGCGGTTTTGCCATGGGTGCCGATCCTTGCCGAGTATCTCGTAGTCGGCGCCAAGGATCTCCAGTGATCTCGCGGCGAGGGTCCGAGTCTTGAGGTTTGAGAAGATGCCTATGTGGAGCGCTGACCGCTTGTGACGCTGCGGCGTCAGTCGCAGCTCAACCTCGCCCAACAGTCGGGCCGCTGTCGCACAGTTCTCTTTGCTCAGCACCTTGGGCCCACCGTTGGCGTGTAGGTGGAGCGGATTCGTCCCGGTCAGTGTGTTCCTGATCATTCGAACCTCACTGTTTTACGGCCCCACCAGTTGGCTGCCTTTTTGTTCTCTGGCATCTCCAGGTGAAAGGCGCGATACGTGGGAATGATGCGACGCTTGGATCGGTGCCACGACCTCGACAACAGCATGTCGTCCTTGGCGGCGGTGGCGCTGGCTTCGGGGTAAGCCTGGGGCTTCGTAGGGTAGTGCCACAGTTGGCAGTACCCAGATGGGATCACCGTCTTGTTGTGATAGACCATCGGGATCGTGTGGCTCGACACGTCCTCGCCCTGGAGGACCTGCTCATAGGCCGCGCGACCAATCACTGCCCGGCGCTCGACCGTATGAAGGCACTCGCGGTCTAGGGTGTTCACGTCGATCGGCTTCGTAAACAGCATGTCGGCATCAGTGATGAGCAACCATCCCCGGAGTTCTAGATAGACTAGGCCCTGGTTGATGGCCCTGCCTTTGGCGAACGGGGCGCCGTTGGCGAAGAAGGCGTCGGTCTGCACCTTGATGGCCTTGGGCACCGAGTCGATGACCCTGACCGTCTCCCAATCAGACAGGGAGGTCACGACTACCACCCGATCCACCCATGCCGCAAGATGCGGGAGGGTGCAAGCAAGGTAGTCGGCGTAGTTCACGCAAGTGACAACCGCCTCGATCATCCTTGATTCAGCTCCGTGAGAATCCTTTCCCACCCAGCCCAGATCGTGTTTGGATTGGCTAGTTCCTCAACCCATGCCCGGCCAGCCACCGCCATCCTGTATCGAAGATCTTCGTCATTGGCGAGCATTGTAGCGTAGCTCGACAGCTCTCCATTGTCGTTCGCCAGGAAGCCGGTTTCGCCATGCCTCACCATCTCTTTCCAGCCCCACTGATTTGGCACGACAAGTGGCACACCGGAAGCCATGGCCTCAAGGCCGACGCGGGGCCAGTTCTCGCGCGCCGATCCGTTCGTGGTGACCATGCAATGGATTCGTCGGAGATACTCCGGCACTGAAAGCATCTGGGGTTCCAATGCCCTGCCCCACGTCGGCGAGGGCCCGATCTTGGAGCGGGTCTGATCGTTCACCCCCATCACCAGCGCTTGTCGATTTGGGTGGTCGATCGCCGCGTAGATATCCCACAGATCCTTTGGCCACTTGTCGAGTGAGGGGCGGGATAGGCGGCCGACTACAAAGGGATCGGCGGCTGTCCGTGCCTGGTAGTCAAACGGGAATTCGGTCAGATCGAACGCCCCGCGTATGAGGTGCCCGATCTCTGGGCGATAAGACGACCCGATCATCGATCGTTCGAGTTCGGCCCGCTGAAATTCCGACTGGTAGATGAATGCCGCTGGCATCCCGTGCGCGAAGAAGTTTGCCTTCTCAGCAGGGAATAGGAAACTCATGCAGTTCAGCCACACCAGCTTGACGCCCATGCGCTTGAGTTTTGGCCAGATGCGGTAGACATTGCTGTTGCACATGCCGATGACGATCGAGCCCCGTAGGGGTCCAAAGTCTTCGATGCCCTCTCGTGTGATGTGGTGAGTCTCGCATCCGATAGCAGCGAGCTTGGCTTTCCAGTTGTCGTCTTTGCCCCACGTCGGGATCAAATGAACCTCGACGCCATTCGCGCGTAGCATCTTCACCGTATGCCAGCACTCAGTACCGGCTCCACCGAGGCCCGCTGGATACCCGAGCAGAAACACTCTCATCGTTTGCCTTTCAATCTGACGGCGTCGCGGGACAGAAATTCCCGTAGGCGAACGGCCGAGCACCCACAGGATCGCCCATCGGCATAGCCGCACACAATACCGGCTACCTCGCCGCGATCGTTGAAGAACGGCCCGCCCGAATCACCATCTCGCGCGTGAGCGTAGGACTCCAAGAACTCGTCGATGCCCAGATCATCCGGCGAGACGTAGCCGGATAGGGCGCCCGGTGATTCCCGGTAGATGTAGGGCGGAGGGCCATAACCGGCGATGATTAGGCGGTCTCGGGGGCGGGGGTTGGTTTCCGCGAGCCGGGC
>Ga0315900_10004030_pt1 | contig 20957 bp, 12 predicted proteins | sample LakEriMetagenome_FD_203521 | JGI IMG/M metagenome (GOLD analysis project Ga0315900, IMG submission 203521) | Freshwater fungal communities from buoy surface, Lake Erie, Ohio, United States - Buoy 12 MA114 | ecosystem: Environmental > Aquatic > Freshwater > Lake > Lake biofilm | place: USA: Lake...
GCATTACGTCAAGGTGAGCAGGTCAACGCCGATGTCGCCGCTGCCGCCGGGGGATTATCCGGACGCGCTGCTTCCGCAGGATTTCGCCTGGCAGTCGCTGCCTGGGGTGAAGCAGGTGAACCAGCCGTGGTGGATCGACGTGCACGTGCCCCATGGGATCAAGCCGGGATTGTATTCCGCGGAGGTCATCGCACGTGATGCGATGGGCGCCGAGATCGCGCGCACGAAGCTGATGCTGCGGGTTTCGGACTTTGACCTGCCGGTGGTGCCGCGGCTGCGCACCTCGATCATGACCGTGTGGCGGCGCGTGGCGGAGGTGCATGGGTTTGACCGCCAGAAGGAGCCGCCTTCGCCTGCCCTCGCGGCTTTGCTGAACCAATATTACGACCTTTTCGCCGAGCACCGCCTGAGCTGTGACCAGACCTATCCGACGTATCCGGACGGCGGCACCGGCAGGCTGGACCTGAAGCAGCTTGAGGCGGGCATGAGGAAGCAGATTTTGCATCGTCAGGCCAGCACCCTGGGGCTGCCGATCTGGCAGGAGTGGCCGTTCCCGGATCCTTTGGGCAAGGACAGGGCCGCGGCCATGAAGTACTGCGCCACGTGGATGAAGTTGCTGCAGTCGTTGAAGGCGGGGCGGCGGGGCTACATCATCATGGGTGATCTGGACGAGCCGAACAGTTACGGCGCCTACGGGCTGGTGAGGCGCTGGGGGGATTTCTTCAACGAGGCCGAGGCCACGCATGGAGTGCGCCTGCCGCTGCTGGTGACCGAGCAGCCCACTCCGGATTCCTGGTGGTGGGGGAGCCTGGATGGATTTGTGGACATCTGGGTGCCGCACTTCAGCAGTGTCTGGCAGGACATGGAGGGCGCGAAGGGGCGTCGTGACATCGCCCGTCGGATCAAGGCGGGGGATGAGGTCTGGTGTTATGCGGCGCTGGTGCAGATGCCGAAGGAGTGGCTGGACGCCCATGGCGGCCCGAAACAGCTCGCCGCCTCGAATCCACCTGTCTGGTGCCTCGATTACCCGGCGATGAACCATCGTGTCCCGGCCTGGGTGATGCCTCGTCATGGCATCACCGGCCTGACCTACTGGGACACGCTTTATGCCAGCAAGGGCGTGGATGTCTGGAAGGACGCGGGCAGCTTTCAACACCCCGATGGCAGTGTTCACAACGGCGACGGCAGCTTCATCTACCCAGCCACGAAGAGGCGTCATGGGCGTGACATGCCGGTGGCGAGCATCCGGCTGAAGTGGCTGCGTGACATGTGCGATGATTATGACTACCTGATGCTGGCCCGTGACCTGGGTCTGGAGAAGGCCGCGATGCAGCTGGCGGAGTCGTTTGCGCGGGGTTTTGGCGATTGGGAGGATGATTGGGTCAAGCTGATGAACGCACGCCGCGCCCTGGCGGCGTTGATCGTCCAGACCCGGTCCCTGCAGGCGAAAGGAGGCGCGCGATGACCCTGGAGATCATCACGAGCGAGGCCGGTTTCATGGGCTTGGAACCTGTGTGGGACAAGCTGCTCAACGAGTCGGTCACGCACAGCCCCTTCCAGCTCTGGGACTATGTGCGCCTGTGGTGGGAAACCTTCCGGGCGGATTACCGGCTGTGCATAGGCGTCGTTCGTGACAAGGCTTCGCAGGTGGTGGGCATCGCGCCTTTTGTGATCGGCGCGGACCGCGGAGAGTCGCGTCAGCGTCTCAGGCATCTGGGATTCATCAACGGCCTGGGTGAAGTGCAGGGCGAGCGGATGGACGTGCTGGTCCAGGCCGGACGGGAGGCCGAGGTCACGCCGCTGCTGGCCGGTGTTCTTTCGAGAACCAGCGCCTCCTGGGATGTCGTGCGTCTTAACAAGGTGCCCGAGGAGTCGCCGAACCATGCTCTGCTGCTTGCCGCGATGCGCCGCTGCGGCCTGGCCGCCGGGGTTCTCAACCAGTCCGCCTGCCGCTGCTTTGACCTGCCGGAGCGCTGGGAGGCGTTTGAGAAGAGCAAGTCGGGCAATTTCAGGCGCAACATCCGCCGCTACTGGGGGCATCTGTTTGAAAGACATGAGTCCAGGGTGGTGATGGACATGGAGCCCGCAAAGGCCGCTAATGAGTTCTTCCGCCTTCATGCCATGCACTGGCCGGATGGTGTCAGCTCCTTCCTGCGTCCGCAGGCGATGAAAATTCACGAGGCCCTGCTGCGTCTCTGGATGCCCAGCGGGCGGGTGCTCATACCCTTCATCCTGATTGACGGCCGCCCGAGCGGGTCGGTTTACGCCTTCTGCCACCAGGGGGAGATGTTCATCTATCAGCTCGGCTGGGACAAGGCCTATGCCCCCATCAGCATGGGCAACCTCGCCGTGCGAGCCTGCGTGGAGGAGGCGATTCAGCGCGGCCTGAGGATGGCTGACTTCCTGCCCGGCGAGTACCGCTACAAGCGCGAATGGAGCTCGCGTGTGCGCGAGGTCTCCGACCTGGAGTGCTTCCACCGCCTGCATCCACGCTCCCTGCTGTTCCTGGCCCTGCGCGCCCTGAAGCGCCGGATCGCCCGAAGTGAACCCCAACCCGCCGCGGCTGCCGCCGCAAAGCCCGAGGAAAACGAAGCATGAAAGTCCTGGTCCTGACCGCCGACGCCAACACTCTGATCTACCACCGCGGTGACCTGATCCGCGACCTGGCCGCGCATGGCTGCGAGGTGGTGACCTCGGCGGCGGAGGACTACGAGCATGTGCAAAAGTTTGTTCGCGGACTGGGCGGCCGGCACGTGCCGGTCCGGATGGTGCGCAGCCGGGTGAACCTTCTCAGGGACTGGGTCACCTGGATGGACATGTTCCGCCTGTTCCGGCGTGAGAGGCCTGACGCCCTTTTCGCCTACACCATCAAGTCGGTGGTCTATGGCTGCGTGGTCGCGAGACTGGCCGGTGTGCCGAAGGTCTATGCGCTGCTGCCAGGCCTCGGATTCACCTTTGTGAAGCCGGAGACGCTGAAGCAGGCCGCGGTGCAGTGGATCTCCAGGCTTCTCCACCGCTTCGCCCTGCGCAGGGCGGACGTGATCTTCATGCAGAACCGCGATGACCTGCGGCTGTTCACGGAGATGCGCATGCTGCCTGAGGGCGTGCCGGTCCATGTCACCGCCGGCAGCGGCGTGAACCTGGAGGAATATCCGCACATGCCGCAGGAGGGGGCGGAGGGCCTCGCCGCCGGCCGTGTGCGTTTTGTGCTGGTCAGCCGGCTGCTGATCAGCAAGGGCGTGCGCGTTTTTGCGGAGGCCGCCCGGCGCATCAAGGCCCGCTGGCCGCAGGCGGAGTTTCATCTCGTCGGTCCGTTTGATCCGAACCCCAACCGTGTCGAGGAGGCCGAGGTCGATGCCTGGGTGAAGGAGGGCACGCTTGTCCACCACGGCATGGTGCGTGACGTGGCGGGCCTGCTGAAGACGATGCACGTCTTCTGCCTGCCGACCTGGTATCGTGAAGGCGTGCCGCACGCCACGCTGGAGGCTCTGTCCACCGGGCGGGCCGTCATCACCACGGAATCGGTCGGCGCTCGTGAATGCGTGGCGTCGCCTCATGCCGGGGCGGGCGTGCTGAAGCGTGGTTCGAACGGATTCCTCTGCCCGCCCCGGGATGTCGATGCGGTGGCGGATTCGATGCGCTTCTTCATCGAAAACCCGGACCAGGTGATCACCATGGGCCTGGCCAGCCGCAGGCTTGCCGAGGAGGTCTTCGATGTCCGTCTCGTGAATCGCATCATCCTGGATGCGATGAACCTTTTCTCTCCGACCGCCGGTCAAACAACCCTCGCTCAACCTTGCCCCGGCATGGCAGGTGCATGATAGTTGAGCCAGCCAAGTCCTGATCATGGCCTTCCACCTCGCGCTAGATCCCCGCGCCACGCACCCGGTTCTGCCGGGGGCGCAGCCGGGGCGCGCCCTGGTGCCGCATGCGCCCGCGGCGGCGTTGTCGCTGTCCTCGCCACTTTCCCAGGTGGACTCAAGCCCCTATTTGACGACCCCGCCTCCGCAGTTCGGAGAGCCGGTGATCAGCCTTGGGGACCTGCTGGGCTACCTCCGCCGCTTCGGCTGGATGGGGCTGCTGGCCGGCCTGCCCGTGGCGGCCGCCGCCTTTTATTTCCTGGGCATGGGGCCGAAGGTCTATGAGGCCGAGGCCAAGCTGCGCCTGCGCATCGGGGAGGGCAACGTGCTCAAGCTGCCGGAGATGGGCCGTCAAGGCATCACGGAGCTCAGTGCGCCCCAGCTCGTCAACAACCATCTGACCGAGCTGAAGTCCCACCGTTTTGGGGAGTTCCTGTTTGAACATTTTGACCCTGAAAAACGCAGGGCCTGGGTCGCCAGCCTTCTCGCCAATCCCGGCCGCAAGGCCATGATCCTGAGGAAGCTTGGTCTCCAGGGGCCCCCGGGTCCGCCGCCTCCGGAGAGGGATTTCTTCATCGACCAGGTCCTGGCTGCGGTCACCGTGGAACCCTTGAAGGAGTCTCACATCGTCAGGATCCTCGCCCGGGACGGGGATCCCGCGATGGCCGCCCTGCTGGCCAACAGCTATGCGAGCGAGTACATCCGCTTCTTTGGCGTCCAGGAGTCGGGCCTGGGCCAGGGCGAGCGTGCGTATCTTCAGAAGAAGGCCGAGTCCCTGCGCACCAGGCTGGAGGAGAGCGAGCGCAAGCTGTCCGAGTACCGGCGGGAGCAAAACTTCGTCGGCGCCGGCGACGCGCAGAACGTGGACAGCGCCCGCATGCTGCAGTTCAACACCGCGATCACCGAGGCACAGCAGCGGCTCATCAAGGCGCGCAACGACCTGCAGACGATCCGCATCACGCAGCAGGCCGGTCGTGACCTGATGGAGGTGCGTGTGGTGGGCGAAAATCCCGACGTCGCGTTCCATCGCAAGGAGCTTGACGCCAAGCTGGCCCAGCGCCGCGCCCTTGAGCCGCTGTGCGGCCGCCGGCATCCTCAGATGATCGCGCTTTCCGGGGAGATCGACTCGCTGAAAGCCTCGCTGACTCGGGCCATGGATGCCGTCGTCACCATGGCGGAGACGGAGGTGAGCAATCTGGAAAGCCAGATCCGGGACTACGAAAAGCAGCTCGCCTCCGCCCGTGGCATGGCCGTGGATCAGGGCAGCAAGAACGTCGAATACAACCTGCTGCTGGACCAGGTGAACGCGGACCGGCAGATGTATCAGACCATCGTCTCCAGCCTGAACAAGGCAGAGGTGACGGGGGAGTTCACGGAGTCCGGCGCCCTCAGCCTGGCGGACACCGCAAGCCCGCCTGACAATCCTGTGAAGCCTAACAAGCCGGTCGCCGCGATGGCCAGTGTCGTCCTGCTGGGGGTCATCCTGATCGGCCTGCCGGTGGGCTGGGGGCTGGTTGACGATCATGTGTTGAAAACCATCCGCCAGGGCGGGTCTCCTTCGGCCCACATTCCCTCCGTGCGTGACGTTCCCCATGTTCCCGTGGGCCAGCCGGTGGCGCCCCATGTCCACCGTCCTCCTTCCGCGCGGCTGATGATGCCGCCGTCTCCCGAGAACATGCCCGCGCCGTCGGCGCCCCTGGTGATTCCAGGTCACGGCAGCACCCCTGTGCTAGCGCGTTTTCCGCTCATCCGGCAGGCGAACCCGGAGGCCGTTCTCGGGCAGTTGCTCAAGCCTGAGCCGCATGGAGCCTCGGGGGCTTTGCAGCAGATCACCACCACGCTCGAGATGCAGGCGCTGAAACGCAGCGGTCTTGGCGGGATCATCCTGATCACCAGCAGTGAAAGCGGGGAGGGCAAGACCGCCGCCGCCTCCGCCCTGGCCGCCGCGTTCTGCCATCAGGGACGCAGCGTGTTCATGATGGAGTGCAACGCCGTCTCACCCGCGCTTCATCAGTGGTTCCCCCACGCCAACCATCACAGCTCCTGGGCGCATGACCTGGAGTCGCTGCGTTACGGCAACACGCACCTTTTCCTTCTGCCCGCCTATGACCTGCCGGCCTATGCCACGAATGAGCTGCTCGACGGCTACCGGGCCTGGATTGACCGGGCCCGTCATCACGTGGACTGGATCATTCTCGACGCCGGTCCGATCCTGAAGAACTTCGCCGATGTCGCGCCGCTGGCCCCGCTGGCCACGGATGTGCTGGTGGTCAACAATCCGCAGATCACCCCGCCGGCCAAGCTGCGCGCGGCGCTGAACCTGCTTCAGCCCATGATGAGCAGCAGCGCCTTCCGCGGCCTGGTGATCCAGGGAGCTTGAGGCGCATCAGGGCGGCAGCAGCTCCGCCCTGCCGGAGAGCACCGGGGTGGAGCCGCTTTTTTCCTCGGCGTTTTCGGGCATCGCGGGCTGGGTGAAGAAGCCGATGCCCTGGTTCAATCCCGAACGAGTGACGATCAGTCCGCTGAAGGCGGCCGTCCGCCGGATATTTGCGGGCGGGGCGGTCAGGGAAAAGGGGTTGGCATCATTGAAGGTGAAGGAGCCGTTCAGACGCCCGTTGGAGGCGGTCAGGGACAGGGTCAGAGCCTGCGGGTTCAAGGTCGTGCCCGTGGGGATCCTGGCGGTTCCGGAAGCGGTGACCTGGAAGGCTTGCCCAAAGGTTAAGCCGATGATGGAAGTTCCGGTGAAAAGCATCCTGGCGTTTTGATCCTGGGTTGAGTCGGGCGGTTGCAGGCCAAGAAGCATCGTGTCCTTGGCTGGGCGTGTGTAAAGCGCCCCCCGGGCATTGAGGCTGTGGAGCGGGATGCCATCCTTGTAGGAGCGGACGCCGTTGGCTGACGCTGGTTTCTTGATCCACTTCAGCGAGCCGTCGGCAAGACCGGTGTTCGCATTCAGCGTGACCAGACCCTGGAGGCTGCCCGTCCCGGAATAAAGAAGCTGATGGATGGAAACCTGACCCTCCGGCCCCATCGGGATGCTGCCGGTGATCGACGTGCCCTCAGCCAGCTTGCCGGCCCAGGAGACGCTGCCGCTGGGTGAAAGGGTGAGCACCGCCCAGCCGCTGCCCTGCGGATAATCCGGGTCGTCCTTCTCCAGGGCTCCTGTCGGGATGAAAACGGCGGTGTTGAAGGCTGCGCTGGCAGACACGGGTTTCAAGGTGCTGCTCCATGGGAGTTTGCTTCCCGTCAGGCTGCGGCTGGAGCCCGGAAGGGTGTTCCGGCAGTTGCCACTGAGCAGGCCGTTGTCCAGATCCAGGCTGAAGCTGCCGGTGATCGCCGCAGGAACCTTGCCCTGGGGGATGGAAATCGGGGTTGTTGGCGACTGCTCTCGCGGCAGGGCGTCAATCAGTCCGGTCCAAGTGAAGGTTCGGGTGCCCAGTGTCAGCCTGCCTGAATAAGACCCGGTGGCGCCGACCGTGATCTTCAGGCTGCCGCCCAGATCATCATTCAGGTCAAGTCCATGCTCCACCCGGCCGTGCCAGGTGCCGACGGCATCCTTGGGGAAGCTTTCAATCTGCCAGATGACCTCGATTTCGGGGCTGGTTCCGGCAGCGTTGACGGCGCTCATGAAAAAGCTGTAGGTCCCCGGCTTGGTCGGGCGCCCGCTGAGCTGGCCGGTGGCTGCATCCAGCTTCACCCCTGCTGGAAGCTTGCCGCGCAGCTTGTAGCTGGTGGCGGAATTCTGGGCGCTGAAGGCGGCATTCACCGGGCCGCCCTGGACACCGTTGTCAAAGGCGGGCGGGTTCATCACGGGAGGCACGAGCACGGTGACCATCACGGCCGAGCTTTCGATGGGCTCGGCAAATCCCGTCATGCCCACCACGCAGGAGTAGCCGCCGTTGTCGGCCGGTGATGCGTCGGTGATCCGCAGTGTGGGGCCGTCTGCCCCGGTGATCCTCCCGCCATTGCTGAGACCCTCGCCATTGCGCTTCCATTGATAGGAGAGACCCGGACCTTTGGCGGGTGCCTGCAGCACCAGGTCGGGAGTCAGCGTGTGGTTCACCACCATTGTGGCGGGCAGCGGGCCGACCACTCCCACCTGGATGGTTTCGGAGGAGTCAACGCCGGCGGCATTGACCACGTCCAGGCGATATTCACCGCCGTCAGAAACCTGCACGGCGGGAAGGTTCAGCGTCGTGCTGCTGCCGGGCAGGCGTTCATCATCACGGTTCCAGATGAAGGCCACCTTGCCGCCGCCGGTTCCCGAACCTTCCAGGGAGAGAGGATCGCCGACGCGGAGGAAAAACGGTCCGCTGGTGCTTGAGGTCAGAACCGGCAGGGCGGCATCGGTTCCATAAAGCTTGAGCTCGGCGGATTGAAAGGTGCCGGTGTCCCTGTCGGCAAGATCACGGATGCTCAGGGTCCAGACGCCCGCCGCAGACTCGCCCCATTGGCGCACGCTGCTGAACAGCCAGTCGTTGTAACCTTCCAGGCTGGCGTCGCTGACTGTTTTGACCGCGAGGTTGCTGATCACGCCGCCGGGTGAAATGAGCCGGATGTCCAGGTCACCCCGGAAGGTGTGGGTGGCCTTCAGCTTGAGCGTCGCATGCTCCACCCGCATCGGGGCGATGCCGCCGAGGTCAAAGCTGATGTTGATGCCGGTCTCGTTGTTGTCTGGAATCGCCTGGGCCGTGGTGACGCTGCGCGTCTCTTCCAGCATCGGGCCCAGCGGAGTCCAGGTGGAGGCCATGGACACGGCGGCCGCGGCATCGACCAGGCCGCCTCCAAAGCTTTCATGATGCTTGACCGGAGGCAGGCTGGGGTCGCCGCCATGGCGGGTCACCCATCCTGCGGTGGTTGGGAAGACATGCCTGGAGGAGCGCAGCAGGATCTCCTTCACATCCCGCCAGTTCAGCAGCGGGTTGGCGTTCAGCATCAGCGCCATCACCCCCGAAACCACCGGTGTGGCCCCCGAGGTTCCGCCAAAGCTGTTTGTGTAGTTGCGGTCGGCCGGCTCACCCGTGCTGCCTGGCCTGTTGAGCCCGTTGTTTCCCCTCAGGTCGGTGGTGTAAATGCCGCGGCTGCCGCCGCTGCTTGGCGCCACAACAACAAGGTGCGATCCTCCTTCGCTGTAGTCGGACACGTAGCCGCCGTTGCCCATGGCCCCCACGGTGGTGCTGTAGATGGAGTTGGTATAACCATCCTTCTGGCCCTGCTCTCCCGCCAGCGTGCCGTTGCCGGCCGCCCAGACAAAGAGCGTTCCCCGGCCAAAGCGGCCTGTCTCAGCGGCATCCTTCAGCGCGGCCCGCATCAGCGGCCCCGGGCCGATGAGGGCGTTCGCCTTGGCGCCCGATCCCCAGCTGTTGTTCTTGACCTGGATGATGTCCTTGCGGTGGGACATCGCCTCCGCCTCATCCTGGTCGGTGATGCCGTCGCTGTCCTGGTCGGAAATCAGGCGGAGTCCGACAAGCAGGGCCTCCGGCGCCACGCCGCTGATCCCGATGGCGTTGCCGCCTCGGGCCGCCGCAATCCCCGCGACCGCCGTGCCATGGGAGTCCTCGACGGCTTTGTCCGTGTTGGGACGGGCGGTTGGATCGGCATCCTTGCTCAGGTCGTTCCAGTCAAATCCAAGGGAGCTGTCGATGCTGGGCGACAGGTCAGGGTGCAGCAAGTCCAGTCCGTCATCGACAATGCCGATCCTCTGACCCGCCCCCCTGTGGTTGTCCCAGACCTGGGTGACGTTGGCGTCCACTCCCTGAAGCCCGTTTCCCTGGCCGGTGTTTCTCAGGTTCCACTGCTGGGAGAAAAAGCTGTCGTTGGGCAGCAGCATCTTCTGCCGGTGCCGGGCCAGCAGAGGCATGATGCGCCGGACACCCTCCTGCCCCGTCAGGGCCGACAGGGCGCGCAGGGTCGCCTCCGCGCCGCCCTTCATCGGTTCGACGATCCAGTGGTCCGGTGCATATTCGGGCCTGGCCACGACGCGCAGGTCCTGCGCCTTCAGAAGCTGTGCGGCCCTGGTTTCATCCGTGAACTGCAGGTCGAGTCGGTTTTTCAGCACCTGCCTGGCGGAAGCCTCGCCTTCACGCCCCATGGGATAGAGCACCAGCTCCGCCTTGTCGCCCCCCTGGCGCATCGCCTCCACCAGAAGCCGCGAGGCGTCAGCGGCCCTGGGAAAGCGACGCCAGCGCTGCTCCTGGGGCCCTTCCGCGACATGCAGCTCCTCCAGAGACAGCACGAAACGTCCGGCGCGGCCGTCCGCGACCAGGACAAACGGCCTGCCTGCGAGCATGTCCTCAAGAACATGCTTTTGGTCAGGCTCGGTGGCGGGTGTCTCAAGCCTCGCTTTCATTCCAGAGCCCACCTTCAGCCTGACCCCTGGCCCGGCGGGCTCCTTCAAGTGACCGGTCTCCAAGTCGGCATCCCTCAGGAGCAGCGCCATGCCTCCGGCCAGGAGGATGGGCGCAAGCAGAGCCTGGGTGAGGCGGTTCAACATGAGGCGGTCGGGGGGATTTGGACATGCTCCCAGGAATCAGGTTCAACTTCAAGGAGGATCCAGGGTTCCGGGATTCCTCCCGGCAGCCGCAATTTTTCGTCCGAAAGCTTGCTGGGTCAAGCTTGCCGCCGAACCGGGTATGCTTCAAGGAGCCGGTCCCATGCCGCCCCTGCGCCTCGTCCTCTCTCTCCTGCTGCTCACGGCTTCCAGCCAGGCGGTTCAGCCCGTCCTGGCCAACGTGCCCTACGGCGCCCACCCCCGTCAGGTGCTGGATGTCTATCAGCCGGCACGGGCCGACAGTCCGGCACCGGTGCTTTTCTTCATCCACGGGGGAGGCTGGATGACGGGCGACAAGTCCGGTCCTGACTTTCTCGACAAGTGCCTCGAAAAAGGCATCGCAGTGGTGTCCATCAACTACCGCCTGATCACGGACGCCGCCGGGGTTTCACCCCCGGTTCAGGTGTGTTTTGACGACACTGTGCGCGCCCTGCAGTTCACCCGTTCCAAGGCGGCGGAATGGCGCATTGATCCTCGCCGAATCGTCGGCTGTGGCGGTTCGGCGGGCGGCTTCCTCGCCCTCTGGCTGGCCTTCCACCCTGACATGGCCGCGCCGGGCGACGCTGACCCCGTGAAGAGGGAGTCCACCCGCCTCTCCGGCGTCATGGCCTTCGTGCCGCAGACCACGATCGACCCCCTGCAGACGCAGGCGTGGATTCCCAACAATGAGTATGGCAACCACGCCTTCGGTCTGCCGGGCATGGCGGAGTTTGTCGCCAGGCGCGAAGAGCTGCTTCCGTGGATCAACCGTCACTCGCCGCATGCCCTGGCCAGTTCCGACGATCCGCCGGTGCTGCTGTTTTATGACAACCCTCCGGCCCTCGGCCGGCCCTACAAGGACCCTCCCCACAGCGCAAACTACGGAGCAGGCATCGCGGAGAAGCTGCGCGCCGAGAAGATCGAGCACGAGATCAACTGCAACAACGACTATGCCCGAATGCGCTGGCCGGATCTCTTCGGCTTCATCGTCGAGAAGCTGAAGCCCTGAGGTCAGCCGTTGACACAACGTCGGTTAGTCCGCCATCCGCCAGGACAGTTCCAGGCCCAGGCCGGAGGGTAGAGGGGTGACGGGGCCGGCGGGAGTTTCAAGCACGCAGGTCCGTGAAGGCGCCTTCTCCATCCTGAAGCGTTGTTGGGAGGGCGGGAAGCCGTGAAAGGCGGGACCGTTCAGGCAGAGGAATCGTTCCAGCATCGCCTGTCCTTCATGGCAGCCGAGATCGGCGCCGGCCTCCTCAAAGGCCATTGCATACAGCTGCGGCGCGCAGCCTCCGGTGAAGCAGCCGGCCGCGCAGCCGCAGTCCGTGGCCTTGGTGGTGTGCGGGGCGCTGTCGGTGCCGGCGAAAAACTTCGCTTGCGCCGGCCGGAGGACCGCCTCGCGCAGCGCCGCGCGGTCGTCCTGAAACTTCACGACGGGCAGGCAGTAGAGATGATACTTCAGGCCCTGGATGAGGTGGCCGATGGTGTAGAGCAGGTGCTGGGGGGTGATCGTGGCCCCGACATGGGCCGGGGCGGCTGCGACAAACTCGGCCGCCGTCCGGGTGGTGATGTGTTCGCAGACGATGCGCAGCTTCGGATGCGCGGCGAGCAGGCGCGGCATGCGCTCCTGGTAGAAGCATGTCTCGGCGTTCTGCCGGGCGTCGATGTAGTCCGGGCCGCTCAGCGCATGCTGCTCCCCGTGGATGCAAAGGGTCACACCGTGCTCCTCCATCGCCTGCAGCACCTCGCCGCCGATCAGGTCATCCATGGGCAGGCCGTGCTCGGCGTTGGTGGTTCCGTGCGGCGGATAATACTTGCAGGCCTTCAGCAGCCCCGAAGCCACGCCTTCGCGGATCATGGCGGCGGTGGTCTGGCGCGTCAGGTAAAGCGGCACGATGAGATGCTCAAAGGCGTCCGCGCCGGCTTCGCGGAGCATCTGCAGGTAACCCTCAATCGACCAGCCTCCGGCCTCCATGGCGCCGGTCACTCGCGACACGGGTGGCTGTGTGTTGGGCATGGCCAAGGCTCCCGCGCAGCCCATGTCGAGGTGCGCTTTGATGTAGAAGGGAACGGCCGGGCCCTGACGAAAGTGAGTGTGGAGGTCGAACCACCTGGGAAGATCGAGGATCATCCATGTTCGTTAGCGCGGCGCGTGTCGGGATCAATCGGCAGCTTCGCCTAGACTGTGACAGCCGGGCTTCATTTGCCGCATTCCGCCCAAACCGCTCGCATCTTGCCATGGAGTGGTTATGGAACGCCCATGTCCTTTGCATCGCTCGGTCTCGACCCCCAGATTCTTCAAGCCATCCAGGAGGCGGGTTATTCCGAGCCCACGCCCATCCAGGCGGCGGGCATTCCTGCCGTGCTTGGCGGTGGCGACGTCATCGGCATCGCCCAGACGGGCACGGGCAAGACAGCGGCCTTCACGCTGCCCATCCTCACCAAGCTTGCCGCTCGGCCGCCTCATCCGGACCAGCGCCGCCGCACCCGCGTGCTTGTGCTTGCTCCCACGCGTGAGCTGGTGGCGCAGATCGAGGAGAACGTGCTGGCCTATGCCCGGCACCTGCCGCTGAAAATCGCCAAGGTCTACGGAGGGGTCGGTGAAAAGCCGCAGAAGGACGCCCTGCGCTCCGGATGCGACATCGTCATCGCCTGTCCCGGGCGGCTGCTTGACCTGATGAACCAGCGCTGCACGGACTTCTCCCAGCTTGAGCACCTGGTGCTCGACGAGGCGGATCGCATGCTGGACATGGGCTTCCTGCCCGACATCCGGCGCATCATCGGCCAGCTTCCGAGGAAGCGTCAGACGCTGCTCTTCTCGGCCACGCTTTCCAAGGAGATCGAGGGCATCACGCACGAGTTCCAGCATGCGCCCAAGATTGTGCAGGTGGGCCGGCGCTCGAACCCCGCCGAGACGGTGACCCAGCTGGTTTACGAAGTGCCGAAGCATCTCAAGATGAGTCTGCTGGAACACCTGCTTCAGGACGAGAAGATGCAGATGGTGCTGGTCTTCAGCCGCACGAAGCATGGGGCCGACAAGATCGCCCGCCGTCTTGGCAAGGACGGCGTGACCTGCGCGACCCTGCATGCCAACCGTTCACAGAACCAGCGTCTGCGCGCCCTGGAGGACTTCAAGTCCTGGAAGGTGCGGGTGCTTGTCGCCACCGACATCGCCGCGCGCGGCATTGACGTGGACGGCATTTCGCATGTCGTGAACTTCGACTTTCCCCATGTGGTCGAGGACTATGTCCACCGCATCGGCCGCACCGGGCGTGCGCAGGCCATCGGTGACGCGATCAGTTTTGTCTCGCCCGATGAGATGGACGACCTGCGCAAGCTCGAGCGTTTCATCGGCCGCGGCCTGGTGCGCAAGCGTGCCGAGAACTTCGATTACAAGGCCTCCGCACCTGCCGTCACGGATGAACGTCCGGAACGTGAGCGGCGCAACCCGCGCCAGCAGCAGCAACGCGACGGCGGCAGGCGTCAGCAGAACGGCCAGGGCGGAAGACCCGGCGGCCGTGAGGGTGATCGCGGAGAGCAGCGTCATGGCCGGGCCCAGGATTCGAGGCCGGGCAGGGATGGGGCGCGGCGCGAACGATCCCAGGGAGGTGAGAGGTCCAGAAACCCGCAGGGTCGCGGAGGGCAGGATGCGTCCGGACGTGATTCAAAGCCGGAAGGCGCCAAGTCCGGTGTTCGCGGCCTTTGGAACCGCCTGCGCGGCAAGTGAGGCTGGCCTTGCCAGGCTTAACTAATGTTTCTTCTGCCTGGCTCACGCCTTTGCGGGTGTGACCATTCTTGTGTCAGCAGTCACCGGGCTTTTTCTCCAGACTTCTGCCTTTCCCAGAAGGCGATTTCCGTCGCCACCATCAGGCCCATGGCGCCGCCGCGTTCGTCGCGGCCGAGGATGGCGGTGCGGTCAAGGTAGTCGCGCAGGGAGTTCATCTTGCCCGTCCCGGTGCAAACGTCCACCAGCCTGCCTTCGGGGCCGATGCGGCTCTTGATGGCCGTCCAGGCCTTGTCCACGACAGGCTGCCACGATTCAGGATCGAGCCAGCCCTGGCGCAGGCCGTGCACGATGGCGAAGGTGATCATGCAGGTGCTGGTGAACTCGCGATAGCTCTCCTCATGATCAATCACCTGATGCCAGGCGCCTGTGGGGTCCTGATGCTTTCGCAACGCCTCAAGATGGTTTTGATACGCCTTCAGAAAGGCCGCATGCTCCGCGGAGCCCCTGGGCAGGCTGCTCAGTGAAAGCGACAGACCCAGGGCGGGGAAGCCGTTGCCGCGTCCCCAGGCAGATTCATCCAGAGGTGAATGGCGGTAGATGCCGTCGGCGCGCAGGCAGAGCTTCTCCATGAAGCGCAGGTGGCGGAGGCATTGCCCGAAGTATTTGCTGTCTCCGGTCAGCGCACCCGTCTCGGCAAGGATGGCGCAGCCCATGAAGACGGAGTCGCTCATTTCGCTGTGAAAGGGCATGGACTCCTTGGGCCGGCCCTGGCCGTCGAATCCGTAATCGGCGGCTTTTCTCGCAAGCGCGGTCCAGGCGGCGTCGCCGCTGCGCCGTGCCAGTTCGGAAAAGACCAGGTGCCCGGAGATCGTGCTGCCGTTGCCATTGGCGGGCATGGATTCCTTTTCGCCGCTGCGATAGGGGGCGCAGATGCGTTCGGCGTCGCGCAGGGCCGAATCATCACCCTTCAGTTCACCCAGCCGCATGCGGCCCACGATCGCGAGCGCCGGGATGTAAACCACGGGGTCCAGCTTGTGTCCGTAAACCTTGGCGAGCTCCTCCGCCACCTCGACGGCGTTGCGGTTCACGCGTCGCTCAAGCTCCTGCCTGGCTGCTGAAGGCTTGTTGGAGTCTGCTGCCGCCGACAGTGCATCCGAGGCATGGGCGGGTTCAACCACGGTGCAGGGGATGACGCCCATTTCGCAGGCAGGCGCCTCACCCAGCGCCCTGGCGAGGGAGGCCGCCGAGGCGTCGGCTGCGGAGGTCACCAGGATGACCCTGTCCGGGGCCTGCATGCCCATCCAGCGCCAGAGGTAATGCGCCACATCGTTTTCAGGCTGGTTGTAGGCATTGCCGGCAGGCGGGAAATGCATGGGTGTCACTTCTTCGCCTGCCTGAAGGTCGGGCCGGACGTCCGGCACCAGCGAGATGAGCGCTGCTGCCTCCTGCTTGGATCCTTGGTGGAAGGCTTCCACCGCGCGTGTCGCCGCCTCCACCGATTCCTTGCGTCCATCCAGTCCGCCCACCACGAGGATCCGCGGCTTCTTCAAGGCCGGATTGAGGACATCTTTGTCAAACTGGCAACGGATCGTCGCGCCGCTGCGGGTCACGCCGATGGAGGAATGATGGATCAGGGGGCCGGGCTCCGCTGCCGGGGCGATGCAGGTGGCAATCCCAAGGAAGGCTAAGGCGGACAGGCAGGCGGGTGCTTTCATAAAGTGGTTAGCTCAGGCGCGACTGCTTCTACCGGCCGCGTCACCGAGCGTCAAGCAACGCGGGCCGTCAGGTTTTTGCCGACCTCCTTTTCTCACAAGGGGTTTTGATCAAGTCAACGGGAGCGCTCCGTATTGGATGTTCGCTGCCTAACCATGAACACACCCGCCGAACCCGCTTCCGAATCCCCTGTGGCAGAACCCGTTCGCCTGGCCTCGCTCGACGCGCTGAGAGGCTTTGACATGTTCTGGATCCTCGGTGCGACGAGCATTGCAGGCGCCCTGGAGAAGATGAAGGCGAACGACTTCACCTCCCTGCTCACCACGCAGCTCACCCATGTCACCTGGGAGGGGTTTCGTTTTTATGACCTGATCTTCCCGCTGTTCCTCTTCATTGTCGGGGTGTCGATGGTCTTCTCGCTGGACAAGGCGCTGGCCAAGGGCGGCCGTGGCGCGGTGCTCTGGCGGGTTTTGCGCCGGAGTCTGCTGCTGTTTGCCCTCGGGGTCTTCGCTTCGGGCGGGATTTCGAAGCCGTGGCCGGATGTGGCACTGGGCGGCGTGCTGCACCGTATCGCGGCCTGCTACCTGCTGGCCTCGTTGACGTATGTCCTGGTCAGGAGCGCCCGTGGGCTTGTTTATACCAGTGCGCTGCTGCTTGTGGGCTACTGGGCCTTGCTGACGTTTGTGCCGGTGCCCGACTTCAAGCTCGAGAAGCCCGTGGTGGAAGAGATGGCCGCACGCATCGGCTCCACGTCACCCGACGCCATCAGCGCCAGCGTGACGGCCCGTGTGACCGGTTCTTATGAAGAGGGGCGCAACCTGACGAATCATCTGGATTTCCGCTTCCTGCCCGGCAGGAAGGCTCAGGACTATTACATCAACGAGGGCCTGCTCTCGACACTTCCGGCCGTTGCACTGTCGTTGTTCGGGGCTCTGGCGGCGCTGCTGTTCAAGAACACGAGCCTCACGCCGTCGAAAAAGATGCTCTGGTTGATCGCGGGCGGCCTGGCCTGCGTGGCTTTGGGCCTGCTCTGGTCGGCGCAGTTTCCAATGATCAAGCGCATCTGGACCTCCTCCTTTGTGCTGGTGGCGGGCGGAACGGCGGCCTGCCTGATGGCGCTGTTTTACGGGATTGTGGACGTCCTTGGCTGGCGCACCTGGTGCCGTCCGTTCATCTGGATCGGCTGCAACCCGCTCACTCTCTACATCCTCAGTCCGATTGTCGGTTTCCAGTCCCTTGCCGCACGCCTTGTCGGTGGCGACGTGAGGAGCTTTCTCGACGCCCAGGTCTCACCTGGAGTCGGCGGGTTGGTAGTGGCGGTCACCGGCATGCTGCTGGTGGTGCTCCTCGCCCGCTTCCTTTACCGGCGTGGCATCTTCCTGCGCGTGTGAAACGACGCCCGGTCAGAGGCTGCGCTCCGGTACGGCTTAACGACCACGTGTTTTCATCGACAGGATGCTGGTGCCATGGGTCACCAGGCCGCTGCCGCCGGTGATGATGCGACGGACAGGTTCGCCGGTCTGAGGATCGGTCTTCAGCGCCGGGTCGCTCATTTTCTGCTGCACTTCAAAACGGCGCGGCTGCTCATCTGGGTTCGCGGGGATGGTTTCGTAAACGTAGGTGGCCATGGCGATGTTAAGACGACAGGTTCAGGCAGGGATTCGTACTCAAGCCGGCTCATTTTTCAAGCGCCACGAAGAGATGCAGGAGGCTCGCGATCATGCACGCTGCTTGGATCAAGCCGGTCTGAGGTTTGATTCGTGCGGGCGTGATCGAAGCAGGCTCGATGAGCGGTTGAGCCGACTAGATCGCCAGCGCGTTCTCCGCGTCGCCGAAGTGGTGGGTCTTGACTCCCATGCGGTCCATGAGGGCGATGTGGAGGCGGCAGAGCTTGCGGTTCGGGTCCTTGCTGAGGTCGTGAAAACGTCCGCCCTGGATGGTGCCGCCGCCGTTGCCGGCGAGGACCACGGGGAGCTCTCGTGAATCGTGCGCGTTGCCGTCCATGAGGCTGCTGGTGAGCAGGATCATGCTGTTTTCCAGCAGCGTGCGCTCGCCTTCGTTCGTGGCCTGCATCTTGGCGAGGAACTCTGCCCAGAGCTTGACCTGATGCTCGTTGACGCGCTGATACAGGCTCAGGCGGTGTTCGTCGTTGGCGTGATGGGAAAGCTCATGGATGCCGCCGCTGATGCCGTCGAGGCTGGGGAAGCGCATGTTCGACAGGTCGTTGTTCATCATGAAGGTGGCGACGCGCGTGCGGTCCATCTGGAAGGCCAGCAGCATGATGTCGAACATCAGGCGCAGGTGATCCTCGCTGCTGGCGGGGATGCCGGCGGCGGGGCGGCCGAGGGTGACGGTCTTCACGGTCGGCTGCCAGCCGCTGCCGTTGGTTTCAGCCTGGCTGATTTTTTCGGCGAGCTCGACGCGCTGTTCGATTTCACGGACGGAGGTCAGGTATTCGTCTAGCTTCTGCCTGTCGCGGCTGCTGAGCTTGGTCCGGAGGCTGCCTGCGTCCTGAAGCACCAGGTCAAGGATGCTCTTGTCCCGCTTGCGACGGCTGCCGTCGTCAAAGAGCTGGTCGAAGGCCTGCTGGGGGAAGATCTCCTTGGGAGCCGGTGTGGTGGGGGTGCTCCAGGAGATGTAGGCGGAGTAGATCGAGGTGAAGCCGCTGTCGGTGCTGTAGCTCGGGCGCTCGGTGCCGAGCACGACACTGGGCACGGGGGTGAACCTGCCGGTGTGTTCGGCGATGATCTGATCCATCGTGGTGCCCACCTCGACGTCTGTGGTGGTCTTTTTCACCTTCAGACCGCACAGCACGTTCATCTTCGGGTAGTGGCCGCCCTCGCCCTCGACCGTGGTCGGGTTCCACAGGCCGGTGAAGACGTTGACGTGTTTCTTCAGCCCTTCGAGCGGGGTGAGCGACTTTTTGAAAACCATGCCACCCGCAGTGGTTTCCGCGCCCCAATGGTGCGGGTTCACGCCGTTGCCGGTGAAGCAGACCGCCAGGCGGCGCGGGGCGGTGTTGTTCTTGACGGACGTGGCTCCGAAAGCGCAGATGGATTCGAGCCAGGGCAGGCCAAGCGCGACACCGGTACCGCGAAGAAACTGACGACGAGAGGTATTCATTTGGGGGGTGATAAAACTACGCAAAAGCGTCAGCACTGCTTACGGAAAAGCGGTGATTGTGCCAACTTTGCGCTCTGGGCAGCCTGCCTTGTGATGGAGGGCTGCGACGGCGGAGCCCCCGCCAGATTATTCGTCGGTCGATTTCTTCTTCTTTTTGCCTTTCCCGGCACCCTTTTTCCTGGGCTGGGCATCTGCTTTGCCCGGCGTGTTCGGGGTGGGCATCCTGGCCCCCACGGCTTCGCGCCAGGCAACCATCTTTGCTTTCAACTCTGCCGCCTTTTCCGGCATCTTGGCGGCCAGATTCTGGGTTTCGCCGATGTCGTCGTCCAGGTTGTAGAGTTCCAGGTGGTGGTCCTCGAAAAATTCCATGAGCTTCCAGGGACCGGACTGGACCAGCCCGACCGGAGTGGTGCGCCAGGTGTCAGTTCCGGCGCCGAGGTAGCCGGGGAAGTGCTGGAAGATGGCGTCGCGCTTCAGACTTGCGCTGGCGTTGCGAAAGAGCGGCACCAGGCTCTCGCCGTCGAGCGGCTGGTTCGGCGGGGCGGGCGTTCCAGCGACTTCTAGGAAGGTCGGGTAGATGTCCACATGAACGGTCGGAACATTCGCGGAGCTTCCCGCCTGGGTGACGCCCGGCCAGCGGACGATGAAGGGAACCCGGGTGCCGCCTTCGTAGAGGCTGCCCTTGCCGCTGCGCAGAGGGGCGTTGTCGGTGATGTCCCCGGCCTTTTTGATGCCCTCCCGGGAATAACCTCCCACACCGCCGTTGTCGGAGGAAAAAATGAGCACGGTGTTGTCGGCGATGCCCTGCTTCTCCAGCTCCGCCATCACGCGGCCGACGCTTTCATCGACGCTGGCGATCATGGCGGCATAGGTGGGGTTGTTGTGCCCGCCGACCCCGGGTTTGTCCTTGAACCGGGCGATCAGCTCCGGCTTGGCCTGGTGTGGCGAGTGAACGCCGAAGTGCGGCAGATAGAGGAAGAACGGGCCGTCCTTGTGGCGCTGGATGAAGTCCACGGCCTTGTCCGTGAGAAAGTCGGCCAGATACTGGTCCTTGGGGTGCTCGACCGGAGGATCGGTCTTGAACTTGAAGTGAACCCCGGAGGATTCGATGGCCTCGTCAAAGCCGCGTTTGCCCGGGTGGAAGTCGCCGTTCTGACCCAGGTGCCATTTGCCGAACATGCCGGTGGCGTAACCGGCGTTTTTGAGCGCCTTGGCGATGATGACTTTTTCCAGCGGCAGGCTGGTGACGTTGTCGACGGGCCGCAGCGGACGCATGGACCAGTCGAAGCGGTCGATGCCGCCCACGGTGTAGACGCCGGTGCGCGGGGCATACTGGCCCGACATCAGGGCGGCGCGCGTGGGCTGGCAGTTCTGATGATGGTGATGGCTGGTCAGCTTCATGCCCTGGGACGCCAGGCGGTCGATGTTCGGCGTCTCGTAATACTTCGACCCGAAGCAGCCCACGTCCGTGTAGCCGAGGTCGTCGGCCAGGATGAAAACAAGGTTAGGCTTGTCCGCCGCGGAGGCCTGGCAGGCCAGCAGGGCGATGAGGGGAAGAAGCAGGCGTTTCATGAGGAGGGGCGCAGGCCGCCTGAAACGCCCCGGGCGCCGCCTTCTCTCCTGAAATCACGCCCGGCTCAGGGGGCGGATGAGACGCGTGAAACGATCACCTCCTTCGTCTTGCGATCGATGGAATATAGAATGCCTGGCTGGCTGTGGTCCCAGGCAAAGGCCTGGCCGTGGGCACTGATCGGGATGGCAGTCCGCCAGGTCCAGACATCGCCTTCAACCGGCAGGTCGAGAACATACAGCTCCTGGGCGTCGTGGCCGGTGATGAAGAGATGTCTGTCGGGGCCAAAGCTGCCGCCGGAGCTGCTGTTCTTGCCAAACTTCGCCACCATCTCGGCAGGGAAGCGGATTTCGGCGGCGGGCTGCCAGTCCGAATCGAAGCGCACGACACGCGTGCGGGCGGGGTCGCCGGTCTTCGCGTATTGGGCGAAGCAGGCATACC
>Ga0315900_10004031_pt1 | contig 20951 bp, 19 predicted proteins | sample LakEriMetagenome_FD_203521 | JGI IMG/M metagenome (GOLD analysis project Ga0315900, IMG submission 203521) | Freshwater fungal communities from buoy surface, Lake Erie, Ohio, United States - Buoy 12 MA114 | ecosystem: Environmental > Aquatic > Freshwater > Lake > Lake biofilm | place: USA: Lake...
TTTCTTCCGTCTCTCTTTCTTTCAATTCAGAAAGTAATGTGTCTAAATTTTTTATTTTCATTTTGATTTTTTAATACTATTCTTTAACAAATATAAAAGTATTCCCGTAGGAAAAAAATAAACCTCCTATTTCTAGGAGGTTTTTAAATTATTTAGATTCTTCGTAGGCTACGTCTTCAAAGACCTCGTCCCCTGGTGAATCCTCTTTAGGGGTTTCAGGGTTTTGAGTTTCGTATAACTTAGTAGAAATTCGGTGAAGAACTTGTCCAAGAATTTCAACTTTAGCCTTAACCTCTTCTGAAGCTTTGGATTCTACCAATGGCTTGATTTGGGAAATAAGATCTTCACATTCTTTTCTATCTTCTTCGGAAATTTTATCTTCCTGATCTTTAATCATTTTTTCCGTTTGGAATACCATAGAATCTGCATCATTAAGAATCTGCATAGACTTTAATTTTTCTTTGTCTGCTTCTTCATTAACCTTAGCCTCATTTTTCATTCTTTCGATTTCTTCTTCGGAAAGCTTAGATCCTGATTCTATTTTAATCTTCTGTTCTTTCCCTGTTCCCTTGTCTCTAGCAGAAACGTTAATAATACCATTAGCATCGATATCAAAAGTTACTTCGATTTGGGGAACCCCTCTTGGTGAAGGCGGAATATCTGTTAATTGGAATCTTCCTAATGACATATTATCTGCTGCCATTGCTCTTTCGCCTTGGAGAACATTTATTTCCACGCTAGGCTGATTGTCTACTGCGGTAGAGAAAGTTTCGCTTTTTCTTACCGGAATAGTTGTATTGGATTCTATTAATTTTGTGAATACCCCTCCCATAGTTTCAATACCTAAGGATAGAGGAGTTACATCCAAAAGAAGTACATCATTAAGATCTCCTGCAAGTACTGCTCCCTGGATAGAAGCTCCGATAGCTACAACCTCATCAGGATTTACTCCCTTAGATGGTTTTTTACCAAATAGCTTCTCGACTTCTTCCACAACTTTAGGAATTCTTGTTGATCCACCAACTAGGATAATCTCATCGATCTCGCTAAAAGATAAACCTGAATCCTTAACTGCTTTTTTGCAAGGCTCCAGGGATCTTTGTATTAGATCTTCGCAAAGCGATTCAAATTTAGATCTAGTAATTTTCTTAACGAAATGTTTAGGTCCCGTAGAATCTGCACTTAGGTAAGGAAGATTGATTTCCGTCTCCGTAGAAGAAGATAATTCAACCTTAGCTTTTTCTGCGGTTTCTCTAACTCTTTGGTAAGCCATAGGATCTTTAGAAATGTCAATTCCGGTTTCAGATTTGAATTCTTCAACAACCCAATTGATAATTTTTTCGTCGAAGTTATCTCCTCCTAAGTGGGTATCCCCGTTAGTGGAAAGTACTTCAAATACTCCTGATCCGATTTCAAGAACTGACACATCAAAAGTACCTCCTCCTAAGTCATAAACTGCAACCTTAAGATCTTTGTCTTTTTTATCAAGACCATATGCTAAAGCTGCTGCGGTAGGTTCATTGATAATTCTTAGAACTTCTAATCCTGCAATTTCTCCTGCTTCTTTTGTTGCTTGTCTTTGAGCATCATTGAAATATGCAGGAACTGTGATTACAGCTTGTTTAACTTCTTCTCCAAGGTAATCCTCGGCAGTTCTCTTTAAGTTCTGTAGAACAATCGCAGAGATCTCCTGGGGTACATATTCTCTTCCATTAGCTTCCACGATGACCTTTTTTCCTTTGGCCGATTTTTTAACTTTGTAAGGCATTTTAGATGCCTCGTCTTTAATCTGATCGAATTCTGATCCTATAAATCTTTTAACGGAGTAAACCGTGTTTTCTGGATTCGTCACCGCTTGTCTTTTTGCAGGATCCCCGATCTTGATTTCACCGTCTTTAAAAGATACAACTGAAGGGGTTGTTCTTTTTCCCTCTGAGTTTACAATAACCGCTGGGGTACTTCCCTCCATGACAGATACACATGAATTTGTTGTACCTAAATCGATTCCAATAATTTTAGCCATTTTTTAAATTGTTTTTAAAAGTTAATACTTGTTTTTTTGATAAAAATTTCGGTCTGATCGGATATTTTTTAATTGCCTCCGTCTGGCAAAGTCTTAGATTTGTTTTCATATTATTTGTTTTGTTTGGGATTAAACTTACAAATAATAGTCCAAAATGGGAAAGTGGAAATTTTGTCATATTCTTTGACATTTTTTCGTAAGATCAATTAAATATCAGAAAGAATTATATGAAGAATTATAAAATCTAATAAGTTAAAATTTATAGGAGGGAGAAAATAAAAATTGTTTAGTGGAAAATAAAAACCCTAGACATTAAAATATCTAGGGTTTTTAATATATTCGATAAAAAATTAAATTTCTTCAGATCCCATATCTACTACGGTTCTTATTATATTTCCTTTTATATCACACACCTGCCTTATTTCTTCGTCACTAAAGGATTCTAACCCCGAATTGGTTATAACGAAATCCCCGAGAACAGACAAACCTTTAGGTAGAGTTTTTATATTATAGCATCCTTCTATATCTAGATTTCCAAATTCTTCAGATTCTTTAACATAATAATATTTTTCTTTGGAAAATATTCTCTTTATCCAAGGCTTTTTCTTCATGACCAAGAAGTCATCTTTTACTTGAGGAATTACTTTTAATAGATTTAATGGCTTTTTCTCTAACGTGACTATTTTAGATTTCATATTACCTATTATTAAATCATCCGGAATAGAGGTTATTTCCGGAGAACTCAGATAAAGAGCTCCTATTTCTTTAAGACTCTTCGGGATAAAATTCTTATTACAGGGAATTCCCTCAAAGGTATCCGATACACTAAGAAATTCAAGATAATCCCATCCCTCTTCAAGAGTTACCGGACCTCTCACTTCTACCGAATTAGTTTTAATTTTAGGAAGTTTAAATTGGCTAGAGGGGGTTTCTGAGTAAATGCTTATAGTTTTACATTCCGTAGAAGGAGGAATAGTTTTCAAGGGACAGTTCTCTCTAATAATTACCATTTGGGCTTTCAAAGAGGTCGGGATAGATTTAGTAATTTGAGTACAATACAAATAAGAAACTTGAGATCCTGGAAGTAATTTTCCATTCATGAAATCTATAGCTTGTTTAGTTTCTTCCAATATCATATTAAAATCAACTTTTCCTTCTACGGTCCACCTAGAATCTATTATGTATTTTTCGAAATAATCCAAAGCATTTTTTACTTCCGGGGAAGAAGATCCTTCAGGGGAAATCCAATTATTAGGATCCTTAAAAGATAAAAAAGATTCTCTTGAATAATTTATAGGGTCTTTAATATTCTCCATCTGGGGGTACACAATCATTACCATATACCAGCTCCAAGCAGTTTTCCATCCTGGTATCCCGTCGGTTTTCAAAGGAAGAGTCCATAATTTGGGCATAGATTTTTTCGCTTCATTTAAAACCTTTTGAAGTTCAATAATTTTGTTTTTGAAGTCCTCATCTATATTAATTGCTGAGGATATTCTAGAATAAAGATCTTTTATAGCATTTATCCCTTTTCTAGTAGTTTGTTCTGTCCATTGATCTGAATTTGCTTGTAATTCACCTAGACTTTTTTTTGCATAGAAAAATTTATTACCCTCTATTTTATATTGGAAAGGGTCTTTCCCCCTTCCTTGGAATATTATAGGCTCGGCCTCATAAATTTTATTTTCTAAGAATTCGGAAAAAGATTTCATATTTTATTTGCTAATATTTTAAATTCGGAATAATCGAAAGATATTTTTTCTTTCTTGAAATTCTTTATTTGGGTTTCTATCATCTGTTCCCGGTTCTTAGTGTCCTTAACCTGTCTTAGGATTTCTATGATTCCGGAAACCATTCCTTTTTCGTTTGGGGGTAACTCCTTATAGGATTTCTTCTCATTTAAGAAATAATTAAATCTCCGGAGATTTTCCATTATTTTTTATAATTAAAATCTGAAAATTTAAGAAGTCTTTTTTTATTTTTATTTTTATTTTTAGCTGCTGGGGTTCCTGCAACAACAGATGAAAATTTATCTCCGGATCCAGTAGAAGTTCTAGTTGGAGGAGCTACCGTTCCCATTCCACCAACGGTATCTAAAGTTGCAAGACCTCCATCCATATCTTCATCGATCCTAGATTCCATTAATCCTTTCTTTTTAAGATAATCCTTTAATTGCCAAGATTCTACACAATAATTCTTCTCGTTCATCCATTTGCTGGCACATTCAACTAGACAATCGTCATTACAATCGCAAGTTCTATCGTCTAATTCTGGCTCGATATCAGATATGCAAACTAGCATTCTTCCTTTTGTGTTATTTCCTGTTGGGTAAAACATAGCTATTCTAAAATTTGTTTTATATTATTAGCAAAAATTCTTATCGTCTTTTTATCTTCTGATTTAGTTATGTAACCAACTATATCATTGTATATATCATAAATAGGTTCTTGAATTAGGAGTTTTCTACTCATATTATCAATAACCCACTTATTTATTATTTTACTTATTTCTTTAGGAGAATTTCCTCCTCTTATGTGATCGTCTATGTTTATATGGCTTCCGCAGTCACACATTATCTATAATCTTTTCTTTCCTCTTTTCTTTCTATGTAAGATTTCAAATACTTAAGTCCTTTTGAATATTCCCTAGAACTTTTAAAAGGTCTCCCAAAATTAACTAAGTCATTACCGCTCCCTTGCGGGATCTCCTTAGATTTATCTGGATTGTACCTTCTTATTATTCCACTAGGATGTACAGTATAGAATGTTTTACCCTTTCCCTTCTCTTTTTGTTTCTCTCTTTTTCTCTCAAATTTTAGAGTATTGTTAAGTTCCTGCTGGTGAGAAGTGGTTTCTTTAAACCCTAGTTTGATTATATTTTTATAATCTTTAGATTTTCTAAGCACATCAAGATTTACCTCCCTTCTTGAGGGTTTTTTGTATTCCTTTTCCGGATCGTAATTCCTATATGACTTTAGGTTATTCAATTTTTCTTATAAACATTTTGAATCCAATCCCTGTAATCTTTTAGGTTTTCTAAATTTCCTTTACCCTTCTTTTCTTTGGTTTTTTCTGTGTCCAAAAAGGGAAGTATAGGAGAATTTGTAGTCGAAAGGTAATATCCAGGTTTAAACTTTGGGGCATATGAAGCTTTAGGGGTTACCACTGCTTCATCAACATCATCAGGAAGTCCCTTTAGTTTAGTTTCTGCATAATCTTTTAGCTGTTTTTCTGTCATCTTTTTAGAAAGGTTAACTATGGATTTTCTATATCTCGGATCAATATCTGAAGGTTTTAGGGAACCCGTTTTTACAGCGTAGGCTTGGGCCATAATTCTTTGTTGGGATTTGCTAACTGCTGGCATGATTCTTTTTATTTTATATATCTAAAATTTATTCGAATCTTTTTCTTGTGATCTCAACTTTTACCCCAAAATTATCTTTTTTGGTTTTAATTCCGTACGATTCAAAAGTTTTAACTATATCGGATATTCCTATTTTTACGGATTCGTCTTTTTCCTTTTCTTTTCCATTTACCCGAATAACTATCTTTCTAAATTTTTCTATCTTCTCTTTTTCTACCCTTTTCTCTAACCAATCCCAAGCATGATCCTCTGGAAGGTACCCTCCTGCCATATCTACTGCAGAAGCTACCTCTTTTACAATATAGACTTCAGACCAGATATAATCGGCATCCCCCCCGCTCCAATATACGCTATCGTCATTCCAGGGTAAATATATTCTTTCTCCCAATTTTATAAATAATAAAGTACTTCTGCAGTTCCTAAAAAAGTAGCATTAGCACCAAGAGGCTGTATGCATATCCACATTTCATCTAATGTTCCGTTTATATTAGATCCCACCCTAATTTGATTGTCGTCAACTTTTAAAGTCGTCAAAGCAGAAGTTCCTGCTTGACCAATTAAAGAAGACATTATGTGACCAGGAGAAGTTATTGTGGAAGTCCCATCACCCAAAGAATACTGAAAGGGAGAATTTGGAATATCTGTCCATATGGGGGAGGAAGATAGAGTGGGATTAAATTCTATAGTGGAAAGGTAATTATCATTTGATGTGTTTAATATGCTCAAAGAATTAAATTGGGATGTGACCGATCTATATGAGGACTTTAACCTGTATCCTATATAAGGGTACCTAGTCCCAGATAAATTTAAGGTTGTGGTTGCAGGGTGTATAATTGCTACCGTGGAATATAACCCATTTAAAGCTCCCTCCGTGGAGGTCTGGGTACATATCATATCCAGGTATCCCGAACCAGATCCAGACTGCCTTATCTCGTATCTTATAGGCTGGTTTGGAGAAGACATATAGACGTTTGCTTCATTATTCGCACAAAGGTGCTCTGTGAAATAAAGGGTTTTTCCCCCTATGTTTAATGCAAATCTCATTCTTCCAACTCCAAGCCATTGGTAATCCACCATCATAAGATTAGAATTTTCCCAGTTAATGTCCAAGGGGCTAAAACTATCATTTTCCCAGGAAGTAGTAGGAGAATCGTAAATGAGAGTTCCGGTTCTCCATATCTTAAATGATATAATACCTGTAACCCCGTTGCTTTCCAAAAAAAATCCGTCAAAAACCGAATTATAAGGGGAAACTTCGGTGGAAGTAAAGCTTCCTATCCTCTTTATTATATTGGTTTCCAATTGGAAGTTGGAGAAACTTCCCTCGAATAGCTGTCCTTTTCCTGGCTGATATATCGGGTGGGTTTTTGTTTTTCTAATTACCGCATCATTATCCGAAGATGTTGACATTCTAATTCTTGCATATTCTTGATTAAAAACCGAAGTTGCTCCTCCTATAATAACTTCGTCTACCTGCAAAGGGTTTTTATCGTACACGTGTTTTATGTCTAGAAGATTTTGGATTGCTGCAGTTCTTAGCCTTCCAAAAGCATCTAAATTTGGGCTATCCGAATAAGAAATCTGATTATTGTAAACGAAGCTCATTATATTTTTTAGTTTATATTATTTTCCAGGAATTGTTCCTAAATAAAAAAGTTAGAGACATCCTGTTTATTTTCATTAAAATTTCGGTTTCCCCGTCTATAAGTTGACCCCCGGATCCACCTACATTTATTCCTCTTCCATAAGAGGATATACCTCCAACCTCATCAGCCACTATTATGAATTTTCCATCGTCAGTAGGAGAACTTCCGTTAGGGAGAGTTATATTACAAACTCCTCCAGTGTAAGTAACCCCATAATACTGGTAAGAGAAATTTGATTGCTGGCTAGAAGTGGGTATAGAATCTGTTGTATAAATATTATTAGGACCCGTAGCCCCCGTAGCTCCTCTAGCTATAAAAATTTCATCCCCAAGACCATTATAATAATTTCCAAATCCGTCCGTCTGGAGGATATTTTGGAAAGTAAAGGATATCTTTTGGTCTGTTAAATTGTATAGAGGATTATTTGACATTATCTTTTAGTTACTTCTACTCCTATTTTATTGGATCTTTCTATTACAAATTCACTCTCCCAGGGGGTAAAAATTATATCATCCACTATAACTTCTAGAGTAGCTTTTCCCATAGTTCCATTCGAAAACAAAGAAAGACTTTTTATTGGAATAGAACACATTCCATTGGATTCTATTTTTCCTTCGAATAAAAGATTCCAAGATCCCGTATTTAAAATTAACCTTACCGAAGATGTTTTAGGTTTTCCCTCTATAGTTACCCTACATTCAAATACTTCTGGTAAATTATTATAGAAATAATATAGATTAGGATCTCTTTCTTTTTCCTTAAAAGAATTAGAAACTTCTTTTTTTCCGGAATCCTTCTTGTGTGATGGATCGAAATTTTTTAATCTTTGTATAGAAGATCTTATTATTTCATCTTCTTCGTCTTGGGTTTCTTCTATTTCCTGGGGTAAAGGAATTTCCTCTTTAGTTACGGTAAATTCTTCTTTCTTTTGGGGTACATTATCTATGAAATAGGATCCAAGAGAAGTTCTTATTAGATCTTCCACGGACCCGAATGTATTTATCCCCGTGGATCTATTCATTCTGTTTATATACTCGTTAATAGGATTCATTGGTGTATATATCCCTTTAAAAATTAAACCTTAATGAACCCTATTCCCCCATAAGAAGAAGAATTATCTACAAATTCTATTTTTTCACCTTCTAATTCATTCCAAAGTATATCAACCCTACAATTTGCATTTCTATGAAATTCCGTATCTTTTATATCATGAAATCCTATCCATCCTCCTGGTTTAACAAATTCTTTATACATTTCAAAATCTTGTTTAACCCCCTCATAAGTGTGATCCCCATCTATAAATAAGAAATCTACAAGAATTCCATTCAATTCATTTTCCACCAAAGATTTCATAGATTCGTCATGGGAACTTCCGTGAAACATAGTCACATTTTCCCCTAGCGATTTTAGGTACCTATCCCTTTTATTAACATCGTAGCTATCCCTTCCGAATTCTCCGTGGGGAAGATCTACGGAAATCCTTTTTCCTTTTTTGGATCTGGAAAGTTTACTCCATATAGCAAAAGTTCCCCCTTGATCCGTTCCTATCTCCATGAAATTTTCAACTTCTAAAAACTTAAAAAATTCAGAAGCTCCTAGTATCTCCTTATGATTTTGAACCATCCCTAGATTATATGATTCCTGTATAATTTCCTCTGTGGTTTTTTCGGAGTGCCCTTTCTCTAAATACTCCTCTATTCTTTCTATCACTTGGGAAGAGGTTATCGCCTTTGTACATTCAAATTGTCTTGGAGTCCCTTTTTGATCTGGACACCAATTCCAATCCGAAGGGTCTAATCTATGTCTATTGAAGCAAGAATTGCATCCCGAAGAATTGAATACTCTTATTATGGTTTCATCTAAAGGTTCGGTAGTAGGGTTACTAAATCCCGATATTATAACTGTGGGTTTTTCCATAGCCCAAGATAACCAGCTAAGACCAGATCCTATTCCTATAAACATTTTGCAATGATCCAGGTATCTCATTGCGAGATCTAGAGTCTTTTCTCCTTCAGTTTCAATTACTCCTTCTGGATAATAATTTCCCATATACCCATTTCCTTCGGAACTTAATGCTACCACTTTATAACCTTTTTGGGAAAGCCATTTGACAAGTTCTTTCCATCCTTCTGGATTATTCCAGTATTTTGCCTGTGCAGTGGAATGGATTCCTATACAAACATATTTCCCTTCTACGGGGGAAGAAGATTCTTTTCTTACTATATTCGGTCTTAGCGAAATAGGATCTATTCCTAATATATCGCTTGCAGTAGATTGCATAGGGATGGACTTAAAATCTCTAGGATTTTTATTTCCATTGATAGAATTTCCATCATAGAACCAGCCTATTCTATAAGAAGCATAAATGTTATTAACTACGGTTCCTGGTTTTATGAAATTCAAATGAGGGTAGTTGGATTCAAAAAGTTCATTCTTAAAAGTACTTATGAAAACATTACACTTATGTTTTTTTCTAAATTCTTCAACATAAGGAAACCAAGCTATAGTATCCCCCAGAGAAGAGGACTCTAAAGAAATTATAACATTTTTTCCCTCCAGATCTATCCTATATTCATATTGGACTTTGGTTCCTTTTTCTTTAATTCTAATCAACCAGTCTACGTAATATTCTATAGAACATTTCGACCACATGTTATTAGAGATTTCTGTAGAATAATGAATTTTTCCTGTCGAAGAATCTATAAACTCCAATTCGAATTTTTTCCCTTCTTCTCCTTTTATTTCAACAAAAGGTCCATCTATAAAATTTACATTTATCATAGGTTTCTTTTTCTCTCTTTTTAATTTTTTTACAAGTTCTTTATTTCTTATAGACAAAGAAGCTTTTTTTGTTCTAGAGTCGTAGTTAAATTTTTTATTATACTTAGGAATTTCTATCGAAAATCCTCTTTCCAGATCGATTTCATCTAATGGATAAAATTCCATAGGGTATCCTCCTACAGAAAAATAGAATTCTTCATTTTCGAAATTTATTATTCCTTCCAAGGGCTCTTCGTTTCCTAGAAGACAAATGTAGTTTTTCTTTTCCGAATTTTCATACCCTAAATAAACATAGCTGTTATTTCCATTTTTAGTTTTTATCTGAGGGTATGTTGGGATTATGATCGAATTTATTATATTTTTTTGGGATATGTCTTTTATTCTTCCTTCCCAAATTTTTAACCCGGATTCTTTAAAAGCTCTATATATAAAATCTTCAAGTATAACAACCCCATCATACTTAAAATAATCCCTTTTGGAATTTATTTCCCCTAGTGATTTTAAAATATCTTCGTTTATTGCGGAAAAAAAAGCTGAATTTATAGAATTTTCAGGATTCCATTTATATGAAACTACCGAATTTTCTTCTAGAAGTTGAGAATGGTATCTTAAGGTTTCTTCATCCTCTATAATATAATCATAATTGATAAAGTGGGTTTTACGGAATCCTAAAAATTTAGATACATTAGATCCATTTACAATAAGTCTAAGAGCAGCATATCCGTGGTTAAAATCAAAAGAATATGATAGTTCAAAATCTGGATAATTTATATAGTGTATAGGAACAGTATTAGAAAGATCCCCATACTCTTCGTGGGTAACTATTGGATTATCGGTTTCACAAATGAAATAATCACACACTTGTAATATTTCTTCGGGAATTAATATATGGGAAGAAATGATAACAAAATACCCTTCTCTTTTTAGCGATAAAAGAGATCTTTTAAGTATTTCTATTTTTTCCTCTGTGTCAGCATGGGATAATATAACAACGGATTCTTTTTTATTCCATTTTTCTATATTTAAATCACAAACTTTTAATATCGATCCATATCCTTGCTTTCCTATGGATTCCCATGAATATTTACTTCGTATCTCTTTAGATTCCTCTTCGGCCAAAATCTTCTTATTATCATATTCGGAATAACAGGATTTCAATACCTCCGTTAGATGAGAATAATCAGGTTCGGCATAAAGTCCAGGAGTATTTCCGGCAAATCCAAGATCTGCTCCTATAGATGCAGGTCTTTCTTCTTTTATTTTTACTGGATTTCCTTTACCCCCTGCAAATTCTAACTGAGCACCCCAGTCAGAATAGATTACTGGAGTTCCTGATGCCATAGCTTCTATAAGAGGTATATTCCATCCCTCACTTCTGGCACATGTAATTAAAATGTTCCCTTTTTTTATGTAAGAAACGTAATCTTCTCGACTTAAGAAATGCTTTACTTTTATTCTAGAATCATTAAACCCGTAATGAGAAAGTCTTTCTTCCGTGGAATTCATCCCGTCCACAGAATAAGGATTATCTGCGCTTAAAATAAGATCTACTGGTTCATTATTAGGAAAAGCTTTCAAAAAAGAATCTATAATTTCTGGAACTGCCTTTCTATAATCCCATCTTCCAAAGAACATAAATTTAAATCTTCCGTCATTTTCTTCCTCAGGGATAGATCCACCGGGGGTAAAAAACTCGGAATTTACCCCTTCATTCACGACAAAAATTCTATGTCTAGGATATCCCTGCCTTACTGCTACCTCTTTGTGCCATTGTGTAACAACCCAAAGATAATCAAATTTAAGTAATCGTTTAAAAAAGTGATCTGGAAGTTCTGTGCTTTCCCATACGGTATAAGCTATTTTAATTTTAGAATCATATTCATCATAAAAATAATGATGATCTATATCCATTAGAACTATATCTACATCCGGATTAAATTCTAGTCCATCTTTTTCCCAATTTAATCCAGGAAAAGAATGGGATATTGGATAATCTGATGATTTCCCGTCCTCGTCAGAAAGAGTTATTAAATCTATGATAGAAAGATCCGTTTGGTTTATGTAATCTGGATTTGAATCCCATGTAAAATTTCTAATCCTTAGATCTACATATTTGGAAAGCTCCCTAAAAAATTCTCTTGCGTGATGTGAATATCCCGTTTTACCCAAATAACAAGTATGAGCTCTTACTTTAACCATTATTCTTTTTTATTTATACGAAAAAGAATAATAATGTTTCTATTTTTAAGAAATCAAAAAATCTACAAAACTCTGGGGATCCGAAAAAGATTGTCCTTCTATCGTACAGCTAAGATTTAAAAAAATAATCCCGTGATTTGTCCATAAATGAACACAGGTAGGAGATAATATTTCATATCCCCCTTCAAAATAGAATATTTTTTCTCTTCCTATTCCGGGATCGAAAAATTTAAATCCATTTTCTATTTTTATAATATCTATCATATCTCTTTTCTATGTGTATTGTGTTATTCTAATTCCTCTTATATTAGAAACATCAGCCGCTCCGGTAGAAGATGTACAAAACTGAAAATAAAGGGTGGAAGAATTATCTATCGTAAATCCAGTTATGGATGCCTGCACACTATAATCACTAGAGTATTGAGTTCCCGCAGCAGCAATAGCTCCTGTCGTTGCAGTCTTATTTAAATCTCTAGCGCATTTTAAAATAGCATTAGTAGATATAATATTTCCTCCGGTTGCAATAAGAGTAGATCCGACTGTGGGATCAGATCCCAAAGTTCCAGAAGAAGTACTTAGATATACTGCAGACTGAATTGTTCCTCCTGATCCTGAAATTCTAACACTAGTCCATAAAATCTCAATAATTGCATTTGTTGCAAAAGTGTTTGCCGGTATAGTTATCTGTGTAGATATTTTAGGGGTAGTTGTTCCTGGACCGGTAATACTTGTTCCGTTTGTAACACTAACAGACGAAACAAAAGGATTTGCAGTTCCGCTTGTTCCTGAGGATCCACTCGTTCCTCTTGTTCCTGAGGACCCACTCGTTCCTGAGGACCCACTCGTTCCTGAGGATCCACTCGTTCCTGAGGATCCACTCGTTCCTCTTGTTCCTGAGGACCCACTCGTTCCTGAGGATCCACTCGTTCCTGAGGATCCACTCGTTCCTCTTGTTCCTGAGGATCCACTCGTTCCTGAGGATCCAGAAGTCCCTGAAGTTCCGTCCCCTTTATCGCCAGTTCTATAAAAAGTAATTACGCACTCTTCCCCGTTAGTAGGTATTGTACCACTTATACCCGTTACAGTAAGACTATCCCATCCAATATTCTCGACCAAAGATAATAATTGAAATTGATTAAATGTGGTATCTGAATTTGAATTTGATTTAATTTCTATAATACCTTTAACCGTACTTGTGCTGTTATCCCAAGCCCCGATTGCTGTAGCAAAACCTTGACCATTAACGTCTGATGTACTGATTGCTATTGTTGATGTTGTACCAACACTTGTTGTGTTATATCTAAATTCTCCTGATCCTGGATCGACAGAAACCACGGTTGATGAATCAAAATTAAACCTAATTCCTGCAGATTCTCCTTGTACCCCTTGTACCCCGCTAGTCCCACTAGACCCGGAGGTTCCAGAACTTCCACTTGTTCCATCTCCTTTATCCCCGCTTCTATAAAAAGTAATAACACATTCCTCTAAATTTGAGGGTATTGTTCCGGACAAATATGTAACAGATAGTATGTTCCATCCAATGTTATCTGTTAGAGAAGTAAGCTGGAATAAGCAATGAGTAACATCAGAATTTAGATTAGATTTTATTTCAATTACCCCTTTTACCGAACTAGAGCTATTATCCCAGGTAGTAATGTAATTTGCAAAATTTACCGAATTTACATCCAAATCGTCTATATAGATCTCAGTAGTAGTTGAGGCACTTCCCGAATTAAATCTGAATAGTCCTGCTCCAGGATCAGTCGGGGAAACACTTAGTGCATCAAAATTATACCTCAATCCAGCTGATTCCCCCTGAACCCCAGAGGTACCGCTAGAACCTGAGGTTCCACTTGTTCCTGAAGAACCAGATGTTCCTGAAGAACCAGATGTTCCCGAAGAACCGCTTGTTCCTGATGTTCCTGAAGAACCGCTTGTTCCTGAAGATCCGCTTGTTCCTGATGTTCCTGAAGAACCGCTTGTTCCTGATGTTCCTGAAGAACCGCTTGTTCCTGATGTTCCTGAAGAACCGCTTGTTCCTGATGTTCCTGAAGAACCGCTTGTTCCTGATGTTCCTGAAGAACCGCTTGTTCCTGAAGAACCACTTGTTCCTGAAGAACCACTTGTTCCTGAAGATCCACTTGTTCCTGAAGAACCACTTGTTCCAGAAGATCCTGAAGTTCCAGAGGTTCCACTTGTTCCAGAAGATCCTGAAGTTCCAGAGGTTCCACTTGTTCCAGAAGATCCACTTGTTCCAGAAGATCCTGAAGTTCCTGAAGATCCTGAAGATCCTGAAGTTCCAGAAGATCCTGAAGTTCCAGAGGTTCCATCGATACCTGAAGTTCCAGAGGTTCCATCGATACCTGAAGTTCCAGAAGATCCACTTGTTCCAGAAGATCCTGAAGTTCCAGAAGATCCACTTGTTCCAGAAGATCCACTTGTTCCAGAAGATCCACTTGTTCCAGAAGATCCTGAAGTTCCATCGATACCTGAAGTTCCAGAGGTTCCATCGATACCTGAAGTTCCAGAAGATCCACTTGTTCCAGAAGATCCACTTGTTCCAGAAGATCCACTTGTTCCAGAAGATCCACTTGTTCCAGAAGATCCACTTGTTCCAGAAGATCCTGAAGTTCCATCGATACCTGAAGTTCCAGAAGATCCATTAAAAACCCAAGATATTGTATATAGGGATCCGTTTGTAAAAGATCCGTTTGAAACTATATTGCTTAAAGAAAACTCAACATTTGCTGCGTTATTAATAGGGGTTGAAGAAACTGACCAAATACCTATTATATTACTTGAATTTATTTCTTGTATTTGAAGATAAATCGGATTTCCAGAAATATATTGTGTTTGTGCAGCAAGCAGCCAATTCGTATAAGAAACCCCGTTATCTGCAGTTTTGTGGATACGTATTGCAGTAACACCGGATATAGTAGTTACATCCGAAGAAAAATCTCCAATTGCAGGGTTTGTAAGAGGGTTAGATGCGGTTCCGTCAAAACGCCATCTCCCAGAATTAGAACCGTCTATACCATTAATGCCTGAAGTTCCAGAAGTTCCTCTAGTACCTGAAGATCCACTTGTTCCAGAAGATCCACTTGTTCCTGATGTTCCTGAAGAACCACTTGTTCCAGAAGATCCTGAATTTCCAGAAGATCCACTTGTTCCTGAGCTTCCACTTGTTCCTGAGCTTCCACTTGTTCCAGAAGATCCACTTGTTCCAGAAGATCCACTTGTTCCTGAGCTTCCACTTGTTCCAGCCAATCCTGAAGTTCCAGAGCTTCCACTTGTTCCTGATGTTCCAGAAGATCCTGAAGTACCGCTGATTCCACTTGAACCTGAAGTTCCTGAAGAACCTGAAGTTCCACTTGAACCTGATGTTCCTGAAGAACCTGACGAACCTGAAGTTCCTGACGAACCGGAAGATCCACTCGTTCCTGAAGATCCTGAACTACCACTTGTTCCATTAATACCAGATGTTCCCGAAGAACCTGAAGTTCCACTACTTCCTGATGTTCCTGAAGAACCCGAAGTTCCACTACTTCCGGAAGTACCAGAAGTTGATGTGTATGCTACGGCGGCAACTCCTATATTTTTAATGTTTACTATAATAGAAGGAGCAGCTGGATGTGTATATGGAGAGGTACTTGCAGGTACCGCCGTTATTTGTACATTGGCAGAAGATGAAACGAATACTAATTCAAGATAATCGTTCTGTAACATGTCAACGATTATAGAAACGTAAGGGAGTACTTTTATACCTGTATTTGCTAATCCTAGTATAGAATCAGTCCTAAGAAGATCAGTCCCATTCTTCCTTACAAAAATATCTACATCAACTGGAGATCCTCCGGATGTTCTTTCTATCTGTAAGCTATATCCAAATTCATAGATACCGCTATATTGTGCTTTAATTTGAGAACTGGAAACTAGAGTAAACCCGTTTTGTATCTCTGTTGTATTATAAGTAATAACAGTAGGAGTGTTAGATCCGGTAACTGTTTGATTTGTTGAATCGCTATAAGAAGCGTAATAATTTAGAACTCCAGCACCAGATGTTCCCGAAGATCCTGAAGTACCACTACTTCCTGAAGTTCCTGATGTTCCTGAAGAACCAGAAGTTCCACTGCTTCCTGATGTTCCTGAAGACCCTGACGAGCCAGAAGTTCCTGAAGATCCCGATGTTCCTGAACTTCCACTGCTTCCACTTGTTCCCGAAGACCCACTCGAACCAGAAGTTCCAGATGTTCCTGAAGATCCAGATGTTCCAGATGTTCCAGATGTTCCACTTGATCCTGATGTTCCAGAAGTTCCTGAAGATCCACTAGATCCAGAAGTTCCTGATGTTCCTGAAGTTCCTGAAGAACCAGAAGTTCCTGATGTTCCAGATGTTCCTGAAGATCCAGATGTTCCAGATGTTCCACTTGATCCTGATGTTCCAGAAGTACCTGAACTTCCACTAGATCCAGAAGTTCCTGATGTTCCTGAAGTTCCTGAAGAACCAGAAGTTCCTGATGTTCCTGATGTTCCAGAAGATCCACTTGTTCCAGAAGATCCACTTGTTCCAGAAGATCCACTTGTTCCAGAAGATCCTGAATTTCCAGAAGATCCACTCGTTCCAGAAGATCCTGAATTTCCAGAAGACCCGCTTGTTCCTGAATTTCCAGAGCTTCCACTTGTTCCTGATGATCCAGAAGACCCGCTTGTTCCTGAAGTTCCAGAGCTTCCACTTGTTCCTGAGGATCCACTTGTTCCAGAAGATCCTGAATTTCCAGAAGATCCACTCGTTCCAGAAGATCCACTTGTTCCAGCTAATCCTGAAGTTCCAGAGCTTCCACTTGTTCCTGAGGATCCTGAAGTTCCAGACAAAGAAGGAGAAACTATAATTACCCAATTGGACCCATTGCTTTCTACGTATAATACTTGATATTGGGTTAGGGTTGATGTAGAAGATCCATCTATAGTCTGGGATGAAGTGGTATTTACTGTTATAGTCCCTGATCCGCTATTTTTTATTATGTAAATTTTTCCAGATACCCCTACTGCGGTAGGTAGAGTAACGTTAAAAGTTCCAGAAGTACAATCTATAAAATAATCATCGACACTTATTGAATACGTAGAGGTTTTATCTACATAGGGATATGTTACACCTCCAAGAGAAATTATCCCTTTCCTAACTACAAATTCATTAGCCATTGATTAATCTTTTTTCACTTTCCAAAAGAAAATTCTTTTATTATATATTCAAACCCCAAAACGAGATCTCGAGGAATTAAAATTCTGTAAAATTTCCGAATCATTTAGTGATCTATTATAGATTTGTATTTGATAAATATTTCCAGTCCAATATCTAGAAACTCCTAAATTGTTCTCTAAACTCCCAAGGTAAAGTCCTCCTAATATTGGTGAGGATCCTGTTGTTGGGTATGTTAGAGGACCTGCCACACCCTGATTTAATGTTGACCTTAAATTTCCATTTAGATATCCTTTTATGGTTGTTCCGTCGAAGGTACCACACACATAATTTATATTAGAATTTAAATCTGCAATATTTAATATAGGGGATCCGCCAGATATGGGGTTTCCGTTTCCGGCACTAAATCTGAATTTATTTATTGTGGAGCTTACGGATAAAAAATATCCATCAGTCCCGGTATTTCCATATCCCCCTATAAAAGATACTGGCTGTGACCCCGAATATTTAACCCAAGCACACATAGTAACATAGGAAGGCCTAAGTTGACTTAATCTAGGGGTTTCTCCGTATTCATTTATTCCATCAAAAAATAAACTTCCGCTATTTAGAGAATTATAAGAAGGAGAATTACTAAGGTCCACTCTCGTAAGAGTTCTGGACAAATCATTCCAAGAAGGAGATCCGTTCAAATAGGATTTAGAATTTGCAGCGTCTAATAAAAATATCAATCCATCGGACACTATGTTAGAACCCCCTTCTATAGTACTCATTCCATTTCTAATTCTCTAGTCCATTCTGGACCTGATAATACAATTAACATTTCTTCATAAGTGTATGGGCCTTCTTTTGTTATTAAAGAATCTACTGTCGGAGGAATAATGTCAGAATCCCATTTTACGAATGTTTTTTCTCCGTCAACACTACGTCTTACTGTATCGATCGAGGTTTCTAAAATCTGGGAAAAATCAACAAGTCCTAGTTCTGATACATTAAATATCATAAATTTTCTATTTTCGTAAATTTGTTCTTCCATATTAATATTTATTTTATACCCCATATCGGGTTCTAGTTGAATTGTAATTTTGTAAAACCTCACCGGGGGTTAAAGTTTTTCTATATATTAGATATTGATTTAAATTACCGGGAAATGTGAATGTGACACCAGGAGCTAATGCTGATCTATATCCTGCCAAAAAAACAGATTCGGTTAAACTACCGGCAATAGTTGTAAGGCCGGAGCCGGAGCCGATTGCAACCCCATTTGAATATATGACATAGCTTCCATTGGAAAATGTCCATACCATATTATACCAGGTATTTGTGGTTACGGGAAATAAATTCGATCTAAAATAATTCCTGGCTGTACCATTACCCCATCCGACCCAGAATCGTCTGTAGTGTACAGATGCTGGAATATTATCATAAAAAAACCAGAAGAAATTATTAGAGGATTCTACACTATGAGCTAACATGGTTAAATAATCTTCTTTAGCCAACGTGGAAAATCTACACCAAACACTAAAAGTTGCATTTGTAAAATTTCTAAAAACTGGAGAAGGTGGTATTCTAGCGTGTTCGTCTGTTCCGTCAAAAGTCAATAATCCCCCAAATTCATTTGTGTATATCGGGGAACTTATCAAGGATGCAACATTTCTCTGACCGCTTATATCAAACCAGGAGGATCCTTCTCGGGGATAAGAATCTATTTTAGCAGAATCTAAATTTAGTACTATATCTCCTGTTACGATTCCCCCGAAATATGATATTCTTCCTGCCATTATAGTCCAAATCTTGATTTAGTTGCGTTATAGTTTTGTAAAATTTCTATAGGAGATAAAACCCTGTTAAACATCATAAAATTATAAACATTACCGTCTAATGGATAATTTGTACCCCCAATTTGTAAACCAGCTTGGTTAGCAACTGATGCTGAACCTCCTACTTCCGTTACTAACTGTACACCATTTTTATAAAAAAGTATATTATTAGAAGTAATACCATTACCATTATATGTCATAGTAAAATGGAATATTTCATTAATTGAAAAATTTCCAGTGGTTTGATTAAAAGAAAAATTAGTAACCCCCCATACTGCTGGTACTGAATTTTTTATAAAATACCAATAACTTCTATTATTTGTCCAAACGTTAGTTAAAACATAATTAGATGCAGTTGACGAATTTAGATTAACTAAACATCTATTTCCTTGAGCGTCTAATTTCATCCAAGCACTAATAGACCAAGCTCTAGTCGACCAATCTATATCACCGAAAGGTGATGGAACCTGTACGTAATCATCAGTACCGTCAAATTGAAGACTTCCTGAATTTAAACTATTAAATAACGGTCCATTAGTTAAAGATCCATTATTACCGCCACGGGATAAATCCTTCCAGACGCTCATTAATTTCGGAGAAGAAGTTGTTGGAAAATATGTTCTTGCCGACGAACCGGTTTCAATTTGAAATCCCCAAGCCGCAAACACATAATCATTTGCCACTCCATTTACGTTCCAACCAACAGCTAATCCAGAAAAAGTATTAACTGAAATAGTAGTCGCTGGAGTAAATGTCCTAGTGTATCTTACCCATTGATTAGTTATCGGGCCAACCGTGTTGCCTCCACCTAAAACGTATGCTCCATTTACCCATAACCATATGTTAGGCTGCGGATCATTTCCGCTAACTTTTTTCAACCATATACTCAACGTATAAGTTACACCAGCAGTATATGTTCGATTGTTAATAGAAGAAATCCACCTACTTACTCCAGTCACTGTCGTTTGTGCAAGAGTATCTGCCGTTAATGTTCCATTAGGGGCTATTTCAACATTTGGAGTTCTTAAAATCCCAGCACCATTATTACTCCATAAATTTAAAGCTTCACTATTAAGTGCTAAATTTTCTCCATCGAATGCGAAAGGATTTGCTGCATCCAAATATAGGACTAGCCCGTCTTTTGATATTTGGGGGGAAAAATGAAAACTCATATTTTATATACTTCTTATTATTGTTTTTATCGTCCATCCAGTTGTCGTAGAACTTGATCTTAAAACTGCATTTCCCCCAGTAAGTCCAAACAATATACTTATAGGAGAAGTATTTCCTATTTCGGCAGTAGAGGTTTCCGAATATACAATACTAGATCCGTCCCAGGCCGATACCACGTTTCCGCTTCTAACATTAGATCCGCTGGAAACGACATATTCTACAAATGCTCCATTGTAGAGAGATGCGTTTATAGAATATATGTCAGTAGTTCCTGTAACCCCCGTCGTTTTTACTGTAGTGTTTAAAGAGGGTGATGCATAGCTTCCTAGTAAAACGGTATTAGTATCAAATACTTCTAATATAGGAAGTCCTGATATATCATTTACGCTAAATAAACTTCCTGATAAACTATCTACTATACTAAATAACTGCCCAGAAATTCCGTTAACTGAAAATAGAAGAGACCCGGAAGTTCCTGTAGCAGGAGCACTTATATTTGCAGACCCGGTCACTCCTAAAACCCCCGTGTTTGGATTGAAAGTAAGATTGGTCTGTGCTACTGCTTGATTGGTACTTGACCCAGTAGCAGCTAATATTCTGAAATCAGCTGGGTTTGATATAGTATTAAATCCGGTTCCACTTGTTCCTGAGCTTCCACTTGTTCCTGAGGATCCAGAAGATCCACTTGTTCCTGAGCTTCCACTTGTTCCTGAGGATCCAGAGGATCCACTTGTTCCTGAGCTTCCACT
>Ga0315900_10004032_pt1 | contig 20949 bp, 21 predicted proteins | sample LakEriMetagenome_FD_203521 | JGI IMG/M metagenome (GOLD analysis project Ga0315900, IMG submission 203521) | Freshwater fungal communities from buoy surface, Lake Erie, Ohio, United States - Buoy 12 MA114 | ecosystem: Environmental > Aquatic > Freshwater > Lake > Lake biofilm | place: USA: Lake...
GAAGATTGGGGCCGTCGTCAAATGGCTTACATGATCGACAAACTTGCTAAAGCCCATTATGTTTGCATGAATATCGAGTGCGACCAGAAAACGCTGGAAGAGCTTGAGCATGCATTTAAGTTTAATGATGCCGTTTTGCGCCACTTGATTGTGAAAGTGAAGAAAGCTGAAGTTGAGCCTTCCATCATGATGAAAGAAGTTCAGCGCGAAGAGGCTCGTAAGGTTGCTCAGGCAGATGCACCTGCAGCTGCATACTAACGGAGATAGGGGCTTAAATCGGCAAGTAGTGGTCTGATTGTGAAGCGTAGTTCAAACCTTCTCATCCTGACGGCTTCCTTAATTACCAAAGACGCCATTCGATATACACCAGCTGGTTTGCCAGTGATTCATTGTCAGTTACATCATGATGGTGAAGCATACGAAGCAAATCAGATGCGCCAAATTGAGATGAGTGTCGAAGCAATTGCAATAGGTGAGATCTCTAAAGACCTAGAGCAAATGGAATTAGGAACACGTGCAATGTTTGAAGGGTTCTTGACTCAGAAGACCTTGCGAAATGAGCGCCTTATTTTTCATATAACAAAGATTGAATGAATTGCTAAATAGGAAATATTATGGCTTTTGGAAAACCAAATAAAAAGACAGACTTCAAAAAGAAGCCTGCACAAAACCCGCTATTTAAACGTAAGCGTTATTGCCGCTTTACGGTTGGTGGTGTAGAACAAATTGATTACAAAGATGTCGAGACCTTAAAGGATTTTGTTGGTGAAAACGCCAAGATTACCCCAGCCCGTTTAACTGGCACTAAGGCCTTGTATCAGCGCCAGCTCGATACAGCGATTAAGCGTGCCCGCTACTTAGCGCTGCTGCCGTTCTCTGATCAACATAAGAAGTAATTAGGAGCCCACTATGCAAGTTATTCTGCTTGAAAAATTAACCAATTTGGGCAACCTAGGCGATGTTGTACGCGTCAAGGATGGTTTTGCTCGTAACTTTTTGATCCCCCAGCGTAAGGCTCGTCGTGCAACAGAAGCTGCGATTGCTGATTTTGCTGCTCGTCGTGCTGAGCTTGAGAAATTGGCTGCAGAGAAGTTAGCAGCCGCTCAAGCAGTTGGTGATAAGTTAAAAGGTCTTGTTCTTGAGATCAACCAAAAGGCTGGAGTTGATGGCCGCTTGTTTGGTTCTGTCACCAACCACGATATTGCTGAAAGTTTGGCAGCCAAAGGTTTCCAAATTGAGAAAGCATCTGTACGGATGCCAACGGGCCCTTTGAAGTTAGTGGGTGATCATCCTGTTGCGATTGCTGTGCATACTGATGTAGTTGTCGATATTAATATTCGTGTGATTGGTGAGCAGGCCTAGTTGACTTCGGTAAACTAGTCGCATGGCCGAATCCCGCAACCGTACTGTTTCAATGACCCCAGGAATGTCTGGGGCAGGGGACGCGGTTGTACAGGCACTGAAGGTGCCACCTCATTCCGTCGAGGCTGAGCAATCAGTTCTCGGCGGTTTGCTTTTGGACAACACCGCTTGGGATCGATTGGGGGGCATTCTCTCGGAGAATGATTTCTATCGAGCAGAGCATGCTCTGATCTATCGCGTAGTTCAACGCCTGATTAGCGATAATCGGCCAGCCGATGTCATCACCGTTTACGAGTCCATTAAAACGGAGCCTGAGGCTGATCTAATCGGTATCGATTACCTCAACTCTTTAGCTCAGAATACGCCTAGTGCAGCCAATATTAAAGGCTATGCAGAGATCATCCGAGATCGTAGTATTTTGCGACGCTTAATTCAGGTATCGGATGGGATTGTGAACTCTGCATTTATGACAGAGGGTCGTTCGGTTCAAACCTTATTGGATGAAGCCGAGTCGCGCATTCTACAAATTGGGGAAGAGGGTAATCGTAAGGCAGATTACTTAGAGATTGAACCCCTTCTAAAGCAGGTAGTTGCCAGAATTGATGAACTCTATAACCGCGAAGGCGGTAGCGATATCACCGGTATTGCAACTGGATTTATTGATCTCGATAAGCAAACCAGCGGCTTGCAAAAAGGGGATTTAGTGATCGTGGCAGGAAGACCTTCAATGGGAAAGACCGCTATGGCACTCAATATTGCAGAGAATGTTGCCCTCAACGAAGGTCTACCGGTTGTGGTGTTCTCCATGGAGATGTCCGGGGCACAGTTGGCTACCCGCCTTCTTGGTTCTGTTGGCCGTGTTGACCAAAGCCGGATGCGAACTGGTAAATTAAGCGATGATGAGTGGCCAAGGGTTACTGATGCGATTGCCCGTTTAAGTAATACCCAAATTCTGATTGATGAAACCGGCTCACTCACCTGCTTAGAACTGCGGGCGCGAGCACGTCGGATTGCTCGCAACTACGGCGGTACTCTGGGTATGGTTGTTGTAGATTATCTGCAATTAATGAGCGGTAGCACGGGCGGTAGTAGCGAAAATAGAGCCACCGAGATCTCCGAGATCTCACGCTCCTTAAAGTCTCTTGCTAAAGAATTGCAATGCCCCGTTGTGGCGCTTTCTCAGCTAAATCGTGGCCTAGAGCAAAGACCAAATAAACGTCCTGTGATGTCAGATTTGCGTGAGTCGGGCGCGATTGAGCAAGATGCCGATTTAATTCTGTTTATCTATCGTGATGAGGTTTACCATCCCGATACCACGACTGATAAAGGTGTCGCTGAAGTCATTATTGGTAAGCAACGTAATGGTCCGATTGGAACCGTTCGCCTAAGTTGGCAAGGTCAATTTACGAAGTTTGATAATCTTGCTGCCAATACTGGTACCTCCTATGGCGGCGGCTTTACACCCTTTTAATTGACTCAGTTATTTCTTAGTTACTAGTAGCAGCGCTAGCCACACGCCTCGCTTCGGTATACCGTGATGCCCAATATGGAGCATCAATTCGGTCTAAGCGTACTGTCCCTCCTGCGCTAGGCGCATGAACAAAGCGCCCCTTGCCCACGTAGATTCCAGCATGGGAGTAGCGTTCACCCGTTGTATTAAAGAAGACTAAATCACCTGGAGCTGGAGCTTGCTGACCAATCCCTTTGCCCACATTGCTCATTTGCTGAATTGTGCGCGGTAGCTTAATACCAGAACTTTTATTAAAGACATACACAATTAAACCGCTGCAATCAAAGCCACCAGCGGGGGTGTTGCCACCATAGCGATAGGGCACGCCCACAAGCCCGATGGCTGCAATTGAGATATCTTCGCTACCAACACTCGTATCATTTTTGAAGTGCGCTATTTTTGGGCTGGTTGAGACCCCACTGCTAGAGCGCGGGCTAAAGGTACTACAGGCACTAAGTGTTAACGCACTTAGTGCCAGTAGCGCAAGGAGTCGTACAGAACGCTTATAAAGCTTCAGCAGCATGGTCGGCAAGTCGCGAACGTTCGCCACGAGCCAATGTGATATGACCGCTATGACGCCATCCCTTGAAACGATCAACCACATAGGTTAGGCCTGATGAGCCCTCTGTGAGATAGGGGGTATCGATTTGCGCAATATTACCCAGACAAATAATCTTCGTTCCAGGGCCGGCTCGCGTGACTAAGGTCTTCATTTGTTTAGGAGTTAGATTTTGTGCTTCATCAATAATAAGAAACTTACTAACAAATGTACGACCGCGCATAAAGTTCATACTCTTCACTTTGATGCGTGAACGGATTAATTCCTGAGTAGCAGCGCGACCCCATTCTCCTGCGCTGTCATCGTTGCGATGTAAGACCTCAAGGTTATCGTCAAACGCCCCCATCCAAGGCTGCATTTTCTCCTCTTCAGTACCAGGTAAAAATCCAATGTCTTCACCTACAGGAACGGTCGCTCGGGTAATAATAATCTCGTTATAGCGTTTACTATCAAGAACCTGCTCTAAGCCAGCGGCAAGAGCCAATAGGGTTTTGCCAGTACCCGCTTGACCTAAGAGGGTCACAAAATCAATATCAGGGTTCATAAGCAAGTTCATCGCAAAGTTTTGCTCACGATTGCGCGCAGTAATACTCCACACATTATTTTTCTGATGTGAGAAATCCTTCAGAGTCTGTAACAAGGCCGTTTTACCATTAATCTCGCGAACCAAGGCATAAAAGGGTGTGGAGCCATCTGGATTCTCTTGATACACAAATTGATTAACCAGCATGCTGGGTACCAATGGGCCAGTAACACGATAAAACATGGTGCCACTTTTGCCATCCGCCCAGCTTTCCATCGCCTTGCCATGTTTTGGCCAAAAATCAGCAGGCAAGGTCATCACCCCGGAGTACATCAGATCACGATCCTCTAAGACCTGATCGTTAAAATAATCTTCCGCAGGCAATCCAAGGGCGCGTGCCTTGATGCGCATATTGATGTCTTTAGATACCAGCACAACCTCTTGATTGGGTTTTGCCTTTTGCAGATCACTCACCACACCTAAAATGAGGTTGTCACCCTTACCTTCTGGAAGACCTTCAGGAAGAGGCGAGCTTGAGAAATGTGTTTGGAAAAATAAGCGCCCCGTAGCATCTTGATTGCCTAATTTATTGAGTGGTATTCCTTCATCTAGTTGACCACTAGTGCCAGCAATCAGTTGATCTAAGGAGCGGCTGACCATACGTGCGTTGCGCGCAACCTCACTCATTCCCTTTTTATGGTTATCCAATTCCTCAAGAGTGGTCATGGGTAAATACAAATCATGCTCCTCAAAACGGAACAGCGAGGAGGGGTCATGCATTAAGACGTTGGTATCAAGTACGAACAGGCTAGGAGGGCCAGTACGAATGGTGCGCTTAGACCGCTCATTCTTCGCCTCTAATTTCTTTTCCAAGTATTGTGCTGGCGCATCGGTTTTGATTCGCTCTAGCGCCTTTTCAGCAGCGGATAAATCGTGATCCAATTCCTCTACACCATCTTCATTTTCTACCCAGACAGAGCTTGTAGTTAGCTTCTTGACCTTCTTAGGAGGGTTTTTGAGGTCAGGTTGCTTCTCGCGACTTACATTCACGTGGTCGGCGATTTGGCTAGGAAGGGGGGGTAATGGCATGCAGGCTTCTCCTAAATGAAAAAACCGCCTAGCTGATGCTGTGGGCGGTTTAGAGGGGTGCGAGGACTTCGGTGGTATGCACAGATTTTGAGGGGGCTGGGACTTAGGCCCCATCTATGGAGACCTATGAGCTGATTCATCCAATCCCATCGCTTACGGTGCATATAGACATACTGTACCCCAATTTTGTGTCTTTGCAAGTACAGTAAAAATACCTAGTTCAACTTCTTGGCGGCAGCCAAAACCTCAGCGACATGGCCAGTTACTTTGATACCTCGCCACTCTTCTTGTAAAACCCCTTTGCTATCAAATAAGAAGGTGCTTCGGTCAAGGCCTCGAACCTGTTTGCCATACATATTTTTCATTTTCATGACCCCAAAGATAGTGCACAGTTTTTCTTCAGTATCGGCAACTAGCTCAAAGGGTAGATCAAGTTTCTGACGAAAGTTCTCATGCGAGCGGAGGTGATCTCTCGACACACCAACGACCAAAGCATTCGCTTGATTAAAGGAATCAATGTGATCTCTAAATTCGCCAGCCTCGACAGTGCATCCAGGAGTTGAGTCTTTGGGATAAAAGTACAAGACCAATTTCTTACCTTGATAAGCCTTGGGCGAGAAGGTGAGCTGCGATGTTGCTGGGATCTCACAATAGGGTATGGTTTCCCCGATTTTAATAGTCATAGTAAATTCCCTCATTAATAAGCATTAAAAATTTGTTGCTGTGCTGGCCTGTATCATCAACTCGCCACTTCGATTAGCAATTGTGCCGTACTTGAATTTCTCAGTCGCTATTTTATCGAGTTGCCCTGTAGCGGCCCAAGAACAGTGTAATTCTCCCATGGTGACCAAATCATGTCCTTGCTTAAGCCATCCCACGATCAACTCCCGAAATGCAGGCAATAGTTTTTGACCTTCGAGTTCTGCATGTAGAGTAAATACTTGATCGTTGGGATTGCTCTGTGTGATTGTCAGAATATGCTGTGCAGCTCCAAATGCATCAGCACCATCAATGCCAATTAGCTCATCAAAGGTGGGTAGTGTGGTGGGGTATTGCACATGTTTACTTTTCGTATTACCAAAAGTAATTCGATAAGGGACTAAATTTGGAGTAGAGCGACCATCAGAAGCGTATTGCATGTCCCAGGCATCGATTTGCTCTAAAGCAGAGAGATTCATTTGCCATCCCGCGGCACCATGAGTGACCGGGGGGTGACCCATTATCTCCACAAAACGATCGTACGCCTTTTGCATCTGTACATGAGTCCATGCAGCATCGCGCTGATAAACATGGTCCTGCCAATACACATGGTCCCACGTATGGATTCCAGTTTCATGGCCTGCATGATCCACAGCGCGCATTTCATTGGCAGCTTGTTTGCCAATATCCGGGGCGGGTAATAGAACACCATACAAGAGTGTCTTGATTCCATAGTGCTCAACTACGGAGGTGCGCGATACTTTCTTTAAGAACCCAGGCCTAAAGACACGTTTTAAGGCCCAACCCGTATGGTCTGGACCTAAACTAAATAAGAAGCTTGCATGGACACCGAGTTCGGCAAAGAGTTTGGCAAGATTAGGGGTGCCAACTTGAGTGCCCAATAGGGTATCCACATCAACTTTTAAGGCAATCTTAGCCATCAGAAATACGATCTAGTCAACGAGATGACGGGCTTTATCGACATCATTACGATAGGCCTCAAATATTTTGGCAAGGGCGTCTTCCATTGAGGTGCTTGGTTTCCAGCTAAGCTCTTCCATCGTGTTAGCAATAGCGGGAACACGATTTTGAACATCCTGGTAGCCAACACCGTAATATGCTTTCGAGGTTGTCTCAATCAACTTTACCTGATCGGCGGTTACTGCGTATTCCGGAATTTTCTTTGCAAGCGCCAACATCATATTGGCCAATTCCTTGACCGAGTGATTATTTTTAGGATTGCCGATGTTATAGATTTTTCCATTCGCAATATCACCCTCGTTGGCGATAATGCGCATTAAGGCATCAATCCCATCATCAATATAGGTAAAGGCACGCTTTTGTGAGCCACCATCGACGAGATTGATCGGTTCACCGCGCACAATATGCCCCAAAAACTGAGTCACTACCCGAGAGGAACCTTCTTTGGGTGTGTAAATGCTATCGAGGCCTGGCCCAATCCAATTAAAGGGTCTAAATAGAGTGAAGCGTAAGCCTTCCATACCGTAGCCCCAAATCACACGATCCATCAATTGTTTTGCACAAGCATAAATCCAGCGTGGCTTATTGATGGGGCCATAGACCAAATGAGATTTGGCTGGATCAAACTCGGCGTCTTCGCACATGCCATAAACCTCAGAGGTCGATGGGAATACCAAATGCTTCCCATATTTAACCGCTGAGCGCACGATGGGGAGATTGGCTTCAAAGTCGAGTTCAAAAACGCGCAAAGGCTCCTGTACATAGGTAGCAGGAGTAGCAATTGCAACCAAGGGCAGAATGACATCGCACTTACGAACATGATATTCAACCCACTCACGATTGATGGTGATATCGCCTTCAAAAAAATGCATACGTGAATTGCTGAGCAAATCACCAATTCGGTCATTTTGCATATCCATGCCGTAGACCTCCCATGAGGTGGTCTCTAGAATGCGCTTGGATAAATGATGGCCAATAAAACCATTCACACCCAAAATTAGGACTTTCTTCATAAAACCAATTCCTTCTGATTGAACTGCGCAATGCGTTATTTAAAGTGCTTGAACGGATAAAAGCTCAAGTACCTTGCCATCTCCACAAAGGCCGAAATAGCGATTATCGACCAGATGAAGTCCCGGGGTCGATTTTTCAAGAAAATGCACCATTTGAGGTGGAAGACCCACCTTGGGGTCTAGGGGTAAAGAGCTTTTGGCAAGCAGCCACGTTTTCCCTTGAAACTCTGAAAATGCACCGGGATAGGGTGGTGCAACCGCCCGAATTAAGTTATAAATCGAGATAGCAGATTGAGTCCAATCAACGCGGCCGTCTTCCGGCTTACGGCCACCAAAATAAGCCCCCTGCTGAAGATCATTTGGTTGTCTGGGAACATCACCTTGTATTAGTGTTGGAAGAACGTTTTCCATAACCCTCTTCGCTGCTGAACTAACCTTATTGAACACCTCATGGGCTGTTTCATGGATCTTAATGGGCACCGCAATTTGCCCAACGATATCACCAGCATCTGGTTTGGCTTCCATGATGTGCAAGGTCGCTCCAGTTTCTACTTCCCCATGTAAGACAGCCCAATTGACTGGGGCGCGCCCACGATACTTTGGCAATAAAGAGCCATGCATATTGAGTGCCGCAATCTTGGGAACCTTCAATAGTTCTACCGGAATCATGAAGCGGTAATAGAAAGAAAAAATATAATCGGGTGCCAGCCGTTGAAGCTGGGGCAATAAATTTGCTAATTGATTCCGTTCGATGATTTGATACGGAATGTGATGGTCTTGGCATAACTTGGCAACACTGCCAAACCAAATATTTTCATTGGGATCATCAGCGTGCGTAATGACTAGATCAATATGCATTCCGCCATCAAGCAAAGCTTGTAAACAGTACACGCCTACATCATGGTAGGCAAAAACAACAGCATGTTTATGAGCTTGATTCAAGAGCCTAGGATTTAGGTCGTTCGAGCACGGCGCTGACCATGTATCGTGGCCGATGCCGAACCTGTTGATAGATCCGCCCAACGTATTCACCCAAGAGCCCTAGCCCAAAGAGCATGACTCCAATCAGGAAGAAAGTAAGCGCAAACAGGGTAAAGACTCCCTCTACCTCAGCGCCTAAAATAAAGCGACGAATCAAGATCAGCAAAAACAGCGCACCAGATACCCCCGCAAGCAGCATACCCATAATTGAAAAAATCTGTAGCGGCATGACTGAGAAGCCCGTCACCAAATCAAAATTGAGGCGGATTAATTGATACAAACTGTATTTAGATTCCCCCGCAAAACGCTCCTCGTGCTTGACCGTGATCTCAATCGGATTATTCGCAAAGGTATAGGCAAGCGCAGGAATAAAGGTATTTGCTTCCTGGCATTGTGAAACTAAATTAATAATACGACGATGGTAGCCGCGCATCATGCAACCCTGATCGGTCATCGTAATACGAGTCATTTTGTCACGCAGATGATTCATGGCACGTGAGGCATTCTTTCTAAACCAAGAGTCTTGGCGATTCTCACGAATAGTGCCAACGTAATCGTGCCCTCCTTCTAATTGACGTACTATTTTGCCAATCTCTTCCGGGGGATTTTGTAAATCTGCATCAAGAGTAATGATGTATTCACCATGGGCATATTCAAAGCCGGCCATGATCGCCATATGCTGACCAAAATTATTAGCAAATAAAACCACGCGAGTTACATCGGGTCGTTTTTCATATTGCATTGCTAAGATAGCAGCAGAACGATCTTTACTGCCGTCATTTATAAAAATGATTTCATACGACAGCACAAATTGACTGGCTGCTTGATCAAGGGCTGGATATAGTCGATCAAATAAAGCGTTTAAGCCTTCCTCTTCGTTATAGACCGGAATGATCACGCTCAGGCGTGGGGCATTGTTATTGAACGGGATTGGCGAGCTATTCATTACTCCATTTTGCCTGATCAGTGGCGGGGGGGATTAGTTCAGGATTTCGGTGAGTGCTTGGACTACACGCTCAATATCATGAGAGCTCATAGTGGGGAATAAGGGGAGTGTTAGGATGGAGCGACCAATCTCCGCAGCAATCGGGGTGGACTCAGGGCTATAGCCCAATTTGCGATATAGATCAAAGTTAGTAATGATCGGGTAGTGCGCCCCGGTGCCAATACCATGTTCTTTGAGAGCCGACATGATGTCACCACGGGATCGTTGTAAGCGAGCTAAGGGCAAGATCACTTGGAACATATGCCAGTTACTCTGTTCAAAATCAGCCACGGGCAAACCTAAGCCTTTATGAACCAGACCCGCCTGATCAATTTTTAGAAAATAGTCTTTGGCAAGTTCAATACGTCTTTGCTGAAATTGATCTAATTGCTTGAGTTGATGCAGTCCAATCACGGCATTCACATCCGTTAGATTATCTTTACCACCCAAGACATCTACTTCCATCCCGTCGGGGCCGCTGCGTACCAAACCTTGTAGACGTAATTTTTCTGCTAAATGAACTTGGTCTGCGCCAAATCGCTCTGCGTTAAATACCAAACAGCCGCCTTCAATGGTTGTGAGATTTTTATTCGCCTGGAAACTAAAGCTCACCAAATCATGTTTACCCCTTTGTCCAATTCGAGCGCCATTCCAAGAAGATCCCAAAGCTTGTGCGGCATCCTCAATAACGCGTAAACCATGTTGTGTTGCAAGGGCATATAAAGCATCAATATCGATTGGTAGGCCAGCCAAATAAACGGGCATGATGGCCTTCGTGTGTTGATTGATTGCCTGAGCCACTTTTTTCAGATCTATATTGCGTGTTTGAGGATCAATATCAACAAATATTGGCTTTGCGCCAACAGCCAGAATGACATTGGACGTCGCTACCCAAGAAATTGGTGACGTAATGACCTCATCACCTGGACCAATTCCAGCAACTTGTAAGGCGATCTTCATCGTCGCCGTTCCGTTAGCAAAACAACGCACGGTTGCGCCACCAAAATATTCCCCTAAAGCCTTCTCAAATTCCAATATTTTGGGGCCCGAGGTAATCCAGCCCGAGCGCAGAACTTCTGCAACTGCAGAAATCGTCGCCTCATCAATAGTGGGCTTTGTAAAAGGAATGAACGGTTGGGTCATCCGTCTATTGTCGCAAAGCTGTTGACGGGTGTCGAATAATAACGCGTCTAGAGTCCCTACCAAGTTCTTCCATGGGCAGGTTCATGTGCTTCAGTTCCTCAAATTGAGCGGGAACCATGACCGCAATGGCGTTGGGATCTTGCTTCCAAATAGTAAGAAACTCATTGAGAGTGGGAACCCATTTTTGGGGTTCTTGCTTCGAGCCAAAGGTCAACTCATCGGTAAACTCCACCATGATGGTATTGCGCTCTAGATAAAACGGCAGGGTATGGTCAAGCAGGCGCACCGAGTAAATCTTGGCATCGCTGGGTATTTGACCTTTTACCTTTTGCGCTAAGTCGTAGCCAGATACTGCTCGACCCAAGGTTTCATGGCCGGTACCTGCAATCGTTGCGGTTAGGAAAAATCCAAACGCAAATAGACCAATGCTGAGAAGGGAATTTCGTTTGGCAAGCAGAGCTGCACAGAGGCTAAAACTGAACAAGCATGCAAGTGCTACTGTAATCCAAACGGTATAGGCTTGATATGCTTGTACCTCATCGGGTTGACCGTTTCGTCCAACCTCAGATAGAAAGAAAAAGCCGACGAATGCCAGAACTGCAAAAAAGAGTGTTTGCACTCTCCAGCCTTTTGCAAGGCTGGGATGAGTTTCTAAGTAGTCCACGATTGTCTTGGCTGCCAAGATAGCAAGCGCTGGAAATACCGGCATGATGTAGCCTGGTAATTTAGAGCGCGACACACTAAAAAAGAGCAAGATGATCACAAACCATGCCCAGAGCATCCAACTCGCTGAGAACTGTCCAATGCGATATTGTTTGAGGGTTTGCCAAGCAGATTGAAAGAACTGTGGCATCCAAGGCAGAAAACCCACTACTACCAGAGGTAGAAAGAAGTAAAAGGGGGCAGTGCGGCGATGTGCGTCAGCAGTGAAGCGTTCAAAGTGCTCATGAATAAAAAAGAAATGCGCAAACTCTGGATTTTGCATCGAGACTGCAATAAACCAAGGTGCAGTCACTGCCAGGAAAATGATTAAGCCGCTCACGATATGAAGCCTAGTCAAGACGCGCCAATCCCAACGGGTAATTATGTATGTAAATAACACCATCCCGGGGATCACAATACCAATGAGGCCTTTTGAGAGAGTCGCTAGACCCATGGCTAACCAGCACACCCACATCCAATTTCGCGTTGCGCGCAGATGGTTTTGAGTAAACGCGTGTTGTGCCAAAAGCAGTGAACATAATGCCAAATTCAAGAAAGCGGATAGCCCCATATCGAGAGCATTAAAGTGCCCACCCACCACCCACATTGGACTTGCCAATAAGATGAGTGCAGCAAAATAGCCTGCGAGCGATCCATACAGACGAAATGCAGTAAAGCCTACCAACAGAATACTGAAGTAGCTAGTAATACCGCTCCAAAAGCGCGCCTGCCACTCTCCCAAACCAAATACCTGAAAGACGATCGCAGTGACCCAAATGTGTAAGGGTGGCTTTTCAAAATACTTATAGTCGTTATAGCGAGGGGTAATGAAGTCACCATTCACCATCATTTCACGCGCCATCTGAGCGTAGCGACCTTCATCGCTTGGAATGAGGTGACGGTAATCAAGCGTGCCAAACCACAGCAGAGTCGCTACAAGAAATAGCAGCAACAGAGCCAGAGAGTTGATGGACGATATTTGGCGATTGGTACTCATCAAAAATCTTTTAAAGCGAATTGCTTGTGTCTAACAGGATGGCAGCTAATACTTGACGACCTTCGTTCATCAAAATGTTGTAAGTGCGGCAGGCTGCTTGAGAATCCATTATTTCAAAGCCGATCTTAGCGAAGATAAGAGGTTTGATGAGTTCTGGCTTTAAAAACTGCTGCTTCTTACCTGTACCAATAATGATGAGCTCCGGCTTAAAGACGCATAAGCTGGCTAAATTTTCTAACGAGAGATCCGCAAATGTATTGACTGACCAGGTCGTAATTTCACCCTCTGGTTGAATAATAATGGCATGTGAGTATGCTTTTGAGTTCACCTCGATATAGCCAATTCCGTAGCCCGTAATTGTATTTAGGCTGGATTGGGGGTCAGAATGTAACTTCACGCCAAGGCTCTGTCATAATTAAGGGATTATAGCCAGCAATTTATCCCTTGATTTCAAGAGCTTAACCATTTAGAAGACACCATTGTGAAACCGATTAAAAAGTCCGACAAACTAAACAATGTCTGTTATGACATTCGCGGCCCCGTTCTCGAGCTTGCCCAACGCATGGAAGAAGAGGGGCAGAAAATTATTAAGCTGAATATTGGTAATGTGGGTGTCTTTGGCTTTGATCCTCCTGAAGAGATTCAGTTGGACATGATTCGTAATTTGAGTAATGCATCCGCTTACTCGGATTCGAAAGGTATTTTTGCTGCTCGCAAAGCCATCATGCAGTATTGCCAAGAAAAAGGGATTCAAGGCGTTACCTTGGACGATATTTATACCGGCAATGGTGCCTCTGAATTGATTGTATTGGCTATGAACGCATTACTCAATGATGGCGATGAAGTGCTTGTGCCCGCACCCGACTATCCATTGTGGACGGCTGCAGTTTCTCTATCAGGAGGTACCCCGCATCATTATTTATGTGATGAGTCCAAAGATTGGGCGCCTGACATGAACGATCTGCGCTCAAAGATTACGCCACGTACTAAGGCAATTGTGGTCATCAATCCTAATAATCCGACGGGTGCCCTTTACACCAGAGATGTTTTATTAGACATGATTATGGTAGCTCGTCAATTCAACTTAATTCTGTTTGTAGACGAGATTTACGACAAGATGTTGTTTGATGGTGAAAAACATATTTCTCTGGCATCCCTTTCGACCGATGTTGTCACCATTACTTTTAATGGACTGTCTAAGAACTACCGTTCGTGCGGGTATCGCTCTGGTTGGATGGTGATCTCGGGTGATAAGGCGATGGTTGCCGACTATATTGAAGGGCTCAATATGTTGTCCTCCATGCGCCTGTGTGCAAACGTCCCTGGACAATATGCGATTCAGACTGCATTAGGCGGTTATCAAAGTATTAATGATTTGGTCGCTAAGGACGGACGTCTTGCAAGGCAACGTGATTTGGCATACAAATTAATGAGCGAGATACCAGGCGTAACCGTGGCTAAGCCAAAGGCTGCCCTATATCTGTTCCCAAAATTGGATCCAGAAATGTATCCCATCAAAGACGATCAGCAATTTATTGCTGATTTATTAAAAGAGGAGAAGGTGCTCTTGGTTCAAGGTACTGGCTTTAACTGGCCGCACCCAGATCACTTCCGGATTACCTTCTTGCCGCATGAGGATACCCTGCGGGAAGCAATTAAGCGGATTGCTCATTTCTTGGAACGGTATCGTAATAAATACGCAATAAAAAAAGGTGCTGCCGCGACAGCAAAAGTATGATGAAACCTATTCAAGTAGGGCTTCTCGGGATTGGCACCGTCGGGAGTGGAGTATTTACTGTTTTAGCTCGCAATCAAGAAGAAATTAAACGGCGCGCAGGCCGTGGTATTCGCATCCATACTGTCGCTGACCTTAATACCCAACGCGCCCAAGAACTGGTTAAGGGTCAGGCTGAGGTGGTGGATGACGCTCGGAAGGTCATTCAAAATCCTGAAATTGATATCGTGGTGGAGTTAATTGGTGGATATGGGATTGCCAAAGACCTCGTTCTTGAAGCAATTGCTGCTGGTAAGCACGTGGTCACAGCAAACAAGGCTTTGATTGCGGTGCATGGTAATGAGATATTTAAAGCAGCTCATGCCAAGGGCGTGATGGTTGCATTTGAGGCAGCGGTTGCCGGCGGTATCCCAATTATTAAGGCTTTGCGTGAGGGTTTGAGCGCCAATCGAATTGAATGGATTGCAGGAATCATTAACGGCACTACCAATTTCATTTTGTCTGAGATGCGCGACAAAGGCCTAGACTTTAATACCGTCCTCAAAGAGGCTCAACGCTTGGGGTATGCGGAAGCGGATCCCACCTTTGATATTGAAGGTATTGATGCCGCTCATAAAGCAACAATTATGAGTGCAATCGCATTTGGTGTGCCAATGCAATTTGCCCAGGCTCATGTTGAGGGGATTACCAAACTTTCTGCAGTCGATATTAAGTACGCAGAGCAATTGGGCTATCGCATCAAATTACTGGGCATTACTAAGAAAAATCCCAATGGCATTGAGTTGCGAGTGCACCCAACCTTAGTTCCAACAAAGCGCTTATTAGCCAATGTGGAGGGCGCGATGAATGCTGTTCAGGTTCATGGTGATGCGGTTGGAACTACCCTGTATTACGGCAAAGGTGCCGGCTCTGAACCAACTGCATCCGCAGTGATCGCTGATTTAGTGGATGTGACGCGTTTACAAACTGCTGATCCAGAGAATCGAGTTCCACACCTTGCCTTCCAACCGGATGCCGTACAAAATATACCGATTTTGCCAATGGCAGAGGTCACCACTAGTTATTACCTGCGTTTGGCGGTAGCAGATCAGGCGGGCGTGCTAGCGGAGATTACTCGTATTCTTGCCGCGCATGGCGTTTCGATTGATGCTCTTCTGCAGAAAGAAGCCGCAGAAGGTGAAAGCCAAACGGATCTCGTGATCCTAACCCACGAGACCAAAGAGAAAAATTTGATGGCAGCTCTCTCAGAAATGCAAGATCTGAAGACCGTGATGGGTGAGATCGTCAAGATTCGTCTTGAGAACCTTTCCTAATTCGAGAGCCTTAGATGCGTTATCAGTCGACTCGTGGTAACAGTCCTTCGCAATCATTTCAGGGAATACTGTTGGGGGGGTTAGCCCCAGATGGCGGCTTATATTTACCTACTCAGTATCCTCAGGTAACAACACAGCAGCTTGATGCATGGCGGGGTCTATCGTATCCCGATCTTGCCTTTGAGATCCTGAGTTTGTATTGTGATGACATCCCTGCTGATGACTTAAAAGCCTTATTACATAAAACCTATACGCCTCAGGTGTACTGTAATGGCAGACCGAATGATCCTGCAAGCGACATCACTCCTATCCATTGGCTGGGTGAAGAGCAGGGAAGTAAGTTGGGTTTGTTGTGTTTATCCAATGGGCCAACCCTGGCATTTAAAGATATGGCCATGCAGTTGCTGGGTAATTTATTTGAGTACGCTCTAAAGCGCGCCAATCAAGACCTCAATATTTTGGGGGCAACCTCTGGCGATACAGGCAGTGCCGCTGAGTATGCAATGCGCGGCAAGCATGGCATAAAAGTATTTATGCTCTCCCCACGTGGCAAGATGAGCCCATTTCAGTCTGCGCAAATGTATTCCTTGCAAGATCCCAATATATTTAACGTAGCGGTTGAGGGTGTATTTGATGATTGCCAAGATATTGTGAAAGCAGTCAGTAATGATTTGGCGTTTAAAGCTAAATACCGTATCGGTACGGTGAACTCGATTAATTGGGGTCGCGTTTTGGCCCAAGTGGTGTATTACTTCCAGGGCTATCTCTTAGCCACCCAATCGAGTACCGAAAAAGTTTCTTTTGCCGTGCCCTCGGGTAACTTCGGTAATGTTTGTGCTGGTCATATTGCGCGCATGATGAGCTTGCCGATCGAGCGATTAGTGGTGGCCACCAATGAGAACGATGTACTTGATGAGTTCTTTAAGACCGGTATTTATCGTGCTCGCAAATCTGCAGAAACTTTGCACACTTCTAGCCCATCAATGGATATCTCCAAGGCAAGTAATTTTGAGCGATTTGTATTTGATCTGCTTGGGCAAGACGGTGCAAGAACGGCCAAACTTTTTAAGCAGGTTGAGATTGAAGGCGGGTTTGATCTCTCTAAAGACCTAGCATTTCAAACGATTAGGCAGTTTGGTTTTGTCTCAGGCCGGAGTACGCACCAAAACCGTTTAGAAACGATTCGTAATATCGATGAGCAGTATGGGGTCATGATTGATACGCATACTGCAGATGGTATTCGGGTAGCCCGAGAGTATCTGCAAAAAGACATTCCGATGCTGGTGCTAGAGACCGCGTTGCCGATTAAATTCGAGGAGACTATTCAGGAAGCCTTGGGGCGTCCCGCAGAGTGCCCGAATGCATTCAAAGATATCAAAGCAAAGCCGCAACGGGTTATCAATATGCCGGCAGATACATTTCAAGTGAAGCACTTTATTGAACAACACGTGATTTAGTTTCCAAAACGCCATGCAATCAAACCCAAACAAACCACCAATGCTCACTGCAGCAGAGGCTATTGCCCATTTACTAAAGAATGCTAGTCCTGTTATCGAAGAGGAAACGGTTTCAACTCAAGCAGCACTAGGACGAATTCTCGCCAAGGATATTGCCAGTCAGGTTGATGTGCCTCCATTGGATAACACCTCTATGGATGGCTATGCGGTGCGTTCTTCGGAAATTGCGCAGGCTGGCACCGTATTAAGGATGGCTCAGCGCATTCCTGCTGGATCGCTAGGACAAACCTTGGAGACAGGGACCATCGCCCGAATTTTTACAGGCGCGCCTATTCCTCAGGGAGCCGATGCAGTGGTGATGCAAGAAGATTGCATCGTTCAAGACCAAAACAAATTAGTGCAAATTAATAGCGTTCCAAGTGCTGGACAGTGGATTCGTCGACGCGGCGAGGATTTGACCGCGGGCAAGCTTGCTTTAACAGCAGGAAGCTTACTGAGGCCTCAACAATTAGGCGTTGCTGCCTCGGCGGGTTATGCACAATTGCCAGTAAAACGGAAAGTACGCGTCGCTGCTTTTTTTACTGGAGACGAACTCTCTTTGCCCGGTGAGCCATTAAAACCGGGTGGTATTTATAACTCCAATCGCGATACGCTTTTGGGGGTGATTCGTAGTTTGGGGTGCGAGGCCACGGATTATGGAATTGTTCCTGATCGACTTGAGGCAACTCGGGACGCCTTACGGACTGCAAGTGCTGACCATGATCTGATTATTACTTCGGGTGGAGTCTCGGTAGGCGAAGAGGATCACATTAAGCCCGCAGTCAATGCAGAAGGGCGCTTAGACTTATGGCAGATTAGTATCAAGCCTGGTAAACCCCTGGCCTTTGGAGCAGTGCGTAAACAGCAAAAGAGCGATCAGGAGACTTGGTTTATTGGCTTACCAGGAAATCCCGTATCGAGTTTTGTAACCTTCCTGTTGTTTGTACGGCCGTTTATCTTAAAACTGCAAGGCCGCTCAGATCTTTCATCACCTTCATATTTAATGAAAGCTGATTTTGATTGGCTAAAACCGGATCGACGCAATGAGTTTCTGCGGGTGAAAATCAATTCACAAGGTGGCTTAGATTTGTTCCCTAACCAAAGCTCCGGGGTTCTAACCAGCGCTGCTTGGGGCGATGGTTTGCTGGATTGCCCTGCTGGTCAGGGATTTAAAAAAGGTGATATGGTTCGCTATATCCCTTTTAGTGGACTTCTGAGTTAATCAAGTAAAGATGAAGCTACACCTACGTTTTTTTGCCTCTATTCGAGAATCACTCGGTCTTGCGCACGAGGATATTGATCTCCCAGAAAATGTTAAGACCATCGATGATCTGCGCACTCATCTCATTGCACGGGGTCAACCTTGGGCAGAGACCTTGGCTAAGGATAAGATCTTACGTTGCGCACTTAACCAGCAAATGGTCAGCGTTGAGACCGCGTTGATCGATGGTGCTGAAGTTGCTTTCTTCCCGCCAGTAACCGGGGGTTAATATGCCAGTTCGGATTCAAGAACACGACTTTGACCTTACGCAAGAGATTGCTCTTCTGCGTAATGATGATGCGGCAATTGGCGCAATTGCCATTTTCATTGGAACCGTTCGCGACCTCAATGAGGGATCTGCAGTCAAAGCAATGACCCTCGAGCACTATCCAGGAATGACCGAAAAATCCTTGCACGATATTGTTGATCAAGCAAAAGACCGCTGGGATTTAAAGGATGCTTTGGTGATTCATCGGGTTGGCCCTTTGATGCCACAAGATCAAATTGTGTTGGTGGCGGTTACGAGCGCGCATCGGGGCGAGGCATTTGCGGCCTGCGAGTTCATTATGGATTACCTTAAAACACTGGCCCCGTTCTGGAAAAAAGAAGATACACCTGAGGGAGCGCGTTGGGTGGATGCCAGAGTCTCAGATGATCAGGCCATGGCGCGCTGGGCTAAAAAGTAATACGGCCCAATATCAATTAAGGCAAATCAAAGAAGCCCAGTTTTTTATGGCGTGGCAGTCGTTTAATGAGAGCCTCTGCCTTGGAGGCATTTGAGCGATCGATATATTCTTTACTAGCTAGGAGTTTGACAGGACCTTTGCCACGGGTATAGCGTGCTCCAGTACCATTGTTATGGGCACTAATGCGCTCAGGCAGGCGATTGGTAATGCCAGCGTAAAAACTGCCATCACTGCATTCGACAAGATACAGAAACCAAGTCATGATTTGTTTTAAATCAAATAACTACTTGAATAAAAGGGATTCATCCCCATATTCTATGTAGATTAGTACATTTGCAAATAAATTGAGATAAATCATGCGGATAGATAAATTAACAACCAAATTTCAAGAGGCCCTGGGTGATGCCCAAAGCTTAGCCTTATCGAAGGATAACCAGTTCATAGAACCTGAACATCTTTTGTTGGCAATGCTTCGTCAACAAGATGGCAGCGCACGCAGCCTTTTAACCCGAGCGGGGGTCAATATCAATGGCTTGGAGAAGGCTTCAGAGCTCATGATCGATAAATTACCCCAAGTGCAGGGAACGAACGGTGACGTGCAAATAGGGCGCACACTTCTCAACTGGCTTAATCAGACCGAGAAAGAGGCTAGCAAGCGCGGTGATCAATTTATTGCTGGCGAACTCTTTTTGTTAGTCTTGGCCGATGATAAGGGTGAACTAGGTAAGGCTGCACGCGAGAATGGCTTAAGTCGCAAAGCGCTTGAATCTGCAATTGATTTGGTTCGAGGTGGCGAGTCCGTAGGCTCCGCCGATGCCGAAGGTCAACGCGAGGCCCTGAAAAAATACACACTAGACTTAACCGAGCGCGCTCGCTTGGGCAAGCTCGACCCTGTCATTGGGCGTGATGATGAAATTCGTCGCACGATACAAATTCTGCAACGCCGAACTAAAAATAATCCTGTTTTAATTGGTGAACCAGGAGTTGGTAAAACAGCGATTGTAGAAGGCCTTGCACAGCGTATTGTGAACGGTGAGGTTCCTGAAACACTAAAAGATAAACGAGTTTTAGTACTCGACATGGCCTTGTTACTCGCTGGCGCTAAATATCGTGGTGAGTTTGAGGAACGCCTCAAGGCGGTTCTGAGTGATGTTGCCAAAGACGAAGGTCGCACCATTATGTTTATCGATGAGATTCATACAATGGTGGGTGCTGGTAAAGCCGATGGTGCCATGGATGCAGGAAATATGCTTAAGCCAGCCTTGGCTCGTGGCGAGCTCCACTGTATTGGAGCAACCACCTTAGATGAGTATCGTAAATACATTGAGAAAGATGCTGCGCTGGAACGTCGCTTTCAGAAAGTGATGGTTGATGAGCCAAGCGTTGAGGCAACAATCGCCATCTTACGCGGTCTACAAGAAAAATATGAGTTGCACCACGGAATTGAAATTACGGATCCAGCGATTGTGGCTGCGGCAGAATTGTCGCACCGCTATATTACTGATCGTTTCTTACCCGATAAGGCGATTGATTTAATTGATGAAGCGGGATCACGCATCAAAATGGAAATTGATTCCAAGCCTGAGGTGATGGATAAATTAGACCGACGTCTGATTCAGCTCAAGATTGAGCGTGAGGCCGTCAAGAAAGAAAAAGATGATGCCTCTAAAAAACGCCTTGAGTTAATTGAGGGGGAAATCAAACGCTTGGGTGCAGAGTATGCCGATCTTGAAGAGATCTGGAAAGCAGAAAAAGGAGCTGCCTTAGGTGCCGCATCGGTCAAAGAAGAAATCGATCGAGTGAAAGCTGAGATCACCAAATTACAGCGTGAAGGTAAGCTCGAGAAGGTGGCAGAACTTCAATATGGCAAGTTACCTGAACTAGAGGCGAAGTTAAAGTCAGCTGCTGCCGCTG
>Ga0315900_10004033_pt1 | contig 20948 bp, 16 predicted proteins | sample LakEriMetagenome_FD_203521 | JGI IMG/M metagenome (GOLD analysis project Ga0315900, IMG submission 203521) | Freshwater fungal communities from buoy surface, Lake Erie, Ohio, United States - Buoy 12 MA114 | ecosystem: Environmental > Aquatic > Freshwater > Lake > Lake biofilm | place: USA: Lake...
AAACCCTTATCAGCCAACGTCCGCGAAATCGCCGCAGTCAACGTCGTCTTCCCATGGTCAATATGACCCATCGTCCCAATATTCACATGAGGCTTCGTACGCTCGAACTTCGCCTTCGACATGGTGGTGTCTCTCTTCTTTCTTCGAGTACCGCACTCTGCGATTGGTACGTGGTGTCAAGGATCAGGGTGACGCTCGCGAGTGCGAACGGCACGGGTTGGTGAGGCTAGCAGCGGCTCTCCGGCCGCCACCACCCTCGGATCATTCGCCGCGGTTGCGCTTCACGATCTCCGTGGCGATGGCCTCGGGGACCTGCTGGTAGCTGTGGAACTGCATCGTGTACGTGGCGCGGCCCTGAGTACGCGAGCGCAGGTCGGTGGAGTAACCGAACATCTCCGAGAGCGGAACCTGGGCCCGCACCACCTGGGTGTTGCCACGGGCTTCCATACCCTCGATACGACCGCGACGGCTCGACAAGTCGCCCATCACGTCGCCCATGTACTCCTCGGGGGTCACGACTTCGACCGCCATGATCGGCTCGAGCAGAACCGGCTTGGCCATTTCGGCGGCCTTGCGGAACGCCTGCTGACCGGCGATCTTGAACGCCATTTCCGACGAGTCGACGTCGTGGTACTGGCCGTCGACCAAGGTGACCTTCACGTCGACCGTGGGGTAACCGGCGAGCACACCATTGTCGAGCGCACTCTGCAGACCCTGGTTGGTGGGGTTGATGTACTCGCGAGGAATACGACCACCGCTGATCTTGTCGACGAACTCGTAACCCTTGCCCGGGTTCGGCTCCATGTTGATCTTGACGACGGCAAACTGACCCGAACCACCCGACTGCTTGATGTGGCGGTACTCGACCTGCTCGACGAGCTTGGTGACGGTCTCGCGGTAGGCCACCTGCGGCTTACCAACGGTCGCGTCCACGTTGAACTCGCGCTGCATGCGGTCGACGAGAATTTCGAGGTGCAACTCTCCCATTCCGGAGATCACGGTCTGGCCGGTCTCTTCGTCGGTGCGCACACGGAACGTGGGGTCTTCGTCGGACAGTGACTTGAGGGCCTTGCCCAACTTGTCCTGGTCGTCCTTCGTCTTGGGTTCGATGGCCACGTGGATCACGGGCTCGGGGAACTCCATGCGCTCGAGGATGATCGGGTTGTTTCGATCGCAGAGCGTGTCACCGGTGGTGGTCTCCTTGAAACCGAGACCGGCCACGATGTCTCCGGCCAACGCGGTGTCGAGGTCTTCACGCTGGTTGGCGTGCATCAACAAGATGCGGCCGAGACGCTCGCGACGCTCCTTGGTGGAGTTGTAGACCTCGTCGCCCTTGTTGATCTGGCCCGAATACACGCGGAAGTAGGTGAGCTTGCCGAACGGGTCGGCCACGATCTTGAACGCCAACGCGGCGAACGGAGCGCTCTCGTCAGCCGAGCGCTCGGCCGGCTCGGCGGCGTCACCGGGCTTGACGCCCTGGGCGGCCGGAATGTCGAGCGGGCTGGGCAGGTAGTCGACGACGGCGTCGAGCATGGGCTGCACACCCTTGTTCTTGAACGCCGAACCGCACAGGATCGGCACGAAGTCGAACGCGAGAGTGCCCTTACGGATGGCGCGCTTGATCTCGGCCTCGGTGACCTGCTCGCCGCTGAGGTACTTCTCCATGAACTCGTCGTCACTGGTGGCGATGGTCTCGAGGAGCTGCTCGCGGTACTCGTTGGCCTGATCGACCATGTCGGCCGGAATGTCGACTTCGTCCCACTTGGCGCCGAGTTCTTCGTCGCGCCAGATGAGCGCCTTCATCTTCACGAGGTCGACGAGGCCGGCGAAGGGCTTGTTGCTCTCGGGGCCACCGGCACCAACGGGCAGGTGAATGACGGCGCAGGTCGCCTCGAGGCGGTCCTTCACCATCTGCACGGTGCGGTAGAAGTCGGCGCCGATGCGGTCCATCTTGTTGACGAAGCACATACGCGGTACGCGGTACTTGTTGGCCTGACGCCACACGGTCTCGGTCTGCGGCTCGACGCCGGCCACCGAGTCGAACACTGTGACGGCACCGTCGAGAACGCGCAACGATCGTTCGACTTCGATGGTGAAGTCGACGTGGCCCGGCGTGTCGATGATGTTGATGCGATGGTTGTTCCAGATGCACGTAGTGGCAGCCGACGTGATGGTGATGCCACGCTCCTGCTCCTGCGCCATGTGGTCCATGGTCGCGGCGCCTTCGTGCACTTCACCGATCTTGTAGGTCTTGCCGGTGTAGTAAAGGATGCGCTCGGTCGTGGTGGTCTTACCGGCATCGATGTGGGCCATGATGCCGATGTTGCGGGTGCGCTCGAGGGGGAACTCACGCTTTGCCATCGTCGGTCACTTTCGGTTTCTGTTCTTGTTCTTCGGGGGGTCTGACATGGTCGCACCCCGGCGGCGAGGCCGGGGTGCTGACGTTCGGTATGAGAACTACGCGGTGGTGGGTGTCACCAGCGGTAGTGCGCGAAGGCCTTGTTGGACTCGGCCATCTTCTGCATGTCTTCACGCTTCTTGATGGAAGCGCCGAGGCCGTTGGCGGCATCGAGCAGTTCGTTGGCGAGGCACTCGGCCATGGTCTTTTCGCGACGGGCGCGCGAGTACTCGACGATCCAGCGGATGGCGAGTGTGTTGGCGCGGCGCGGCTTCACTTCGACCGGCACCTGATAGGTGGCGCCACCGACGCGGCGGCTGCGCACCTCGAGCGGCGGGCGGACGTTGTCGACGGCGCGCTTGAGGGTGGCGATGGGCTCGGCACCCGTCTTGGTCTCGACCATCTTGAGCGCGTCGTACACGATCTTCTCGGCGACGCTCTTCTTGCCACGGAGCATGACCTTGTTCATGAGTTGCGTAACGAGCAACGAGCGATACACCGGATCGGGGTGGAGCTCTCGGCGGGGTGCGGGTCCCTTACGGGGCATGTCAGTTCACCAAATCCTTCGCGATCACTTGGCGCGCTTCGCGCCGTAACGGCTACGTGCCTGCTTGCGGTTCTTCACACCGGCGGCATCGAGAGCGCCGCGGATGATCTTGTAGCGGACACCCGGAAGGTCACGCACACGCCCACCGCGCACGAGAACGATCGAGTGTTCCTGCAAGTTGTGTCCTTCACCGGGAATGTACGCCGTGATCTCGACACCGCTCGAGAGACGAACACGAGCCACCTTGCGGAGCGCCGAGTTCGGCTTCTTGGGTGTATTGGTGTACACGCGAGTGCAGACGCCACGACGCTGCGGCGAACCCTTGAGGGCCGGCGTCTTGGTCTTGCTGAACTTCGTGCTGCGGCCCTGGCGGACCAACTGCTGAATGGTGGGCACTCTCGATCCTCTTCGTTCTGGTGGTTGGGTTGCTCACGAATGAGCCGACCCGGAGTCCCGGTTCATGCGAATCAGGGACCCTGAGATGTTACGAGCGTCCCGTGACGGTCTCCAACCCTGCCCAGACATGGTTTCGGGCCAGTTTCCGGCTGCTCAGCAACCGGAAACTGGCCCGTACACCAGGGTGAACTCAGAGTTCGATGGAGTCGGAGAAGACGTCGGTGTCCACGCTGCGCTGGGCCAGGATGGAGGACGGATCCTCGTCGTAGCCGCTGTGGTACGTCTCCATCGGCACGAAGTCGGGCGCGTCGATCCCGAAGTCGCGGTAGCGCATCATGCCGGTACCGGCCGGGATGAGCTTTCCGATGATGATGTTCTCCTTGAGGCCCATGAGACCGTCCTGACGACCCTCGATCGCGTTCTCGGTGAGAACGCGCGTGGTCTCCTGGAACGACGCGGCCGACAGCCAGGAATCGGTGGCCAGCGACGCCTTGGTGATTCCCATGAGTTCGGGACGACCCTCGGCGGGCTGCTTGCCCTCTTCGACCATCCGACGGTTGGTGTCGGTGAAGGTCTTGAGGTCCTTGCGATCGCCGGGCAGGAAGCCGGTGTCGCCCTGGGCCTGCACGCTCACGCGGCGCGTCATCTGACGCACGATGAGTTCGATGTGCTTGTCGTGGATCGACACACCCTGATCGCGGTACACCTTCTGGACTTCTTCCACGATGTAGAGCTGCGTCTCGCGCACACCCTTGATCTCGAGAAGTTCCTTCGGATCGAACGGGCCATCGGTGACGGGCTGACCCGCAACCACGTCCTGACCATCGGTGACGATCGGACGGCTACCGGTGGGCAGCGTGATGAGGTGCTCTTCACCGGAGTCTTCGACGACGGTGACGGGCAAGCCCTTGCCTTCGTCGACACCGATGCGCACGACACCACTGCCCTTGGCCAGACGAGCCGAGCCCTTCGGCGTACGCGCTTCGAAGAGTTCGACGACGCGCGGCAAACCGCCGGCGATGTCCTTGCCGGCCACACCACCGGTGTGGAAGGTACGCATGGTGAGCTGCGTTCCGGGTTCACCGATCGACTGGGCAGCGATGACGCCCACGGCTTCGCCGAGTTCGATCGCCTTGCCGGTGGCCAATGAACGGCCGTAGCACAACGAGCACACGCCGATTTCGGCGTCGCAGGTGAGCACCGAACGCACACGCACGCGTGTGATCGACTCGTCGTCACGCAGCTTCTGCATCAAATCGTCGTCGACCAACGTGTTGCGAGCCGCGACTTCACCGCTCGACAGAGTGATGTCGGCGGCGAGCGAACGTCCGTACAACTTGGTCTCGAGGTACGCACGACGATTGGCGGTGTCGGGCTGCACGTTCTCGATCCAGACACCGAGATTGGTGCCGCAGTCTTCCTGGCGGATGATGAGCTCCTGGGCCACGTCGACGAGACGACGCGTGAGGTAACCCGAGTCGGCGGTACGCAGAGCGGTGTCGACCAGACCCTTACGGGCACCGGGCGTCGCGATGAAGTACTCGAGCGTCTCGAGACCTTCACGGAAGTTGCTCTTGATCGGACGCGGAATCATGTCGCCGCGGGGGTTGGCCACGAGGCCTCGCATACCGGCGATCTGACGCATCTGCGTCATGTTTCCGCGAGCACCCGAACCAACCATCATGTCGATGGGGTTGAAGCGCTGCGCCTTGAACGCATCGACCATGACCTTCTGCACGTCGTTGGTGGCGTCGGTCCAGATGCGGACTTCCTGCTGACGACGCTCGCCGTCGGTGATGACACCGCGCAGGAACTGCGACTCGACCTTGGCGGCCTGCTCTTCGGCCTTGTCGAGAATGTCCTTCTTGAGGACCGGAGTCTTCACGTCGTCGATCGAGACCGTGAGGCCCGACTGCGACGCGTAGCGGTAGCAGACGTCCTTGATGCGGTCGAGCGACTCGGCCACTTCGGCGTTGGTGTAATGGTCGGACAAGCGCTCGACGAGAACACCCATCTCCGACTTCTTGATGGGTTCGGAGATGTGGCCGAACTCGTCGACGTACGACTCGGGCAACGCCTCTTCGAACAAGAGCCGACCGGCCGATGTCTCGAACGGCGAACCGTTCTTGCGCATCGTGATCTTGGCGTGGAGGTTGAGCGTGCCTTCTTCGACAGCGCGGAACACTTCCCAGTTGTGGCGGAACACGCGACCTTCACCCTTGGCACCCGGCTCGTCGGCGGTGAGATAGAACGCACCGATGATGAGGTCCTGAGTGGGGGTGACGATCGGGCGACCCGATGCCGGCGACAAGATGTTGTTGGCGCTCAGCATGAGAACGCGCGCTTCGGCCTGGGCCTCCGACGACAGCGGCACGTGCACGGCCATCTGGTCACCGTCGAAGTCGGCGTTGAACGCGGTGCAAACGAGCGGATGGATCTGGATGGCCTTGCCTTCCACCAACACCGGCTCGAACGCCTGGATACCCAAACGGTGCAGCGTGGGCGCGCGGTTGAGAAGAACCGGATGCTCGCGAATGACTTCTTCGAGCACGTCCCACACGCGCGGGTTGCGACGCTCGACCATGCGCTTGGCGCTCTTGATGTTCTGGGCGTACTCGATCTGGACGAGGCGCTTCATGACGAAGGGCTTGAACAGTTCGAGGGCCATCAACTTGGGCAGACCGCACTGGTGCAGCTTCAAGGTGGGGCCGGCCACGATGACCGAACGACCCGAGTAGTCGACGCGCTTACCGAGCAGGTTCTGACGGAAACGACCCTGCTTGCCCTTCAACATGTCGGAGAGCGACTTGAGCGGACGGTTGCCCGGGCCTGTGACCGGACGACCACGACGACCGTTGTCGAACAACGCGTCGACGGCTTCCTGCAACATGCGCTTTTCGTTGTTGACGATGATCTCGGGCGCACCCAGGCCGAGCAGACGCTCGAGACGGTTGTTGCGGTTGATCACGCGGCGATACAGATCGTTGAGGTCGGACGTGGCGAAGCGACCACCATCGAGCTGAACCATCGGGCGCAGTTCGGGCGGGATCACCGGAACCACGTCGAGGATCATGGCCTTGGGATCGTTCTTCAAACGCCCGTTCTCGTCACGCTGGTTGAACGAGGCGACGATCTTGAGACGCTTGATGGCCTTCTGCTTGCGCTGAGCGCTGAGCGGCTTGCGGCCGTCCTTCGGATCGATGGCCTCGCGGAGCTTGCGCTCTTCTTCGGAGAAGTCGATGCGATCGATGAGTGACTTGATCGCATCGGCACCGGTGCCACCTTCGAAGTAGTCGGCGTAGCGATCGCGGAGTTCGCGCCACAGCGTCTCGTCTTCGATGATCTGACGCGAGTGGAGGCCCTTGAACTCCTCCCACGAACGCTTCACGAGATCGAGTTCGCTCTCGTAACGCTCACGAATGGCGGCCAGGTCGCGATCGCCGATCTTCTGCAGAGCCTTGACTTCGGCGTCCTTGGCTCCACTGCCCTCGAGGCGCGACGCTTCCTTCTCGAGTTCCTTGAAGCGACGATCGATCTCGAGATCGCGCTCCTTCTCGATGGCTTCGATCTCGCCGATGTACTCGTTCTCGAGGCTGTTGAGTTCGTCGTGACGACGTTCTTCGTCGACCCAGGTGACGAGGTGAGCCGCGAAGTAGATGACCTTCTCGAGCTGCTTGGCCTTGAGTTCTTCGCGCGGCTCGATGCCGGCGAGCAAGTACGCGAGCCACGAACGGGTACCGCGGAGATACCAGATGTGCACGACGGGTGCGGCCAGTTCGATGTGGCCCATGCGCTCGCGGCGAACCTTCGAGCGGGTGACTTCCACACCGCACTTCTCACAGATGATGCCCTTGAAACGCACGCGCTTGTACTTGCCGCAGGCGCACTCCCAGTCGCGAGTGGGTCCGAAGATCTTCTCGCAGAAGAGACCTTCGCGCTCGGGGCGCAGTGTGCGGTAGTTGATGGTTTCGGGCTTCTTGACCTCACCACTGGACCAGTTGCGGATGTCGTCGGCCGTTGCGAGGCCGATCCGAAGCTGGTCGAACATGTTCACGTCGAGCATGGTGTTCTCTCTCTGGTCGATTCGTTCGTGGTCTGACGATCAGCGCCGGAATCCGGCGCGCTCGCGTTCGCGGTCGTCTTGGTCGCTGCCGCGCTCGGGGCGGCTGATGTCGATGCCGAGCGACTCGGTCGTGCTGAACACTTCCTCGTCGATCTCCTTCATCTCGATCTCGGATCCGTCCTTGGCCAAGACCTCGACGTTGAGGCACAGGGCCTGCATTTCCTTCATGAGCACCTTGAAGCTCTCGGGAATGCCGGGCTCGGGGATGTTCTTGCCCTGGACGATGGCCTCGTACACCTTCACGCGACCGAGCACGTCGTCGGACTTGATGGTGAGGAGTTCCTGCAAGCAGTACGCCGCGCCGTAGGCCTCGAGTGCCCACACTTCCATTTCACCGAAGCGCTGGCCACCGAACTGCGCCTTACCACCGAGCGGCTGCTGGGTGATCATGCTGTACGGACCAGTGGAACGTGCGTGGATCTTGTCGTCGACGAGGTGCGACAACTTGAGGATGTACATGAAGCCAACCGTGATCGGGTTGTCGTACTTCTCGCCGGTACGACCGTTGTACAACGTGGTCTTGCCGTCGAGGCCGATGAGCGGCTTGGCTCCATCCGACTCGGGGTTGAGGTTGCGGAAGATGTCGACGATGGTCGGGTGCTGACCCGACTTCTCGACTTCGTCCCAGTGCGCACCATCGAACACCGGTGTGGAGATGAACGTGGCCGGCGGAGTGCTCGGGCGAGTCTTCGACTCGGTACCGCGCACCGGCTTGTCGCCGACACTGTTGCCACCGACGTTCCAGCCCCAACGAGCCGCGTAACCGAGGTGCGCTTCGAGCACCTGGCCCACGTTCATTCGGCTCGGAACACCGAGCGGGTTGAGGATGATGTCGACCGGAGTTCCGTCGGCCAGGTACGGCATGTCGCCCTGCGGAAGGATCTTGGAGATGACGCCCTTGTTGCCGTGGCGTCCGGCCAACTTGTCGCCCACGCTGATCTTGCGCTTCTGAGCGACGAGAACCTTCACCATCTGGTTGACGCCCGGATTGAGTTCGCCACCCTCTTCGCGGTCGATGACCGAGACGTGGATGACCTTGCCGCTCTCACCGTGCGGCACCTTGAGCGAGGTGTCGCGAACTTCGCGCGCCTTCTCACCGAAGATCGCGCGCAGCAGTCGCTCTTCGGGCGTGAGCTCGGTCTCGCCCTTGGGCGTGACCTTGCCGACGAGAACGTCGCCCGGATTCACTTCGGCACCGACGCGAATCACACCACGCTCGTCGAGATCGCGAAGGATGTCGTCGGACAGGTTGGGAATGTCGCGGGTGATTTCTTCCGGACCGAGCTTCGTGTCGCGCGCGTCGATCGTGTACTCGTGGATGTGAATCGACGTGAGAACGTCGTCGCGTACGAGACGATCGGACAGGATGATCGCGTCTTCGAAGTTGTAGCCCTCCCAGGGCATGAAGGCCACGAGGAGGTTCTTGCCGAGTGCGAGTTCACCCTGATCGGTGCTCGGACCATCGGCGATGAGATCGCCCTTCTTGAGCTTCTGACCCTCGACCACGCGCGGCAACTGGTTGACGCAGGTGTTGTGGTTCGAACGGCGGAACTTGGCGAGGTGATACACACGCTTGCCGTCGTTCTTGTACTGAACGGTGATCTGCGAACCCGAGACCTCGGTGACTTCGCCCTCGTCGGTGGCGAGGATGAGGTCGGCGCCGTCGGACGCGACCTTGCGCTCGATACCGGTTCCGACGTACGGAGCCTCGGTGCGGATGAGCGGAACGGCCTGACGCTGCATGTTGGCGCCCATCAGCGCGCGGTTGGCGTCGTCGTGCTCGAGGAACGGAATGAGCGCGGTGGCCACCGACACGATCTGCTTGGGTGACACGTCGATGAGGTCGACCTTGTCGGGTTCGACGAGAAGAATGTCGGTGGTGGCACCGAAGAAGTTCTCGGCTTCGAGCATGCCCTTCAACTGTTCGAGGCTGGCGGCCTGCGGGGCGCGACGAACGAGGATCTTGTCCTGCTTGAAGGTGCCGTCGGGATTGACCGGCGTGTTGGCCTGCGCCACCACGTACTTCTCTTCTTCGTCGGCCGGCATGTAGCGGACCTCGTTGGTGACGCGGCCGTTCTTGACCACACGGTACGGCGTCTCGATGAAGCCGTACTCGTTCACCTTGGCGTAGGTGGAGAGCGCACCGATGAGACCGATGTTCGGACCTTCCGGCGTCTCGATGGGGCACATACGTCCGTAGTGCGAGAAGTGCACGTCACGGACTTCGAAGCCGGCACGCTCACGCGACAGACCACCGGGGCCCAGCGCCGACAGACGACGACGGTGGGTGAGTCCCGACAGCGCGTTCACCTGGTCCATCAGCTGCGACAGCTGGCTCGTACCGAAGAACTCCTTGATGGCGGCCGACACCGGACGAATGTTGATGAGCGACTGCGGCGTGATCGACTCGACGTCCTGGGTGCTCATGCGCTCGCGAACGACGCGCTCCATACGCGACAGACCGATGCGCACCTGGTTCTGGATGAGCTCGCCCACCGAACGGATACGGCGGTTCGCGAAGTGGTCCTGATCGTCGAGGCGATAGCCCGGTTCCTGCTTGACGAGGTGGAGCATGTACGAGATCGCGGCCAACACTTCGTTGGGACGAAGAACGTTCAGTTCGTTCGGATCGGACTCGACCGGACGCTTGTTGGGATCGTCGGAATCGGCACGGAACATCGAACCAGCGGCGAGCGCACCCTTGCCGAAGATCGTGTCGAGCTTGGCGAGTTCGTCGCCCAACTTGCGATCGATCTTGTAACGACCCACGCGCGACAAGTCGTAACGCTTCGGGTCGAAGAACGCGTTCTTGAAGTAGGCACGGGCCGACTCGAGCGACGGCGGCTCACCGGGGCGAGCGCGCTTGTAGATCTCGACGAGGGCTTCGTTCTGGGTGGGAGCGATGTTGCGCTCCTTGTCCCACTGGCCCTGCAGGAAGTCGAAGTGGGCGACGAAGCGATCGAGGAAACCGGGAACGTGCTCTTCGTCGTAACCGAGAGCGCGCAGAAGCGTGAACACACCCATGCGGCGCTTGCGAGCCACGCGCGTACCTGCGGTGACGTCCTTACCGGGCTTCTGTTCGACGTCGAACTCGAGCCATTCACCACGCTGCGGGTGGATGGTGCCCTTCACGAGCTGGTGCTTCGAGAGATTACGGAGGCGGTAGCGCTCACCGGGTTCGAAGATGACACCAGGCGAACGAACGAGCTGCGACACGACGACGCGCTCGGTGCCGTTGATGATGAACGTGCCCTTCTCGGTCATCATCGGGAAGTCGCCCATGAACACGAGCTGTTCGCGGATTTCGCCGGTGGCGCGGTTGGAGAAACGCGCGCGCACGAGAATGGACGACTGGTAGGTGTGGCCCTTCTCGCGGCACTCTTCGACGCTGAACTTCGGCGGCGGGCAGAGGAACTCGTCGTCGGGGTCGTATTCGAGTTCGAGACGCAGGTTGCCTGCGAAGTCTTCGATCGGCGAGATGTCACGGAACGTCTCAGCCAGACCAACCTTCAAGAAGTGTTGGAAACTCTGCCGCTGGATGTCGAGCAGGTCGGGCATCTCCAACCGCTCGTCGAGGTCGGCGAATGAATAACGCTCGCGCGTACGGGCCACGGGGTACTCCTCAGATCAGCGGGCGAACGGAACAGAAAGCAGGGCGCGGCAAAGCAGAGTTCGAAAACGACACATGACAGGGACGACGCACGGCAACGGACGAGGCTACCCCTGAAGGGCGCACGGAACCAACCGCTCACCAGCACCTTTGCTGGGCGGACCAGGTCGTGGCCGACACCGTAGGGCGGCCCAGCCCCCGAATTCAAGGACCCCCATCCGGATCGGCCCCCAGACGTGGCTCGACCCGGGGTCTCCCCCGGGTCGAGAACCGAAAACTCCTGGTCGGAGGCCGAATTACTTGAGTTCGACCTTGGCGCCCGACTCTTCGAGCTTGGCCTTGGCCTTCTCGGCGTCGTCCTTGCTGACCTTCTCGAGGACGGGCTTGGGGGCGCCGTCGACGAGGTCCTTGGCCTCCTTGAGGCCCAGGCTGGTGAGCTCGCGGACCACCTTGATGACCTGGATCTTCTGTGCGCCGCCATCGGCGAGGATGACGTCGAACTCGTCCTTCTCTTCGGCAGCAGCGGCGCCACCGCCGGCGGCTCCGCCAGCGGCAACGGCAGCGACGGCCACCGGGGCGGCGGCGGTCACGCCGAACTTCTCCTCGAACGCGTCGAGAAGTTCCTTCAGTTCGATGACGGTGAGGGCGGCGATGCCGTCCAGGATCTGATCCTTGGTGAGTGACATTGTGGTTTCTCCTTGAAAAGTTCTGGTGGTGTGGGCACGGGGCCCGGTTGTTGAGTGATGAATGTGGTTGCGATGAGAGTCGCGACGGTCAGGCCGCAGCCTTCTGGTCGTAGAGAGCCTTCAAGCCGTAGGCCATGTTGCGCGGCAGAGCCTGCAACAGACCGGCGGTCTTGACGAGCGGAGCCTGCAATGCGCCAGCGAACTGGGCGAGCAGAACATCGCGCGGCGGCAGGTCGGCGAGAGCCTCGACGTCCTTGGCACTGAGTGCCACTCCGCTGAGTGCGCCGCCTTTCAGAACCAGCAACGGGTTCGTCTTGGCGAACTCGCGCAGGACCTTGGCAACGGCAGCCGCGTCTCCATCGACGAAGGTGAGAGCACTCGGGCCGACGAGCAAGTCGACGAGAGCACTGTTTCCGGTCTCGACAGCAGCAAGACGAGCGAGAGTGTTCTTGTACACCTTGTGCTCGGCACCGGCACCGCGCAGCGAACGACGCAGATCGGCCAAGTTGCCCACGGTGAGACCGCGGTACTCGGACACGAACATCGTGCTGGTGGCCGACATCTTCGCCGCGATCTCGGCGACGGTCGCAACCTTCTCCGGACGGGGTTTGTCCATGTTTTCCTCCTTTCGCTTCCACTCGGGCGCTCGCAGATGCGGCACCACGAGGAGCGAAAGGCTCTTGTGATCCGCCTCGGTTGGCGAACCCGAAGGTTCCTTAGCCACCCGGAGGTGGACCGACTGTCTCTGGCAAGCGATTCAGTTGTATTGAAAAAACTACCGGGGTGGGGCCCCGATGCCTCAGGGCGTCAGGCGACTTCGGCCTTGAGGCGGTTGGTATCGACCTTCACACCGGGGCCCATGGTGGACGACACGGTGATCTTCTTGAGGTAGCGACCCTTGGCCGATGCCGGCTTGGCGCGCTGGATCTCGTCGAGGACGGCGCGGAAGTTGGCCTCGATCTGCTCGACCGAGAAGCTCACCTTGCCGAGCTGCACGTGCACGTTGCCGTAGCGATCGGTGCGGTACTCGACCTTTCCACCCTTGAACTCGCCGACGGCGCGACCGACGTCCTGGGTGACAGTTCCGGTCTTGGGGTTGGGCATGAGACCACGCGGTCCGAGCACACGACCCAGACGACCGACGAGCGGCATCATGTCGGGCGTCGCGATGGCGAGATCGAAGTTGAAGTTGCCCTTCTCGATCTCGGCCGCGAGTTCGTCGGCGCCCACGAGATCGGCGCCGGCCTTACGCGCTTCTTCGGCGGCTTCACCGGCAGCGAACACCGCAACGCGGATGTTCTTTCCGGTACCCGACGGCAACGCGACGGTTCCGCGAACGGCCTGCTCGGCCTTGCGCGGGTCGACACCGAGACGAATGGCGATCTCGACGGTTTCGTCGAACTTGGCCGTGGCCATCGACTTCACGAGCGTGAGCGCCTCGGTGGGGCTGAACTGCTCGTCACGGTTGTAACGCTTGACGGCGTCGTCGTACTTCTTGCCTGACATGACTGCCTCCCTCTCCCACCAGTTCTTCTCCGGTGGGGTGTTGTGTCGGCCGGGCGAGGTGTTCCCGGACCAGACGTGTGGTTGTTACTAGAGAACTGCTGCTTACTTGACGACCAGACCCATGGAACGAGCCGTTCCACGAACCTGCTGCTTGGCCGCTTCGAGATCGTTGGCGTTGAGGTCGGGCATCTTGATCTTGGCGACCTCTTCGATGTCGGCCTCGGTGACCGAACCAGCCACGGTCTTGCCTGGAGTCTGACTGGCCTTTTCGAGACCGGCCTTCTGACGCAACAACACCGGAGTGGGCGGCGTCTTCAGAACGAACGTGAACGTGCGATCTTCGAAGATGCTGATTTCGACCGGGATGATGGTGCCGACCTGCGATTCGGTGGCGGCGTTGTACGCCTTCACGAAGTCCATGATCGCGATGCCGTGCGGTCCGAGTGCGGTACCGACCGGCGGAGCGGGCGTGGCCTTACCGGCCGGAATCTGGATCTTGACGATCGCTGTGAGTTTCTTCTTCGCCATGGGGCGTTGCCTTCCTGAGTGAGACCTTGATCAGAGTTTTGCGACCTGGCTGAAGTCCATCTCGACCATGGTCTCGCGACCGAAGATGTTCACCAGCACCTTGAGCTTCATGTGGTCCGCGTTGATCTCGGCGACCTGACCCGAGAAGTCGGCGAACGGGCCTTCCTTCACGCGCACGCTCTCGCCCACTTCGTATTCGAGCTTGGGCTTGCGGCGTGCGGCGGTCTCTTGACCATCGCCCTTCGCCGACAAGAACGTGTCGACTTCGCGGCGCGAGAGCGGAGTGGGCTTCTGACCCTTCTGGCTCTGACCGACGAAACCGGTGATACCCGGAGTGTTGCGAATGCAGTACCAGCTCTCGTCGTCCATGTGGCAACGAACGAGGATGTAGCCGGGGAAGACCTTCTTCTGCACGACCTGCTTGCGGCCGCCCTTGAACTCGACGACTTCTTCCATGGGGATGACGACGTCGAAGATCTTGTCTTCCATGTTCATCGACTGGATACGCGCGGCGAGATTGGCCGAGACCTTCTTCTCGTAACCGGCCTGTGTGTGAACGACGAACCACTGGCCCGGCAGGTTCCAGGGATGAACCGGGGCGTCCTCGATCTCCTCCGAGTCGTCCTCGGTCAAATCGAAGACCTGATCGGTCTCGAGATCGGTGGTGATGTCGTCGGTCATGATCAGTTCTCGTACAGCCAATCGGTGAGGAAACCGAAGAGGGTATCGGCGCCACCGATGAACGCCGTGAAGAGGGCGACCGTGACCAGCACGACCAGGGAGTACCGGCGGATCTCGGGCCACTTGGGCCAGGCCACCTTGTTCATTTCCTCCCGAACTTCACGGATGTACTGCGGGGCAGTCGTGCGCTCATCGCGGCTACGGCGTGCCGGAGCCTGACGAGCCGGGTTGCCCTGCTCATCGAGCGCACCCATCTTCTTCAGGGTTCGCTTCTGCTCTCGGTTCAGATCCATCGCCATGTTGCGGTGCTCGTTTCTCGTTCGCTCAGTTCGGGTTCTGTGCAGGGCAGGAGGGACTCGAACCCCCGACCGTCGGTTTTGGAGACCGATGCTCTACCAACTGAGCTACTGCCCTTCGACGCCAGTGAACTAGCGCGTCTCCTTGTGGGTGGTGTGCTTGCGATCGAAGCTGCAGTACTTCTTCATCTCCATGCGTTCGCGATCGTTGATCTTCGACTTGATGGTGATGTAGTTGCGCCGCTTGCATTCGGTGCACTCGAGGGTGATCTTCACCCGCTTGTCATTTCTGGGCATCGTGGCCTCCGGTCACTTGATGATCTTGGTGACGCGGCCGGCACCAACCGTACGCCCACCCTCACGAATAGCGAACCGCAAACCCTCGTCCATCGCGATCGGCTTGCCCAACTCGACCTTCATCGTCACATTGTCACCAGGCATCACCATCTCCGTACCCGACGGCAACTGAACCGTGCCAGTCACGTCAGTCGTACGGAAAAAGAACTGCGGACGATAATTGTTGAAGAACGGCTTGTGACGGCCACCCTCCTCCTTGGTCAACACATACACCTGACCCTCGAACTCGGTATGAGGAGTGATCGAACCCGGCTTGCACAACACCTGACCGCGCTCGACATCTTCCTTCTTCGTGCCACGAAGAAGCGCACCAATGTTGTCGCCCGCCTGACCCTCGTCGAGCAACTTACGGAACATCTCCACACCCGTGCACGTCGTCTTCTGCGTCGGACGCAAACCAACGATCTCAACTTCGTCACCCGTGTGAACACGACCCTGCTCGACCTTGCCAGTCACCACCGTGCCACGACCCGTGATCGTGAACACGTCCTCGATCGGCATCAAGAACGGCTTATCGAGCTCACGCTGCGGCTCGGGGATATACGCATCAGCAGCAGCCATCAACTCCATGACCTTGTCCTGCCACGCCGCATCACCCTCAAGAGCCTTGAGAGCCGACACACGAACCACCGGCGCATCATCACCAGGGAACTCGTACTCGTTCAACAACTCACGAACCTCGAGCTCCACCAACTCGAGCAACTCCTCATCATCCACCATGTCCGACTTGTTCAAAGCCACCACGATGTACGGAACACCCACCTGACGCGCCAACAACACATGCTCACGCGTCTGCGGCATCGGACCATCAGTCGCCGCCACCACCAAAATCGCACCATCAACCTGAGCAGCACCCGTGATCATGTTCTTGATGTAGTCAGCGTGACCCGGCATATCAACGTGCGCATAATGCCGCTTCTCGGTCTCGTACTCGATATGAGCAATCGAAATCGTGATACCACGCGCCTTCTCCTCCGGCGCCTTATCGATCTGATCAAACGGCGTGTACTCCGCCAAACCCTTATCAGCCAACGTCCGCGAAATCGCCGCAGTCAACGTCGTCTTCCCATGGTCAATATGACCCATCGTCCCAATATTCACATGAGGCTTCGTACGCTCGAACTTCGCCTTCGACATGGTGGGTTATCTCTTTCTCTTGCGTCACCGACCTCTTGCGAGGCCGACTTTGTTTTGGTGGATCTGCTTGTGTAGCGGCGATCGGGATCGAACCGATGACCTTTCGATTATGAGCCGAATGCTCTGACCAACTGAGCTACGCCGCCAGGCGTACAGCCGGAGGGCTGCCGGTTGTTCCAACCCGTCACCGAGTGGTGAGCCCTCTGTGGGAATCGAACCCACGACCTTTTCCTTACCATGGAAACGCTCTGCCGACTGAGCTAAGAGGGCGCTGGAACGCGGGGGTTCCGCGAGCCGACTGAGCAGGCTACCTGCGCCTTCATCGGAAACGACCAGTAGGTTGAGCGCGTGGCCACTGCCCCGTCACCCGTCTCCATCCGACCCGCGGTGGCCGGGGATGCCGAGGCCATCCGGCAGATCTACAACTACGAGGTCGAGAGCACCACGGCCACGATGGACCTGGTCCCGCGTTCGCTCGACGACCAGGTGGCCTGGCTCGGGGCCCGCAGCGGGGCCTTCGCCGCCCTGGTCGCGGTGCGTCCAGCCGGCCCGGGGGCCAGCGGTCTGTACGTGAACGGGCCCGACGAAGTGGTCGGCTTCGCCGCCCTCAGCCCCTACAAGGAGCGGGCGGCCTATCGGCCGACGGTCGAGGATTCGGTGTACGTGCGCCGTGACCTGGGCCGACACGGAATCGGCCGACTGCTCCTGGACGGGGTGTGCGACCTGGCCCGGTCGTCAGGGTTCCATTCGGTGATGGCCCGAATCGAGGCCTCGGGGTCGGCCAGTCGGGCGTTGCACGCGGCCTGTGGATTCCGCGAGGTGGGCATCGAGCACGAGGTGGGCCGGAAGTTCAACCGTTGGCTCGACGTCTGCCTCATGCAGAAAATGCTCTGACCAGGTCGACCCTTGGTGATCTGGGTGAAAAAGTCGCCGGATTCGACTGCTTTTTTCACCCAGATCCACGAAGGACTGGCCGCTTCATCTGGTGGGCCGAGAAGGATTCGAACCTCCGTAGGCAATGCCGGCAGATTTACAGTCTGCTCCCTTTGGCCGCTCGGGCATCGACCCATTGATGCGGGCGAAAGCGTACCGCCGGGCCCGGTTCCGAACCACCTCGTTACGATCTCGGCCATGCCTTCATTCGACATCGTCTCGGAAGTCGACCGCCAGGAAGTCCGCAACGCCATCGACCAGGCCCAGCGCGAGATTTCCACCCGGTTCGACTTCAAGAACACCAACTCGACGATCGAGCAGAAAGACCTGGCGATCACCCTCCACACCGTGAGCCAGGACCGACTCAACGCACTGAAGGTCGTCCTCGAGGAACGGCTCGTCAAGCGTGGCGTATCGCTGAAGGGTCTCGACTGGGGCAAGGTCGACGACGCGACGCAAAACACCGTGCGCCAGGTGGTCACCATCAAGGTTGGCATCTCGTCCGACAAGGCACGCGAGATCAACAAGATGATCAAGGAGAAGGGCCCGAAGGGTGTGAGCAGTCAGACCCAGGGTGAATCGGTGCGTGTCACGAGCAAGAAGCGCGACGATCTTCAAGCCGTGATGGCGATGTTGAAGGGTGCCGATCTCGGCATCCCGCTGCAGTTCAACAACTTCCGCGATTAGTTGGGGAACCAGACCGGCAAATGTGCCGGGGTTTCGCACCCATTCAGTCTTCGGTGGGAGATTCAGAGGCGCGGCGTTGCAGTTCGTTCACCACGCTCGCATCAGCCAACGTCGTGGTGTCCCCCAGGTTCCGACCCTCGGCCACATCTCGCAGCAACCGGCGCATGATCTTTCCACTGCGCGTCTTCGGAAGATCAGGCGTGAAGTAAATCGTTTTGGGCTTGGCGATCGCGCCGATCTCCTTGGCCACGTGATTGCGTAGATCGTTCTCGGTCGCGTCCGAACCGCCACGCAACGTCACGTAGGCGATGATCGCCTGGCCCGTCGTCGCGTCGTTCGCACCCACCACGGCAGCCTCGGCAACACTCGGATGCGACACCAACGCGCTCTCCACTTCGGTGGTGGAGATGCGGTGACCACTCACGTTCATCACGTCGTCGACGCGGCCGAGCAACCACAGGTAACCCTCGTCATCGAGCTTGGCACCATCACCGGCGAAGTACCGATCGGAGAAACGACTCCAGTACGTCTCCTGATAGCGCTGCGGATCACCCCAGATTCCACGCAGCATTCCGGGCCACGGCCGAGTGAGCGTGAGATAGCCGCCGCCCTTCTCGATGCGCTGACCCGCGTCGTCCACCACTTCGGCAGTCACACCCGGCAACGCGAACGTGGCCGAACCGGGCTTGAGGGTGGTCGCCCCCGGCAACGGACTGATCATGATGCCGCCCGTCTCGGTCTGCCACCACGTGTCGACCACCGGACACTTGCTGGCACCGATCGTGTCGCGATACCACATCCACGCTTCGGGGTTGATGGGCTCGCCCACCGAACCGAGCAGACGCAACGACGACAAGTCGTGCTTGGCCGGCTCTTGTGTTCCCCACTTCATGAACGTACGAATGGCCGTGGGTGCGGTGTAGAAGATCGTCACCCCGTACTTCGCGACGATCGACCACAAACGATCGTTGCCCGGATGGTTCGGCACACCCTCGTAGATCACCTGTGTGGCCCCGTTGGAGAGCGGCCCGTACACGATGTAACTGTGGCCGGTGATCCAGCCCACATCGGCCGTGCACCAATACACATCGGTGTCGGGGTGCAGATCGAACACGTACTTGTGCGTGTACGTCACGTGAGTGAGATACCCACCGGTGGTGTGCATGATGCCCTTGGGCTTACCGGTGGTTCCCGACGTGTAGAGCAAGAACAGCAACTGCTCGGAATCCATCGGCTCGGCCGGGCAATCGGCCGATGCCCCCGCCATGAGATCGTGGTACCACTGATCACGGCCGGGCTTCATGTTCACGTCGTTGCCACCGCGCTTCACCACCACCACGTGCTCGATCGTCGGCGTGTTGGCGAGCGCTTCGTCAGCCGCCGGCTTGAGGGCGAACACTTCACCGCGTCGATAGCCACCGTCGGCGGTGATGAGCACCTTGGCTTCGGCATCGTTGATGCGATCGGCCAGAGCCTGCGACGAGAATCCGCCGAACACCACACTGTGCGCGGCGCCGATACGCGCGCACGCCAGCATCGCCACCACCGCTTCGGGGATCATCGGCAAGTAGATGTTGATCCGATCGCCCTTCTGGACGCCCAGGCCCTTCAGAACATTGGCGAATGTCTGAACCTCGGCGAGCAACTGCGCGTACGTGATGGTGCGCGTGTCACCCGGCTCGCCCTCCCAATGAATGGCCACTTTGTCGCCCTTGCCGGCGAGCACGTGGCGATCGAGGCAGTTGTACGACACATTGAGCTTTCCGCCCACGAACCACTTGGCGTACGGAAGGTTCCACTCGCAGATGGTGCTCCACTCCTGATCCCAGTGCAGCAACTCACCGGCCTGCCGAGCCCAGAAGCCTTCGTCGTCACGCCGCGCCTCGTCGTACAAGAACGTTCCGGCCACCAGTGAGTTCTTCTGGAAATCGGCCGGCGGCGGGAACTTACGGTTCTCCAACAGCAGATCGTCGATGTTGTTCTCGGTGCTCATGGTTCCCCCAGCGAACGAGTTCGTCGACCGCGACTTTATGTCGTCACGCGCGACCCGCCCCGAGCCCGAGCCCGATCAGGACGATTGTCAGCCCCGCGAACGCTGAGCCCACTCGAGAACCGTGAACGATCCGAGCCCCCGCGGATCGAGCAGGGCTTCGGCTTCACTCACTCGACTGCGCATCTTCATGGCCCGCAGACCCGGGCGTGCCGCTTCGGCTTCCCACACCCGCTTGCCCTCGTCCACCAGTTCGTCGATCCCCCACCGCTTCAAGAACTGCTCCTGCGAACGAACCACGTCGGCCGCACGCACCATCGCCTCGAGTTGATCGATGCACACATCGGTGGTGATGTCCTGTCGGCCCACCTCGCGCAAGTAATGCGCACCGCGCTCGTGACCGGCGTACGTGCGCAACCACTCGCGCCACGGACGTGCCGCGAGCATGGCCGTGCGCGCCACCATGTAGTCGAACACCACGAGGCGGCCGTCGAGCCGCGACACCACGTCACCGACCCATTCACCCGCTCGTTGCTGCCACGGAACGCGCGCACCTTGCGGCGGGTTGGCCGGAAGTTCGAACGGCGGTGTTCCTTCGATCGGCTGCAGGACCTCGGTTCCTTCGGGAGTCACCCAGGCCTCGCGCCACTGGCCATCGTTCACCAAGAGACGAAAGGCGAGATTGTCGAGCAACTCGTTCGCGATCACGACACCGCGCAACAATCCCTCGGGCAACAACTCGCACGACGTCACACCGTCGGGATGAGTCGCGCGTTGAGTGGCCGCGCGCTCCACCGCTATGTAGCGGGAGGGGTCACCACCCAAGCAGCGCGGTTCGGCCGCGATCACTGAGCGCGCGAGCGTGCCCGGTCCGGCCCCTACTTCGAACACGCGGAAGTCGTCGGGCTCACCCATCTCGAACCACCAGGCGTCGAGTGCGCGTGCGAGCACGACACCGAACAGAGGACCCACCTCGGGTGAGGTGATGAAGTCGCCACGACGACCAGCTCGACCACCCGACGAGTAGAAACCGTTGGGCCCGTAGAGGGCCAGATGCATGAACTCGTCGAAAC
>Ga0315900_10004034_pt1 | contig 20943 bp, 21 predicted proteins | sample LakEriMetagenome_FD_203521 | JGI IMG/M metagenome (GOLD analysis project Ga0315900, IMG submission 203521) | Freshwater fungal communities from buoy surface, Lake Erie, Ohio, United States - Buoy 12 MA114 | ecosystem: Environmental > Aquatic > Freshwater > Lake > Lake biofilm | place: USA: Lake...
CGTGATCGAACTGCTCCGCCGGATGATCCCTCCCTACGCGCTGCCTGCGCCCACGATGGAAGCGGTGCTGACCGCGCTCGAGCCCGCGCGGCTCGCGCAGGCCCGCGAGCGTATCGGGCAGCTGCTGGCGGAGCGCGATCGGCTGGCCGAGGGCTTCGCGAACCTGCGCATCGTGGCGCGCGTCTGGCCGAGCGACGCGAACTTCCTGCTGATCGAGACCACCGACGCACCGGCGTTCCTGGCCGCCGGCCTCCGCGCCGGACTGCTGCTGCGCGACTTCAGCGCGAATCCGCAGACCCCGGGCTGCGTACGCGTGTCGGTCGGCACGCCCGACCAGAACGACCGCCTGCTCCGGAGCGTGGCCGCCGCATGATCCCCACCCTCTTCATCGACCGCGACGGCACGCTCGTCGAGGAACCCGCCGACGAGCAGGTGGACCGGCTCGACAAGATCCGCCTGATGCCCGGCGTGATGCCGGCGCTCGCGCGCCTGCGCGACGCGGGCTACTCGCTCGTCATGGTCACCAACCAGGACGGGCTCGGCACCGCGAGCTTCCCGGAGCCCGCCTTCCGCGAGTCCCACGAATTCATCCTGCGCCTGTTCGAGTCGCAGGGCATCCGCTTCGACGACGTGCTGGTCTGCCCGCACTTCCTGCGCGACGGCTGCGACTGCCGCAAGCCGAAGACGAAGATGATCGAAGAGTACGCGGCGAGCAGGCCCTACGATCCCGCGCGGTCCGCCGTGATCGGCGACCGCGCGACCGACCTCGAGCTCGCGGCCAGCCTTGGGCTCGCGGGCCTGCGCGTGCTGCTCGACGGCGGTCCCGACCACACGTGGGCGGCGATCGCCGAGTGCCTCACGGCGCGGCACCGCACCGCGAAGCTGACCCGCGCGACGAAGGAGACCTCGATCGAGGTCGCCGTCGACCTCGACTCCGAAGGCCCGCAGGCGATCTCGACCGGCATCGGCTTCTTCGATCACATGCTGGAGCAGATCGGCCGCCACGGTGGGTTTGCCCTGCGGCTCGAGTGCAAGGGTGACCTGCACGTCGACGAGCACCACACGGTCGAGGACTGCGCGCTCGCCCTCGGGCAGGCGCTGCGGCAGGCGCTCGGCGACAAGAAGGGCATCGGCCGCTACGGCTTCCTGCTGCCGATGGACGAGGCCGAAGCCGAGATCTCGATCGATCTGTCGGGGCGAGCCTACTTCGTCTTCGAGGGCCGCTTCGGTCGCGACAGCGTCGGCGGGCTGCCGACCGAGCTGGTGCCGCACTTCTTCCGTAGCCTGTCGGACACCCTCGGCTGCGCGTTGCATCTCAAGGTGCGCGGCGAGAACACCCATCATATGGTCGAGAGCTGCTTCAAGGGCGTGGGCCGCGCGCTGCGCCAGGGCTTCCGCGTCGAGGGCACTACGCTCCCGAGCAGCAAGGGCGTGCTGTGACCGACGTGGTCGTCATCGAGAACGGCGGCGGCAACGTGTCGTCGGTGCGCTACGCGCTCGGGCGTCTCGGCGTCGAGGCGGAACTCACGCACGACGCCGACCGAATCCGCCGGGCCACGCACGTGATCCTGCCGGGCGTCGGCGCGGCGCGCGACGCGATGCAGCGGCTCGCGGCCCACGGCCTCGACCGGGTGATCCCCACGCTGACGCAGCCGGTGCTCGGCATCTGCCTCGGCATGCAGCTGCTGTTCGAGTCCTCGGCGGAGGGCGACACGCCCTGCCTGGGCATCCTGCCCGGTCGCGCGGAGCGCTTCGCGGAGGCGCCCGGTCGGCCCGTGCCGCACATGGGCTGGAACCAGCTCGAGCCGGTGCGGGCCTCGCCGCTGCTCGACGACCTCGCACCCGGCGACTACGCGTACTTCGTGCACAGCTACGCGCTGCCGGTATCCGTACACACGATCGCGACCTGCACGTACGGTGCACCGTTCACCGCGATCGTAGGCCGTGGCAACTTCCACGGCGCGCAGTTCCACCCGGAGCGCTCCGCGCGCAGCGGGACGCAGCTGCTCGCCAACTTCCTCGCGCTGCCCGCATGAGCCACCGATGGAACTGATCCCCGCGATCGACCTGAAGGGAGGCCGCTGCGTGCGCCTCTACCAGGGCGACTTCGACGCCGAGACCCGCTACGACGTGACGCCGGAAGGGCTCTACGAGCGCTACGTCGCGTTCGGCGCCCGCACGCTGCACGTCGTCGACCTCGACGGCGCGCGCGACGGCGCGCAGGCGCACCGCGAAGTCGTCGAATCCCTCGCGGCTCGCGGCCGGCTACGGCTGCAGGTCGGCGGTGGGCTGCGGGACGGCGCGACCGTCGAGCGCGCCCTCGCCGGAGGCATCGCGCGGGCCGTGATCGGCAGCCTCGCGGTCACCGACCCCGACACCGTCGCGGGGTGGCTGCGCGCGCACGGCCCCGACCGCCTCGTGCTGGCGTTCGACGTGCGGCTCGACGCCGCCGGCGTGCCGCGCGTGACCACGCACGGCTGGAAGGCCCAGTCCACGCTGTCGCTGTGGGATGCGGTCGCGCGCTACGCCACGGCCGGGCTCAGGCACGTGCTGTGCACCGACGTCGGCCGCGACGGCGCGATGTCGGGCCCGAACCTGGACCTCTACGTCGAGGCGGTGCGCCGATTCCCCGAGATCGAGTGGCAGGCATCCGGCGGCGTGCGCGACGCGCGCGATCTCCGGGCGCTCGCGGACGCCGGCGCCGCCGCCGCCGTCAGCGGCCGCGCGCTGCTCGAAGGCCGCATGCCGCCCGAGGAGCTGAAGCCATTCTTGCCCGCCGCATAATCCCCTGCCTCGACGTCCGCGACGGCCAGGTCGTCAAGGGCGTGCGCTTCCGCGACCACCGCGTCGTGGGCGACATCCTCGAGCTCGCGACGCGCTACCGCGACGCGGGTGCGGACGAGCTCGTGTTCTACGACATCACCGCGAGTCCCGACGGGCGCACGGTGGACCGCTCGTGGGTCACGCGCATCGCGCGCATCCTCGACATCCCCTTCTGCGTGGCCGGCGGCATCCGCTCGGTCGCCGAGGCCGAGGCCGTGCTCGCGGCCGGCGCCGAGAAGATCTCGGTGAACTCGCCGGCGCTGAACGACCCCGAACTCGTCAGCCGCCTGAGCGAGCGCTTCGGCGCGCAGTGCGTCGTCGTCGGCATCGACAGCCAGACGGTGGTCCGCGACGGCGAGACGCGCTTCGAGGTCTACCAGTACACCGGCGATCCGGATCGCACCCGCAGCACCGCGCGCAGCACGCTCGACTGGGTGCGCGAGGTGCAGGAGCGCGGCGCGGGCGAGATCGTGCTGAACTGCATGGCGAGCGACGGCGTGCGCCAGGGCTACGACCTGGCGCAGCTCGAGGCGGTGCGCGCCGTCTGCCGCGTGCCGCTGATCGCCTCCGGCGGCGCGGGCGCGCCCGAGCATTTCCGCGACGTCTTCGCGCGCGCGCACGTCGACGGCGCGCTGGCCGCCAGCGTCTTCCACCTCGGCACGATCGAGATCGGCGAACTGAAGCGCTGGCTGCGCTCGCAAGGCATCGAGGTGAGACCGTGATCGACCCCGCGACGCTCGACTGGGACAAGGGCCAGGGCCTGCTGCCCGCGATCGTGCAGGACGCCCGCAGCGGCGTCGTGCTGATGCTCGGCTTCATGAACCGCGAGGCGCTCGAGGTCACCCTGCGCGACGGCCGCGTGACCTTCTACAGCCGCACGCGGGGACGCCTGTGGACCAAGGGCGAGACCTCGGGCAACCACGTCGAGGTCGAGTCGGTGACGGCCGACTGCGACCGCGACACGCTGCTGGTGATCGGCCGCCCGGCCGGGCCGGTCTGCCACACCGGCGCGCCCGACTGCTTCCCGGGCCACGGCACGACGATCGCGGGCGAACTCGCGTTCCTCGACCGGCTGGAGCGGATCATCGCGGCGCGCATCGCGGATCGACCCGAGGAAAGCTACACGGCCAGGCTCTACGCGCGGGGCCCGGCCCGGATCGCGCAGAAGGTGGGCGAGGAAGGCGTCGAGGTCGCGCTGGCCGCCGTCACCGAGGACGACGCGAAGCTGGTGGGCGAGTCGGCCGACCTCGTTTTCCACCTGCTGCTGCTGCTGAAGACCCGTGGACTCGGCATCCGCGAGGTCGTCCGCGAACTCGAGGCGCGGCACGCGGCCAAGACCTGATCGCGACGCGGCAACCGCGCGAGCCGGGCGGCCGGCCCCCGAGCGAGCGCGCTCGTCCTCGCTACTGCAGGGACAGCCCGCGCCCGGCCCCGCCTTCGTCGACGCGACCGCCCTCCGGGCTGAGCAGCACGTAGCCCTGGCCCCGCACCGTCTGCAGCATCGGCGCGCTGCGATCGTCGTCGAGCGCCGTGCGCAGGCGGCTGACGTGCACGTCGATGATGTTGGTGCCCGGGTCGAACGTGTAGCCCCAGACGTTCTCGAGCAGCATCCGGCGCGTGACCACCTGGCCCGCGTAGCGCATCAGGAACTCGAGCAGCCGGAACTCCCTCGGCGTCAGATTGATGCGGCGCCCGGCGCGGTGCACTTCCCGCCTCAGCAGGTCGAGTTCGAGGTCGCCGACCGTGAGATGCGTGCCCGTGACGCCCTGCGCCGAGCGACGCGCCAGCACCTCGACCCGCGCCAGCAGCTCGTCGGTGTGGTAGGGCTTGACGAGGTAGTCGTCGCCGCCCGCCTGCAGGCCGGCAACGCGGTCGTCCACTTCACCGAGGGACGACAGCACGAGGACGGGGGTGCCGACACCACGGGCGCGGATCTCGCGGATCAGCGTCAGGCCGTCCATCCCGGGCAGCAGGCGGTCGGCGATCAGCACGTCGAAGGGGTTCGCACAGGCGCGCGCGACGCCGTCCTCGCCGCAGCCGACGTGCTGGACCGTGTGGCCTCGATCCTCGAGCACGGCCTTGAGCAGAGCGGCGGCTTCGAGGTCGTCCTCGACGAGCAGCAGGTCCATCGCAACCATCCTTGGTCGTGCCCTGGCCTCGCTAAGGTAGCGGATCCGTCGGCGACTCAGTTCGCCGATTTCCGCCGTGCTGCGCAGTCCGCGCAATGCGCGCACTCCGCTACGCCGCGTGCAGGCCGCCGCGGCGCCCGCCTCAGCGGCGCGCCGCGAGAATCCGCAGCATGCGGCGGAGCGGCTCGGCCGCGCCCCACAGCAACTGGTCGCCGAGCGTGAACGCGGCGAGATAGTCGCCGCCCATCGGCAGCTTGCGCAGCCGCCCGACCGGGACCTGCAACGTGCCGCTGACCTTGACCGGCGAGAGTTCGCGGATCGAGGCGTCGCGCTCGTTCGGGATCACGCGCACCCAGTCGTTCGCGCTCGCCAGGATCCGTTCTATCTCGGCGAGCGGCAGGTCGCGCTTCAGCTTCAGCGTCAGCGCCTGGCTGTGGCAGCGCATCGCGCCGATGCGCACGCAGATGCCGTCCGCGGGGATCGGGTTCGCTTGGCGCCCCAGGATCTTGTTGGTCTCGGCACCGCCCTTCCATTCCTCGCGGCTCTGGCCGTTGCCGAGATCCTTGTCGATCCAGGGGATCAGGCTGCCGGCCAGCGCGATACCGAAGTTCTCCTTCGGCAGCGACTCGCCGCGCAGCGTCTCCGACAGCTTGCGGTCGATGTCGAGGATCGACGACCGCGGATCGGCGAGTTCGCGCGCGACCGCGCCGTGCGCCGCGCCCATCTGCGCGACGAGCTCGCGCATGTTGGCGGCGCCCGCGCCGGACGCCGCCTGGTAGGTCATCGACGTCAGCCACTCGACGAGGTCCTCGCGGAACAGGCCGCCGAGGCCCATCAGCATCAGCGACACGGTGCAGTTGCCGCCGACGTAGTCCTTGAGTCCCGCGTCCAGCGCTCGGTCGATCACCGGTCGATTCACCGGATCGAGGATGATGACCGCGTCGTCCTTCATCCGCAGCGTCGAGGCCGCATCGATCCAGTAGCCGCTCCACCCGGCGGCGCGCAGCTTCGGGTGCACCGCGCTCGTGTAGTCGCCGCCCTGGCACGAGACGATCGCATCCATCTCGCCGAGTGCGGCGACGTCGTTCGCGTCGCGCAGCTTCGGCACCGGGCGACCGACGTCGGGTGCGTCGCCGCCCGCCTGCGAGGTGCTGAAGAACACGGGCTCCACGTGCGCGAAGTCGTTCTCCTCGCGCATCCGCCCGATCAGCACCGAGCCCACCATGCCGCGCCAGCCGACGATTCCGACCTTCATCGTCCTCTCCCGGGAAGGGGTCAGTCCCCTCCGTCAGATCACCAGTTCCTCGGCCGGCTCGCGCAGGTTGTAGCGCGAGCTCATCGCGTGCCCGTAGGCGCCGGCCGTCGCGATCAGCAGCACGTCGCCCTCGCGGGTGGGCGGCAGCCGGCGGTCGTGCCCGAGCACGTCGCCCGTCTCGCAGATCGGCCCGACGATCTCGTAGGTCTGCCCGGCAGGCTCGTCGAGGCGCGTCAGGTTCACGATCTCGTGGTAGGCGCCGTACAGCGCCGGGCGGATCAGCGAGTTCATGCCGGTCGCGACACCCGCGTAGCGGACTTCGCCCTTGCCCTTCAGCTGCGTGACGCGCGCGAGCAGCACGCCCGCCTTGGCCACCAGGTACCGGCCGGGCTCGAGCCACAGCTCGAAGCGCGGGTGTTCGCGCTTGAACGCCTGCAGTCCCGCGTCGACCGCGGCGAGGTCGAGCGGTGCGCGGCTGGCCTTCTCGGGCACGCCGAAGCCGCCGCCCAGATCCAGCACGCGCACCTCCGGGAACCGCACGGCGACGCTCGCCAGCGTGCGCGCGACCTCGAGCCACGTGTCGTTGGCGAAGTTGCCGCTGCCGACGTGCGCGTGGAGACCCGTGACGCGGGCGCCCGCCGCCTTCACCAGACGCTCGAGTTCGTCCAGCTCGAACAGCGGCACGCCGAACTTCGAGTTCAGGCCGCCGGTTCGGACGTGCTGGTGGTGGCCGAGGCCGCGACCCGTGTCGATCCGGATGAAGACCTCGCGCCCGGCGAACAGCTGCGGCCACTCCCGCAGCGGGTGCAGGTTGTCGAGCGTGACGCGCAGGCCCGCGCCCACCGCCCACTCGTACTCGGCGCGCGGCGCGAAGTTCGGCGTGTACAGCAGATCGGCCGGCCGCAGTCGCGGTACCGCCGCGAGCGCATGCTCCACCTCGCCGCGCGACACGCACTCCACGCCGATCCCCTCGGCGACGAGCCGCCGCAGCAGGTCCGCGTTCGGATTGGCCTTCATCGCGTAGTGCACGCGGTCGATCGCGCGGAGAGCGCGCAGCTCTCGCGCGCAGGCCGCGAGCGTCGCGCCGTCGTAGACGTAGGCCGCGTCCCGCGAGCCGAACGCCGCGAGCAGCGCCTCGCGCCGCGACTCCCACCATGGCCGCTCGGACGGCGCCGCGGGGCGCGTCGCGTAGAGCTGCTCCCACGTCGGCCCGAGCACGCGATCGTTGGCGGTCGGGCGAATCAGCAGCTCGTGCAGCTGCGCCACCAGCCGATCGCCCTGCTCCTCGTCGATCACGAACGTGAAGTTCAGGTCGTTCGCCGCCTGGCTGACGAGGTAGACCCGCTGCTCCTCGAACAGCGCGAAGGCCTCGCCGAGGTCGTGCAGGATGCCGCGGATGTTGCGGCCGACGAGCGAGAGCGCCGCGCACGGGCCGATGGCCTGCGCGCGGCAGCGCTCCGACAGCGCGGCCAGCAGTCCCTCGACAGCGACCGCATCGAGGGTGTTCGCCGCCGGGTCGAGCGACACGGTGACGTTGGTCTCGGACGTGGACACCAGGTCCACCGAGAGCCCGCGCGCCTTGAAGACCTGGAACACGTCGGCGAGGAAGCCCACCTCGTGCCACATTCCCGGGCTGTCCATCGAGATCAGCGTGATGCCCTTCTTGATCGCGATCGCCTTGACCTGCGCGGCATCGGCATCGGCCGGCGTCGCCGACACGACGGTGCCGTCGAGCTCCGGGTTCTGCGTCGCGTAGACGTACAGCGGGATGCCGTAATGCTTGGCCGGCAGGATGCAGCGGGGGTGCAGCACCTTCGCGCCGCTGGAAGCGATCTCCTGGGCCTCGTCGTAGTGCAGCTGCTTCAGGAGTCTCGCGTTCGGCACGCCCTTCGGGTTCGCGCTGAACATGCCCGGCACGTCGGTCCAGATCTCGCAGCGCAGCGCCTGGAGCTTCGCAGCGAAGTACGCGCCGGACGTGTCGGAGCCGCCCCGGCCGAGCAGCACGGTGTTGCCCGCGGAATCCGCGGCGATGAAGCCCTGCGACAGGAACACGGTGCCGGGCTTCGCGAACCGGGCCTGCAGGGCCGCGTCCGGTGCGAAGTCGCAGGTCGCCGAGAGGATGCGCGCCTTCTCGGAGGCACCGGGCCGGTCCTCGGCGCGCAGCACGGTGCGCGCGTCCACCCATTCGACCGACAGTCCCTGGGTCGCGAGCCACGCCGCACCGAGTTCGGTCGCCATCAGTTCGCCGGTCGCCATCACTCGCGCGCGGCTGCGGTCGCTCACCTCGCCGACCAGGGCGACGCCGGCGGCGATCTGCCGCAGGTCGTGCAGGTGCGCACGCAGTCCCGCCGGCAGCTCGATGCCCAGATCGCGCGCGAGTTCGGCGTGCCGCTGCTCGATCTGCGCGAGCATGGCTTGGTGCTCGCCGGCCAGCGCACGCGCCAGTACGCCTTCGAGGCGGTCCGTGATGCCGGAGAGAGCGGAGTGCACGACGACCGGCTGCTCGCCGGCGGCGAGTCGCTGCTTGAGGACGTCGCGGATACGGGCCCAGTTGGCGGCGGACGACACGGACGTGCCGCCGAACTTCAGCACGACGAAGGGAATGCGGGGACTGCTCATGGGGGCTGCTCGGCTGCGGCCCGTCGCCTCGCCAGGCGTCACCGGGTCCGCGGGTGAGGCGCGCGGCGCATCCCTCGCCGCGTCACGAGGAACCGGGGCTCGCGCCCTCAGCCCTCGTCTTCGAAATCCTGCAGCTCTTTCTTGAGGCGGCGCTCCGCGAGCACGTCCTCGAGCTTGCTCCAGGCGGCCTTGCCCTTGGTGCCCGGTTTCACCTTCTTGCGGTCGACGCGGTCGAGCAGCCGGTCGTAGTCCGGCTCCTCGGCATCCGATTCGGCCAGGAACTCGTCGTCGAGTTCGAAGTGGTCGTCGTCCCGCTCGCTCATGGCACCTTCCGGCTCGCCGCGGGGCCTTCCCGGGGCTTGCCGGGCGGTTCCAGGAACGCGGCGAAAAATCCAATCAGATCAAATAGATCTGACGCTTTTTGCGCTTGCAGAAGCCTGCGCACTATACAGAAACCCCGGGTGGTTGCAACCGGCGGCACCTTGGGCTACGCGAACCGGGATCCGGACGCGACCCGGCGTCCCGGGCCGGTCTCCCGCCGCCGCGTCAACCTGCCTCCAACCAGACCGGCGTTCCGGGCCGCAGTTCCAGTTGCGCTCCGGCATCACCTTGCGCGACCGCGATTTCGATCGCGTCGAAGGAATTGACGAGCGCGAGCGGGCTGCCGGCCGGCACGTCCCGGTAGGTGCGTCGCAGCGGCAGCCGCAACGACTTGACGACGATCACGGGGTTCGAGGCTGCGCCGATCTGCTTCGGGCCCAGGTTCGTGAACGCGTTGCCGTAGCGGTCGAGCAGCACCACGGCGCCTCGCCACCCGCGCCGCTCGCGCGTCGGCCGCGGTACCGGCGAGCGCACCCAGTCGTCGATGGCCGGACCCAGCGCCTCGACTTCGACCCGGCCGGCCGCGAGTTCCGCGGCGAGCGGCGCGAGTACGTCCCGGCCGTGAAAGGTGGCGCTCGGCACGCCGAGCCCGAGGCGCTCGAGGCGGCCGAGATCGATGACGTGCGCGCGGCCCGGCGACTCGAGCACGGCGCCGAGCAGCCCGTTGTCGGGCCCGAGGAAAACCTGGCCACCGGCGACGGCGGCCAGCAGCCGCCGCGCAGAACCGACGCCGGGATCGACGACCGCGACGTGCACCGTGCCGGCCGGGCACCAGCGCGCTGCGCGTTCCAGCCAGAACGCGCCGGCCGCCGGGTCGAAGGCCGGGAGTTCGTGGGTCAGGTCGACGACGCGTGCGGCCGGGCACCGCGCGTGCACCTGCACCTTCATCAGGCCGACGAACAGATCGCGGGTGCCGAAATCCGTCGTCAACGCGACGATCGGCGCGACGCCCGCTGCCGGGAGCGTCACGACGGCACCAAAAGCGAAGGCCCCGCGAGCGGGGCCTTCGAGGAAGCCAGGGCGCGCGACCCGCGCAGGCGCCGGCTCGTCAGCCGCACTTGCGCAGGCACTCGTCGTACTTCGTGTCGCAGGCCTTCTCCTTGTCGGCGTCGCCGTCCGCGTCCGCCATGCACTGGTCCGAAGCCGCATCGCACTGCTCGACGCACTTGTCGTCCGCCTGCGGCGTGAGATCCGCCGCGAGGGCCGCCACGCTCCAGCACACGAGCGCGGCCGCCGCCAGCGACGCGCCGAACCGGACCGGGAAGCCTCTCTTCGCTGCCGCCATCTCCGTCTCCTCGCTGCCCGCGGAACGGGCCTGATGGTCAGAAAAATAAGGCCGGCGTACCTGCGTTGCAACTGCGCGGCGCCGGCGCGACCGGAGACTCGGCACGCCGCGTGCGACCGTTCACGCCTCCAGTTGTTCGCGCTGCAGCATCGGGATGCCCGCGGCGCCGGCGCGCGCACCGGCCGCGTGCGCGTCGGCCCGCGGCAGCACGCGCTCGAAGTAGAAGCGCGCCGCGACCAGCTTGCCCTCGTAGAAGGCCCGCTCGCCGCTGCCCGCTTCGAGCGCGCGCTTCGCGACCCGCGCCATCCGCAGCCAGCACCACGCCACCAGCACGTAGCCGCAGAAGTTCAGGTAGTCCGTGGCGGCCGCCGCGAGTTCCTCGGGATCCTTGGCCGATCGCTCCGCGACCGTCTTCGTCAGCTCGGCCCACTGGGCCAGCAGGCCCTGCAGCCGCTGCGCCCAGGGCGCGAAGTCCGCCGGCAGGTCGGACTTCAGCAGCGCGGCGATCTCGTCGATCATCGTCTTCACGCTCTGGCCCGCGGTGCCGAGCACCTTGCGGCCGAGCAGGTCGAGGGCCTGGATGCCGTTTGTACCCTCGTAGATGCAGGCGATCTTGGCGTCGCGGTAGTACTGCTCCACGCCGGTGTCGCGGACGTAGCCCGCGCCGCCGTGCACCTGCACCGCCAGCGCCGTGTTCTCGACCGCCCAGTCGGTCAGGAACGACTTGACGATCGGCACGAGCAGCGCGACCAGCTCCGCGGCGCGCTTGCGCGTGCCCTCGTCCGGGGCGTGCTGCTCCACGTCGATCAGCAGGTAGGCGTAGAAGCAAAGCAGCCGCTGCCCCTCGGTCATCGCCTTCTGAGTCAGGATCATCCGGCGCACGTCGGGATGGACGATGATCGGGTCCGCCATCTTGTCGCGCTCGAGCGCACCGCGCGGCGCACGGCCCTGCAGCCGTTCGTAGGCGAACGCGATCGAGGCCTGCAGTGCGCGCTCCGAGAGACCGAGCCCCTGGAGCCCTACGCCCAGTCGCGCGTGGTTCATCATCGTGAACATGCACGCGAGGCCGCCGTTCGGCTGGCCGACGAGCCAGCCCTGCGCACCCTCGAAGTTCATCACGCAGGTCGGCGAGCCGTGGATGCCGAGCTTGTGCTCGAGCGACGCGCAACTCACGCCGTTCGGCCGGCCGTCCAGCAGCTTCGGCACCAGGAACAGGCTGATGCCGCGCGTGCCCGACGGCGCGTCGGGCAGCTTCGCCAGCACGAGGTGGACGATGTTGTCCGCCATGTCGTGCTCACCCCAGCTGATGTAGATCTTCGTGCCGGTGATGCGGAAGCTGCCGTCGGCCTGCGGCTCCGCCTTCGTGCGCATGATGCCGAGGTCGGTGCCCGAGTGCGGCTCCGTCAGGCACATCGTGCCCGTCCACTCGCCCGTCACCATCCTGCCGAGGAAGCGAGCCTGCAGTTCGGCACTGCCGTGCCGCGACAGCGCGAGCACCGCGCCCTCGGAGAGACCGCTGCACATGCGCCACGCCATCGCGGAAGCGCACAGCATTTCGCCGACCGCGATGTACGCGACGTCCGGCAGGCCCTGCCCGCCGATCGCCGGATCCGCCGCCATGCCCGCCCAGCCGTCCGTGCAGAACTGGCGATACGCCTCGCGGAAGCCCGGCGGCGTGCTCACGCGGCCGTTCTCGAGTCTGGGCCCGCCGTGCCAGTCACCCTGCCAGTTGAGCGGCGAGAGCACGTTCTCCGCGAACCTCGCGCCCTCGTCGAGGATGCTGTCGATCAGCTCCCGGTTCACGTCCTCGCGCCCGCCGGCGGCGAGTACCTTCTCGACCTCGAGCACTTCGTGGAGCACGAAGCGGATGTCGCGGCGCGGTGCACGGTATTCGTACATGGGGGCCTCGTCGTGCCTGGAATCGTCGCAGATTCTACACTGGACGGGCTTCGCGAAGCCGAACCCGCCGGACGCTCGGCCGCAGCGATCGGCGACCGTTGCCGCGCACGCGCGGTGATACCATGACGCGGGCTGATGGTCAGCAAGGCTCACGACCGCACGATGGCAGCATCCGAACCGATCGGCTTCCTGGTCTACGACGTCAACCGGCTGATCCGCAAGGACTACGGCGCGCGCGTTGCACGGCTAGGTCTCACGCAGGCGCAGTGGCGAGCGCTCGCGCACCTCTCCAGGATGGAAGGCTGCCGCCAGACGCAGCTTGCCGAGACGCTGGAGGTTCGCCCCATCACGGCGGGCCGCCTGGTCGACCGACTGCAGAAGGCGGGCCTCGTCCGTCGCAGCGAGGATCCGCGCGATCGTCGTGCGTTCCAGCTCCACCTGACGCCAGCGTCGCGAAGGCTGCTGCGGCGCCTGCGGGAGATCGGCGAGCAGACGATCGAACGCGCGCTCGACGGCCTCGGCGCGACAGAGCGCCGCCGCCTGCACGAGATGCTCGCGCACGTCCGCACGAACCTCCAGGACCCGCCCCGACGTCGCGGCCTGCCCGCCGGCGAGCGGGCTGCCCCGCCGTCGAAGACGCCGCGACGCACCGCGCCCACCGCGACGCGCCGAACGCGCACCGCGCCGCAGCGCAGACGCGGCGCCTGAGGCTCCAGCCCGACGGCCACGCCGCCGCGCGAGCTCGCGGTACCGCTGTCGGCAAGCACCCTTCTCGCCTCGCGGATTCCGATCGGGCCGGGAGGCCCGGTTCGCCTACAGAACCGCGAGCGCGCGCCGATCTACCGTGTTGGGGGCTGGGCGAGTTGCTCGCTCCCACCCGCTGCGGCCAGGCAAGGAGAAGGCACGTGAGTGGCGATACGGATGTTCGTTCGCGCGTCGCGGACGCGATGTTGCTCGGTTCGGAGGCGCTGTTGGCGGCGCTCGGGCTCGCGGGAGCGGGCGGCGCCCTGATGCTGCTGGCAACCTACCTCGGCTGAGCGGCGCGACGGGAATCTGGACGAACGCGGCGGCGGTGGCGACAACCACGTGGTCGCTGCACGTTGTACGGATGCCGCGGGAGCTTAGCCGGACGCATCCTCAGCCTGCGCCCGACGTCGCGGCGCGAGTCCCCGTTCCCGGCCCGCCTCCGTGCGGGCCGGTGTCGCTTCCGGCACCGCGGATCGCGTCGCCGAGCATCGCGTCGATGCGCCCGTCTCGCGCGCAGCGCCACGGCTGGCCATGTGCGATCACGCGCGTGATCGCACGGCCTTCAGAGACTCCGTGGAAGTAATTGGTCGGGGCGGCGAGATTCGAACTCGCGACCCCTTGCACCCCATGCAAGTGCGCTACCAGGCTGCGCTACGCCCCGACCGGGCGCCGCGGTGGACACCGCGGCCAACTGGACCGTCCCGAAGGACGCGCGGGATTGTAGTGGAGCCGTCCCGCGTCGGCCATCGAAAATCCGCGGCGTCGCCGCAGGCGACGGGACGCGAACCCGCCCCCTGCCGACGCGCCGACATGCTCAGCGACGCAGCAGCCGCAGCACTTCCTCGAGTTCGGCTCGCACCTGCCGAACGATCTGCTGGCTCTGGCTCAGGTCCTCGCGCGCCTCGTCGCCGGCGAGCCGCTGGCGCGCGCCGCCGATCGTGAAGCCCTGGTCGTAGAGCAGGCTGCGGATCTGGCGGATCACGATCACGTCCTGCCGCTGGTAGTACCGGCGGTTGCCGCGGCGCTTCACCGGCTTCAGCTGCGGGAACTCCTGCTCCCAGTAGCGCAGCACGTGCGGCTTCACGCCGCAGAGGTCGCTGACCTCGCCGATCGTGAAATAGCGTTTGCCCGGGATCGCCGGGAGTTCGGCGTTATTGCTTGCTTCCAGCATAGGCTTCGACTCGCGCCTTCAGCTTCTGGCCCGGGCGGAACGTGACGACGCGTCGCGCGCTGATCGGGATCTCCTCGCCGGTCTTCGGGTTGCGACCCGGCCGCTGGTTCTTGTCGCGGAGGTCGAAGTTGCCGAAGCCCGAGAGCTTCACCTGCTCGCCGTTCGACAGCGCCGCCCGCACTTCCTCGAAGAACAGGTCGACGAGTTCGCGCGCCTCGCGCTTGTTGAGACCGAGCTGATCGAACAGCGCCTCGGCCATTTCCGCCTTGGTCAGTGCCATGCGTGGTCGAACCTGCGGGTCATTCACGGATCTGGGCGCTCAGGTCGTGTTTCAGGCGTCCGACGACGGCCGCGACCAGTGCGTCCACCTCGGAATCCGTCAATGTTTTTGAATTGTCCTGCAAAATCAAGCCCAAAGCTACGCTTTTTGTCCCAGTTTCTATGCCGGGGCCCCGGTAGACGTCGAAGACCACCAGATCACGCAGCCACGCTGACGCCTCGACAGTAACAGATCGCTGCAACTCGCTGAAAGTGACAGATTCCTTTACGACCACCGCCAGATCGCGCCGGACTGCCGGGAAGGTGGACAACGGCCGGGCCACCGGCAGCGTCGCGACACCCGCCGGGCCGAGTTCCAGCTCGAACAGGTACGGCGCGGGCCCGAGATCGAGCGCCCGGGCTACCTCGGGGTGCAGTTCGCCGAGCCAGCCGCACGCGACGTCGCTGCGGTAGATGCGTGCCGAGCGGCCCGGGTGCAGGCACGAGGGCGCCTCGCGCTCGAAACGCCAGTCGGCCGCCGGCGCGGCCGCGGCGAGCAGGGCCTCGACGTCCGCCTTGGCGTCGTGGAAGTCCACCGGCCGCTCGGCGACCCCCCACTGCTCCGGGTCGGCGTGACCCCAGACGAGACCGGCGACGCATGGAATTTCTTCGAGACCAGATTGTTGCACGATGAACTTCGAGCCGAACTCGAAGATACGTACGCGCTCCTGCTGGCGCCGGACGTTCCCCTGCAGAGCGTGGACGAGCCCCGGCCACAGCGAAACGCGCATCTCCGCGAGATCGGCGGAGATCGGGTTCGCCAGCGGCAGCGCCGCGGCGTCCGGGAACAGGCGGCGCTGCAGGCCGGGCTCGACGAACGAGTAGGTGATCGCTTCGTGGTAGCCCCGATCTACCAGGCGCGTGGCGAGCCGCGCCACCGGCAGCCGACCCTCGGGCACCGCAGCCGGCGCCTGCGGCGCAACCAGGTCGCGCGGCGGGATCTCGGCGTAGCCGTAGACACGGGCGACTTCCTCGACGAGGTCGGCCGGAATGGCCACGTCGAAGCGCCACGACGGCACGACCACGCGCCAGCCGCCGGCCGCCGCAGACACCTGCATGCCGAGATCGCGGAGGATCGACTCGACCCGCTCCCCGGGCACCGCGATGCCGAGCAGGCGCTCGAGGTAGCGGGCGTCGAGTTCGACGGTTCGCGACGCCGGCAGCGAATCGGCCTGCGCGGTGACGACCGCAGGGCCGGCCTGCCCACCCGCGATCTCGAGCAGCAGCTGCGTCGCGCGCTCGATCGCGCGCTCCTGCCCGGCCGGGTCCACGCCGCGCTCGAAGCGCTGCGAGGCGTCGGTGAGCAGCTTGTGGCGGCGCGCGCGTCCCGCGATCGCGTCGGGTGCGAACCACGCCACCTCGAGGAACACGTCCGTGGTGTCGGTCGCGATGCCGCTCTTCTCGCCACCCATGATGCCGGCCATGCCGACCGGGCCGGCCGCGTCGGCGATCACCAGCACGTCGGGCTCGAGCGCGACCTCGCGGCCGTCGAGCAGCACGAGGCGCTCGCCGTCGCCCGCGAAGCGCACCTCGATGCCACCCTGCAGGCGCCGCAGGTCGTAGGCGTGCATCGGCTGCCCGAGCTCGAGCATCACGTAGTTCGTCACGTCGACGAGCGGACCGAGGCTGCGCAGCCCCGCGCGGCGCAGGCGCTCGCGCATCCAGAGCGGCGTCTCGGCCCGCGGGTCCAGGCCGCGCAGCACGCGGCCGGCGAACTTCGGGCCGGCAGCGGGTGCGTCGAGACGCACGGGGAACGTGTCAGCGAGCGTCGGTGCCACCGGCGCGAGCGTAGGCCACCGGAGCGACCTGCCCGACAGCACGGCGAGTTCGCGCGCGAGCCCCAGCACCGAGAGCGCGTCGCCGCGGTTCGGGGTGAAGTTGATCTCGAGCACGACGTCGTCGAGCCCGAGCGCGGCGCGCAGATCCTGCCCCGTGTCCAGCGTCGAGGGCAGCTCGAGCAGCCCGTCGACGCCCTCGCCCAGTTCGAGCTCGCGCGACGAACAGAGCATGCCCTGCGACTCGACGCCGCGGAGCTTCGCCTTCCGGATCGCCAGGCCGCCCGGCAGCTGCGCGCCGACCGTCGCGAGCGGCGCCTTGAGGCCCGGCCGCACGTTCTTCGCGCCGCAGACGATCTGCAGCGGCTCGGCGCCACCCGCCGCGACGCGGCAGACCGTGAGCTTGTCGGCATCCGGATGCCGCGCGGTTTCGAGTACCTCGCCGACGACGACGCCGGTGAACTCGCCGGCCACGGCGTGGCGCGCCTCGACCTCGAAGCCCGACATCGTCAGCCGGTGCGACAGCTCGGCCGTGTTCCAGCCGGTGTCGACCCACTCGCGCAGCCAGTCGAGACTGACCTTCATCGTCTGGTCCCCATGCATTGCCGGCCGTCGCGCACTCGCTCCGGCCCTCGTGTCGCGAACCGTTCGCGGCGCCTCACGCCCGCTCGAACTGCCGCAGGAACCGCAGGTCGTTCTCGAAGAACAGCCGCAGGTCGTTCACGCCGTAGCGCAGCATCGCGAGGCGCTCGATGCCCATGCCGAACGCATAGCCCGTCCACTGCTCGGGGTCGAGCCCGCAGTGCCGGAACACGTTCGGGTGCACCATCCCGCAGCCCGCGATCTCGAGCCAGCCGGTCTGCTTGCAGACGCGGCAGCCGCTGCCGCCGCAGAACGCGCACTGGCAGTCCACTTCCGCGCCGGGTTCGACGAACGGGAAGTACGACGGCCGCAGCCGGATCTCGAGCGGACGCTCGAAGAACTCCGAGAGGAAGCCGCGGATCACGGCCTTCAGGTTCGCGAGGCTCACGTCGCGGTCGACGACCAGCCCCTCGATCTGGTGGAACATCGGCGTGTGCGTCTGGTCGCTGTCGCAGCGGTAGACGCGGCCCGGCGCGATCACGCGCAGCGGCGGCTTCGAGCCGATCATCGCGCGGATCTGCACCGGCGAGGTGTGCGTGCGCAGCAGCCGGCCGTCCGCGAAGTAGAAGGTGTCGTGCATCGCCCGCGCCGGGTGGTTCGCGGGGATGTTGAGCGCCTCGAAGTTGTGGAAGTCGTCCTCGACCTCGGGGCCCTCGGCGACGCCGAAGCCGGCGCGCCGGAAGATCTCCTCGATGCGCAGGCGCGTGCGCGTGACCGGGTGCATCGCGCCCGGCGGCGTGCCGCGTCCCGGCAGCGTCACGTCGATCGCGCCGGCCGCGAGTTCGCGCTCCACCGCCTCGCGCTCGAGCAGCGCGCGGCGCGCGTCGATCGCCTGCGCGAGCCTCTCCTTGGCCTCGTTGATGCGCGCGCCGGCCGCCGGCCGCTCCGCCGCCGGCAGCGTGCCGAGCGACTTCAGCTGCTGCGTGATCGCGCCGCTCTTGCCGAGCAGCCGCACGCGCACCTGGTCGAGCGCCACGAGATCGGCCGCCTGAGCGACCTCCGCGAGCCCGGCCTCGACGACCTCGGCCAGGCCTTGCGTCTGGGATTCCACGGTCCGAACGCCCCCGTGCGCGAAAAAGGAGTCAGTCCCCTTTCTCCACTGTGCCCCGTTCGACGGAACGGTGGCCGGCCTCCCAACGGCAAGACGGCCGGCAGGGCCGGCCGTCTCGCGTCGGAACGAGGGGACTGACCCCTCTCAGGCCGCCGCGGCGCTCAGGCCGCGGCCTTGTTCGCCTTCGGTGCCGGCGCCGGCAGCGCCTTCACCTGCTCGACGATCGCCGCGAACGCGGCCGGCTCGTTGACGGCGAGGTCGGCGAGCGCCTTGCGGTCGAGCTCGAGGCCCAGCACCTTCACGCCGTTGATCAGGCGGCTGTACGACAGGCCGTGTTCGCGCGCGGCCGCGTTCAGGCGCTGGATCCACAGCGCGCGGTAGTCGCGCTTCTTGAGCTTGCGGCCCTTGTACGCGTACTGGCCGGCCTTGATGACGGCCTGCTTCGCGACGCGGAACACCTTCCGCCGCGCGTTGTAGTAGCCCTTGGCCTTGGCGAGGACCTTCTTGTGCCGGCGACCGGCGATCACGCCACGCTTGACTCGTGCCATTGCGATTCTCCTGGGGTGGCGTCGATCAGTGGTTCGGCAGCAGCTGGATCACCCGGTTCAGATCGGTCTCGTGGACCATCTTCCCCGAGCGCAGCTGACGCTTACGCTTCGACGGCTTCTTCGTCAGGATGTGGCGCTTGTGGCTCTGGCCGCGCTTGAAGCCCTTCGCAGTCTTGCGAAAACGCTTCGCCGCAGCCCGGTTGGTCTTCAACTTGGGCATGTCAACGATCCTCCTGCCGTGCGGCTTCCGCCGCCGGCGCCTTTGTGACCCTGTCGCACCACTCGCGTGGGCTCGGGGCGGAGCCGGATCCGCGCTCGCGCGCAGCGCCGGCCACTTGTGTCGAGCGGTCTCTCGCGCCGCTCGTGTCGCGAAAACGGGGACTGCCCATTTCCGTCCCGCGGAAATGGGCAGTCCCCGTTTCCGCCGATTCCTACTGCTGCGGCCGCTTCTTCGGCCCGAACATCATCACCAGCTGCTTGCCTTCCATCAGCGGGTTCTGCTCGATCACCGCGTGTTCCGCGAGATCCTTCACCAGCCGATCGAGCATCCGGCGACCGACTTCCTGGTGGGCGAGTTCGCGGCCGCGGTAACGGAGCGTCACCTTGGCCTTGTCGCCCTCGGTCAGGAACCGGACGATGTTGCGCAGCTTGATCTGGTAGTCGTTCTCGTCCGTACCCGGACGGAACTTCACTTCCTTGACCTGGATCTGCTTCTGCTTGCGCTTCGCGGCGTGCGCCTTCTTGTTCTGTTCGAACAGGAACTTGCCGAAGTCCATGACCCGGCAGACCGGCGGTTCCGCGGTGGGCGACACCTCGACGAGATCCAGGCCCTGCGACGAGGCCATCTGGAGCGCGTCGAAACGCGACATCACTCCGGCCTGGCTGCCATCGGCGGCGATCACGCGCAGCTGCGGCGCGAGGATCTCTTCGTTGCGCCGAACGCGCTTCGTGGTAGAGATAGGTCAATCCTCCAATGAGCCACGGCCGCGGCTAGCCGCATCGGACGCGATCCGGCGTGCCACCTCTTCGAGGGGCATGGCGCCTAGATCCTTGCCCGAGCGCGTGCGCACGGCCAACGAGTGGGACTCGGCTTCCCGGTCCCCCGCCACCAGCAGGTACGGGACCCGCTTCAGCGTGTGTTCGCGGATCTTAAAGCCGACTTTCTCGTTGCGCAAGTCGGCGATTACCCGAACCCCCTGATTTTTCAGGAATTCGGCCGCTTTTTCGACGTACGGCGCCTGCCGGTCCGTGATGTTCATCACGACGGCCTGGGTCGGCGCGAGCCAGGTCGGGAACCTGCCCGCGTAGTTCTCGATGAGAATGCCGATGAAGCGCTCGAAACTGCCGAGGATCGCCCGGTGCAGCATGACGGGGCGCTTGCGCGTGCCGTCATCGGCCACGTACTCCGCCCCGAGCCGCTCCGGCAGCACGAAATCCACCTGCAGCGTGCCGCACTGCCAGTCGCGGCCGATCGCATCGCGCAGCACGAACTCGAGCTTCGGCCCGTAGAACGCGCCCTCGCCCGGGTTCATCGTGTACTCGAGCCCGGCCGCCTCGACCGCGGCCTTGAGCGCCCCCTCGGCCCTGTCCCAGACCGCGTCCTCGCCGGCGCGCTGCGGCGGGCGGTCGGAGAACTTCACGCGCACGTCGGCGAAGCCGAAGTCCGCGTACATCGAGCGCAGCAGGCCGCAGAACGCGACCGTCTCCGCGTTGATCTGGTCCTCGGTGCAGAAGATGTGCGCGTCGTCCTGCGTGAACGCGCGCACGCGCATCAGCCCGTGCAGGGCGCCGGACGGCTCGTTGCGGTGGCACGCGCCGAACTCGGCGATGCGCAGCGGCAGGTCGCGGTAGCTCTTGATGCCCTGCTTGTAGATCAGCACGTGGCCGGGGCAGTTCATCGGCTTCACCGCGAGCGTCCGGTTCTCGGACTCGGCGATGAACATGTTCTGCCGGTAGTTGTCCCAGTGGCCGGTCTTCTCCCACAGCGTGCGGTCGAGGAGCTGCGGGCTCTTCACCTCGACGTAGCCCGCGCCGAACAGCCGCTCGCGCACGTAGGCCTCGATCGTGCGCCACAGCGTCCAGCCCTGCGGGTGCCAGAACACGCTGCCGACCGCCTCTTCCTGCTGGTGGAACAGCTCGAGCTCGCGGCCGAGCCGGCGGTGGTCGCGCTTCTCGGCTTCCTCGAGGCGATGCAGATGCGCAGCGAGATCCTTCTCGCTGGCCCAGGCCGTGCCGTACATGCGCTGCAGCATCTCGTTGCGGTGATCGCCGCGCCAGTAGGCGCCGGCCAGCTTCATCAG
>Ga0315900_10004036_pt1 | contig 20941 bp, 23 predicted proteins | sample LakEriMetagenome_FD_203521 | JGI IMG/M metagenome (GOLD analysis project Ga0315900, IMG submission 203521) | Freshwater fungal communities from buoy surface, Lake Erie, Ohio, United States - Buoy 12 MA114 | ecosystem: Environmental > Aquatic > Freshwater > Lake > Lake biofilm | place: USA: Lake...
GATAAAAGGAAGGCCGCCATCCTCAGCGAATATCGTCGTTTGCTTTATGTTGCCCTCACAAGAGCAGAAGACCACCTTGTCATCGCTGGCCATACCGGACGTGATTCCCTCAGCGACGATAGCTGGTATCAGCTGATACAACCAGCAATGCAGAAAATTGGCGCGGTGTTTCATAGCCCTGCGGGCGATGGGCACCGGCTGGGAGCCGCGCACTATGTGTCAAGATCGGCCGCTGCGCCAGTGAATGAGGCTGTCGCAACAAAAGCGCCAGACTTCCTCACCCAGCCACCACCAGCGGAACCTGGTGCGATTTTATCGATTAGCCCGTCGCAGAACGTTTTTGAAAAAAGCGAGGGGCTTTCGCCCTTATTTAATCCATTGCAGGTCATGCGTGGCCAGCTCATTCACACCTTACTTCAGCGGCTTCCAGCTGTTTCACCCCATGCGTGGCAGGCTCGCGCCGCCGTGCTTGCAAAGCGCTGGGATACGCTAACGGCAGAGCAGGTCGCCGCAGCCACAGACGAAGCCACCTCAGTTTTAAAAAATCCCCAGTGGTCATTTCTTTTTGAAGGCCAGAGCAAAGCAGAGGTTGCTGTGTCGGGACGGGTTGAAATGGCGGGTAAAGTGGTGATTGTTTCCGGCCAGATGGATCGGCTCGTGATAGCAGGTGATTCTGTCTGGGTGGTCGACTATAAAACCAGCCCAAACCCGCCGCGTTCGCCGCAGCAGGTGCCCAAAGCCTATCTGCGCCAGCTTTTGCTCTATCAGCGCCTGCTGGAGAAAATTTATCCTGAAAAACGCGTTCAGGTCGCGCTGCTATGGACAAGTGTGCCGGAAATCATGCCCATCAGCGAGGCGCTGCTTGACGAAACCTTACTTAGTTCCTACATATAAAGCATCAACGAAAGGATAGTTATGAGCCTGCACATTGACGATCATGAGTTTGAACAGAAAGTCCTGAAATCAGCGGAGCCGGTGCTGGTTGATTTCTGGGCGGAATGGTGTGGCCCGTGCCGCCAGATTGCGCCGGTGCTGGATGAAATCGCCAAGGAGCGTGCAGGCAAAATCACGGTTGCTAAAGTGAATATCGACAAAAACCCCGGCACGCCTCAGAAATACGGCGTGCGCGGTATCCCGACGCTGATTTTGTTTAAAAACGGTCAGGCCGTTTCCACCAAAGTCGGCTCGCTGCCCAAGAGCAAGCTGGTTGAGTGGATTGACTCTGTCGTTGCCTGATAGCCTGCTGCTTGCCAGCGGTGATCGCTTGCAACCAGTCATTGCCACTGAAATCGAATTCTATCTCCACGGTGCTTCGGATGCCTCGGCGCAGGCGCTTTTTTCAGCGCTGCGGGTAGCCAGCGCTGAGCAGCAGGTTGGGCTCTATCATATCGAAAAAGAGCGCGGCGCCTCGCAATATGAAGTGGCGCTGACGCCGGTCAAAGGCGCGGCCGCTGCGGCAAGTCAGGCAGCATGGCTTCGCTCATGGCTGCAAAACCACGCGGACGACTTTAGCATGACGGCGGATTTTTCCGCTAAGCCACTGGCGGATCAGCCGGGCAGCGGTCTTCACATTCATCTTCATCTGGAAGATGAAACAGGCCGGAATGTTTTTGTAAAAAACGATGCCATGATAAGCGATGCGCTGCGCTGGTCGCTTGGGGGTTTGCTTGCGTGTATGCTTGCCGATATGCCTATTTTTGCGCCAAGCGAAGCCTCGTACCTGCGGTTTCAAGGCGCAGGCGATCACACACCCACCACCATCAGCTGGGGCGCGAATAACCGCACCTGTGCGCTGCGCCTTCCTGATACGGGCGGCTACGAAAAACACATTGAACACCGCGTGGCTGGGGCGGATGCGGATCCAGCCTCTGTGATTGCGTCGATTATCGCCGCTGTGGATTATGGCCTTCGCGAGCAGCTGGATCCGGGGGCGCAGGTCTATGGCCGCGCGCAGGATGCCGTGTATAACCTGCCGCGCCTGCCGCTATCGCTTTCACAAGCGCTAAAGCTCAGCGCTTCATCGCCGCTGCGAGCGAGCTGACAAAATCAATAGCCGCTTTGTGGCCATGCTGCTGGAACTGCTCCACCAGCGCCGAACCCACCACCACCGCATCACCAATCTGCGCCGCCTCTTTCGCTTGCTGCGGGGTTTTGATGCCGAAACCAATCGCCACCGGCAGATTCGTATGGCGGCGAAGCGAAGCGATGGCTTCCTTTAGCGAGGCTGCCGCGGCGCTTTTTGCGCCCGTGATGCCCGCAACCGAAATATAATACACAAACCCACTGGCAGAGCGTGTGAGCATCGCCAGCCGTTCCCCCGTGCTCGTGGGCGCAATCAGCCGTATCAGGCTCAGCCCGCTGCGGTTTGCATCGGGCAGCACTTCGCCTTCTTCTTCCGGCGGCAGATCAACCAAAATGAGGCCGTCTATGCCAGCTTCTTTTGCATCACGGCAGAAATCACTCACACCATAATGATAAAGCGGGTTGTAATACCCCATCAGAATGATGGGCGTTTTCTGGTTCTTTTCTCTGAAATCCGCGACCAGTTTCAGCACATGCTTTAAGGTAACGCCTGCCGAAAGCGCGCGCAGACCAGCCGCCTGAATGGTCGGGCCATCGGCCATCGGATCGGAAAAGGGAATGCCGATTTCGATGATATCCGCGCCTGCATTCGGCAGCGCGGCAAGCAAGTTACTGCAGCTCTGCAGGTCAGGATCCCCGCCCATGATAAACGTCACGAGCGCCGCGCGGTTTTGCGCCTTAAGGTTTGAAAAAACGTTGTTTATTCGTGTTGTCATAAAAATCACTGTGTTCAGTTACTGCATTAACTAATGACGACTGATTACTCTATACAGTCATAGCATTTTGTAGTATTATTTGCCTACAAACTGCCACTAGGCACATACCCCTCCCGCAAGGGAGGGGGCTATATTTCCCCATAGATCATTGATTTCGTAGCATCACGCACCTTACTGTAATCCGCGTGATCGAGCCGCGCCATTAGCCGTGTCAGTCGTTTGCTCTCGTAGCTGCGTATTTGAGAAATCATAGCGCATTGTCTACGGTTATGGAGCGTGATTTCAATATAAAACGGATTTTGTTTTACCTTGCTTGTTAGTGGAACGCCAAGAAACAAATGCTTGTTAAATTTACGCAAGACCAGAACCGGGCGGTTAAAAAAGTCGTTTTTGCCATCAGCTTCATGGCCAATATTGACACCAATGCTGCACCACCAAATATCCCTTGCCTGAAAGGTAGGAAACTCATGACGCTTGTCCAGCGATTGTTTAAGTGTTGACCACCCACTGAAATCTTTGATCACAGCGTGATCCCCAGCGCCTTCGCCACCGTGAAAATATCCTTATCGCCACGGCCACAGAGATTCACCACCATCAGGTGCTTACGTGGTAGACTAGGGGCGAGCTTGATGACGTGTGCGAGTGCGTGGGATGGTTCCAGAGCCGGAATAATCCCCTCGAGCTTCGACACTTTCTGGAAGGCAGAGAGCGCCTCGTCGTCCGTAACAGAAACATATTCCACACGGCCAGACTCATGCAGCCACGCATGTTCCGGGCCAATGCCGGGATAATCAAGCCCGGCAGAAATCGAATGCGCGTCAACAATCTGGCCGTCGTCATCCTGCAGCAGGTAGGTGCGGCTGCCATGCAGCACACCCGGCGCGCCGCGAGCAATCGAGGCGGCGTGCTGCTTATCCAGCCCGTGGCCGGCCGCTTCCACACCGATGATGCGCACCGAGCGATCATCCAGAAATGGATGAAACAGCCCAATCGCGTTGCTGCCGCCGCCAATACAGGCGACCAGCGAATCCGGCAGGCGGCCTTCGGCTGCCTGTAGCTGCGTTTTGGTTTCTCTGCCGATAATGGATTGAAAATCGCGCACCATCATAGGGAAGGGGTGAGGGCCAGCGGCGGTGCCAATGAGATAATAGGTGTTATCGACATTCGTCACCCAGTCGCGCAGGGCTTCGTTCATGGCGTCTTTAAGCGTCTGGCTGCCGGAGGTTACCGGAACAATGGTGGCGCCCAGCAGCTTCATGCGAAACACATTCGGCGCCTGACGTTCGATATCTTTCGCGCCCATATACACAATGCACTCAAGCCCAAACAGCGCGCAGACGGTGGCGGTGGCAACGCCATGCTGGCCAGCGCCGGTTTCGGCGATGATGCGTTTTTTACCCATGCGGCGCGCGAGCAGAATCTGCCCCATGCAGTTGTTGATTTTGTGTGCGCCGGTATGGTTCAGCTCGTCGCGCTTGAAATAAATTTTTGCGCCGCCCAGCTCGGCAGTCAGCCTTGCTGCATGATAGAGCGGGCTAGGGCGGCCAATGTAATGCTCAAAATAATAATCAAGCTCACGCTTGAAGGCGTCGTCACGCTATGCCGCTTCGTAAGCGGCCTCGACTTCAAGAATCAGCGGCATCAGCGTCTCGGCAACATAGCGACCGCCAAAAATGCCGAAATGGCCGCGTTCATCGGGGGCTTGGTAGGTCATGACTCTCTTGCTGCTTTCACAAACGCTTCCATCAATGCCGGGTCTTTTACCCCCGGCGCGCGCTCAACGCCAGAAGAAACATCGACCATCGCCGCGCCGCTGAGGCGTATAGCCTCTTTCACATTGGCTTCATTCAGCCCGCCGGAAAGCATCCATGGCAGCGCAAACTCACGGTGCTGAAGCAGCACCCAGTCAAACGAAAGCCCATTGCCGCCGGGCAGCAACGAGGCCGCTGGCGGCTTCGCGTCAAAGAGCAGCATGTCAGCCCCAGCGGATACATGCATGGCTTTCGCCACATCATCCGCCGAGGCGATAGCCAGTGCGTTGATAATGCCGAGGTCAGGGTAGCGCTGTTTAATTGCTGCGCCGTCAGCGCCGGGCTGGGTGCCGTGAAGCTGGATATCATCCGGTGCGATTGTTGCCATAACTTCGTCGATCAGCGCCATGTCCGGCCTGACCAGCACGCATACGCTGCGAATCGTTCTGTCCAGCTGCGATTTCAGCGCAGCGGCGCGCATCAGCGGCAGGTGGCGCGGCGAAGCGGGGAAATGAACAAAACCAACAAAATCAAGCTTCAGCTGGTTTGCTGCGTCAATGCTGCGCTCATCCGTCAGCCCGCAGATTTTAACCTTGATCACGCCGCTTTACCAAACAGGCGGGAAGCAAAGCTGGCTTTAGGTTTTTCTGGCTGCGCCTCAGGCGCTGCAACCAGCTGTGTTTCAGCGCGAATCCCTTCCAGCTCATTTTCTAGCGCCATCACGCGGCGATGCTCCGCCTTATAAAGCCCTCTGGCTTTTGCTGTACGCAGGCCAAGCGCCACGCTGGCAATAACAACACCCACGGCAACGCAAAGCATGGCAAAAAGGAAAAGCGGCAGGGAAACGATATATGGCAGCGGAAAAAAGCTCAAAGAAACCGGCTCGCGGTTGCTAACCGCGAAAACCACGAAAAAAAGGCTGGTTAGCAGGAGAAAAGAATATTTGAGGTAACGAATCATGGCGCTGGCAATACAGAAAAAAAGACAGGTATTACAGGTAGCAACAGCCGCGCCTGAGCATCAGGCGCCGAGCTAGTTGGTCATCACCGGCGCTTTGTTGATGCGCTCGCGCAGCTCTTTGCCGGTACGGAAATAAATGGCAAAGCGGGCACCAATGCGCACTTCCTGACCGTTTTTGGGGTTGCGGGCTTTGCGAGCCTCGCGCTTACGGATAGAGAAGGCGCCAAAGCCACGAAGCTCAACACGGCCGCCGTCGAGCAGCGTGTTTGAAATATCGTCAAAAATGGTGTTCACCAGCGTCTCAATATCACGCTGGTAAAGGTGTGGGTATCTTTTGGACAGGCGCAGTACGAGCTCGGATTTGGTCATATTCTATCCACTTTCATCCGTTATTTGAGGTAGTTACCTCAGTTCAGGATGCCATATCGAGACCATGCCGTCAAGTCCTAACCCGCTCTTTTGAAAAAATTTTCCGGCAATGGACTCAGAAATGCCGGAAAGCCAGTCCTCATGCAGCTCAATGCGGACATCCTTAATTTCCAGCTCAGGGTTGATTTTCCGCTGCTCGCTCAGCCAGGCAAGCGCTTCCTGCTCCCCGCCAATCGCATCCACCAGCTTGCTCTCAAAAGCCTGCTTGCCGCTATAAACCCGGCCATCTGCCAGCCGGACAACCTGCTCTTTGGGAAGGTTACGGCGCTCGGCAACCATGGTCACAAAGCGGTCATAAAAGTCCATGATCATGTCGTGGATGACTTTTTCTGCTTCCGGCGTGCTTTTTTCAAAAAGTGAGGGGCTGCCTTTCAGCGGCGCGGATTTAATGCTGATGGGTGTAATGCCAAGTTTTTTGGCCATTTCAGAGATTTCGGCCGTTTCCACCAGCACGCCAATCGAGCCGGTGATGGTGCCCTCGCGCGCGATGATGTGGTCTGCTCCAAGAGCAATCATATAGCCGGCGGAGGTGCTCATCGAGCGCATCACCGCCACAACAGGCTTCACCTCAGCCATCTGACGAAGCCTGAGAAAAATTTCCTCGCCGCCAACGGCGCTGCCGCCCGGCGTGTCCAGCCAGACAATCACGGCCTTGGCTTTGTGATTTTTCTCAACATCGCTCAGCAGGTCATAAAAACGCTGGTCATCGCCAACAAAGCCTTCAACAGGAATGCGCGCAATAAAATCTTTTTCGATTGGGGAGTGGGCGGAAAAACGATCCGTGGCAATGAGCAGGGCGATCACGCCAAATACAACGGCGAGCAGGCGCCAGCGGGTGATCTGTGATTTGAGGTAAAGACGGTCGAGTAAAGTATCAGCGTTGATGGCCATAGTCAGTCTTGGATGAAAGTTGGTGGTTGATCGTTGTTACACCATCAACCACCGACCATCAATCGTCAACTCACTATTTCTTCTTTTTGCTTTTCGCTTCGTCCAGAGCTGCGCCCAGGATATCGCCAAGCGAAGCGCCGCTGGACTCAGAGCCATATTCTTCAATGGCTTTTTTGTGCTCATCGGTTTCCAGTGCTTTAATCGATACCGTTACTTTACGGGTATCTTTATCAGCGCCAGTGACTTTTGCATCAATGCGATCACCTACAGCGAAGCGATCCGGACGTTGCTCAGAGCGCTCGCGTGCGAGGTCACCTTTTTTGATGAAGCTGGTGATGTTGTCGGTCACTTTCACGGTGATGCCGTCATCTTCCACTTTGGTCACGGTGCAGGTCACGGTCGCACCTTTGCGAATGCCTTCAAACTCACCTTCAAACGGATCATTATCAAGCTGTTTAATGCCAAGGCTGATGCGCTCTTTCTCTACATCCACGGCGAGGATTTTGGCTTTCACCTTGTCGCCTTTTTTGTAGTTTTTAATCGCGCTGTCGCCCGGTTCCGACCAGCTGATGTCCGAGTGATGGACAAGGCCATCAATGTCGGTGTCGAGGCCAACGAACAGCCCGAAATCCGTGATGTTGCGGATTTCGCCTTCGATGACATCACCCACATTCACCTTGCTGGCATATTTCGCCCATGGGTTTTCTTCGCACTGCTTCATGCCAAGGCTGATGCGGTGTTTGGAAGCGTCGATATCGAGCACCACCACATTCACTTCCTGGCTGACCGAAACCAGCTTGGAAGGATGAGCGGATTTTTTCACCCACGAGATTTCCGACACATGCACCAGGCCTTCAATGCCCGGCTCGAGCTCAACGAACGCGCCATAATCAGTGATGTTGGTGATTTTACCCTTGAGCTTGGTGCCGGTGGGGTATTTCACATCCGCGCCCTGCCATGGGTTGCTTTCCAGCTGTTTCATGCCGAGCGAAACGCGCTTGGTTGCGGGGTCGAATTTGGTGACCATGACTTTTACGGTCTGGCCGAGTGCCAGCACTTCCGACGGATGGCTGATACGGCGCCACGAGATATCGGTCACGTGGAGCAGGCCGTCAATGCCGCCCATATCAATGAACGCACCGTAGTCCGTGATGTTCTTCACGATACCATCGAGCGTCTGGCCTTCGGAGATTTTGCCGAGCAGCTGGTCGCGCTGTTCGCTGCGCGATTCTTCGAGTACCGCGCGGCGCGATACCACGATATTGCCGCGCTTGCGATCCATTTTCAGAATCTGGAAGGGCTGGGCAATGTGCATCAGCGGGCCGACATCGCGAATCGGACGGATATCCACCTGCGAGCCGGGCAGGAACGCCACCGCACCCTGAATATCCACCGTAAAGCCACCTTTCACGCGGCCAAAAATCACGCCTTCGACGCGCTGGTTGTTGGCACATGCTTTTTCCAGCTTCACCCACGCTTCTTCGCGCAGCGCTTTCTCGCGGGAGAGCACGGCCTCGCCATTACGGTTTTCAATTTTCTCGAGATACACTTCCACTTCATCACCGGTGCGAAGTTCGGTCGAGCCGCCGCCGATAGCGAATTCTTTCAGCGGAATGCGGCCTTCAGATTTCAGGCCAACATCAACCACCACAACATCTTTTTCAATTGCAACGACGACGCCGCGAACCACTGCACCTTCCAGCTTGCCGGAGCGGCCAACGGATTCTTCAAAGAGTGCACCAAAATCTTCTACTTCAAAATTCATTGCTTGAGCTGCTTGAGCCATAATCATCCTTTACGTCATCCCGTGGAGCGTGTCAGCAGACACGCGAGCACGGGATCCAGATAAGACAAAAGTCAGGAGACTTTTGGCGTTTTTTACTACTGGATCCCCGCTTTCGCAGGGATGACTAAAAATAAGAAACATCGGCGGCTGTTTCGGGTTGAATCTGTCTGCGCAGCCGCACCATGCGGATGGCAGAAAAAAACGAAGGGCAAGCCCGCCGGCCGCCCCGCTATTGGTTAAATAGGCGGATAGCTATACCTAAAAAAAGCCGCAAATCAAGCCTTTTTGGCCGTTTTATCGATAATTTCGCAGGCTTTGGCAAAAACACTGCTGGCGTCCATGTCGGAGGTGTCCATCACCACGGCGTCATCCGCCGGTTTAAGTGGGGCAATGGCACGCTTAGAGTCACGCTCATCGCGCTCGCGCAAGTCTTCCAGCACAGAATCAAACACCACCTCAATCCCTTCGCCGGAAAGCTCCCTGTGGCGGCGCTTGGCGCGGGCAAACAAGGTGGCGGTGATAAAAAACTTCACATCGGCCTGAGGATAGACCACGGTGCCGATATCGCGCCCATCCAGCACGGCGCCTTTCTTGCTCTGCGCAAAATTGCGCTGAAACTCAAGCAAAGCGCCACGCACTTCCGGGTAAGCGGAAACAACCGAGGCCGCCTGGCCGATACGCTCCTGCCTGAGGCGTGGGTTGGCAAGATCATCCGCATCAATCGTTTCAGCGGCATGCATGGCGGCTTCGCGGTCGGCCGGGTCTTTGCCGCCGTAAACGAGCTTCATGCCAACCGCGCGGTACAAGCTGCCAGTATCCAGATAATCAAAGCCATAATGTTCAGCCAGACGGCGGGCGAGGGTGCCTTTGCCGCTGGCAGCCGGGCCATCAATCGCAATGACGACTGGCTTTTGGCTGGCGACTGGCGACTGGCGACTGGCGACGATCTTCGCGCCAAGCCCATTCATCAGCTCCACAAAATGGGGAAAACTGGTGGCAATCGCGGTGGCGTCATCCACCTCCACTGGCTGCTCGCTTGCCATGCCAAGCACCAGGAAGCTCATGGCGATGCGGTGGTCGTAGCGTGTGTGGATGGTGGCGCCGCCGCGCACATGGCCGCCCGTTACCAACAGGCTGTCTCCCTCACTTCTGGCGCTGACGCCGCAAGCGCACAGCGATTCAACCATCGCCGCAAGCCGGTCACTTTCTTTCACTTTCAGCTCAGAAAGGCCGTGCATTATTGTTTCACCCTCAGCAAAAGCGGCGGCCACCGCCAGAATCGGGTATTCATCAATCATGCTTGGGGCGCGGCTGGCCGGGACGACGACGCCTTTCAAGCGGCTGCTTTCCACCAGCAGATCGGCGACTGCCTCGCCAGCAATCACGCGCTCATTCTGGAAGGTGATGTTCGCGCCCATCTCGGCTAATGTGGTAAAAAGGCCGGTGCGCAGCGGGTTCATGCATACGCCGCGAATTATCAATTTAGAGCCGGGGCAGAGCAGGGCAGCCACGACCACAAACGCCGCAGAAGAGGGATCGCCCGGCACATCAATATGCCTGTTGCTTTCTGCAATCTGTTGCTCTCCGGCGAGCCGGATGGTGGTTTCACCGTCATTATTCCTTTCAATATCCACACTAAACCCTAGGCCGCGCAACATATTTTCCGTATGATCGCGGGTGGCAACAGGCTCGATGATGGTGGTGGTGCCGGGTGTGTTCAGTGCCGCCAGCATTATCGCAGATTTCACCTGAGCGGAAGCCACCGGCAGGCGGTAGTTGATCGGCTGCGGCTGCGCTGTGCCGGAAAGTGCAATCGGCAGATAATTCTCATCACGCGCGGTAAAGCGCGCGCCCATGGTGGAAAGCGGGGTCATCACCCGTTTCATCGGGCGCGACCTCAGCGAATCATCGCCGGTAAAAAAGGTGGTAAAAGGATAGGGGGTCACAAGCCCCATGAGCAGGCGCGTGCTGGTGCCGGAATTGCCCATATCCAGCACATCGGCGCTGGCTTTCAATCCACCCACGCCCACACCGCTAACCTGCCATTTATCGGCTTTTTTCTCGATCGGAACGCCTAATTGGCGCAGCGCGGCGGCAGTGCTAAGCACATCTGCGCCTTCCAGCAGGCCGCTGATGGTGGTGATGCCGCGCACCTGCGACGAAAGCATCAGCGCGCGGTGCGAAATCGACTTATCGCCCGGCACAGCCACTTCACCCGTCAGCATCCGGGCAGGAGCGGAGGTCATGGGTAGGAGATTTGAGTTACTTTTTTTCATCCGATTTAGACTTGCAGTACCAAGGTGGGTTATCATCTTTCATGGATGCGAAATCTGGGCACAGAAATGCCTTGGATGCAACCAGGAACGAAATAAAAACAACCAGCGCTAAGACGCAACCGATAAACACGAGCATGCTGTAAAAAGCATTGCCTTTAATATAGAGCTTTGTCCTTCGCCAGAGATTATCGTTGCCTTCCGAGGCTTTAATCAGTTTTTCGCGTCTGGCATTGGTTGGTTTTAACACGGCAGGAACCGTAAAAATATCGTCGGCAGTATTTTGGGATCTTCTTGAATAGGCTGCTGTTTTCTGGGTAGCGGATGCGGCGGTGCTGATTTCGTTGCTGGCGCTGGAGATAGCAGTTGCAGGAGGGGGTGAGGCGGTTGACGGGTCACTTTCCAGCATTACAGGCTCAGATGCCAGTAGAATGGTGATCTGATGGTTGTGGTTTGCTGTCTTGCTGAGCGTCAGCGAGTAGTTGCCATCCGCAATGGTATGGTCACTTACCATATGGTCGAGTTGTGTTTTAATCGATATGGCGGCGCGCGCGAAAGAAGATGCATCATCAAGCAAAGCATCGCTGATCGGGCGGTTGATTTTAGGCGGCGAGACATACACTTTGCTGTGATTGGTTTCGCGATAAAATTTTGCAACAAAACCATAAATCACCAGTAGGTCGAAAAAGATTTTTGCTTCGTGCGGATCTTCGATTGTGTAGGCGCGTTGACGTGTGGAAGCGCTTGATATGGTTTCAAAGCGCTGCGTGATTCTCTGGATCAGTCGATCGGCAAATGCGAGTGAATCTTCAGGCATGGGCTGCCTTTGCTGGCTGGAGGCTTGTGGTGAAATGAACGATCATCATCTAGTAGTCGTATAATATATATTATGGAAAAAATAACCCGGGGAATAAGTAAATGGTGGCTATGGCGCGCTGATTTCCTTATCAATCGCAGCTTTCAGCTTGCTGGAATCTGGCGTTGTAATGGAGCTGAAGTGATCCACCGGAAGGCCATTTTTACCAATCAAGTATTTGTGAAAATTCCATTTCGGGCCAGAGCCAAAGCCCAGCGTTTCTGTCATCCAAATATAGAGCGGATGCGCATTTTTTCCGGTGACTTCGACCTTGCTGGTCATGGGAAATGTCACACCATAATTCAGCTCGCAAAACTCTTTGATTTGCGTTTCATTGCCAGGCTCCTGGCCGCCAAAATCGTTCGATGGCACGCCAATAATCACCAGCCCTTTGTCTTTATATGCGTCGTAAAGCGCCTGTAAGCCCTTGTATTGCCCAGTAAAGCCGCATTTGGACGCGGTATTCACCACCAGTAGCACTTTGCCGCGATAGGCTGAAAGCGGCATGGCATCGCCGGTTAAGGAAGTAAATTCAAAATCATAGGCGGTTTTATCGCTGGGTTTGGCCTGTGCGTGGCCAAAGATGCTGGTCATGAGCGTCGCTCCTATAAATAATAGAAATTGAAAGCTTTTTTTCATGCTGGCTCCGTCATTTCGATTGCCATACCGTCATAGCCCACCGCCACCCCCGGCGGCAACTCATTTGATAGCCGGTCATAATCAAATTCATGTGCCATATGGGTCAGGATGGCGAGCTCGGGTTTCACCCGCTGAATCCACTCCAGTGTCATTGGCAGGCTGGCATGGGTCAGTGATGGTGTGTAGCGCAGGCAATCCACAACCCAAACCTTCACGCCACTCAGAGCTTCAAAAGCACTTGGTTCAAGCCCGTCCGTATCAGTAGAATAAGCAAAATTTCCAATGCGATATCCGAGGCTGGTGGTTTTCCCGTGGAGCTGCTTAAAATAAGTCACTGGAATACCTAGCACATCAAACGAGCCGCTAGCCCCCTCTTCCAGAATATTCGCGCTCAGGCATGGCCGAAACCAAACCGGCGGTTTTTCCAAAAAAGCATAGCTGAATTTGCTTGAAATTGAGTCATATGTCTTCTTATCACAATAGATTGGTATAGCTTTATCGGATAAGTAATTGAATGACCGTAGGTCATCAAGGCCATGCGTGTGGTCGGCATGTTCATGTGTATAAAGTAACGCGTCAATGCAATCGATACCGTGCCTCAGTGCCTGCGCACGCAGGTCTGGCGAGCTATCAATCAATAGCTTCTTGCCGTGGGTCTCAATCAGCAGCGAAACGCGGCTGCGCTTGTTTTTCGGGTTGTCTGAGAGGCACACATCACACGTACAGCCGATCACCGGCACCCCTGTTGAGCTGCCACAGCCTAGTATGGTTACTTTCATGTGGATAAGTCTGTGGCTGATTTGCTGGCCTTGTTAAACAGACGAAAGAAATTTTCTGTGGTTATGGCCGCCATTTTATCTTCTGGTATAGATTTAAGTTCTGCAAGTATCCTATTGGTATATATGGTATATGATGGCTCATTTCGCTTGCCGCGATAGGGTGTGGGGGCAAGGAAAGGCGCATCCGTTTCCACCAGCAACCGGTCAAGTGGCACATCTTTCAGCGCGTCCCTGATGGCGCCGGAGTTTTTAAAGGAAATGATCCCCGAAAGCGAAATATAGCCACCCATTTCAACTGATTTATCAGCAAGTTCTTTGGTGCCCGTAAAGCAGTGGATGAGAAATTTAAAGGAGCCTTTCTGCATTTCATCTGCCAGCACACGGATGGTATCGCCATCAGCATCCCGGCTATGGACGATGACTGGCAGACCAGTCTTTCGCCCTGCCTCGATATGTTCACGGAAGTTCTTTTCCTGAAGCTCGCGGCTGGCCGTCTGGTAATGAAAATCCAGCCCCGTTTCCCCGATGCCGATGACTTTATCATAGTCGCATTTGGCAATCAGTTCGCTGGCGCTGACCTGCTTTTCGTCGCCCGAGTCGTTCGGGTGCACGCCAACGGAGCAGTACACCCCGTCATAACGCTGGGCAATGCCATGCACCTCGTCGAACTCCGCCATCTCAGTGCAGATGGTTTGCATGACTTTAACGCCAGCAGCGCGGGCGCGGGCGATGATGTCGTCTAAATCTTCCTTAAAATCCGGGAAGTTAAGATGGCAGTGTGAATCAACCAGCATCATGCCGGGCTATTCATGAAGATCTAATCTGCGTTTGATACGATCCATTTCGCTTTCAAGCGCAATCAGCCTGTACTCAAGCAATGTATGGTCGTTGTGCTGAGCTGCAAGATGCTGACGGATCGAAGCAAAACCCTCTCTCATTTCACTGCGCAGGGACTTTAGTTCGGAAAGATCGGACTGAATCCTTCTCAGATGTTCATAAATGAGTTCATTGGTCACATTGGTGCTCATGGTGTCATTATACCCTAAACATCTGATTAGTAAAGCATCATGCTGCCGCTTCGGTCTGGATACGCGGGAACACCGGTTCAGGCGCTGGCAGCGGCTGGCCGGCCTTCAGTGCATGTTGTTCGCTGAGGCGGTCAAAGCCGCGCTCAGACGGCGAAACAGCAAGCTGATTCAGTATCTTATCCGCAGCATCCGGCATGAAAGGTTGCAGCATGATGGCAATGCAGCGGATGGCTTCCAGCAGGTGGTAAAGTGTGGCGTTCATCAGCCGCTCATCGGTTTTCTTCTGCTTCCAGGGGGCTTTCTGATCGATATAGAGGTTGGCTTCAGCGGCAATCGCCACAATATCGGCGGCGATCTCATGGAAACGGCAATCAAGATAGGCCTCTTCCACCAGCGAGGGGGTTTCCGGCCTGGTGACATAGACTTTTTCCAGAAAACCGAGATCCAGCTCATCACGGGCGACACCGCCGGCATCCGGCACCAGCCCCGCGCAGTTTTTCTGCACCATGGATAAGGTGCGCTGAACGAGGTTGCCAATCGTATTGGCCAGTTCGCTATTGATGACGGTGACCATACGCTCGCGGGAGAAGTTGCCGTCATTACCAAACGGCACCTCGCGCATCAGGAAATAGCGGGTCTGATCCAGCCCGAACTCCGAAACCAGCGCCTGCGGCGCCACGACATTACCCAGCGATTTGCTCATTTTTTCGCCTTCGATCGTCCACCAGCCATGGGCAAAAATACGCTTCGGCAGCGGCAGGCCGGCGGCCATCAGGAAGGCCGGCCAGTAAACGGCGTGGAAGCGCACAATATCCTTGCCCACCATGTGCAGATCGGCCGGCCAGAAATGCTTCATCTCCCCCTCTTCGCTTGGAAAACCAAGCGCAGACAGATAGTTAGCCAGCGCATCCAGCCACACATACATGATGTGTTTGCTATCCCCCGGCACAGGAATGCCCCAGGAAAAGGTGGTTCGCGAAATGGAAAGGTCTTTGAGGCCGCCCTTCACAAAGCTGATAATCTCGTTATAGCGCGACTGCGGCCGGATAAAATCCGGGTGCGCGGCGTAATAGGCAAGCAGCGGCTCCTGCCACTTGGAAAGGTTAAAGAAATAGCTTGGCTCTTCAACCCACTCCACCTCAGCGCCGGTGGGCGCTTTGCCCTCCACCAGCTCGGATTCGGCGTAGTAAGCCTCATCGCGCACCGCATACCACCCGGCATATTTGCCTTCATAGATATGGCCGTTTTGCTGCATGCGCTGCCAGAGCGCCTGCGCCGAGGCGATATGGCGCGGCTCGGTGGTGCGGATGAAATCATCATTGCTGAGGTTCAAAAGCGGGGTGATATCGCGGAAAAACTGCGAATTGCTGTCGGCCAGCGCTTTGGGCGTTGTGCCTGCTTTTGCCGCTGATTTTTCGACCTTCTGGCCGTGCTCGTCGGTGCCGGTTAAGAACTTGACCTTGGCGCCGGTAAGGCGCTTGTAGCGCGCCAGCACATCGCACGCGACCGAGGTGTAAGCGTGGCCGATATGCGGCCGGTCATTCACATAGTAAATGGGTGTGGTGATATAAAAATGCATGAAAGCGAGTGTAGAGAATTTTTTCTAACTCGCAACCAGCCACTTGCTGCCAGCATCAGGAAATCCGTTCAGCCAGCTGATGGTGGCCTGCCTGACATCGAGATGCCGCGCCGCCACCAGCGAAAACTGCTCCTGAGTTTGCTGCCATTTCATCGCCCAGACTGGCGCCGGGTGCAGGCGGGCGATATCCGCGAGCATCGCGCCCTCCCCGCTGATGGTCTCTGGCTGCTCCAGCTCGCAGGCGGTTTTGCATAGTCTGGAAAGCAGCAGCAGCGCCAGCTGGCCAAGCTGCGCCCAGTTCTGGTGCGCGCTGCCGGTTGCAATTTTATCGGCAAACTGGTGGATGGCGGCGGGGTTCATCCGTGGCAGCTCGCGCAGCAGTCCCAGCAGCGAGGCATAGGTTTCCAGCGCGTCACTGGCGGCAAATTCCTGCGCAATGCCCGGCGCATAATCACACAAAAGGCCGAGATTTTCATGCTGGCTGAAATCCAGCTGGGGCGCGCAGCGGCGCATCACGCGGTGATAATCGTCGCGCGAAAGCGGCGCAAGCTTCACGCTTCTACAGCGTGAGCGGATGGTAGGAAGCAGGCGTCCCGGCGTATGAGAAACCAGCATCAGGATGGACTGCGGCGGCGGTTCTTCCAGAATTTTTAAAATGGCATTGGCGGCGTTCACATTCAGGTTGTCGATACTGTCGATGATCACGACGCGCCACTTGCTTTCGCCCGGCGTCATCGCGAGGAACTGCGCCACTTTACGCGCCTGATCCACAGAAATTTCCTGTTTCAGCTCGTCTTTTTTTGGGTCAATTTCCTGCTGCACCAGCAGAAAATCGCTATGGCCACCGGCCTGCATGCGCCGCCTCGTGCCTTCTTCATCGCCGCCGCCAGCCAGCAGATGCACCGCGAATTCATAGGCCAGAGTTGCTTTGCCGATACCGCGCGCGCCGCTGATCAGCAGGCCGTGTGCTAATGTGCCGCGCGCTGCATCTTGCGCAAGCTGGTCAAATTGCTGCTGGTGGCCGGCTAGCATGCAATCCCCAGCCTGCTGCGAACGATGCTGCGAATATGGTCTGCGACTTCACGGACGCTGACCGTCGCATCCACCACGGCGCAGCGCTGCGGCTCACTGGCGGCGATGTTTAAAAAACCTTCGCGCACACGTTCGTGGAAAGCATGCGAGAGTTGCTCGAAGCGCATTTCGTGGCCGCGCCGCGCGCTGGCGCGGGCAAGGCCGATGTCTGGCGGCACATCCAGTATCAGCGTCAGGTTTGGTTGAAAGCCGCCCAGCACCAGCGCATGCAGCGTCTGGATATATTCGCTGCTCACGGCCTTGCCCACGCCCTGATACACGCGTGTGGAATCCGCAAAGCGATCACAAAGCACCATCTTGCCCTCAGAAAGTGCGGGTTTGATGGTGCGCGTCAGGTGGTCGCTGCGCGCGGCATAAAATAGTAGTGTTTCTGTGTGGGCGTCCCAGCGGTCGGCATCGCCGGTCACCAGCAGCTCGCGGATTTTTTCAGCGCCGGTAGAGCCGCCGGGCTCGCGGGTGGTGATACAGCTTCGGCCGTTCTCGCTGAGCGCTTGCGCCAGCAGGTTGATCTGCGTGGTTTTGCCGCAGCCCTCACCGCCTTCAAAGGTGATGAATGTGCCGGTCATCAAGACCCGACGAGCTGATATTTGATTTTTTCCCACCAATAAGCAAAGCCAGTCAGTTCCGGGACATCTTCCGCTGCAACCAGTGGGATGATCTGCGGTTCAAGACCGGGTGCAGAAACCACCACACTTGCCACTTGCGAACCTTTAGTGATGGGGGCGGGCGCCGGGCTTGTGTATTTAAGTGTCATTTGCAGCTGGCTGGACTGCGCCATCGGAAGTGTGAGCGTGACATCATCCTGAACCACGGCATTCACAGAATCACGCGTGCCGAACCAGACAGGAATGGTTTCAACCACCTGACCAGCACTCAGCAATTTCTTATTTTCAAACTCGCGCAGGCCGAAGCGCAGTAGCCGATCGCCCTCTTCCACCCGCGCATTGTCGCTTTCCAGACCGTTGATGACTAAAATCACCCGGCGATCGCCCTTCTTTGCCGAAAGCGTGATGCCGAAGCCGGCAATTGATGTATGGCCAGTTTTAAGCCCATCGACACCAATATCGCTGGCAAGTAACCTGTTGCGGTTTGGCTGGGTAATGTTGTTGTAGGTGAACTCACGCTCCGAATAATAGTGATAATATTCCGGAAAATCATTGATGATGCGCTGCGCAAGGTGTGCGAGGTCACGCGCGGTCATCACATGGCCTTCATCCGGCAAGCCGGTTGCGTTCACAAAGTGGCTTCCGGTCAGGCCAATTTCCTTGCCAATACGGTTCATTTCCGCCGCAAAAGCTTCTTCGCTGCCGCTGATATTTTCAGCGACCGTAATGCAGGCGTCGTTGCCAGATTGAATGATGATCCCGCGAATCAAGGTTTCCACCGGCACCTTGTCCCCCACATGCACAAAGGTTTTGGAGCCCTGTGTGCGCCATGCTTTTTCGCTGACGGTGAATTCATCGGTGAGTTTCACGCGCCCTTCCTTCAGGCGCGAAAACAGCACATAGGCCGTCATCAGCTTGCTCATGGAAGAAGGCGGCATTTGCACTTCACCTTCTTTATTCAGCAGCACTGTGCCTGTTGTGGCATCAATCATGTAGGCGTGTTTGGCCGTGGTTTCAATCGCCTTCGCTTGCAGTGGCAGCAGGGCAAGGCCAAAGAAAAACAAATTGCGAGCGATTGATCTGAAAAAAAATGTCATCCGTCATCCGTGGTTAGGTTCGTTATTGATGAACAATGCGCGCATCCGGCACGCCGTTGTCACGCACCAGCCTCAGCTGTTGGTCGGCCTCAGTTTTATCGCCAAATGGCCCAACCCTCACACGCCACCATACTTTATCGCCAACATTCATTTTATCAACGTTTGCCGAGGCAATTGTCGATAACTTCTGTGAAAGTTTTTCTGCGTTTGCCTGAGTGGAAAATGAACCAGCCTGAATGAAATAACCTGTTGTTGCTGTGCCGGCCGGGGGTGTGATTTCGCGATTTTTATTGCTGGCCTTAATGGCTTTTTCTTTCATCGGCACTGGCTCAGGACTATTCAGCACAATGGCGCCTGGCTCAGCGAGTAGTGCTTTTTCCTCTGGCTGGCTGGGAGTTTCTGCAGCTGCAACAGGTGTTTGCGCATTAGCTTCAGAAACAAAAGAAAGCCTGGATTCGGGCTTACGAAGGACAACTTCCTTACCGCGCTGGCTTGCGATTGTTTTGGTGGCGAGGTCACCACTACCAACCGACATCACAGGCGCCGCACCAGCCACTTGCTGGCCGCCGCCGCTGGTTGCGATGCTGCTTTCCACAATGGTGCTTTCTTCTGGCTCGGTGGAGCGGGCGATGGATTCTTCTTTGCGATTCTTGATCTGTTCGTTGTAGGCGAACATATCGATTTCGCCGCCGCGTGCTTCCCGCTCGGCGAGGTAGCGCTCAGTTTCTTCTTTAAGGAATTGCACGCGCACTTTCGCAAGCCCGGTAATGCCCAGCAGCTGCGCCGAGCGTTTAGAAAGGTCAATGATGCGGTTTTCGGCGAATGGCCCGCGATCATTCACACGCACCACCAGCGTTTTGCCATTTTCAAGGTTCGTCACACGCACCAGCGATGGCATGGGCAGGGTCGGGTGAGCGGCGGTCAGGTCATACTTGTCATATTTTTCGCCGTTGGCGGTGCGGTTACCGTGAAAACCGGGGCCATACCACGAAGCAACGCCCGTTTTGTCATAATCCGCGTCATAGGCTGGGTAGTAGGTTTTGCCATCAATCACATAAGGCTTACCGATTTTAACGCCCGGCGGAGCGGGCTGCTCCGCACAAGCGGTGAGTAACAATAATAATGCGGCAACGTAGCGTGAATATTTCATGCTCCCTCCCTGATGCGCTCGGCAATCTGCATCACAGCCGTGGCAAAGTAGCGCGAGCGGTTCCATTTTAAAATGACATTAAACTGGTTGTCCTTGTTGTCGTTCCAGCCATGTTTGCTTAAGTAGTTTGCGATAGAGGCAAACACATCTGCCTCGGTGTTCCAGATGTCGCGCTTGCCATCACCATTGTGATCCACCGCAAAGGAAAGGAAGCTTGTAGGCATGAACTGGCACTGCCCCATCGCCCCTGCCCATGAGCCCTGCATGTCATCAGCGGTGATATGATCCTGATCAATAATTTTGAGTGCGTTCATCAGCTCGCCGCGGAAATAGGTGCTACGCCGGCCATCATAAGCGAGGGTGGCCAGCGATTCGACCACGGAAAAGCTGCCCGTATTATTGCCATAGCTGGTTTCAATGCCCCACAGCGCCACGATAAATTCCGGCGCCACACCATATTTCTGGCTGATGGGATCCAGCGTGGCGCGGTGCTCGGCAAGCAGCTCGCGGCCGCGCCGGATGCGCGCGTCGCTGATAACTTTGGCAAGATATTCTTCCAGCGTCAGCTTGGTTTCGGGCTGGCGGCGGTCAAGGCGGATCACCCGGGCATCATGGCTAATGCCGACCAGGGCTTCGTTGATCGTTGCCTGAGAGATGCCTTTGCTGCGCGCTTCTTTTTTGACATCTTTCAGCCAGTCATTAAAGGCTGCATCACTGGGCTCTTCAGGAATTGTAAGATCAGCCACGGGTGGTTTTTTTTCTGCGGTGCAGGACGTAACGAGTAATGAGCTGAGGACAACAAGCAGAAATCGGCGCATAAAAAACCTGACAGGATGAATGAACCTCGTTACCATAACGCTCGTTTTACAATTCACAAGTTAGAAAGTGCATTCGTGTTTTCGGATCCAACAGAATCTTTCATAAAAAAATATCTGCAGAGCATTCCCACCATTATTTGCGAAGATGCGCTGCGACATGATTTTGATGATCTGGTATCAGAAATTTTTTCACCGATGCGCCTCGCCGTGGTGGATGATAAGAACACCGCTGAAGCCCTCGGTGATGATGTATTCCGCGCGCTGAAGGGGCGTTTCCCCTGCACCCATGTCACACTGCCATTACCGCTGGTTGCAGATGATGCCGCCGTGGCCACGCTTCGCACCCAGACACTTTCTGCCGATGCGCTGGTGGCGGTAGGTAGCGGCACCATCAACGATTTGTGTAAATA